>Ga0137372_10003647_pt1 | contig 14990 bp, 13 predicted proteins | sample SagtaG_6_FD_104911 | JGI IMG/M metagenome (GOLD analysis project Ga0137372, IMG submission 104911) | Vadose zone soil microbial communities from Sagehorn Ranch, Mendocino, California, USA - Sage1_R_60_16 metaG | ecosystem: Environmental > Terrestrial > Soil > Vadose zone | place: USA...
CTAATTAGAGTATGGCTGACCCAGAGAATCCAACCAACCCAACCCCGGAAGAGCCGAAAGCGAAGGAGTCCACACCCGCAACGCCCACCGCTGGTCCCAGGGAAGGCGAAAAGCCGGCAGCCTTAAAGACTGACGCGCCAGCGAAGCCTGCTAAGAAATCAGGCAAACAAAAAAAAGAACGGCCAGCTCCTGCCGCGGCAGCAGCTTCGGAAAATCTTTCGCTTTCAGGCGGTGACGTCGAGAGGCCAAAGATCGTCAAGGCGAAGGGCAGCAAGAACGTTCATTCGGGCATCGCGCATGTGCTTTCGACGTTCAACAACACAATCGTGACGATCACCGACATGAAGGGCAACGTGATCGGATGGTCGAGCGCTGGCAAAGTCGGCTTCAAAGGTTCGCGCAAAAGCACTGCTTATGCAGCGCAGATGGTTGCCCAAGACGCTTCCCGACAGGCAATGGGTCATGGGCTGAAGGAAGTAGAGGTTTTGGTTAAAGGTCCAGGAGCCGGGCGTGAATCTGCTGTGCGCGCATTACAGGCGGTCGGCCTCGATCTTTCGGTGATCCGCGACGTTACTCCGGTACCGCATAACGGCTGTCGCCCGCCAAAACAGCGCCGGGTCTGATGCTATCGGCTATCAACTTTTAACTATCAACTTTCTAAAATGGGCAGATACACAGGACCAAAAACGAGAGTGAGCCGTCGCTACGGGGTGCCGCTTTTCGGTTCCTCTAAGGCATTGGAGCGGAAAAATTATCCGCCTGGTATACATGGCCCCAGAGGTTCCCGGCGCAAACAATCGGAGTATGCGATTGCGCTCGGCGAAAAACAAAAGCTGCGATATCAATATGGGCTTCTCGAGCGGCAATTTCGGAGGATTTTCGAGAAGGCGCTGCAGAAGCGCGGTGTGACGGGTGAAACACTTCTTCAACTATTAGAGACGCGTATCGATAATGTCGTTTACCGCCTTGGCCTTGCTAACACCCGCAGCGCCGCTCGCCAGCTTGTGTCGCACGGGCACGTAATGGTGAACGGGCGAAGCGTGGACGTCGCGTCCTACAATGTGAAGGCAGGCGACGAAATCACGATCAAAGACAAACCGAAATCGCGCCAGTTGGTGCTACGTAATCTTGATCTCACACAAATTGTTCCCGTACCTGACTGGTTAACGGTCGACCGCGACGGGCTCAGCGGCAAGGTTACTCGCATCCCGACTCGAGAAGAGATACAGCCGATCGTGAATGAACAACTCATCGTCGAGCTGTATTCACGGTGATCTGTCTCTCGAGCAACTCGAGCGCTTTGTCATAGCTCTTGCGCTGAAGGTAATGCGCTAGTCGGGGATCGATGAGCTGCGGCAGCGCTGCGTGTAACCGGTCGATCTTTTCCGAGACAGCGCGCAATCGCGCGATGTGTTTTGCTTCATCACGGCGGCTTTGCTCGTCGCGAATCACTCCAAGGCGTTCTCGCAGCGCCTGCGCTAAATCGACAAGAGTGTTTTCCATTTCAGTAATAAACGGCGATTCGCGGCCGCTTTAGTTCTCACCTTAGCGGTGACTGGCTTCGGATACCAGCTGCCGCTTTGCTTCGAGCCAGTCGGACTCTGCGTCACCCGGCAGCGCAAATCGACGTCGTCGCTCCGAGATGAAGTAGGCTCGGAGCCGAATCGCTTCGTCCGACGGGTCTGCGATGCTCGCCGTCTCGAGTGGCATTGAAGCGTTTGCTATGGCCACACTTTTCCTGGCACTGGTCTCGCGCGGTTTTCGACTCGCTGTGGCGCGGCGTGTGCGATTGCCTTTACCAGATTTTACTTTGAAGGAGCCGCCGGTCTCCGAAGGCGTCTCATTTTTGTCTTGGACAATTTTCTTTTTTTTCGGCACAGATTTTATCGTTGATGACTTTAATTCGTTTAGCGTTCATCGATTGGTTGGCAAGTGCTTTCTCGCGCTTCTTTAATCGAGGAGTAAATTTGGAAACTTCATTAGCATGAGACATTTTGTTTTCCGCTGGATCGCGACCACAATTGCCGTGTTTGTGGCTGCGCCGATTGTCGGAATCAATTACGGCGATCGCCTCGGTTGTCTGCTGGGGGCATCGCTTCTGCTCGGTATCATCAACGCTTTTATTCGTCCCATCCTTCTGTTGCTGAGTCTGCCGTTGATTCTCGTTACGCTAGGGCTTTTCATCTTAATTATTAACGCGCTGATGTTGAAATTCGTTGGCGAGATCATGCCATGTTTTGAAGTTCCAGGTTTCTGGCGAGCATTTTTTGGTGCAATCATCATTTCGCTCGTCAGCTGGCTGTTAAGCGCTTTTTTTCGTGGGAGCGATGGACGTGTCCACGTGCTCACGCATCATAGCCAGATCAAGCGGGTCCGCGGCCGCGTGATCGAGCGATAACGAAGAAGCGTTAATCGCGATTAGTGAATAGCGAATCGTAATTCGAGATTCGTAATTCGGAAGTCGGATTATCCACCACGCATTAACGGAAGGAACCCGATTTAACGATTTAACGGTTCACGCGGGCCCGCCCAGATACTTGCTTAATCGCGAGCGCAGTTCGGTACGCGCGCGAAAGAGAACGCTTTTTACAGCGGGAACTGAGAGGTCAAGAACGTCGGCAATTTGCTCATAACTAAGCTGCTCATATCTCCGGAGGACCAGTGCCATTCGCTGCGTCTCTGGAAGCTGGAGGATGGCTGCTTCGATCGTTCGCTGAAGTTCCCCTTCCAGCAAGGAAGCATCGGGAGCCAGGTTCGCCTCATCTTTCAGAGGCGGATCTTCTGCGCCCGCTTCCGGCTGAAGTGGAACATGCGCGTGACGCTTGGCGCGGCGGAGCTCGTTAAAAACGAGATTACGCGTAATTTTCAATAGCCAGGTCGTGAATTTTGCCCGCGGGACATAGCGACGCGCGCTTTTCCACACTCGAATGAATACCTGCTGCGCGATGTCTTCCACGTCGGAATTACTGCCCAGCATGCGCGCCACGGTGCCGGCGACCAAAGCTTGGTGTTTCTCGATTAGCTGCTCGAGCGCAATGGTGTCGCCTCGACCGATGAGCTGCATGAGGCGCACGTCGTCGGCGTCTTCTTCCGATCTCCCTTTATTTCCGTGATCGTTACGAGCCATCGGTCACTGTAGTTTACCCTCCCTCGTGCTCTTGCTCATACCCCAACGCTCGGCTCTGCGGCAGGAGAAAGTAAGAACGAGCACGCCGACGCACTTCCACAGTCTCCATTAGACGTTGGCGTCCAGCGAACTTTGGTAAAAAAATGCAACTGTCCAAAGTTCGTCCTCCGTCACATTCGTGGCCGCCATGGTTTTTGTTGCAAGGCTCAAGCTGCCTGTGCAATGCTTGTTACCGAGGGCTTACCCTCAGGCTCCGCATGAATTACCAGCTTATTCCGAAAGAACTCAGGCCGATTGCAGAAAAGATTGAAGCGCGGCAGCGACTTTCGGAGGCGGACGCTCTCACTCTGTATCGCGCAAATGATCTTAATGCCCTTGGAATGATCGCTAACCTTGTGCGCGAACGAAAGAACGGCAACTACGCCACTTACATCCACAACCGTTACATCAATTACTCCAACATTTGTATCTTATCCTGCCAGTTTTGTGCTTTCGCGGCCAAAAAGCGCGACGCACACGCGTTTGAGTACGCGATCGACGAAATCGTTCGAGTAGTGGGAGATGCGCTTCCCCTCGGAGTTACCGAAGTGCACATGGTAGGCGGACTGCATCCCACACTAAAGAAAGAATGGTATTTGGATCTTTTGCAGAGGCTGCGGGCACTCGAGCCGAACCTTCACATCAAGGCTTTTACCGCGATCGAGGTGCGGCATTTGGCTCAGCGGATTTTCCGGATGCCAATCCGTGACACACTGGAGACTCTGCGCGCCGCTGGCCTCGGCTCAATCACAGGGGGTGGCGCAGAGATTTTTGATCCGGCCGTTCGCGACAAAATCTGCCGCGGCAAAGAAACCGCATCTGAATGGCTGGACGTTCATCGAACGTGGCACTCAATGGGCGGCCGCAGCACGTGCACCATGCTCTACGGGCATATTGAGACGCATGCTCAGCGGGTGGATCATTTGCGTCAACTTCGGGAATTGCAGGATGAGACCGGCGGATTCACTGGCTTCGTTCCCTTTGCTTTCGAGCCATCCCAATCCCATGGAATCCTGGCCGAGATCAAGCGCGCCTCCGCGTTTGAGCAGCTTCGCAATCTCGCGGTAAGCCGCATTTATTTGGATAACATCGATCATCTGACCGCTTATTGGGTCAGCCTTGGTTTGCCTCTCGCGCAGGTGTCGCTCAGCTACGGCGTGGACGATCTGCATGGCACAATTTTGGAAGAGAAAATCTTCCACATGGCCGGCGCAACTACTCCGCAGCAGCAGACCGTAGCTGCTCTCGAACATGCCATTCGGGAAGCCGGCCGCGAGCCGCTGCAGCGTGACAGTCACTATCGACATTTAAATGGCGCCAGCCGAGCGGGAGAGCCTAACGAGCCCGAATTAGTCTGCGCGTGACGGTCAGTACGAAGTGAGAGGTGAGACGTGAGAAGTCGGAATGAAGGTTACTGTTAGTCTCGCTCGTCTCACTTCTTACTAATCACATCTCACGTTGAAATCGCTCCGCGTCGGCTGCGTAAAATATCTCAACGCCCGCCCGCTCATCCACGGCTGGGAAGGCGACGTGGACTTCGATCACCCCTCAGCGCTCTGCAACAAACTCGCCGCCGGCAAACTTGATGTTGCGCTTGTCTCCAGTTTTGAATTTTTGCGTAACCCGATCTACCGGATCGTTGATGACGTTTCCATTTCCTCGAGCGGACCGGTTTACAGCGTAATCGTCGCACATCATGGCGAGATTACGGAGATCAAAGAGATCGAACTCGATCCAGCATCCGAAACTTCTATCAACCTTTTGCGTTGTTTACTGGCGGATCTCGGATTGAACCCGCGCTTAGTTAGGCGTGCCGCGGGAGCCCCCGTCATGACGAAGTCAGCTTTGGTCGGTCGCGCGCAACTTCTCATCGGGGATCAAGCCATCTACGTCCGACAAGAGTACGCTAACGAATTTTCTTTCTGGGACCTTGGCGAACAATGGCAGAAGTTCGTCGGACTTCCGTTTGTTTACGCGCTCTGGCTTATTCGCCCGGAAGTCGCGGACCCAAAACAAATTGCGAACGCACTGCGCGCCTTGCGCGATGCAAACCTGGCTAATCTCGACAACTTGGTCGCGGAAGTTGTAGCGGGAGTCGCCGACTCCAGCCAACGGAGGGGAGTCGATGGTGAATTCCTCTCGCGCTACTACTCCGAACATCTTCGATTCGGGTTCGAGCAAAAGGAAAAGGAAGGCCTGCGAATCTTCGCAAATTTGTGCATAAAGCACGGTCTCCTTCCAGAGCGCGATCTCGCGTTCCGTGTTGTTTAGCGAGCTATTTCGTTCGTGAAGAACTATCGGCTTTGCCTCACCCAGACCAAGGTCGAGGTCGTAGAGCTTCCAGCCCGAGCCCGTGAAACGAAACCGGAGTTTGATTCCCTCTTGTTCGACAACAAAAGTGCGCGGACCTGTAAAGAATGCGTGTTTTACTTTCGACCAATCTTCAGCTTTGCCGGTAGGGAAGCGTAACTGTTGCGGATGTTTCAGGCTCTTCAGGATTTCCGGGTTGGATATCAACGCCGCAATGCCTTCCGGAGTAACGTAAGCGTCAATAATCGTGTCAATCAGCGTTGGGCCAAGGTCTTTCCACCACTTGTGACTTGTCGTTCCCTTGGTGAACCGTGCAACAAGCTGTTTCTTTAGCGACGCACGAATAGCGGGAAAATCCATGCGTGAACTCAATGCGGCGCTGTCGCCAGACCGAAGTGCTGCTGTGAATCGCCAGAATGAAAAGTATGGCGACGCTCCGTAGACCAGCAGAAGAAGAATGCAGATGAGCACTAACCAGCGGAATCTCATTTGAATGTGATTGTCTGTGACGCGGCTGAAATTAGTGGCCCGAGGTTCGATGTATCTCTAACTGGAGGGTACCGGTGCATTTTTTTCAACATTGAAGAATTCGTCCGCTTCAGTGATATACCGCCCGCTACAAAACCGGTATCGCTTTAATCATGGCGCTTTTGGAGTGAAAATCGTTCTTTGTCGAGCGTGATCGCGAGGAGTGGCGGAATCGATCGTATCTTGTCAGAGGACTTTCCGCAAATAAGCTGATCGGTGCAGAGCCGCGTAGATGGGAATCCAATTGATGCAGAGGCACGCAAAAGTTTTACGCGGCAAGACCGCGCAGAGGAAAATCCAGTTACTGCACAGTCTCGTGGGAAATTTACCCGGCCGCAAAGCCGATGGGTCATTGTGCAGCCAGAGGAGCTGAAGGCTGACGAGTCGGGAATTACGTGGAGCGAAATTTGCGGATTGGAATGCATTGCGCGGTTGCTTTTGCGAAAAGGGTTTCGCTGCGCCGAAGATGTGAACGCATTTCTGCAGCCGCGTCTGAGCTCGCTGAGTGATCCATTTTTACTGCCCCAAATGCACACTGCTGTTGTCCGCCTTCTCGAGGCCTTAAATCGACGAGAACGCATCGTGCTTTTCGGCGACTACGATGTGGATGGCATCACATCACTGGCGCTGCTTGCGGAGGTGTTGCGCGCTTACGGCAGCACTCCAGAATTGTTTTTGCCGTTGCGTATGGAGGAGGGCTACGGCTTGAGTCCCGAAGGTCTCGAGCGTTGTCTCGGACAATATCGACCTCAACTGCTGATCGCTATCGATTGCGGTACCTCGTCGGCAAAGGAGATTGCCGATCTTCGCAAACGCGGTGTGGACGCGATCGTGCTCGATCATCATGAGCCGAAGTCGGCGTTACCCGACTGCATCGCGATCGTAAACCCGAAGACAACGGACTCCGGGTTTGAATACCTCTGCAGCGTCGGCATCGTTTTCAAACTTTGTCATGCATTGCTCAAAACGGCGCCACTGCCTGAGTTCGATTTGAAATCAAAGCTCGACCTTGTGGCGCTCGGCACCGTGGCGGACATCGTACCGCTTCGTGTCGAAAACCGCGTTTTAGTTCAGCGCGGCGCGATTGAGATCGGGAAGACCTCACGTATCGGGCTGAGGAAATTAATGCAGGTTGCCGGGGTCCGGCCGCCAATTTTGCCTGAGGACATTGGTTACCGACTTGGCCCGCGACTGAACGCTGCAGGGCGTTTGAGCACAGCGGAGAAATCGTTACGCCTATTGCTCACTGACGATGACGGCGAGGCAACGATACTCGCGGCAGAGCTCGACCGGGAAAATCGTGAACGCCAGGAGGTGGAAAAACAAATTTTCAACTTAGCCATAGAGCAGATAGAAGGTCGGCTCGATGCGGCGCGCGACGCAGCGATCGTGGTTGGGGCACCTGGTTGGCATCAGGGAGTGCTGGGAATTGTGGCATCACGGATCGCTCGAAGATATCATCGACCCACAATCATCATTGGCTTTGACGAGAATGGAATCGGCAAAGGAAGCGGACGAAGCATTGAGGGGTTGAATCTCGTCGAAGCGTTGAGCTGCTGCGCGGAGAGACTCGACAAATTCGGCGGACACGAAATGGCCGCGGGTCTTGCACTGCACGAGGAGAATTTCGACCTCTTTGCTGAAGCATTTCGCAAAGTTGCACGTGAGATTCTTACCGAAGAGGCTCTTCAACCTTGCGTACGATTGGACCACGAGCTGGCATTCACGGAGATCGATATAGATTTACTGCGCTGGCACGAAATGTTGCAGCCATTTGGAAATGGAAATCCCCGGCCGCTTTTTCTTGCGCGCGACGTCGAACCGGTTGCGCTTCCCAGGATAGTCAACGAAAAGCATCTCATCTTTCGTCTGCGTCAGGGCAATCGCCATCGCCGCGCGGTTTTTTTTGACGGCGTGACGAATGCACTGCCACCAACGCCGTGGGATATCGCATTTCGGATCCGCGCCGACGAATATGACGGCGAAACTCTGGTTGCCATGCAGATCGAGGCGGTGCGGCAGGCTGAACGCCGCGCTGGTGAACAGTGAACAGCGCGAAGTTATCTAACCGCTCACCGACCACTGATCACGGATCGCCGGCGTTTCCGAAAGAGTTGGCGACCAGTGTTGCAATTTCGCAGTCGCTCGAAGAATTAGGTTGGATCCCTCGCCCGAAGCTTCTCGCGTTGCGGCGGCTTGGAATCGAGACGGTGGAAGATTTGCTTACGCATTTTCCGCGACGCCACGAAGATCGAACTGAGTTCCCACAGTTTCCACGCGAGGAGAGCGATGTTCCGATCTGTCTTTGCGGAGAGGTGATCAAAACGTCGCTGCGGCGTTTCGGCGGTTGGAAGAAAATTTTCGAGGTCACATTGCAAGAATCGAACCCAAACGCTCTGAGCGAGCCGCTGGTATGCCGGTGGTTCAACCTGCATTACGTGCAGAAAATGATCGCTACCGGTCAACGCATGGTGGTCTTTGGCAAGCCTCGGCCACGCGGAAAGCGAATTTGCATGGACCATCCAGAGTTCGAAGTCATTGAGAATGACGAGGAGATCTCGATCCATTTTCGTAGAATCACGCCGATCTACCCTGCGACGGAAGGGCTTTCGCAGCGCGTCTTGCGCGGCATGATTTACCGTCTGTTAAACGAACTTCCTTCCACTGATGTCGGGTTGGAAAGATTGACGCCAAGCAATCTTGCGAAGGGCGAGAGACGCGACGCGATTCGCGCAATCCATTTCCCAGCTAGCTGGGAAGCGCGTGATGCCGCGCACGAACATCTTGTGCTCACCGAATTCTTCGCAATGCAAATGCTGATTGCGTCGCGACGCGCCGACGCCTCGACTCGACACGGCGAGAAACACTGTGGGACAGGGGCGCTGCTCGATAGGTTGCTGAAGTCGTTACCTTTCGAGTTAACTGCTGCGCAATCTAAGGTGATTAGTGAAATCCGGCATGATCTGGCAGCTAGTCATGCGATGAATCGTTTGTTACAGGGCGATGTGGGTTCGGGAAAAACCGCTGTGGCTATCGCAGCGATGCTGCTTGCCGTGGAGGGCGGCTATCAGGCCGCGTTCATGGCGCCTACGCAAATTCTGGCGGAGCAACATTATGATGTCTTACAACGCTGGCTCGATCCGCTCGGCATACGCGTGGCGCTGCGAACCGCCGCCCGACAGGAAGAAAGCGGACCGTTGCCGCTGTTTGAGTATGCAGGCAATACGGAGCGCCAGGAACCTCAGATCATTGTGGGGACGCATGCCCTGCTGTACGACAAAGTTTCTTTTTCGAACCTTGGGCTCGTTGTGGTCGATGAACAGCATAAGTTCGGTGTTGCGCAGCGCGCCCAATTGAGCGCGCGCGAACCAGCGCCCGATGTGCTCGTGATGACCGCAACGCCGATCCCGCGCACGCTGACAATGACGATCTACGGCGATCTCGATGTCTCAACTATCGACGAGATGCCGCGGAACCGGGGAAAAATTATCACGGCTGTGCGCGATGAGTCGAAGCTCGGCGAGGTGCTCGCGTTTTTGCGAACACGGTTAGAGGTCGGCCGCCAGCTTTATGTGATCTATCCGTTGATCGATGAAAGCGAAAAACTCGATGCGAAAGCGGCCGCGGCCGAGTACGAATTGTGGAAGGAGCGTTTGCATCCGTTTCGCTGCGATCTGCTGCACGGCCGAATTCCTCCGTCGGAGAAGCACGAAATCATGGAACGTTTTCGCAGCGGTGAGACAAACGCGCTGATCAGCACGACCGTGCTTGAGGTCGGTGTAGACGTTCCCAACGCCAGCGTGATGCTTATTGAAAACGCCGAACGTTTTGGGCTTGCGCAACTGCATCAGCTTCGGGGACGAATCGGGCGAGGGGAGCACAAGTCGTATTGCATTTTGCTCACCTCGGCTCAGGCGAAAGAGGCTTCGGCAAAACTGGCGGTCTTAGAAAGAACAAGAGACGGCTTCGAAGTGGCAGAAGCAGACTGGGAATTGCGTGGCCCAGGCGACCTCCTTGGCACGGCTCAGAGCGGCCTGCCTGCACTCAAGATTGGTAACTTGAAGACAGACGCGCATTTGATGCGGCGCGCGCGCGCGGTCGCCGTGTCGATTTTGGAAAGAGACCCGCGTTTGGAATCGCCTGAGAATCAACGTTTCCGGTGTTTAATTGTCGAACAACAGGGACGAACTTTTTCTAACGTTAGTTAATGAAAAACTTTGCGAAATTTTTGCTTTTTGTCCTGCTGGTCAGCGCGGGAATTTCTCTCCTGTACGACTATCGCCTGAAGCATGGCGGGCTGAATCTCCCTTCTGGTCGAAAGCCGGAAAAATACACGCTGGCATCGAATCCGAGCGTGGATCCAAAGCAAGTCCCATCGCTAGAGGCGTTGAACCGGGAGCGGCGCGCACTCGTCAAGAGCGTGATCCCGTCCGTTGTTGCCGTCAAAACATCAAAGAAGATCGGTGTCCGACGGGAATACGGGCTTGATCCGTTCGAATTTTTTTTCCAGAACCGGCGGCAATTTCGTAGTCCGCGCGAGGAGACTCTCGTGCAAAACTCGCTCGGCTCAGGTGTGATCGTAACAAACGAAGGGCATATCATCACAAACAGTCACGTGGTCACCGATAGAGAAGGCAACCAGGTTGATCAAATCGAGGTGCAATTGAGTGATGGGCAAACGAAGAAGGCGCGGTTAGTCGGCGCGGATTCTGAGGTCGATCTGGCTGTGCTCAAGATTGACGACCCGAGCGTAAAGCCGCTCAAGCTCGCTGACTCGGACACAGTGCAACCGGGAGACTTTGTTCTAGCCATCGGCAATCCATTTGGATTCGAGGAAACCGTGACAGACGGAATCATTAGCTCGAAAGGACGGCCGACCAGGACGGATTTCTTTGGTGATTTGATTCAGACCAATGCTGCGATCAATCCCGGAAATAGCGGCGGACCGCTAATCAATCTTCGCGGCGAAGTGATCGGGATCAACACGGCAATCGCTTCAACCACCGGCGGCTCGCAGGGAATCGGTTTTGCCATTCCATCAAATACAGTCCGCACCGCATTGGAGAGTCTACTCAAGCAAGGACGAATCATCCGTGGTTATCTCGGGATCCAGAGCAGGGCAATACAGGCCGATGAAACCAGTTTGGATACGGATGGAGTGACGGTCGCGGAGGTGATGCCTGGATCTCCCGCAGCCCAGGCGGGCGTTCAGCCAGGCGACGTCATCCGCAAATTCGATGGGCGTGAAGTCAAGAATTTCACTGTCTTGCGAACCTTCGTGGCTCAGACGCCATTAAATAAGCAAGTGGAGCTCGACATCGTGCGTGGCGGAAAACCGGTCAAGGTGACGACGCAGATCAAAGAGCAACCGATTGATTATCAAACTTCGGTTGTCCCACCCCGACGAAAGCAGCCGCAGCAACGCCCGGGACAACCGAGCGATCAAGAAGCTGCCGCCGGACCTCTCGCTTCGATTCATGTGGAAGAGCTGACTCCTGAAACAGCACGCCAGCTTGATCTGCCTGCAAATGTGCAAGGTGTTTTGGTTAGCGGCGTCGATCCTGACAGCGGGGTGGCCGAATTGCAAAAAGGCGACGTGATCGAAGAAATCAATCAACAACCCGTTACGTCAGTTGCCGATTACAACAAGATCGCGGCCGCGCTTGATCCCAGCCAGCCGCAAGTGCTGTCAGTTTGTCGCCACAAGATGCGTTCGTTTCTCGTATTGCGCCCGCGGTAAGAAACGGGTCGAGGCGCTAATGGCACGCCAACGCACAGCCGTGGCTACAACCCCATAAACGAACCAGTCTCAGCACGCGATGGCGTGACGCCGGCAAACGCCCGAGAGCATTTCCCAGAGCGCGTCGAGAATGCGGTTTACTGACGCTTTCACTGATTCGAAATTGCGCTCGTTGACGTAACGGTTCAGCATTTCACGCTCAGCGGTAGAATGTTCTCGATCCGCCTCGATGTGAATCGTGAAATATTCATAGTGCTCAGGCTTGGCGAATCCGTAGTGTTTTTTGAGCCCGTCAATCTTCGATTCACAGATGGAGGGAATTTGGCTCTCGTACGTATACAACGCGCCCAAACCTTCAGCCGTCGATCCCTGGCCACAAACCGAGCGGAATGTTTCAATCAATTTTTTCGTCTCCGTTTGTTTCTCGGTTCGCGCAAGCTCGGTATCGTCAATGCCTAGACCATCCGCAAATTTCTTCCAAAGCTCGGGATGATTCGGCGAGCCGGCCTCTTCATCGATCAAATTGCCGAGCAACTGTTTCCGGGTTGCTTGATCGTCACAGTTGGTGTGCACCGCCGAGAGATACGTCGGAAACGCCGCGACATGATGATAGTACTGCCGCGCATAATCTGTGAGCGCCTCCTTGCTTAATTCACCGCGCGTCCACGCGAGATAAAACGGATGTTTCAAAAGATGTTTCACCGCTATGTCATTGTCGATTTTGTCGAGATATTGGTTCATAAAACTGGTTGAGTGTGCTTATAAGCCCAGGCTAGATCGCTGCAAGTATTTAATATGATCTTCTGAAAACAGGCCAGCGTTTCAACGCTGAGGCAATCTTGTTACATTATCCAGACGAAGGATTGCGATCAGATTGGACGGATACTTCAAACCGATTTCAAAGTGTGCTTGATCCCGCGGACGGGGATTACGACCCAGCTGGGACGATTGTTCAGTTCGTAACCAATTTCGTAAACAGCTTTGTCGAGCAGATAGGCTTCGATCATGATTTGGAGATCTTCGCTGTTGTGAGGTATGAAGATTGCGGTGCCCGTTGTCTTCAAATAATTCTGTAGAAAGACGCTGCCCATGTGACGATACCAAAGATCGGCCCACCGCTCGAGGAACGGCACATCCTCTTTACGCATGGCCGGCTGCCAGAGAGCACTGTAGGCAGCGTATTGAAACGAACGCATCATACCTGCTACATCCCGGAGTACAGAACGTTTCAGCTTGCGTTCGCTCAGCGGTCGCGCCGGTTCGCCTTCGAAGTCCAAAATGACGAAGTCTTTTCCGGTGTAAAGCAACTGACCGAGATGATAATCGCCATGAATCCGAATTTTCGCGGCATTAGTGCGACGATCTAGCAGCCGTTTTTCGCGTGCGAGGATCTCTTGTTCCGCGTTTAGCACTTCTTTTGCTTCATCGCGGAAGGTCGCCGGAAGGTCGCATAATTTCTTTTCCAAAAGAGTAAACGCACGTCGCAGCGACGCCCGCATGTTTTGGTAAACAGAGCGTTGTGCCATCGCGTTGAATGGCTCGGGCCGGAACGCCGGATCGTCCGGATACGAGGCGAGGGCGAGATGCAGTTCACCAGTGCGTTGCCCGAGCAGCTTCATTTTCTCAGGATAAACGCCACCGAACAGCTCATCGAGCAGCGCCCCTGGAGGCGCGATTTCATTCTGAAGATCGGCTTTGCGACCGAGTACCCGCTCGTAATAGCGGCCGACTGCGTCCAGCGTAAGCGACCAGACATCACCTTCGTTAGTAACGGCGCGCTGTAGCAGACACACCACAGTCGGTTCCGCTTTAGCACGGCGATATTCGATTGCGCCGATAAACGCCGGCACATTTGGAAACTTGGTGTGTTCTGTGAGAAACCGAGTTATCTCAACATCCGGATTAACGCCATCCTCGATTTTGCGATAAAGTTTCAGAAAGAATTTGTTATCAAAGAGCATCGAGGAGTTACTCTGTTCCGCGCTTAAGACTTGCGAATTCTGTGGGCTAGTGGATTGATCAGCTTCGAAATCCTTGGCAGTAATGCCGACGAGTTCGCCAGCGCGAGCCTTCACGATCTCGCGTCTCGCGATCGTATCGAACAGCCGCGAGCGGCATTTCACGTCCCAGGTTGCATCAAACAGAACGTTTTCACCGTTACCCGCGAAACGCGCGATGATGGCGTGCGGTGCGGCTTGAGAAACGGCGCGCGCAGTTTCACCCGAGGCAATGCCGACCGGAAGGACATATGTCTCAGTAGGTGCATCGAGATAGCTGACTTCAACGAGCCAAAGTTGAGCACTATCGGCGTCGTCCGAGATCGAAGGCTGCTCAACGATCTTCAAACTGCGAAGGGTTCGCGCCTTCGAACCGAACCAGCGGCAGGTTTGGAGGTATCGAGGTAAAATTTCGCCTTCGATTGCGGCGCGTTGACCATTGGTGAGCAATGTTTCCAGCTCCATTGGTGCACTGATCACTGGCACCGTTTTCTTTCTTGGCGTGCGGCGTCCGTCAGTCGGCGCGTGCAGGGCGAACCAGTAGTATGCATGCGGTCCAAGGGTGATGACGTAGCGGGATTTTCTAATTGGGCGAAACAGATTGCGGCTAAAAACTTCCATCGGCACGTAGCCAGCGAAGCGGGAAAGGTCTAATTCCGCTGATTGCGCGAAGCGGGAGAGGTTCACTATCACCAGAACGATCTCATCTTCGTACCGGCGAAGGAAAGCGAGAACCTTCGGGTTGTCGGGATACAGAAATTCCAGCGAGCCGCGCGAGAAAGCCTTGAAATTTGTCCGCATGGCGATGACCCTCCGCATCCACCAGAGCAACGAAGAGAGATTTTTCTGCTGATTCTCCACGTTGACGGCTTCGTAGTGATATTCAGGGTCGATCGTGATCGGAAGATAAAGTTGCTGTGGGTTTGCTCGTGAAAATCCGGCGTTGCGGTCAGGGCTCCACTGCATCGGTGTGCGGCAACCGTTGCGATCGCCGAGATAGAAATTGTCGCCCATGCCGATCTCATCCCCGTAGTAGATGATCGGGGTGCCGGGCATCGAGAACAGCAGGGTATTAAGCAGCTCGATTTTGCGACGGCTATTTGCGAGCAACGGAGCAAGACGCCGGCGGATTCCAAGATTTATGCGAGCGTGGGGATCGGTAGCGTAAACGCGGTACATGTAGTCGCGTTCCTCGTCGGTGACCATTTCCAGGGTCAGCTCGTCATGGTTGCGCAGAAACATCGCCCAC
>Ga0137372_10003651_pt1 | contig 14982 bp, 14 predicted proteins | sample SagtaG_6_FD_104911 | JGI IMG/M metagenome (GOLD analysis project Ga0137372, IMG submission 104911) | Vadose zone soil microbial communities from Sagehorn Ranch, Mendocino, California, USA - Sage1_R_60_16 metaG | ecosystem: Environmental > Terrestrial > Soil > Vadose zone | place: USA...
GCGGTGCGCATCGTCGGTACGCTGACACCGGAACAGGAGCGCGCGCTGCTCGAAGGCATCGCACTCGACGACGGCATGGGCCGCGTGACATCGATCGCGGACGGGGGCGGAGAGGGGACCAATCATTGGTACAAACTGACGGTGCCGGAAGGGCGCAATCGCGAAGTTCGGCGATTGTTCGAGGCGCTGGGACTGACCGTCAGCCGCCTGATCCGCACGCGTTACGGCGTGGTTGCCATGCCGCCACAGCTCAAGCGCGGACAGATGGCCGAGCTGGAGCAGGGCGAGCTCACCCGGCTGCTGCAAGCCGCGGGGATGACGAGCACGGCGGTGAACGGCGGCCGCGAGGGCAACGCGTCGGGGCGTTCGGAGCAATCCGGCCAAGGTGCGGAGGACACGCCGCGCCAGGAAACCGACGACGACAATCAGCCGTTGGCAGCCGAGGTCGAGGTCGAAAGCGACGAAGCGTTGGACGAAGTGAATGGCAATCGCGCGCCGGCCCCGGGGCCGTCGTCGCGCGACGGCCCCGGGCAACGGCAGGGGCGCCCGAGCGGGCGTGGCGGGCATGGTCCCCCGGCCGGACGCGGCGGACATGGTCCCCCGGGCGGGCGTGGCCGGCATGGTCCCCGTGGCGGCAATCGCGGTGGCAACCGCGGCGGTCAACAGGGCGGTCAAGACCCTGGCCGACGCTAACTGGCGCGCTGGTTTGGTAGAGCCGCATTCATTCGGCCGCGGCGCCACCAGCGGCTGTCGCGTGCCAATGAATTCGCACCTACGAAAGGCTCGGTTGTCGTAGGGCCGAATTTATTCGGCCGCGGCGCCGCAAGACCACGCCGCGCGCGAATTAGCCGTACTACAAAGCACGGTGCATGATCAATACGTCGACCGGCCCGAGCGCGCGGTGTCGGAACGCGCGCGGAACGCGGCCGACGACTTCGAAGCCATGTTTCTGCCATAAGCGCACAGCGCCCTCGTTGCTGGCGACCACGAAGTTGAACTGCAACGCGGTGTAGCCGCGCTCTCTCGCCGCGGCCAGCGAATGCTCGCACATCGCGCCGCCGACGCCGCGCCCGCGCGCGTCCGGATGCGTCATGTAGCCGCAATTGGCGACGTGATCGCCCAGGCCCGGCTGATTCGGCCGCAGCGCATAGGTACCGACGATGCGGCCCGCTTGCTCGGCGATGAAGGCCACCGCGGGAGGATCCATCCAGATCCGCCGTGCCTCGGTCATCGTCGTGTCCGGCGCATAGGCGTACGTATCGCCGCCGGCGACAACCGTCCGAAAGATCGCCCAGATGCCGGCGAAGTCGCGTGGCCGGGCCGGCCGGATCGACAATGCCGCCCGGTCCACGGTCGGCATCAGCTTTCTTCCCCGCCAAAATGCGGCGGTCGCTTGCCGAGGAAGGCACGGACGCCTTCGACGAAGTCATCGGTCGCGCTGCATGCGCCAAAGCTCGCCGCTTCGGCTTCGAGCTGCGCCGACAGCCTCTGCGCGAGCGATTGCTGAATGAGACGCTTACCATTGCGGATCGCCGCCACGGGCCCCGAAACGATCGCGGTCACGAGGGCAGCAGTCGCGCGATCGAGCTCGGCCTCGGGGACCACGCGGTTGACCAGCCCGAGACGCAACGCGTCGTCGGCCCCGAAGCGTTCGCCGAGCAACAGGATTTCCATCGCCTTCTTCAGGCCGACCAGCCGCGGGAGCGCGTACGACAAGCCACCGTCCGGCGTCAATCCAAGCTGTCGGTAGGCGGAGGTAAAGTAACTCGTGTCGGCCGCGATGGCGAGATCGCAGGCACATAGCAACGACAGGCCGAAGCCCGCGACCGCGCCGTGGACGCTGGCGACGACGGGATGCGGCATGCGTTGCAGCTGCTCGATAGCCGCGTGCAGGTGCTCGATCATGCGCGTAAAGCGGCTTCGCCGATCGGCGGGTGCGAGCGCGAGCTGTTCGGCGAAATGGCGTATGTCGCCTCCCGCCATGAAGTGCCTGCCGGCGCCCCGGATGACCACGCAGCGTAGCGTGTCGTCGGCCGCCAGCGCCGCGGTATGGTCGACGAGCGCGTCCATCATCGCCGCATCGAGCGCATTGAGCGACGCGGGACGATTGAGCGTGAGCATGGCGACGGGGCCGTCGCGCGCGAGCAGGATCGGGCTGGTCATGGCGAGAGCCTAGGTTCCTTACACACCGGCGCGCTCGTCGGCGTCGCCGCGACCGCGCGAGGCGTCCTCTTCCGCGGCGAATGCGGCCTTGAACGGACTTGCCGCCTCCAGCTCCTCGACCGCGTGGGCCACCTCGGCGCGCTCGTCGGCCGCGAAGCGCGCGATCGCGCGGGCGAAGTCCGGATCGGAGATCGCGTGCGCCGAGCGCGTCGTCACCGGCAAGAGCCCGCGCGCGAGCTTGTGCACGCCTTGCGCTCCGCCCTCGAACTGGCCGATGCGGCGCTCGATGCAGAAATCGATCGCCTGGTAGTAGCAGGCTTCGAAATGCAAGCCCGGCACGAATTCGGTCGCGCCCCAGTAGCGGCCCCAGAGCGTGTCCGCACTGAACACGTCGAGCGCGGCGCAGACGGGCCTGCCGCCGCGCTCGCCGAGAACGAGCACGACATGATCGGGCAACGTCGCGCCGATGCGCTCGAAGAAGGCGAGCGACAGATACGGTGTCGAGTGGTGGCGGCGATACGTGGTCGTGTAGCAATGGCAGAAGAATGACCAGTGCCTGCCGTCGATCTCGCGCCCGAGCAGGCGGCGAAAGGTCACTCCTGCGGCGCCGAGCTTGCGCCGTTCCTGGCTGATTCGTTTGCGCTTGGTGTGATTCATCGTCGACAGGAAGTCGGCGAAGTCGCGGTAGCCGGGATTGGTCCAATGGAACTGCACGCTGTCGCGCAACAGCATGCCGGCAGCGGCGCAGGCGTACGCTTCGTCGGCTTGCGGAAACAGAATATGCAGCGACGACAAATGGTCGTCGGCAACAAGCGACAATGCGCCGGCGAGAAGCTCGCCGCGAGTCGCCGCGTCGGCCGCGATCAGCCGCGGGCCCGTCGCCGGCGTAAACGGAACCGCGCTCACGAGCTTGGGATAGTAATGTCTCCCGTTCCTCCGGTACGCGTCGGCCCACGCCCAGTCGAACACGTATTCGCCGTAGGAGTGCGTCTTGACGTAGAGCGGCATCGCGCCGACGAGCAGCGCGCCGTGCCACGCAGTAAGGTAGCGCGGCGTCCACCCTGTTTCCGGCGCGGCGCAACCGGTTTCGTGCAACGCGTGCAGAAACGCGTGCGACAAAAGCGGCCGATCGCCGACAAGCGCATCCCAGGCCGACGCGGGGACCGCGCTGAGCGAGTCGACGATGCGAAGCGAGTTGCGTGCCATGCGCGAGAGGCAATTCCATGCCATTGTCGCATGTCCGGCAAGCGCCAATCCACGTGCTAACATTCATGCATGCGTGTCGCCATCGCTCAGCTGGATTGCGTGGTCGGCGATATGCCAGGCAATGCCGCGCGTATCCTCGCGGCCGTCGACGAAGCGCGGCGCGGTGGCGCCGATCTCGTTGTGACGCCGGAACTGTCGCTCTGCGGCTATCCGCCGGAAGACCTGCTGCTGCGACCGGCTTTTCTGGCGGCGTGTGCCGGGGAGCTCGAGCGCCTTGCCGCGCAAGTCACGGGACCGGCGGTGCTCGTCGGCTTTCCCGAAGCTAGCGGCGGCAAGCGGCACAACGCGGCGGCGGTGATTCGCAACGGCCGGGTCGCGGCGATCTATCGCAAGCGCGAGCTCCCGAACTATACGGTGTTCGACGAAGATCGTTATTTCGAGCCGGGCACCGATCCCTGCGTCATCGACATCGCCGGCGTTCGCGTCGGAATCGTCATCTGCGAGGACATCTGGTTTCCCACCCCGGCACGCATCGCGAGCACCGCCGGCGCGCAGATCATCGTCGTCCCCAATGGCTCGCCGTACCACACGCGGCAGCAGGCGTTGCGACGCGACGTCGTGACGGCGCGTGCGCAGGAAACGGGTCTGCCCGTCGTTTACGTCAACCGCGTCGGTGGCCAGGATGAGCTGGTATTCGACGGCGCGTCATTCATCGTCGACGGAGCGGGCGCGCTCGCACAGCAGGTGCCGGCGTGGCGCGAGACAGTGGCGCTGGCCGAGTTTGCGGGAGCGACGCCGAAGGCTGTCCGCGGTGGACTCGATGGCCGCCTGGAATCCCATGTGTATGCCGCGCTCTGTATGGGCGTGCACGACTACGTCGAGAAAAATCGCTTTCCCGGCGTCTTGATCGGCTTGTCGGGCGGCATCGACTCGGCGTTGACGCTGGCGGTCGCCGTCGACGCTCTCGGTCCCGAGCGAGTGCGTGCCGTGATGCTGCCTTCGCCGTACAACGCGGCCATCAGCCTCGAAGACGCGCGCGCCATGGCCGGAATCCTCGGCGTGCGCTACGACGAGATTCCGATCGATGGCGCATTCCAGGCGCTTCGGGCGGCGCTCGTCGAGGAGTTCAAGGGTCTGCCCGAAGACGCGACCGAGGAGAACATCCAGGCGAGGATTCGCGGCACCCTGTTGATGGCACTTTCCAACAAGCACGGGACGATCGTGCTCACGACCGGCAACAAGTCGGAGATGGCAGTGGGTTATGCCACACTCTATGGCGACATGGCCGGCGGCTTCGCCGTGCTCAAGGACATCAGCAAGTCGCTGGTCTATCGCCTGGCGCGATATCGGAATAGCCTGGGGCGGATGATTCCGGAACGGATCATCACGCGCGCGCCGTCGGCAGAGCTGCGGCTGAACCAGACGGACCAGGACAGCCTGCCTCCTTACGACGCGCTCGACGCGATCCTCGAGGCTTACGTCGAGGAACTGCAGAGCCCGGCCGAGATCGTCGCCCGCGGCTACGCAGCGGAGCACGTGGCCAGAGTGGTGCGGCTGATCAAGGTGAACGAGTACAAGCGGCGGCAATCCGCGGTCGGCATCCGCATCACGCCGCGCGGATTCGGCAAGGACTGGCGCTATCCGATAACCTCGGCGTGGACCGAGTGGAAGAGTGTCATGTAGGGCCGGATTTATCCGGCCGCCGTGTGCGAATGAATTCGCACCTACGAAGACGCGCCGGAGTCAGCGTGCCCCGTCTAGTTGCGCTCGGTCGAGTGGTGTAACCTTCGCTGTGGCGCGCCCGAGCTGACGAAGGAGCGGCAATGAAAAAAGTCGAAGCCATCATCAAGCCGTTCAAGCTCGACGAGGTGCGCGAAGCGCTCTCCGATATCGGCGTCAGCGGGCTCACGGTGACGGAGGTCAAGGGTTTCGGCCGCCAGAAGGGCCATACCGAGCTCTATCGCGGTGCGGAGTACGTCGTCGATTTCCTGCCCAAGGTCAAGGTCGAGGTGATCATCGCCGACAATCTCGTCGAACGCGCGATAGAAGCGATCATAAAAGCCGCGCGGACGGGAAAGATCGGCGACGGCAAGATCTTCGTCACATCGGTCGAGCAAGTCGTGCGGATTCGCACCGGCGAGTCCGGCGAAGCGGCGGTCTGAACAATAGCCACCGCCGCGCAGGCGAAGGAGGCCATATGTCATTCATGAGTGAGTTCCGCGAGTTCGCAGTCAAGGGCAGCGTCGTCGATCTGGCAGTAGGTGTGATCATCGGCGCCGCATTCGGCAAGATTGTCGATTCGCTGGTCAAGGATCTGATCATGCCGGTGGTCAGCCGCATTTTCGGCGGTCTCGACTTCAGCAACTGGTTCATCATGCTGGGCACGCCGCCGCCGGGTTACAGCGGGCCGATGACCTACGAAGCGCTGACCAAGGCCGGTGTGCCGCTGCTCGCCTACGGCAACGTCATCACCGTGGCGCTCAATTTCATCATTCTCGCCTTCATTATTTTCCTGATGGTGAAGCAGATCAACCGAATGCGCGGCGCCACGCCTCCGGCGGCCCCGCCGGAGAACGTGCTGCTGCTGCGCGAGATTCGTGATGCGCTGAAAAAATGAGCTGACGCACCCTCGTGGGGCATGATCGAAACGGATGGATGGAGGAACGATGACTCGCACCAGACTGTTATTAGCGCTTGCGGTGCTGGCGCTCGGTCTTACGGAAACGGCGCGCGGCGACATCAATGTCGGCGTGACCCTGTCCGCGACGGGGGCGGCCGCCTCGCTCGGCATCCCCGAGCGCAACACCTTCGAGCTGCTGCCGACGACGATCGCCGGCCAGAAAGTGAACTGGATCGTGCTCGACGACGGGTCGGATACGACCAAGGCGGTGACCAACACGCGCAAGCTCCTGAGCGAGGACAAGGTCGACGTGATCGTCGGTTCGACGGTGACGCCGAACTCGCTGGCGATGATCGACATCGTCGCCGACGCGGAGACGCCGATGATCGCGATGGCCGCATCGGGCCGCATTGTCGATCCCGCCAATCCGAAAGTGAGATGGGTGTTCAAGACGCCTCAGAGCGACTCGCTGATGGCCGACGCGATCGCGGTCAGCATGAAAGCCAACGGCGTAAAGACGATGGGCTACATCGGCTTCAACGACGCCTACGGCGACAGTTGGCTTACCGAGATCAAGCGCTCGGCGCAGGTCGCCGGGATCAAGGTCGTCGCCGAGGAAAAATACAACCGCAACGACGCATCGGTGACCGGCCAGATTCTCAAGATCGTCGCCGCGAATCCCGACGCGGTGCTGATCGGCGCGTCCGGCACGCCGGCCGCGACGCCGCAGAAGGACCTCGCCGCGCGCAACTACAAGGGCAAGGTCTACCAGACGCACGGTGTCGCGAATCCGGATTTCCTGCGCGTGGTCGGCAAGGAGGGCAATGGCACGATCCTGCCAGCCGGCCCGATGCTGGTCTACGAGCAGCTGCCGGCGAGCAATCCGGTCAAGAAATCGGCGGCCGAATACGTCACCAAGTACGAGGCGAAATACGGCACGCGGTCGACCTTCGGCGGCCACGCCTGGGATACGTATCTGTTGCTGGCGCACGCGATTCCCGACGCCCTGAAGAAGGCCAGGCCCGGCACCAAGGAATTTCGCGCAGCGCTACGCGACGGCTTGGAGAACGCCAAGGATGTGTTCGGCGCGCACGGCGTGTTCAACATGACCCCACAGGATCATAACGGCCTCGACAATCGCGCGCGCCTGATGATCAGGATCGAAGACGGCAAGTGGGTGGTGATCAAATAACCGCACCCGCCTGACCGCGCGCTGGGAGCGAATCGCGCACCCGCGCGTTTTGCTTTGCAGCGCCACCGACGGCGCGGCGCGAGAGCGTGCCGCCGCCGCGCACGATGGACCTGACGATAACCGCGCTTCTGGCGCAGGACGGCATCACCAACGGCGCGATTTACGCGTTGCTCGCGCTGGCGCTCGTGCTCGTGTTCGCGGTGACCCGCGTGATCTGGATTCCCTCCGGCGAGTTCGTCGCCTACGGCACGTTGACGCTCGCGGGCCTGCAACTCGGCAAATCGCCCGGCACGATCGGGCTCCTTGTCGGCATGGCGATCGTCGCCGGCGCGATCGAGGCCTGGAGTTGCTTGGCGCACGGCCAGGCGCGAGCGCTGCCCCGGCGGCTTCTGCTGTGGACCGCGGCACCGCTTGCCATCGCGGGTCTCGTCCACTGGCTCGCGCCGCTGCAACCGCCGTTCGCGGTTCAGATCGCGCTTGCGCTCGCCGCGGTGACTGCGCTGGGGCCGCTGCTCTACCGAATCGTGTACCAGCCGCTGGCCGAGGCGTCGGTGCTGGTGCTGTTGATCGTCTCGGTCGCCGTGCATTTTGCGCTGACCGGCCTCGGGCTCTGGTTCTTCGGCGCCGAGGGTTCGCGCACGCCGCCGTTCTCCAGCGAGTCGTTCCGGGTAGGCGAGGTTATCGTCAGCGCGCAAAGCATCCTCGTCGTTCTCACGAGCCTGCTGCTGATTCTCGCGCTGTACTTTTTTTTCGGGCGGACCCTCTACGGCAAGGCGCTGCGCGCCACCGCGCTCAACCGCGTGGGTGCAAGGCTCGTCGGCATTTCGCCCAATCTGGCCGGAGCGTTGACGTTTTCGCTCGCCACGTTGCTCTGCGCGTTCTCGGGCGTATTGATCGGCCCGATCACGACGGTCTATTACGACTCCGGCTTTCTCGTCTCACTCAAGGGCTTCGTCGGCGCGATCATCGGCGGTCTGACGAGCTATCCGCTGGCCGCGGTCGGCGCGCTCCTGGTCGGCCTGCTCGAATCGTTCTCGTCGTTTTGGGCCAGCGCGTTCAAGGAAGTCATCGTCTTCACCGTGATCATCCCGGTGCTTCTCTGGCGCAGCCTCACGGCGCATCACCATGAGGAAGAGGAATGAAGGCGTTTGCGCGCGTGAGCATGGGGCCCGCCGCATTTGCCGCGATCGTGGTGCTGCTCGCGATCGTGCCGCTGACGATGCCGCCATTCTGGGTGACGCTCGGCAATTACATCGGCCTGTACAGCATCGTCGCGCTGGGCCTGGTGCTGCTCACCGGCGTCGCAGGCCAGACGTCTTTCGGGCAAGCCGCGTTTGTGGGGCTCGGTGCCTACACGACTGCGTATCTGACGACGCGCTATGGCACGTCGCCGTGGCTCACGCTGCCCATCGGGCTCGTCATCACCTTCGCCGTCGCGCTTTTCCTGGGCTTCATCACGCTGCGGATGCGCGGTCATTACCTTCCGCTGGCGACGATCGCCTGGGGAATGAGCCTCTCCTTACTATTCGGCAATCTTGATTTTCTCGGCGGGCATACCGGCCTCACGGGCATTCCGCCGCTCGCGCTGCCGGGATTCGAGCTCAAGAGCGAGCGGCATTTCTACTATCTGATCTGGGCGATCGCGCTCTGCGCGCTATGGGCGAGCAGCAATCTGCTCGACTCGCGCCCCGGCCGGGCGATCCGCGCGCTGAAGGGGGGCCTCGAGATGGTCGAGGCATTCGGCGTCGACGCGGCGCGGTTGAAGATCGTCGTGTTCGTCTATGCAGGGCTGCTCGCGTGCGTTTCGGGGTGGCTGTACGCGCACTTGCAGCGCTTCGTGAACCCGAGTCCGTTCGGGATCCATCAGGGCATCGAATACCTGTTCATGGCGGTCGTCGGCGGCGCGGGCAGTGTCTGGGGCGCAGTCGTCGGTGCGGCGCTGATCACGCTGCTCAAGCAATGGCTGCAGGACCTGTTGCCGCACATTCTCGGCCGCGCCGGCAATTTCGAGATCGTTGTGTTCGGCGTGCTGATGGTGCTGCTGCTGCAGCGCGCGCGCGAGGGAGTCTGGCCATGGCTCGAGCGCCTGCTGCCGAAGCGTGCTTCACCGCCGGTACCGGCCGCGGCGCCGCTGCCCGTGCGTCACAAGGCGGCGGGCCAGGGTGCGCGACTCGAGGTCGATGCGGCGCGCAAACAGTTTGGCGGGCTTGTCGCCGTGAACGATCTGTCGTTCGAAATCCGCCCCGGCGAGATTCTCGGCTTAATCGGTCCGAACGGCGCGGGAAAGACCACGATGTTCAACCTGATCAGCGGCGCACTGCGGCTCACCGCCGGCGACGTACGTTTCTGCGGCGCCTCGATCGGCGGCCGACAGCCTTATGAAATCGCACGGCTGGGGATCGGGCGCACGTTCCAGCATGTGAAGCTGATCGGCTCGATGAGCGTACTCGACAATGTGGCGCTGGGCGCGTACCTGCGCAGCGAGGCCGGAGTGTTGCGCGCTGCGCTCAAGCTCGACCGCGCCGAGGAAGCGCGCATCAAGGCGGAAGCGGCGCGCCAGATCGCCCGCTGCCGGCTCGACGCGCACACTTTCGACGCCGCCGGCAGCCTTGCGCTCGGCCGTCAACGGATCGTGGAAATCGCCCGTGCGCTCGCGGCCGATCCGTTGCTGCTGCTGCTGGACGAGCCCGCAGCAGGCCTGCGCTACCTGGAAAAGCAGGAGCTGGCGGCGCTCTTGCGCAGCTTGCGGGCAGACGGCATGACGATCCTCCTGGTCGAGCACGATATGGACTTCGTGATGGGCCTCACCAATCGCCTGGTCGTGATGGACTTCGGCGAAAAGCTTGCCGAGGGTCTGCCTGCGGAGATCCAGAAGAATCCCGTTGTCCTCGAAGCCTATCTCGGCGGGGTCACATGAGCGCGGCGCGCGAAGTTAAGGCGCGAAGCGCTCGGCGCTGCGCGAATGCGGAGGAGGCCGACACGCGACGCTCCGAGATGCGCAGGGGGCACAAGGAGGCCGAGACATGAGCGCGCTGCTTGAAGTTCGCGATTTCCATGTCGCCTACGGCAAGGTCGAAGCGGTGCACGGCGTATCGCTTGCGGTCGCTGAGGGAAGCATCGTTACCGTCATCGGACCCAACGGCGCCGGCAAGACGACGCTGCTCGGCGCCATCATGGGCCTGCTGCCCTCGCGCGGCGAGGTCAACTATGCGGGTGCGCCAGTCGCGCGCATCGGCGTCGAGCAGCGAGTCGCGCTGGGCCTTTGTCTGGTGCCGGAGCGTCGCGAGCTCTTCGGCGCAATGACCGTCTCCGATAACCTCGAGCTCGGCGCGTTCCAGCGCTATCGTGCCGGAGACAAGACGGTTGAGATCACGCGCGAGGAGGTCTATCGGCGCTTTCCGCGCCTGGCGGAGCGACGGTTGCAATTGGCGGGGACGCTGTCGGGCGGCGAACGGCAGATGCTGGCGCTCGGCCGTGCGTTGATGGCGAAGCCGAGGCTCCTGATGCTCGACGAACCGAGCTTGGGCCTCGCGCCGCTGTTCGTGAAGGAAATCTTCAATATCATCGCCGCGCTCAAGGCGACCGGCGTATCGATATTGCTGGTCGAGCAAAACGCCCGAGCCGCGCTGCAGATCGCCGATTACGGCTACGTGCTGGAAGCCGGCGAACTCGCGATCGAGGGCCCGAGCGCCGAGCTCGCCTTCAATCCGCGCGTCGCTGCGACGTATCTCGGGCAGGCGGTCGGCGCGAACTAGCGGCGCGAGCCCGCGGCGAGGCTCCCCACGCGCAGCGTGGGGATTGCGCGAGGCGAGTCGACGCAGGGCGGTCGACGCACGACGAGTCATGTTGCGATGCTTATCCAAGGAGACCGCGGCGCGTTGCCGGCCCTAAGACTTGTTCTCCGGGCGCCATGCCCCGACAATGCAGGATTGATGCCTACTCCCAAGCCAAGGACCGCCGTGACCCATCTCGCCGTTCCCGCTCTCAACCCGGCGCTGCTCGACCAGGCGACGCAACTCCTGCTCGCGCCGGCGGCGCTCGAATTCCGGCAGCTCTCGCAGGTGCTCGCCGACATCCATGTGCATCACGTCGACTATGCCGATCTCTATTTCCAGTATTCGCGCCTCGAAAGCTGGAGCCTCGAGGAGGGCATCGTCAAGTCGGGATCGTATTCGATCGACCGCGGCGTCGGAGTCCGCGCGATATCGGGTGAAAAAACCGCCTTCGCGTATTCAGACGACATCAGCCTCGATGCGCTCGCTCAGGCCGCCACCGCGACGCGCGCCATAGGCCGCCAGGGCCAGTCGGCCGTAGCCGCGCTCGACCATGTGGGCGGCGCCCGTGCGCTGTATACCCCGCGCGACCCGGTCATCGCCCTCACCGACGGCGCCAAGGTGGCACTGCTCGAAAGGCTCGAGCAGATTGCGCGACAGCGCGATCCGCGCGTGACGCAAGTGATGGCCTCGCTCGCCGGGGAGTACGAAGCGATCCTCGTCGCCCGCAGCGACGGCCTGATCGCCGCCGACGTGCGGCCGCTGGTTCGGCTATCGCTCAACGTGATCGTCGAAGAGAACGGCCGGCGCGAGCAGGGCATGGCCGGCGGCGGGGCGCGCGTCGACTACGGTTATTTCAGCGACGCGTTGCTGCATGACTATGCCGCCAAGGCCGTCGACCAGGCGTTGTTGAATCTGAATGCACGCGACGCGCCCGCGGGCACGATGACGGTCGTGCTCGGACCGGGCTGGCCGGGCGTTCTGCTGCACGAGGCGATCGGGCACGGGCTCGAAGGCGACTTCAATCGCAAGGGGACTTCGGCGTTTTCGAACCGCATCGGCCAGCGCGTCGCCGCCGCCGGGGTGACGGTGGTCGACGACGGTACGATTCCCGACCGCCGCGGATCGCTCAACATCGATGACGAGGGCAATCCGACGCAGCGCACGGTGCTGATCGAGGACGGCGTCCTGCGTTGCTACATGCAGGACGCGCTCAACGCGCGACTGATGGGCGTGCCGACGACGGGGAACGGCCGGCGCGAGTCATTCGCGCACGTGCCGATGCCGCGAATGACGAACACGGTAATGCAGAACGGCGACCGCGATCCCAACGAGATCATCGCCTCGGTCGACGACGGCCTCTACGCAGTCAACTTCGGCGGCGGCCAGGTCGATATCACCAACGGCAAGTTCGTGTTCTCTGCAGCCGAGGCATGGAAAATCGAGAACGGCAAGCTCGCCTATCCGATCAAGGGAGCGACGCTGATCGGCAACGGGCCGGACGCCCTTACGCGAGTGTCGATGATCGGCAACGATCTTGCGCTTGACGCCGGCATTGGCACCTGCGGCAAGGACGGGCAAAGTGTTCCCGTCGGCGTCGGGCAGCCGACGTTGCGCATCGATGGCCTGACGGTCGGCGGAACCGCTTGACTTTCGTAGGTGCGAATTCATTCGCACGCCGTCGCTTGGCTCCGCCGCGGCCGAATAAATTCGGCCCTACGCAACCCTAGTGCAACGGCCCTGCGGGCGCCACGACGGCGGTCGCCGGCGCGGCGGACGCGTGGTGCACGACGATGCGCCAGCCCAACGGCGTGCGCAGGTAGACATTGGTCGCGATCGCGGCCCCGCGCGCTTTGGGGTCGTTGCCGACTGTCACGTGCTCGACCGCGCTCTGCATCGCGAGGCCAACGGTCTCGATGATGACGATCTCGTCGAGCCGAAACGAGAGCTTGGTCTCGCCGGCAAAAAGCTGCTCCCATCCGATCCGCACCGCCTCGTAGCCGACCAGCCGCGGGCCGCCGGGGTGTACGCAGACGATATCCTCGTCCTCGGCCCAGGCCGCCATCATGGCGTCCACGTCCTTCGCCTCGAATGCCTGGTAGAACGCCAGCGCGGCATCCTGCGGCGAGGTGAAAATCGTCGGGGTGCGTGGCTTCGCCATGTCAGCAAGAGTGCGCTGCGGTCATGCCGACACCTTCTGTGCCAGGTCGTGCACAACCTCCACGTCGAGCTCGCGCATGCACTTGAAGTGACCGAGAGGGCATTCGCGTTGAAAGCACGGGCTGCAGGCGATATCGATCTTCGCGACCTGTGCGAGCGGTGACAGCGGCGGCGTGTAATCGGGAGACGACGAACCGAAAAGCGCGACCAGTGGCCGGCCGACCGCCGCCGCAGCATGCATCAGCCCCGAGTCGTTGCTGACGACGACCGAGGCGAGCGACAGGAGATCGATCGCAGTGCCGAGGTCGGTGCGGCCCGTGAGGTCGCGCACGCCAGGGATGGCGGCGGCAATCGGCACCGCCGCCGCCTGGTCGCTGGGCGAGCCCAGCAGCCACACCGCGTAACCTTCCTCGAGCAGGCGCCGCGCCAGCGCGATGAAATGCTCCGCCGGCCAGCGCTTCGCCGGGCCGTATTCGGCACCGGGGCAGAAGATCGCAATCGGCCGGTGCGTGGAAAGCTTGAGAGCGCGCATCGCGCCAGCGGCATTGGCGGCATTGGGCACCAGCACCGGAGCCGGCGGCGTCGGGATCAACCGACCCTTCGGCACCGCAAGCGCGACAAAGCGATCGACCAGACGGGGAAACGCCTTGGGATCGAGGCGGCGCGTTTCGGTTAGGAGCGCCCGGCGAGCCTCGCCCGCGTGGCCGATACGGCGGGGAATACCCGCGAACCACGGAATCAGCGCCGACTTGAACGAATTGGGCAGAATCAACGCACGCGTGTACGCGCGCGCCCTGATCTCGCGTGCGAGTGCGCGCCGGCGCCCGAGACCGAGCTCGCCGTGGCCGAGCGGGTTCTCGACGATGCGGCCGATGCCGCGCATGCGCGCGTACACCGGCGCACACCACGGCGGCGCGAGGACATCGACAATCGGCTCCCCGAGCGGCTCGCGCAGGACCGCGACCAGGGGCTCGGACAGAATGGCGTCGCCGACCCAGGACGGCGCGACGATCAGGATGCGTTCGGCCATGACCAATGCTCGATGTGCCGGCAGCGGCCGGCACGTTCGCGCCGACGCGCGCTAGGCAACCTAGTGCGCGCCCTTGCGCGGCCCTCCCCTGAGTCGGTAGCGCGTCCCGCAATAAGGACACATCGCCTCGCCTTCCGCGGCGACGTCGAGAAACACACGCGGGTGACTCGACCACAGCGGCATTGCCGGGTTGGGGCAATGCACCGGCAGATCGCGTTCGGTCACCTCAACGACGGGCAGCGCGCTGGCGTCGGGTTGCGCCATAGTCGATCGCAGCTGCATGGGAGTCGATGGGCGTCAACCACGATTTGTATTTGGGATTTCGCCCGTTGACGACATCGAAAAACATCGCCTGCAGTTTCTGGGTCATCGGGCCGCGCTGGCCGGAGCCGATGGGTCGGTTGTCCAGTTCGCGGATCGGCGTCACCTCGGCCGCAGTGCCGGTGAAGAATGCCTCGTCGGCGATGTAGAACTCGTCGCGCGTGATCCGCCGCTCGAGCACCGGTATGCCCAGCTCTTCGGCAAAGGTGATGATCGTGCCGCGGGTGATGCCGTTGAGCGCGCCGCCGGAGAGGTCGGGGGTGTGAAGCTTGCCGTCGCGCACCAGGAACACGTTCTCGCCGGAGCCTTGGCAGATGAAGCCCTGGGGATCGAGCAGCATCGCTTCCTCGTAACCGTCGTGCGTCGCTTCCTGGTTGGCGAGGATCGACACGGCGTAGTTGCACACCGCCTTCGCGTTGCACATCGTGATGTTCGGATGATGGTGGGTAAACGACGACGTCTTGACGCGGATGCCTTTCTCGAGCCCGTCGGCGCCGAGATACGCGCCCCAGGGCCA
>Ga0137372_10003654_pt1 | contig 14972 bp, 16 predicted proteins | sample SagtaG_6_FD_104911 | JGI IMG/M metagenome (GOLD analysis project Ga0137372, IMG submission 104911) | Vadose zone soil microbial communities from Sagehorn Ranch, Mendocino, California, USA - Sage1_R_60_16 metaG | ecosystem: Environmental > Terrestrial > Soil > Vadose zone | place: USA...
ACGAAGATCGCGGCATGGAGCCAGCGGGCCTCCCGCTCGGCCCACCAGTAGGACTGGTCGTACGGCGGCCAGCTGTCGGAAACGTGGCCGCTGAGCGCGTCCGGTGTGTAGATGTGGGTGTAGGCGTGGATCGAGAGCACCACGTTGGCATAGGAACTGAGCGGGGCGGCGAGGTGGGTCGGGAGGTCGGTGATCTCGCGCACCAGTCCGGTCTCCACGAAGAAGAGGTGGGCGCGGTCGCGCACCCCCAGGTCTGCATGGCCGCAGACGGCCAGCGGCAGGCTGCAGGGCAGGCCGTCGCGGGCGCCCGTCATCGCGTCGATGACCCGCCGGTAGAAGGGGTAGAGCAGGAGGTCGTCGAAGGCCGGCGGCAGGATCCAGCCCGGCCAGGGCTCGTTGTAGACGCTGTAGCCGGCGACCGCGCTCTCGTCCTTGAAGCGGCGGGCGAGCTCGGCCACGGCGGCGATGAAGTGGTCCTGGATGCCGGCCCGGTTGAGCCAGAACCAGGTCGTGGCCTGCCAGAGCGCCGGGTTCAGCTCGCGCTGGTTGGCGTACTTCTCGGACGGTAGGAAGTCGGGGAAGGTGGCCCAGGCCGGGGCGCCGTCGTAGTCGCTGAGCCCCGGTTTGACGCCGCCTGGCAGGGAGTCGGAACGGCCCAGGTAGCGCGAGTAGGCGTTCTGGTGCATGTCCAGCAGCACGTAGATGCCCTCGGCGCGCGCCCAGCCCACGACCTGGGCGATGCGGTCGAGGTAGCGCCGGTCGTAGCGGCCGGGCTGGGGCTCGAGCAGGCTCCAGGAGAGCGCCAGGCGGAGGACGTTGAAGCCCAACGTCCTCATTTCCGACAGGTCGTGGCGGCAGAGCGGCGGGATCCAGATCTCGGTCGAGTTGGCCGGGCAGGCGCCGTTCTCGTAGGCGGCGGGCTCGATCGGGAAGTAGGGCGGCGGCGCGAGCAGGTTGGGGTCGGAGCCGGTCCAGTAGTCGACCAGCCCCGCGGCCACCACGCCGCGCAGGATCATCCGGCGGCCTCGCTCGTCGGCGATGTAGGGGGTGCCGCCGTCCGCCGGGTGCTCGACGTGGAGCCAGGGCAGAGGCCCGGCGGGGCCGTGGATGCCGGGCGTGGTGGTGGTGCCCGCCCAGAGCGAGGCGGCGAGGGCGCCCGGGTAGCCGGCGACCACGGTGGCCGCCACCACCGCCCAGAGCAGGGCCCGGCGCACCCGGCGCATGGCGGGATTGTCGGCCTCTAGGCGGCCACCGACTCCTGCTCCTTGCCGCTCAGCATCTGCAGCGTGTCCACCACGATCTCGGTGGACTGGTGCTTGTGGCCCTCGGCGTCGTCCCAGCTGCGGGTCTGCAGCCGGCCCTCGGCGTAGACCAGGCGGCCCCGCTTCAGGAACTGGCCCGCGATCTCGGCCAGGCGGTCAAAGAGGACCAGCCGGTGAAACTCGGTGTGCTCCTTGCGGTTGCCCTCCGCGTCCTTGGCGGAGTAGGCGTTGGTGGCCACGCGCAGGTTGGCCACGGGCTTCCCCTGGGGGGTGGCGCGCAGCTCGGGGTCGTGAGTCAGGCGGCCGATGATGATGGCCTTGTTGATCATGGTGTTCCTCCTCTGAAGTTGGCCGCGGACAGATAGAGCTCGGGGTCGGCCGGGCGGCCGCCGGTGCGGACCTCGAAATGCAGGTGGGTGCCGGTGGAAAGGCCGGTCGAGCCCAGCCCGCCGACCGGCTGGCCGCCGGCCACCAGTTCGCCGGCCGCGACCGCCGACCGCTGCAGGTGGGCGTAGAGGGTGGTCAGGCCGTGACCGTGGTCGAGGACCACGTGCAGGCCGTAGCCGCCGGGGCTCGACACCACCGTCAGCACCAGGCCGCCGGCGGCGGCCAGCACCGGCGTGCCCGGCCCCGGCCCGGCGAGGTCGAGGCCGGCGTGGAAGTGCCCGCCCGGGCATTCCGGGTTGGCCGGCTCGAGTTCGAACGAGGTGCAGCCGAAGCCCTGGGTGCGGAGCGCGCCCGGCAGCGGGGTGAGCAGGCGGGTGGGGGCGCCCGCGCTCGGCGGTAGCGGCGTCTCGGCGGGTGGCAGGGTGCCCAGCACGGCCAGCGGGAGCAGGGCCAGGAGAGCGATGCGCTTCACAGCCGGGCCGCCGCGTGGACCAGGTGCATGACACGCCGCTTCGCCATCCCCGAGGCGTGGGTGCCGATCGTGGAGGCGGAGTGGAGGGCGCCCGGCACCTTGTAGCAGAGCCAGAGCGAGGCCAGCGCGAAGCCGTGGCGCCAGATGGTGTCGCCGGTCATCTCGAGCTGGAGGCCGACCGCGAGGATCAGCAGCTGGAGCGGCTGCATGAGCAGGGTGGTCACACACAGGCTCATCCACTCGCGGGCGTAGTGCTGGGTGTCGGGGAGCACCATCAGCAGCGCCGCGCCGGGCGCCAGGATGGCGAGCAGGACGAGCAGCGCATAGCGGATCACGTAGGCGAAGGCGAGCACCAGGCAGCCGGCCAGCAGGCAGAGCGCGACCAGCGGGGCCAGCGCCGGGAAGACGACGTCGTCGTTGGCCCAGTGGGCGATGCCCTCGCGGAAGGCGATCTCGCCGTAAGTGCTGAGGACCGTGGCCGCGAGGGCGTTTTCGAGGTCGACCGCGGCCTGGAAGAGCTGGGGCGCGAGGTTGATCAGGGCGGCCGCCACCGCCAGCCGCGGCAGCATCACGCGGGCCGTGTATCGGCTGAACATGCCGTGCCCCCACATCACGCGGTAGAAGGCGTAGATCGCGACCAGGACCAGGGCGGCGTCGGCGAGGGCCTGCACCTTGGGCTCGAAGAGGCGGATGGTGGCATCGCCGACGAAGGGCCCGCCGTGGCCGCGCACGTCGACGGTGCGCGTGATCAATGACGGGACGGCGCCCGCCAGGAGGTGGCCGACCTCGGCCTTGAGAGCGTCCACCAGGTGGTTGAGGTCGAAGGCCTGCTGCAGGCGCTGGACGGCGCCGGTCAGGCGTTCGATGCTGTTGAGGAGGCCGTCCACTCTAGTGGTGGATCGACCCCGTGAGCACCTGGACGAGGGCGCCCGCCATCTCGACCCCGATGGTCCCGACCACGATCCGCTGGATCCACTGCTTGGCCTGGGTGATCGAGCGGGAGTCGACCGAGGTCATCTTCCAGAGAAAGGCCATGACGAAGGCGAGCGCGCCGATCGAGCCGACCAGCGCCTGGCCGATGCGGGTCCAGGTCGTGATCAGGTCGACGACGGGTGTGATGGCGGGGTCCATTGGTGCACCTCCACGGATTTGGTGGAGACGAGTCTCGATCGGGGCTGCCGCGCTTGGGAACGTCGCCTGTTAAGGGGCCGGATCGCCCACCGGTCGTGGAGTCGCCGTGCCTATTCGACGGCGTGGACGGCGGCCGCGATCCGGCGGACTCGTTCGGGATCGGCGATCACGCCGATCTCGACGATCCTGCCCTCGGTGACGGTGAAGCCCGTCACTGCGATCGGTCGTCCCCGGGTTGGGAGCCTGCTCGAGTCCAAGATCCGCGCTGTAAAGGCCAGCTCGAAATTTGTGAACGTCCGCCGAGACGGCTACCGTGGCCTGGAAGATGGACACGCAAGAACTCGCCGACCAATTTCTCGCCACCCACCGGGAGTTCCATGACTTCGTGAAGGGCGCCACCCCGGAGCTGTGGCGGGCGAAGGGGATCAACCATCCCGAGATCCGGCGCGGGGACGAGGACGAGGGCCGGCCGGTGGGCACCATCGTCCACCACGTCGGCAACAGCTACCGGAACGGGCGCATCCGCTGCCAGGCCTGGATCCGGGGCGAGGACCCGCCGCCGCCGGCCGCTGATGCGGCCAAGCGCCACAGCGCGGACAACGCCGATCCGGACCAGGGCGAGACGCTGCGGTTCCTGGACGCGGAGGCGACCGAGATGGCGGCCTTCATCCGGAGCCTGAGCGACCGCGACCTGGCCGCGAAGGGAACCTTCGCGACCGGGCCGATGACGGTCGAGGAATACGTCGGCGGGACGGTGCCCTTCCACATCCGCTGGCACCAGGGCTCGATCCAGGCGACCTGGGAGCAGCGGGCTCGGGGGTGAAGGGCCCCGCCTAGGGACTCAGCCGGTCGGCTTGGGCGTCGGGAGCGGCGCCGAGCAATCGCCGTTCTTGCCGAGGTCGCTCTTGGCGATCGAGCTCACGTACTGGCCGCCCTTGTGCGCGTGCGCGGCCTGGGAGACGTAGAACCCATGGTTGCAGGGATGCGCGGCGGTGCCCGAACCGGCGCCGGCGTCCGCGTCCGCGGGCTCCGCGCTCTCGGCGGGCTCCGGGGTTTTCGCCGTGTGGGCGTTGGGGTTGTCAGTGCGCGGGTGGCTGGCGGCCGACACTCCGGCCACCGGTGAGGAGATCAGCGAGCTGGTGTCGAGGGTGGCGCCGGCCAGTACGGCCGCGGCCAGCCCGGACACCGCCAGCAGGGGTAGGAGAAATCGATGAGTCATGCTCAATAAAACGGCTGAGGCCGGGAAAGCACCCAAGCCCCGGCGCGGACTTTTTTAGACTGCGGCCGCCAGCAGTTCCCGGGGACGCACGTCCTCGGGCAGGAAGTAGGCGGGCTCCCACCAGCCGCCGGCCTGGCGGACGGCCACGCCCACCACCGGGTGGCGGGGCCCGCGGACCAGCATCCAGCGCACGTCGGGGGTGACGACGACCGCCGGCACCAGGGCCGAGCCCACGTTCACCAGGTCGCCGATCGAGAAGATGTCGCTCATCGCTGCGGGTGCATTCAATCGGCGGACGGCGACGATCCGGCGACGTTCTGGCCGATTCCGATTGAGGTAGCCGCTACTCTCGTCTTCATGGGCAAGCTGCGGGAATACGCCCGCAAGCGCGACTTCACGCGCACCGCAGAGCCCGCCGTCAAGGCGCGGAAGCGGCCGGCCAAGGCCAAATTGCCCCGCTTCGTGGTCCAAGAGCACCATGCCACCCGCCTGCACTGGGACTTCCGCCTCGAGCACGACGGCGTGCTGGTGTCCTGGGCGGTGCCCAAGGGCGTCCCGCCGGATCCCAAAAGAAATCATTTGGCGGTCCACGTCGAGGACCACCCGCTGGAATACATCGACTTCGCGGGCGAGATCCCCAAGGGCAGCTACGGGGGCGGGCAGGTCTACATCTGGGACGCCGGCACCTACGAGCCGATCAAGTGGCAGCTGGGCGGGCGCGGCAAGCAGGAGGTGCAGGTGGTCCTCCACGGCAAGAACCTGAACGGCCGCTACGCACTCTTCCAGACCCGCGGCCAGGACTGGATGATCCACCGCATGGACCCGCCCCAGGACCCGGAACGGGAACCGATGCCGGAGCAGGTGATCCCGATGGCGGCCCAGCTCGCAAAGGAGCTTCCACACGACGAGCAGAACTACGGCTTCGAGTTCAAGTGGGACGGCATCCGGGCCGTCGTCGTCAGCCAGGGCGGGACCCTGCGCATCCAGAGCCGCAACCTGGAGAACGTGACCCGCCGCTACCCCGAGGTCCGCGCCCTCTCGGAGGCGCTGGGCGCACACGAGGTGGTGCTGGACGGGGAGCTGGTCGCGCTCGACGCGGAGGGACGGCCCAGCTTCGAGCAGATCCAGCAGCGCATGGGCCTCAACTCGGAGACCGAGATCCGCCGCAAGATGAAGGAGGTCCCCGTCTTCTACATGATCTTCGACCTCATCTACCTGGACGGCCGGATGCAGGTCAAGGAGACCTACGTCGAGCGCCGCCGACGCCTGGAGACCCTCAAGCTGGCGGGCCCCGCCTGGCAGACCCCGGCCTACGAGCAGGGCCAGGGCAAGGTGATGCTGGAGGCCAGCGAGCGCGGCGGGCTGGAGGGCGTGATGGCCAAGCGGCTCGACTCGATCTACGAGCCCGGACGCCGCTCGCCGGCTTGGCTCAAGGTCAAGAACCACCACCGCCAGGAGCTGGTGATCGGCGGCTGGCTGGAGGGCCAGGGGCGGCGCCGCGGCCGGCCCGGCTCGCTGCTGGTCGGGTACTACCACGCGGCCGGCCGGTTCGTGTTCGCGGGCAAGGTGGGGACCGGCTTCACCGAGAAGGCACTGGAGGACCTGGGCCACCGGCTGGCGGCGCTGGAGCGCCCGAGCTCGCCCTTCGAGGGCGGCGCCAAGCCGCCCGCCAAGGCCCACTTCGTGGAGCCCAAGCTGGTGGCCGAGTTCGAGTTCTCGGAGTGGACCAAGGGGGGCCAGCTGCGGGCCCCTGCCTTCAAGGGCCTGCGCAACGACAAGGACCCGCGCGCGGTGGTGCGCGAGCAGCCGGTGGAGGCTTAGTGTCCCGTCCCGGAACAGGACACTAGCGGTGGCCAAAGGCGACGTCGAGGTCGAGGTCGAGGGGCGCCAGCTCAAGCTGACCAACCTGGACAAGGTGCTGTATCCGGTGCCCGGGTTCACCAAGGCCCAGGTCATCGACTACTACACCCGCATCGCGCCGGCACTGCTGCCCCACCTCAAGGGCCGCCCGCTGACCCTGAAGCGGTATCCGAACGGTGTTGACGAGGAGTACTTCTACGAAAAGAACTGCCCCAAGCACCGGCCCGACTGGGTGTCCACGGCCAAGGTCTGGAGCTGGGGCAACAACCGCTTCATGTACTACTGCGTGGTCGACGACCTGCCGACGCTGGTGTGGGTGGCCAACCTGGCGTCGCTGGAGCTGCACACCTCGCTGTCCCTGGGCGCGAAGATCGAGCAGCCGCGGATGATGGTCTACGACCTCGACCCGGGGCCACCGGCCAACATCGTCGACTGCTGCCAGGTCGGAATCTGGCTGCGCGACTACTTCGCCGATTTCGGGCTCACCTGCTTCGCCAAGACCTCGGGCTCGAAGGGGCTGCAGCTCTACGTGCCGCTCAACACGCCGGTCGACTACGCGCGCACCAAGGGCGTCTCCAAGGGGGTGGCCCAGCTCTTCGAACGTGAGCAGCCGGATCGCGTGGTCTCGATGCAGTCCAAGACCCTGCGCGGGGGCAAGGTGCTGATCGACTGGTCGCAGAACGACCAGTACAAGACGACCATCAACGTCTACTCCCTGCGCGCCCGTGAGTACGCGACGGTGTCGACGCCGGTGACCTGGGACGAGGTCGAGGCCTGCCTGGCCGCGCGCGACCCAATGAAACTGCGCTTCCTGTCCGACGAGGTGCTGGAGCGGGTGGCGAAGCGGGGCGACCTCTTCGAGCCGGTGCTCCAGCTGAAGCAGAAGCTCTCGGCCAAGCTGCCCTCCACCGAGACCAAGAAGAAGGCCCCCCAGGTGGGGGTGCCGCGGGGCGGTGGGCGGCGGCCGGCCCGCGGGCGGGAGGCGGCCGAATAGGCGAGCGCCGCGGCAGCGTGGCCGGGCACGCGGCCGTCGCCAGCTTCAGCCCGCGCTTGCGGTTGCTGCAGTGAGGCCCCGGGTGGTGATCGTGGGGGCGGGTTTCGGCGGGCTGACCTGCGCCCGGGCGCTCAAGCGGGCGGCGGTGGACGTGCTGCTGGTGGACGCCAACAACTACCACCTTTTCACGCCGCTCCTCTACCAGGTCGCCTCCTCCCTGCTCGACCCCTCCCAGATCGCCCAGCCGGTGCGGGCGCTGATCCGGCCGCTGCCCAACTGTGACTTCATGCTGGCCCGGGCCACGGGCGCCGACTTCGAGCGCCGGGTCCTGGTCACCGACCACGGCGAGGTGCCCTACGACTACCTGGTGCTGGCGGCCGGCAGCGAGAGCAATTACTTCGGCAACGCCAGCGTCCAGGAGTACGCGATCGGGCTCAAGGCGCTGCCCGAGGGCCTGGCCCTGCGCAACTGGGTGCTCTCCCAGTTCGAGAGCGCCCAGTACGTGGCGGACGAGTCGGCGCGCCGCCAGCTGCTCACCTTCGCGGTCGTCGGCGGCGGCCCGACCGGGGTCGAGTACGCGGGCGCCCTCCAGGAGCTCATCCACCTGGTGCTCCGCAAGGACTACCGGAACCTCGACCTGGGTCAGTCCCGGGTCGTGCTCCTGGAAGGAGCGGCCGCGATCCTGGGCGCCTTCGACCCCGGGCTGCGGGCGGCGGCGGTGCGCTCGCTGCGGGGGAAGGGCGTCGAGGTCTGGTTCGACGCCCTCGTCAAGACCGTCGACGACGACGGCGTCGAGCTCGAGGACGGCCGCCGGCTGGCTGCCGGCACCGTGGTCTGGACGGCGGGCGTCAAGGCCTCAGCGCTGGGCGGCGCCATGGAGCTGCCGGCCGGCCGCGGGGGCCGGGTGGCGGTGGACGGCTTCATGAACCCGGCCGGCCTGGCCAACGTGTTCGTGATCGGCGACCTCGCCGCCTACGAGCAGGACGGCCAGCCGCTGCCGATGCTGATACCGGTCGCCATGCAGGAGGCCAAGCACGCCGCCAGCGTCATCCGCGCCCTGGTGGAGGGCGCCATCCCGCGCGACTTTCGCTACTCCGACCCCGGCATCATGGCCACCATCGGCCGCAACTCGGCGGTCGCGCAGCTGGGGGCGGTCAAGCTGTCCGGCTTCCCGGGCTGGGTGATGTGGCTGGCCGTCCACCTGATCAACGTGGTCAGCCTCCGGGCCAAGCTCTTCGTGCTCGCCGAGTGGGCGGTCGACTACCTCCGCTTCGACCGCCCGATCCGGCTGATCGTGCGGGCGCTCAACCCCCCGCGCTGGGAGCGGCCGCCGGCGTCCGCGGGGCGTGCTCGCGGGGCGCCTCGACGACGTCGCGGGACTTCAGGAAGTTGAGGGTGACGACGCTCGCCACCAGCAGCACGGCGCCCACCACCTCGAGGCCGCGCAGGGGCGCGCCCTGGCCGACCGGAGGCGGCAGCGAGAAGATCAGGAACAGAGCCAGCGGGTAACCCAACTCCGCGATCGTGGCCAGCGAGGCGGGGGTCCTGGCGAGGGCCAGGTAGTAGAGCAGCATGGCCAGCAGCCCGGGCACCAGCGCGATGCCCAGGAAGGCCGGCAGCTGGCCGGCCGCGTAGCCGTTGAAGGCGGCGCCGCCCTGCTGGACGAGCACTATCACCAGCAGCACGGGCAGCGCGAGCAGGAACCGCATGCTGGTGGTGACGGGGAAGCTGACGTCCTCGAGCGTGTACTTACCGAGCACGGTGCCGGCGGCCCACATGATCACAGCGCCCAGCACCAGGACGCCCGCCACCAACTCCGGCTGCCGGATCTGCCACGGCGCGGCCGGGTTGTCGGCGAACACGATCAGGTAGACGCCGGCCAGCGCGACGGTGGCCAGCGGCCAGAAACTCCGCTTCCGGCGCTCGCCCAGGAAGTAGCGGGCGAACAGGAGGCCGAAGACGGGCTGCAGCAGGTAGAGCAGGTAGACCTCGTGCAGGACGTCGAAGTTGGGCGCCGCGGGGTTGCGGAAGGAGTAGCCGATGGCTTGCGTGAAGAGCACGGTGGCCACCGCCTGGGGCCCGATCGCGATCGCGGCCAGGGCCAGCCAACGGCGGCCGCTGAGGCGGCGCAGGGAGCCCCAGCTCATGATCAGCACCGGCAGCAGGCAGATGCTGATCAGGAGGTCCTCGACGAGGACGATCTGGCCCGAGGTCAGCTGCTTGGTCAGCCCGGGGCGGAAGTAGGCGTCGGTCGCCCACATCGCGGCCGCCACCGCGACCAGGAGCATGGAGCCCGCCTCGACCAGGGTCGAGCGGGAGGGTGCGACGCCGGCTTGTGAAGTCTCCCCGATCATCCGGGGCCCCCGCGGACTCGCAGATTTTGTGGGGTGGTCACGTACACAAGGGTATCGGTTTCGGGCGGCCGGCAATTCCGGCAGGATCCGGAGCACCTGGCCGAAGACCTGCGCCGCGGCCCAGATCAGGATCGCCCCCGCGACCACCACCAGGCACCGGCCGCGCAGGCGCCCAATCCATCCGCCTCATGCTTGCGGCTTCACTGTTTTGCCAGTGTGATTCTCATCAATTCCATGATAGTCTTACTGTCACGATGCGCTGCGTCGTCATTGTGGGCTTGGCGGTGGCCGGCGTCTTGCTGACGGCCGGCGGCGCGTCCGCCGACGGCGGCCCCCAGGTCTGGCTGCAGCCGGCCGACCAGCCCGGCAGCTCGCCCACCGGCGAAGCCCGCGTGGGCTGCGACCCGATCACGATCTGGGCCCAGGGCGACGCGGCCGGCGACGGCACCTGGGCGGCGCTGCCGCTGGCCGCCGACGGTGGCTCCGGGGCCCACACCGTGATCGGGCAATGGAGTTACGCCGGCGGCGCGGCGGCGCCGGTGACCGAGGTCGGCGCCCTGCCGGCGGGCCGCTACCGGCTGGTCCTGTACGGCGCCCTGGCCCGCGAGCGGGTGCTGATGGTCGACTGCAACCGAGGCCCGGCCGCGGTCTACGCGCCGGTGATCAAGGCGGCGCCCCTGGCCGCCGCCGGCGGGGCCTCGCCGGCGCCGGTGGCGGCCAACGGGGACACCGTCCCGGTCGCCGGGCTGACCGCCGTCCCGGCCGCGGAGTCGCCCTCGGCCCTGACCAGCAGCGCGATCGTCCTCGGGCTGCTGGCCGGCCTGCTGCTCTCGATCACCCTGATCGGCTGGAGCTTCGCCCGCCGCTAGTCGCCGGTTCGGAGGCTGCTGTCGGCCGACGGCATCGGGTGGGACCGGATCGTCCGGCGCGACTTGGTTACTGTCAAGCCTCATGGCGCGGCGCAAGTTCTGGGGCTGGGGCCTCGAGGGCGAGGGGCTCGACGCGGGCGAGGTCGAGCAGCTGGGGAGCTTGGCGGCCGCCCATTTCGGGCTCTCGGCGCCCGCCGTGCAGCCTCTGCCCCGGATCGAGGACGTGCGCCTGCCCGAACCCCGGCTGCGGCCGCCGGGCACGCTGCCCGAGATCTTCAGCAGCGACCGCTGGGACCGGGCCGAGCACACCCTCGGCAAGTCCTTCGACGACCTCGCGCGCGGCCTGGCCGGGCGCTGGGAGCACCCGCCCGACCTGGTCGCCTTCCCCCGCTCCGAGGCCGAGGTGGTGGCGGTCCTCGAGTGGTGCGACTCGGCGCAGGCGGCCGCCATCCCCTACGGCGGCGGTTCGAGCGTGGCCCGCGGCATCGAGCCCGACGTGGGCGAGGGCTACGCGGGAGCGGTGTCGGTCGACCTCCGCCGGCTGGACCGGGTGCTGGAGGTCGACCGGGAGTCGCGCAGCGCCCGCATCCAGGGCGGCGTGCTGGGCCCGGCGCTGGAGGACCAGCTGCGGCCCCAGGGTCTGACCCTGCGTCATTTCCCGCAGTCCTTCGAGTACTCCTCACTCGGGGGCTGGATCGCCACCCGCTCCGGCGGGCACTACGCGACCCTGTTCACGCACATCGACGAGTTCGTGGAGGGGGTGCGGGCGGTGACGCCGCGCGGGGTCTACGAGACCAGGCGGCTGCCCGGTTCCGGCGCCGGGCCCGACCCGGCCCGCCTGCTGATCGGCTCGGAGGGGATCCTGGGCGTGATCACCGAAGCCTGGATGCGGCTCCAGGACCGGCCGGTGCACCGCGCCTCGGCGCCGGTGGCGTTTGCGTCGTTCGACGACGCCTGGCAGGCCGCGCGGGGCATCGCCCAGTCCGGGCTGTGGCCCGCCAACTGCCGGCTGCTGGACGCCACCGAGGCGCTCATGAGCGGCAGCGGGGACGGTTCCCGGTGCGTGCTGATCGTGACCTTCGAGTCCGCCGACCACCCCGTCGACTCCTGGCTGGCGCGGGCGGCCGAGATCTGCCGCGAGCATCGCGGCGAGGTCCCGAAGGTCTCGGCTGACGCCCATCGGGAGGGGGCGGCGGGGGCCTGGCGCAGCTCGTTCGTGCGCGGCGCCCACACCCACGACGCGATGGCCCGGCTGGGGATGGTCAACGAGACCTTTGAGACCGCCATCACCTGGGACCGCTTCCCCGCCTTCCACGCCGGCGTGCTGGAGGCCACGACTCGGGCGGTGCGGGAGGCGTGCGGGTCTGGGGTGGTGTCCTGCCGGTTTGCCTACTGCTACCCGGATGGCCCCGCGCCCTACTACACGGTGATCGCGCCCGGCCGGCCCGGGCAGCTGGCTGAGCAGTGGGCGGCGGTCAAGGAGGCGGCGTCCACGGAGCTCAACCGCCTGGGGGGGACGATCACGCACCACCACGCGGTCGGCCGCTACCACCGGCCCTGGTACGACCGCGAGCGACCGCCGCTCTTCGCCGAGGCGCTGCGCGCGGCCAAGTCGATGCTCGACCCGCGGTCGATCATGAACCCCGGCGTGCTGATCGACACTTGAGGGCCTACCAGCCTCTTTTCGAAGTCCCCGGCGTGCGGCGGGTGGTGGGCGCGATGGCGGCGGCCCGGCTGGGCGGGTCGATGGTCCAGCTGACCACGGTCCTCTTCGTACTCGAGCACTACCGGTCGCCGGCGCTGGCCGGCCTGGTCGGGCTGACCGCGGGCCTCAGCGCGATCGTGATGTCGCCGCTGGCGGGTGCGCTGCTCGACCGCTGCGGGCGGGTCCGCTTGATCTGCGTCGACTACGCGGTGGGCGTGCTCACGGTGATCCTGGTCCCGGTGCTGGCGGAGGCACGCCTGCTGCCGGCCTGGCTGCTGATCGTGCTGGCGGGATCTCCGGCCTGACGGTGCCGCTGTCGGCGAGCGGGCCCCGGGCGCTGCTGCCGATGCTCCTGTCCCGTGAGCTCTGGGATCGCACCAATGCGCTCGACAGCGCGTCCTTCCGCGCCGCCACCATCGCAGGCCCGGCGATCGCGGGGACGCTGGTGGCGGCCTTTGGCAGCTCGCGCACGATGACCGCCATCGGCCTGACCTGGATCGCGGCCGGCTTGCTGCTCTGGCCGGTAGCGGAGCCGCGGGGGGCGGTCGACCGCGGCCGCGGCGTGGTCAGCGAAGCCGTGGCCGGCATGGGCCACGTGCTGCGCAGCCGCGTCCTGCGCCGGCTTGCGATCGTGTTCCCGGCCGGGACCCTGTCGGCGGGCGCCCTCGGCGTCCTGCCGGTGCTGGTGCTGACCCGGCTCCAGGGCAGCCCGGCCCAGGTCGGGTTGCTGTGGGCGGCGATGGGGGCCGGCGGCCTGGTCGCCAACCTGCTGATGGGCGGGGTGCGCACCGAGGGGCGCGAGAACCGGATCATGGCGGCCGGGTTCACCGGCTTCGCGCTGAGCCTGGTCCTGGTGGCCCTGGCTCCCACGGTGCCGGTGGCAGCGGCCGGCATGGCCCTCGCGGGTCTCTGCAGCGGGCCCATCGACAACGCCATGTTCGGCCTACGGGTGCGGGCCCTGGAGCCGGCCTGGTTCGGGCGTTCGATGTCGATCTCGATGGCGCTCAACTCGCTGGGCTTCCCACTGGGGGCTGGCCTCGGCGGGCCCCTGGTCGGCTTCTCGCTGCCGCTGGCGCTCTGGTTCGTGTGCCTGGGCTCGCTGGCGGGCGGCGCGCTGAGCCTGCTGCTGCTGCGGCCCCCGTCACAACCCGCGCCCCTTCCGGTGCTCCAATCTGTGGGCAGTCCCAAACCATGAAACGCGCCCTCTGCCTCTGTCTGCTCTTGCTGGTGGCCGCCTGCCAGAGCTCGACGCCGCCCGACCCCGCAGCCGAGCTCCGGCAGTCGGCGGCCGCCCTCGGCTCGGTGAAAACAGTGACCGCCGACGTCAAGTTCACAGGCGGCCTGGTCTTCCAGGGCTTCACCCTCGACTCGGCTTCCTCGCGGATCAAGCTCCCCAACGCCTCCGACACCGTGATCAAGGTCCGCCAGCAGGACTTCCTGGTCGACCTCGAGGTGATCTCGGTCGACGGCCACATCTACTTCAAGGCGCCGTTCACAAGGTTCCAGGAGATCTCGGCCACCGAGGCCGAGGCGCTGCCCGACCTGGCGGCGCTTTTCGACCCCGCCATGGGCCTGCCCGCGGTCATGGCCGGGGGCCGCTCCCCGCATTTCGACGGGAGCGAGAAGGTGGGTGGCGTCGACTGCGACCGCATTACCACCACCTACACCGCGGACGAGGTGGCGCGGACGCTGGGTGGCGGCTTCAAGCCCGCCGGCGACATCCCGGCCGTGCTCTGGGTGGCGCCGTCCGACCACCTCCTGCGGCGGGTCAAGCTGTCGGGGCCGCTGGTCCAGGCCGGGCAGACGGCAACCGCCGACGTGATCCTCCACGACTTCAACGCTCCACTCACCATCACCCCTCCGACTGTCTGACGGACCCCACAAAATCTGCGATTTTGCGGGGACCCCCCTTGAATAGGGTCGGGCTCAGCCTGGCCGCGGCCGGTCTCTTCCTGGCCGCGCTCGACGCCTACGTCGTGGTGACCCTCCTGCCCCGGATGCTGGCCGACATCGACCTCCCGGTCACCCGCCTGGAGGCCGCGTCGCCGATCATCACCGGCTTCCTGGCCGGCTACGTGGTGGCGATGCCGCTGCTGGGCGCCGCCTCCGACCGGCGCGGGCGCCTGCCCGTCTACCTGGGGTCGCTGTGCGTGTTCGGGCTCGGCTCGCTGCTGACCGCGCTCGCCACCTCGCTGGACTGGCTGGTGACCGGGCGGGTGCTGCAGGGGCTGGGCGGCGGTGCGCTGGTGCCGCTGACCCTGGCGCTGGCCGCGGACCTCTTCCCGCCGGGGCGGCGGGCAACGGTGCTGGGGCTGGTGTCGGCGGCCCAGGAGGCGGGGTCCGTGGTGGGGCCGGTGTGGGGCACGCTGGTCGCCGCCCTGGGCGGCTGGCGGCTCGCCTTCTGGGTCAACCTGCCGCTGGTGGCGGTGCTCGGGTTCGGCGTCTGGTGGGCGCTGCCGCGGCGTTCCCAGGCGGCACCGGCGGCGGCCTCGGTGGACGTGCTCGCCGCCGCCCTGCTGGGGGGCGGGCTGGGGGCGCTGGTGCTGGCGCTCTACCCCGACGACCCGGCGCGGCGCGCGGTCAACGCCTGGTGGCTGCCGCTGTCCGCGCTGGCAGTGGCGCTGCTGAGCGGGTACCTGTGGCGGCAGGCCCGGCGCCTGCAGCCGCTCATCCCAAGGGCGCTGCTCGCGAGTCCGCCCTTCTGGGGGGCCCTGCTCGA
>Ga0137372_10003662_pt1 | contig 14955 bp, 10 predicted proteins | sample SagtaG_6_FD_104911 | JGI IMG/M metagenome (GOLD analysis project Ga0137372, IMG submission 104911) | Vadose zone soil microbial communities from Sagehorn Ranch, Mendocino, California, USA - Sage1_R_60_16 metaG | ecosystem: Environmental > Terrestrial > Soil > Vadose zone | place: USA...
CGGGAACTTCGAAAACTAGTGCGCAGCCACTTCCTCCGAGGGATGTTTTGCCGCTTTTCGCAGCGAGTCCAGCCTTGCCTTCATCTTCGGCGGCAGCGAGTTGTACAACGGCGCCAGCTCTTTTCTCACGCTGCCCCTGGGCCCATGCCCCCTCCGCAGCTTCCATCGATAAAAGATCGGCGGAAGCACCTGGTTAAATTCGATCCGCCGCAAGGAGAACGGGTCCTCCCATAGATTCAGGCCCTCGATGGTGGTGAAGGCCAGCTTGTATCCGGCCTCGATGGCCGCGGCGCGCACGCGGCGATCGTTGGCGCCAAACGGATAGGCGAGCATCCTGACCTCCTCGCCAAGCAGGTCTTCCAGCTTATGCCGGGAGTCCACCAGTTCGCGCCGCAGTTGCGCGTCGCCAATGTTTACCAGCGAAGGATGGGTCAGCGAGTGCGATCCGAAGCGCACGCCATGGCGCCTCAGCTCGCGGATCTGCGCCGCGTCCATCAGCTTTCGCGCGCGTACTCCGATCGCGTGGTCCCAGCGGTTCTCATCGCCGATCCTGTCCACCGGAAGAAACACCAGCGGCTTCAGCGCGTAGCTCTCCAGCAGCGGAAAGACCTCGGTGTAGAAATCGTCATAACCGTCGTCGAAGGTCAGCACCAGTTCGCGCTCGCCCCACTTCGCCGCCGGGTCCTGCAGTTTTGCCGGGTCGGCACAGTGGTATCCGCCGGACTTCATCGTCTCCAGCAATCTCCGCCAGCGGTCTGGCGAAAGATAGTACGAGGCCTCGTACGCGCTGCGCGGCTCGGCGATGCTGTGCAGCATCAGCACGCGCAAGGGATGTCCCGCCAGCTCGCGCAGCTCCGCACGCCGGACTCCCGCCTCGCGCACCGCTTGCCAATAACATTGCGCGCGAGCCGTCTGCCGCCACAGCCGAAAGCCCCCGCGCGATCCCGTCAACTCGGTCCACTTCTTCAATGCCGCTGAAAGCCCGCGCGCCACACCGTTGCCATACCAGACAGCGCGGTTGGCCAGCTTTGTAAGGATCGGCCCCGCATCCAGTCCCAGCAGCCGGCGCGTCTGCGGACTCCGCTCTCCCATCTGGATAGCGCGCTGCACGTCGTTGCCGGCGCGCAGGGCCCAGCGCCGCTCACAAAGGGCAAACAGCGTCTCTTTAGAAGTTCCGGAGCGAGACGTTCCGGAGCGCGTTCGGGTTGAGAGGCTGACGCTCATCTCATGCAATGACTGGAACCCGTCTTCTTACTGTGCCTGCACCTTATGCTCCGGCCAGTAGGTCACGCCTGCCCATCCGCTGACGTTGTGCTGCGGCTCCAGGCTTCCGGTCAGCAGCGGGATCACGACGCGCTCGTGCTGTACACCCAGCTCCAGCTCCCAATTGCGCTTGAGGAGCAGATGCGCGGTGCCGCGGATGTCGCCCTGTGTGCCGCCGCCTGGAATGAACTGCGGGCTGATGTACTGATGGCGGTAGCTCACCTGTACCTTGTCGCGCGGTGAGATCCAGTAGGTGGTCCACGCCTGCCAAACGACCCCGGCGCGCCCCATCGTGTCGCCGATCAGCAGTTTTTTGTTGGTATAGCCGTCCCTGTAAATGCCGTTCCAGTAGTTGAAGCCGTTAAAGAGCGATGGCGTGTTCTCGACCGCCGCGGTGTAGCCTCCCTCAAGGCGCAGGTCCATCTTCGCCAGCCGCCAAGGCAGCCGCGCAAAGTACATCCCCGGATGGTAGGAGGAGCGCTTTGGGTTGTTGATGGTCGACGGCTCATCGTCGCTGAAGCTGTCGAAATAAAGGGTCGCGGGATACCAGGGCAGCGTCCAGGAGACATCCATCTCCGCCTTGCGGTCGCCCGGATCGTTTTCTACAGTTTCTACCGGCTGGTCGCCCACGCTGAAATAGCTGCTCACCAGGCGCTTGAAGCTCAGCGGGCGTCCTTGTCCAAGGAACATCACCGTACGCGCAAAGCCAATCTGAAAGTTGTTGAACGGCTGAAACGAAATCTTCTCGCCGTGGATCCACGGCTCCGGCAGCGCGAGATGTCCCTGCAGCTTGCCGTAAAACATGTCCAGGCGCGCCCTGCCCAGAATTGGAAGCTTGTAGGCCATGTCGTTGGTCAGACGCGCCATCCAGATCGGCTCGATGTTGTTCGAGTAGACATAGGCGCCGCCGGCCGTGGGGCCCCACCACAAGCTCTGCTTCCCCAGTGTGCCCGTCCAACGCCCGAACGAAACACCTACGTAGGAATCGAGGAGGCGGAAATTGTCCACCGCGGGGCCGCCCTGCGTGATCACCTGGTTCTGGTTGGCGGCATCGCAAAAGATGTTCTGGCTGCCATCGCAGACCCGGTCGGTCCCGGCAAGCGTGGAGATCGCCGCCTGCGAAGGCCCGCGCAGCGATGCGCCGTGCTGATATTCGCCGCGCACGTAGATCAATCCCGCGCGGTACTGTCCATAGGCCGATGCGCCGGTGACGTTGTTGAACCCCTGGCCGTAGGGACGCCCGAAGTCATTGGCGATGGTCTGGCCAAAGTGAAAGCTGTCGCGCAGCGGAGTGCCCGCAATCTGCGTGCTGCGCGTGTACAACGACTCCACGACCATTCTTTCGCGTTCGGCGTTCAGCTCGGGTTCGAACTCGCGCTCCAGGCTGGCTTGCAATTCGGTGCCCTCGTCATCGTGCTCCATTTCTCGCGCACGCTCCAGGAAGCCCGCAATCTGCGTCCGCGTCCAGGGACGCATGCCAAGGACTTCCTGGCGCGTTCCGGTCAGCACGCTGAGCCGCTCCGTCGCCGGGTAGACCCAGCTATCCAACGGCACATAGACCGATCCGGCGTGCGCCACGGCTACGCCACACAGCGCCAAACAGAGAACCGTAAAAGCAGCCCACTGCCTGAGGCAGCATCGGATCATGACCATGTCTTCCACGCGGCATTGCCTGAAGCCCATAGTTCTTCCAGATGGTTCTTATCGCGGAGCGTGTCCATCGGCTGCCAGAAGCCGCGATGATGGAAGGCGCGCAGCTCGCCCGCACGCGCCAGGCGCGGCAGCGAGTCCTGCTCGAACGGGGTGGCATCGCCTTCGATGTATTCGCCCACCTTGGGCGAGAGCACGAAGAAGCCGCCATTGATCCACTGTCCGTCGCCGGCCGGTTTCTCCTGGAAGTCGAGGATCGCATCGTTGTCCATCACCAGCGAACCCCAGCGTCCGGCGGGCTGCACGGCGGTCAGCGTCGCCAGCTTTCCGTGCTGCTTATGAACTTGGATCGAGCGCGCGATGTCTACGTTGCCTACACCGTCCCCATATGTCAGGCAAAAGGCCTCCTCGTCCTTGACATAGGGGAGGATCCTCTTAATCCGGCCCCCGGTCATGGTGTCGCCGCCGGTGTCGATCAGCGTCACCCGCCACGGCTCGCCGAAGTGCTGATGCACATCCATGCGGTTCTTGGACAGGTCGAATGTGACGTCGGAGTTGTGGAGAAAGTAGTTGGCGAAGTATTCCTTGATGTAATACCCCTTGTAGCCCAGGCAGACGATGAAGTCGTTCACCTGATGGCTGGAGTAGATCTTCATGATGTGCCAGAGGATGGGGAAGCCGCCGATCTCAACCATGGGCTTGGGCCGCTGCGTCGTCTCTTCGCTCAGCCGGCTTCCCAGACCGCCCGCCAAAATCACTGCCTTCATAGATCACCCCGCAATCCAGTGCAGAATCCTGCCAGTATACCGTAGGGGTCCGGAGAACAAAGGAGGGCGGCGGTGCCGATTCGGGCACCTCATTCGCGGGGCGGCGAGCAACCCGGCCGCCAGAAAAGACCTCTCATTTGGCGAGAAAAATGAATAACTTTGCTCACCGGCTGAATCCAATTTAGATATCCCTATATGCCTACTACTGAACCTACTCCCCACGTAGTTGTTATCGGCGCGGGCTTTGCCGGGCTCTATGCGGCACGCGCCGTGGCCAAGGGCCCGGTCCGGGTTACTTTAATCGACCGGCGCAACCATCACACTTTCCAGCCGTTGCTCTATCAGGTAGCGACCGCGGCGCTCTCGCCGGGCGAGATCGCCTACCCCATCCGCCACATCTTCAAGGACAACCCCAACGTCTCGGTGCTGCTGGGCAGGGCGACCGAGTTCGATCTGCCGGGAAAGCGCGTCCAGATCGATGGCGACTGGCTTGCCTACGACTACCTGATCGTCGCCGCCGGGGCGACCCATGCCTACTTCGGACATCCGGAGTGGGCCACGATCGCGCCCGGCCTCAAGAGCGTGGAGGACGCGGTCGAAATCCGCCGCCGCATGCTGCTGGCTTTTGAGATCGCCGAGCGCCATGCCCGCTTCAGCGGACAGCATGAACACGTTAATTTTGTGGTGGTGGGCGCCGGCCCCACCGGCGTCGAGCTGGCCGGAGCGCTGGCCGAGATCGCGCAGAGCGTGCTGGCCTCCGACTTCCGCTCCATCGATCCGCGCGACACCAAGGTGACGCTGATCGAGGCCGGTCCGCGCATCCTGGCCACATTTCCCGAGGACCTCTCCGCCTCCGCCACGCGCCAATTGGAAAAGCTCGGTGTGCAGGTAATGACCGGCACGGCCGTGACCGAGATCGACAAGGACCACGTGCACATCGGGGATCGCACGGTGCCCGCCTCGGTTGTGCTGTGGGCCGCCGGCGTGGCCGCATCGCCATTAGGCAAGTTGATGGGCGCTGAGATCGATCGCGCCGGCCGCGTGATGGTTCAGCCCGACCTGAGCCTGGCCGGACATCCCGAGGTCTTCGCGGTGGGCGACATGGCCTCAGCGAAGCAGGAGAACGGCGCGCCCGTGCCCGGCGTCGCGCCGGCCGCGATGCAGATGGGGGAGTTTGCCGCCAAGAGCATTCTGGGCGATCTGCGCGGAGAGCCGCGAGGTAAGTTCCGCTATTTCAATAAAGGCAATCTGGCGACCATCGGACGCTCGGCTGCCGTGGCCGATGTGCGCGGCCTGAAGCTGACGGGCGTCGTCGCCTGGTTCACCTGGTTGCTCGTGCACATCCTGTTCCTCATCGGCTTCCGCAGCCGGGTCAGCGTGGTTTGGGAGTGGTTTTGGTCCTACGTCACCTTCCAGCGCGGCGCGCGCCTCATCACCGGCATCAGCCGCTCGATCATCCCGCCGGCCACGGCAATGCCGCCAGGCACGAGCATGTCGCCGGGCGAGGCTCCGGGAGCACCATCGCGGAGCACCGCGGCAAGCGTTCCCATCGAGTCCGGCGCGAAGCGCTAGGTCCTGTGCTCAGTTGAGCAAATTGACGCTGGCCCCCAAGTGGATAATGTGGGAACCTGTCGGATCGGAAGCGGCCCTTCGTCCTAGGTTCAAACAAGGAGAGTGACTGATGCGGAAGATTATCGTCGGCGCCTTCGTTTCCATGGATGGCGTCATGCAGGCGCCCGGCGGGCCGACCGAGGATCCAACGAAGGGCTTCAAGTTCGGCGGCTGGGCGATGCCTTATTTCGATCAAGAGTTTCGCGAAGAGCTCGACCGCGTCTTCAAGGAGAAGTTTGATCTCCTCCTCGGCCGCAAGACCTACGAGATCTTCGCCGCGTACTGGCCGTACTACGACGAAGGCGGCCCACATGGCGGCATCGCCAAGCTGTTCAATGAGATCAAGAAGTACGCGGTTTCGCGCTCAGGCGAGTTCGATACGAGCTGGCAAGGCTCCGTGCTCCTCCGCGACATCGCCGACGTGAAGCGCCTGAAGCAAGAAGACGGCCCGAACCTCGTCACACAGGGCAGCACCGAACTCGTGCACGCGCTCCTTGCCAACGATCTGGTCGACGAGATGAGCATCTTCACAGTGCCGGTGGTGCTGGGCGGCGGCAAGAAGCTCTTCGCGGATGGCTCGGCGCCGCATTCGTTCAAGCTGACCAGCTCGCGCGTTTCATCCACCGGCATCCTTATTGGCCACTACGAGCGCGGCGGTGAGATCAAGATCGGCGGCACCGCGCTCGATTCGCCCAGCGAGCTTGAAATTGCCCGCCAGAAGCGGATGAAGCGCGAAGGCTAAGCCGGACAACAGTCAGGCACAAACGAACGCGCCCCGAACGGAGGCGCGTTTTCTCGCACTTTTCGCGAGCCGGTTAGAGTTTTTCGTAAAAGTCGCAAGCCGAGCAAGAGATGAAAATGCCTCCCGGCACATTGCGCTCGCGGTCCTTCACCCGCTTGACAATGCGGGTGGGCTTGGCGCACTTGGGACAGTTGGTGCTCTTGGAGGTATCCATCACCTTCTTGCGGTCACCTGTTTTTGCGATCTTGGCCATGAGAAATAGACTCCTAAGGGCCGGCGCGAGGCGCGGCGGAATTGCTCTGGCAGGGCATGGGACACCGCCGAAGATCATTCTCGGCGGGCTTCTGCCCAAGGACCACCCAGGAAGCTTTCGCTTGCACCGGAACCCACGGCGGCGGGAGTGCACAACAGCGATTCGCGTAGGATCAGTGCGACTCGCATTCATTCGGGAATACCACCGGGTAGCACTTCGATTGTATATCATTCTGACTTAGGGATGATTGAGAGCACGGGTTCACCATCCGCGCCGCAGTCTGCGGCTGAGATGAAGGTATGGAGGGGGCGCGATGGAAGACTTACGCAAGGCCGATGCACGCTATCCAATCGGAAAGTTCGACCGCAGCAAGGCGCCCGTCAGCGCCGAGGAGCGCAAGCGGCTGATCGACAGCATCGCCGAACTGCCCGAGCGCCTGCACTCGGCGGTGGCGGGGCTGAACGGCAAGCAGCTCGACACTCCCTATCGCGAGGGCGGCTGGATGGTGCGGCAGGTGGTGCATCATCTGGCCGACTCCCACATGAACGCCTACGCGCGCTTCAAGCTCGGGCTCACTGAGGACACGCCGCCGGTCCAGACTTTTGACGAAGCCGCCTGGGCGGAGCTGGCCGACAGCCGCGTCACTCCCATCGACGTGAGCCTGGCGCTGGTGGACAGCCTGCACGCCCGCTGGGTGGTGCTGCTGCGCAGCGTCAAGCCCGACGACTGGGAGAGAAAGGTGAACCACCCGGACGCCGGCCCGATGTCGCTGAACCTGATGCTCAGCCTCTACGCATGGCACGGAGCACACCACGTGGCGCAGATCAATACGCTGCGCGCGCGGAACCAGTGGTAGAGAAATCCGCCACAAAGTCAAAAACCCCGCCCTAACCAAAAGCGGGTTAGGACGGGGCACCCTGAAGTTTGTTCCCAGAAGCGACCCTGAACGACACCCACCAACTTGGGCATGCCATGTCATTGACCTGCGGAATCGGCGTTTGATACTGTCCAAACGTCTGCACGGGCCTGATTTTTGGCTTCCGCCGGCGTGGCAACCTTATGGCCTTTCCGTTCCGCGGCGTGGATTTCCTCGAGTTCGATTCCCTGCTCACCGAACAAGAGCTCCTGGTGCGCGACACGGCCCGCCGCTTTGTCGAAGATTCACTCATCCCCATCATCGAGGAGTGCAATCGGCAGGGCCGCTTCCCCAGCGAGCTCATCGCTCCCATGGCTGAGATGGGCTACTTCGGCCCCACGCTCGAGGGCTACGGCTGCGCCGGCATGAGCTATGTGGAGTACGGCCTGATCGCGCAGGAGTTGGAGCGCGGCGACAGCGGGTTGCGCTCGTTTGCCAGCGTGCAGAGCAGCCTGGTGATGTATCCCATCTACACCTTCGGCAGCGAGGAACAGAAGGAGCAATGGCTGCCGGCAATGGCCAAGGGAGAGAAGATCGGCTGCTTCGGGCTCACCGAGCCGGGCGCCGGTTCCAATCCCGGCGCCATGCGCACCCACGCCGTGCCGGACGGCAACGACTACGTGCTCAACGGCGAGAAGATGTGGATCACCTCGGGCTCGATTGCCGATGTTTCGCTGATTTGGGCAAAGAGCGAGGAACACGGCGGCAAAGTGCGCGGTTTTCTGGTGGAGAACAGCCGTCCGGGCTTCACCGCGCGCGAGTTGCACGGCAAGTGGTCGATGCGCGCCTCTGTGACCTCATCGATCTCACTGCAGGATGTGCGCATTCCCAAGACCAACATGCTGCCCAAAACCACCGGGTTGAAATCGGCGCTGATGTGCCTGAACCAGGCACGCCTGGGCATTGCCTGGGGCGTGATCGGCCCTGCGATGAGCTGCTACGATACGGCGCTGCAGTATGCCAAGCTGCGCAAGCAGTTCCGCGGCCAGCCCATTGCATCTCACCAATTGGTGCAGGAGAAGCTGGTCTGGATGATCACGGAAATCAGCAAGGCCCAATTGCTGGCGCTGCATGTGGCGCGGTTGAAGGACCAGGACAAGGCCCTGCCGGTGCACGTCTCCATGGCCAAGCGCAACAACGTATGGATGGCCCTGGAGTGCGCCCGCATGGCGCGCGACATTCTAGGCGCCAACGGAATCTCCGATGACTACCCCGTCTTCCGCCACATGGCAAACCTGGAGGCGGTGAAGACCTATGAGGGCACGCACGACATTCACACGCTGATCATGGGCTCGGCCATCACAGGCATTGACGCGCTCTGAATTCGGCAGCACAATCGAGAGCAGCTGAAATGCGCGTTATTTTTGGAGCAGCAAATTGAAGACCGGCAAAAAGGCCGCTGCAAGCAAGAAAGAGAAGCCGCAGCCGGTCCCATCAGGAGCAATCATGGCCACAGACACTCAGACCAAAGCGATCCATCTGGAAGACAACGCACAGACCAACCTGGAGTCCGACCTCGCGCTCGAGATGTTGCGTGTGACGGAGGCGGCGGCGATCTCCTCGGCCCGCGAGATGGGCACCGGAGACCGCAAGAAGGCCGACCAGGTCGCCACCGAGACCATGCGCCACGTCATGGACACGGTCCCCATGCGCGGCACCATCGTCATCGGCGAAGGCGAGCGCGACGAAGCTCCAATGCTCTACATCGGGGAGAAGGTGGGACGCGCGCCGAAAGACGGCGAGCTGCTTCCCGAGGTGGACATCGCCGTCGATCCGCTGGAGGGCACGAACCTCTGCGCCACCGGCTCGCCGGGCTCAATCTGCGTGCTGGCGGCCAGCGAACACGGCGGCCTGCTGCACTCGCCCGACTGCTACATGGAGAAGATCGTCGTCGGCCCGGCCTGCAAGGGCGCGGTAGATCTGGATGCGCCCACGGCGGTCAACCTGCGCATGATTGCCAAGGCGCTGCAGCGCGATGTAGAGGACCTGGTCGTCATCGTGCTGGACCGCCCGCGCCATCAGACGTTGATCAACGACATTCGCAAGGCCGGCGCCCGCATCAAGCTGATAACCGACGGCGACCTGGCGCCAGGGATTGCCGCGGCCGTGCACGGTACCGGCGTTCACGCCGTGATGGGTATCGGCGGCGCGCCTGAGGGCGTGATCACCGCGGCCGCCATGCGCTGCCTGAACGGCTATATGGTGGGCAGGCTCACCGGCTACACCGACGAGCAGCGCGAGCGCATGGGCCAATACGGTATCAAGGACGTGAACAAGACCTATACCGCCGAGGAACTGGCGCCGGGCAAGAACATCATCTTCGCCGCCACCGGAGTCACCGAAGGCGCGCTGATGCAGGGCGTGCGCTTCTTCGCCGGCGGCGTGCGCACCTCTTCGCTGGTCATGAAGATGGCCTCGCGCAAGATCCGCTTCGTCGATAGCATTCACATCGAGCAGAGCAGGGAGTTCAGCATCCGCTTCTGAGTGGTGCTGCTGAAATTTCCAGGGTGCCCCGTCCTAACCTTCTGTTGGTTAGGGCGGGGTTTTTGACGTTGGTCTCGTCACGGCACTCAGTCCCACATCTGATCACTATGGCAGATGTGGGGCACCCTCACCTTCGCAGCTCGGCCTCTTCCTTGAAGACATACGGATGGCGAAGATGCTTGCGGGCCGCCGCGGCGTATTCCTTGTCACGTCCGCGGGCGACCACCTTCTTGTAATGCGCGACGGCCTCTTCACGCCGTTCGAGCGTGTCATACATCTGCCCGGCGGCAAGCGTGGCGCGGTCGATCAGCACAGGGTCGGCATCTTCGATTTCGGCGATCTGGTCGAAGGCTTCTGCGGCCTGTTCGAACTCGCGCTGGCCGCGCAGCGAGACGCCCAGTCCCCACGCCGCCACTCCCGGCAAGTATTGCGAGTACTTCCCTGCCCTGCCCCGTTCCAGCACTGCCTGGTATTGTGCAATCGCATCGCCTCCGTGGCCGGCGGCGTTGAGCAGGTGCGCGTACTCAATCGCAAGGAGAAAGTTACGCGGATACTCACGCGAGAGGCGGCTCACCAGCTCCAGCGCCTCGGCATAGCGCTGCTCACGCCGGAGAAAAAGGCTCAGCGCCATGGCAGCGTCGTTGCTCGAGGTGCCGTGCGTGCGGCTGACATCGCGCAGGTATTCGAGTCCCTTCGTGCGGTTGCCGCTCACGCCAAACAGTGCCACGGCCGTGCGTGCTGCCCAGTTCAGCGAGCCGATAATGTAGAGGTGGATCCCCACCATCATCTTGGCATCGACATAATCGGGATCCAGCTCCAGCACGCGTTCATGGTCGCGCCGCGCCCCCATCGCCGAGCGGATCGCAGCCATCCAGGACTTCTCGGCCATGCCCATGTAGGTGGCGCGGAAGCCGCGCGCCACGCCTCGCGCATAGAGCGCATCGGTGTCCTTGGGATCGACCTGCAGGCGCTGGTTGCACTGCCGCTCCACCCGCGCGCAGAGCTCGAGGATACGCTTGCGCACATTCTGGTTCAGCGGACGGTGCGCCTTGCTGGCGAGAAAACTGTCGTTGGAATACGACTCTGTGTCCAGCGCGCCGATGCGCGAGAGCTCCTTGAAGATCTCGGCCGCGAGCAGATAGTTCGAAGGGAACGGATCGTCGGGATAGCGCTTGTGGAGCTCGGAGAAGTCCCGGACCGCTGGATCGTAATCGCCGTTGTACAGCTCGTTAAAGCCACGCGCAGCGACCTCATTGTTGCTGGGCCGGATGGCGGCCGGTGGACGGGCGGCCACATACGCGTCTACTTCGGGGCCAGAGTGATCGGCGGCATAGGCCCGCACGCCCGCGATCAGGAGAAGCGCGGCAAACGCGACCGATGCGGCAATGCGGTTCAGTTTCAGATCTTAAACCTCGACTTCACAGAACTGGCCCAGCAGCGGCAGATACAGCGCGCAGCGCACGGAGTGCGGGGCCCGGCCCGGCCCATCGTTCGGCACACCGTTCGGCACACCGCTCGCATCCAGGGCGCGCAGCACGCGAGCATATCGTTGCATGTCGGGGCGGTATTTTTCCACCTGCATCTGCACAAAGCGCTGCGGATCGCCTCCCAGCTGTTCGGTGATCTTATAGTCGATCAGCCATCGCGTGCCGTTTTCGACAAAGGTGCGATCGATGCGCACGTGCTGCAGCTCTCCGTCGATCACCGCCGAGACTGCGAGCTCCGAGCGATGGCCCTCATGCGGAGAGAGCAGCCAGCGGCCACGCTCATCCCGCAGCGTGCGCTGCAGGGCCTCGATCACACGCGCGGTTCCCTGCTCCAGCTCGCCCGGTCCCACGCCGGCGTTGGCCAGTGCAGCCGCAACCGCCGGACGGGCGGCCTCCACTCCCGCAGCATCCCAGAGCGGCAGGCCATCGCCGGCGATCTGCTGCAGGAAGCTGTGGGCCACTACGCCAATGCGCGGCAGGAGCTCGCCCACCCATTCGAAGCGATGCTGCTCGCCGGAGTTTGCGCTCGTGTGGGGCGCGCTCCATTGCAGCGGCGCAGGCATCTGCGGGCGCGGCGGCGAGACGACACTGGACGGAAGCCGCCGAAGCAGCGGGGTCCCCGGCGAGCCCGTAGTCGGCTCGCTGGGGTGGAGACGCTCCGAGGGCGGCACGGCCGGCGAGGAGTTGTCCTCCACCGCACCTTCCACCGATGTCAGATTCTCATCATCGGCGGGTTGAGACGCCGGTGGCGCAAACTGCTCGCGCATACCGGGCAGCTCCCACAGCAGCCGCAGCATGGAGTCGGGGTACGGCGTCTTCCCGGCATCCAGCGAAGCCGAAAGATACAGCCGGTTGCGCGCGCGCGTGGCGGCGACATAGAACAGGCGCTTGAGCTCTTCGCGCGAGCAGTCGGTTGCCAGGTCTCGCAGAAAACTTTCGATGGTGGCGCCCTTGCGGTCCTTCTTCTTTCCTGCCGGCTCCATCGGGCCGAGCAGCAGCAGCTCTTTGCTGCCGCGCTGCCGCGAGCGCCAGTAGAGCAGCCGCTTGTCGTCCTGCCGCGTGTGCCGCTCCAGCGTCGGAAGAAAAACCACGTCCCACTGCAGGCCTTTGGCCTGGTGGATGGGCATGATCTCCACGCGGATGCCCGCGGCGGGATCGGCGGGCGCGAAGAGCTCGTGCAGCTTCGCAGCAAAGGTTTTCGCATCGCGCAGATTGCCCGCCTGCGATTGCTCGTCCAGCAGCGCGAAGTAGGCCTGTGCATCGCGCGCGGCCTGTGCGCAATCCGACTCGCCCGAGGCCCCCGGCAAGCCCGGGGTCCCCAACAAGCCTGTGTTCGGCTTGTTGGGGTGAAAGCCCCCTTGTGGCTTGCTGGCGTGGACGCATGCCGGCCCGCCCAGCCGCAGCCAGGTAGATTCGACGAGCGCACGCAAGTGGCCGCGGCCACGCCGATCCAGTGCATTTTCCAGCACCGGAAGGCAGCGCGCCACCGCGATCTGCCCCTCGGGGGAGAGGCGCGTGTGGCGCCCGCGCAGCAGCTCGATGATGGTAGACCGGCCATCATTGCGGCAGAGCTCGAGCAGGTCCGCCAAAGCCAGCCCGCACCATGGGGCGCGCAGCACCGCGAGCCATGCAGTGCGGTCGGCGAGGTCGGTCAGCGCCGTCCGCAGCGCCTCCAGATCGCGCACCAGCGACCCATCTGCGAGCCGGTCCGTCTTCACCGCGCGATAGCGAATGCCCGCCGCACGCAAGGCCTCCACCAGCTCCGGCAGGTGCGTGCGCGCGCGCACCAGTACCGCGATGGTCGAGGGCCTGGAGCCAGACGGCACCGGCGAAGGGGTCCCCGGCACGCCCGTAGTTGGCGTGCTGGGGTTGAAGTCGAGTTCGCGCTGAATGCATTCAGCCAGATGCTTTGCCTCGCCGGCGCGGTCCGCTCCGGCAAACCCCTTGATCGCAACCGAGCCTCCGTCCAGTGCCGGGCGCGTGGCCTCTGCCCGCGCGTAATCGACCGCATTGGTCAGATCGCTGGCCCCGCGGAAGATTTCCGCGAAGACTGTGTTGAACCATTGCACGAGTTTGTCTTGCGAACGAAAATTTTGCCCGAGACGGCCGAATTGAAGCGGAGTGCCGCCGATCCCCTCCCGCTGCACTTGCCTGTACATCGCAAGATCGGCCTGGCGGAATGCGTAGATCGACTGCATGGGGTCGCCGACGCAGAAGATCGAGCACATCTCAGCCGCATCCCATGTGGCGAGCAGGCGCGCGAGAAAATCCACCTGCACGCGATTGGTGTCCTGAAATTCATCCACCAGAACGTGCCGCACGCGATAACCGAGCTGCAGTCCCAACTCGCTCGGATCGCCCTGGGCGCCAATGGCATCCAGGGCGCGCCGCGCGTACTCGCCGAAATCGATCGTCCGGTGCTCGGAGAAGACGAGCTGGAGATGCGCGGCAGCGCGAGGCAACAGCTCCAGCAGCGCCAGCATGAACCGCCACTGCGCCGCACTGTATCGCGGCTCGGGGAGGCGGCGAATGTTATGCAGCGCTTCACAGAACTCCCCGCAGCCTGGAAGCTGCCTGATGTGCTCGAGTAATTCCATGCAGCGCTTACGACGGGCCTTTTCCTGCTGTGTGCCGCAAGGAAAGCCGTTGCGCACGTTTACGGCTTTGCGCAAGGTTGGCACGTCGGAGAGCAGCATCCACTCCGCAATCTCGCGCCACATGGGCAACGCATCGGTGCGGGCAAGCGGCCAGGCGGCGATCTCCATCAATGGATGCGCACCTTGACTCACGCGTGAAGCCGCTGCGCCGGCCTGCGCACTCGGCATCGAGATCACCTCCGCGACGGCGGCGATTGATTCGACCGGCTGCACTGAGGACTCGTCCCTGGTCAACTGCTCCGCGCTGTAGCGCATCAGGGCGAAGAGCTCATGCTGCTGCGCAGCGCTCAGCAGGGCCGCCGCGCGCGTACGCGCCGGCCCGAGCTCTTCTTCCACGGCAAACGCCAGCGCCGACTCCAGCCGGCTCTTCAGGCCTTCCTGCTGTCCAGGATCGAAGGCATCCGAGCGTCCCAGGAAGTGCAGCCACTGCTCGCGCTGCTCCAGCATGGCAGCCAGCAGCTCGCGCAAGTCGGCCACGCGGTTATCGCGATATGCCAGCAATTCCGCGACCGCATCGCCCTGCTTGCCCGGCAAGGCGAGCTCGTCGATCACCCGCTGCGCCGCCGTTTCGTAGAGCGGCTTTGCATCGTCGGTCACCTGCGCTGCGCCGCCAAGCAGGTCCTTGAGCGGGGCGCGCTGCGCCACCGCCTCGCAAAATGAGTCCAGCGTGCGCACCTGCAGACGCGCGGGATGCGAGAGAATGTTCCAGCCCAGCCGTACCGAGACGCCAAGCACCTCCCTCGCCAATTCCAGCGACTGCCGCTCATGCGGCGGATGATCTCGAATCTCTTCCTCGCGCAGCGGGGCCCCCGGCGCGCCCGCTGTTGGCGTGCTGGGGTAAAGCACACTGGCCCGCTCGAGGGCCGAAAGGATGCGGCTGCGCATCTCGGAGGCGGCCTTCCGCGTGAAGGTAATGGCCAGCACCGACTCGGGCTGCTCGACCGCGGCCAGGCAGGCCAGATAGCGCTGCATCAGCAACTCGGTCTTGCCGGAGCCCGCGGGCGCCTGCATCAGCCAGGATTGCGAGTAGTCCAGCACCCGGCGGCGCAGCTCTGCGTCGGCTTGCGCGATACCCGATTTCGCGACGGGCGCCTGGGGAATATGCGCGCTCTTTGCACCCTGGGC
>Ga0137372_10003663_pt1 | contig 14945 bp, 13 predicted proteins | sample SagtaG_6_FD_104911 | JGI IMG/M metagenome (GOLD analysis project Ga0137372, IMG submission 104911) | Vadose zone soil microbial communities from Sagehorn Ranch, Mendocino, California, USA - Sage1_R_60_16 metaG | ecosystem: Environmental > Terrestrial > Soil > Vadose zone | place: USA...
CGCATCGCGGACAGGACACGGTCGGCGAAGTCCGCCTCCCCCCGCGAGCTGAACCGCTCGTACAGCGCGGCGGTCAGCACGTTGGCCGGTACCGCCTCGTCGATGGCCGCCAGCGCCGTCCACCGGCCCTCGCCCGAGTCGGACACCCGGCCCGAGAACCCTTCGAGATCGGGGTCCTTGAGGAGCCCGATGGCCGTGAGGTCCAGGAGCCAGGAGGCCACCACGCTGCCCCGCCGCCACACCTCGGCCACCTCGGCGGTGTCGATGTCGTAGCGGTAGTACTGGGGGTCGCGCAGGGGAGTGGTCTCCGCGTCGGGCTCCACCGTCTGGTTGCCGACGTTGGCCTTCCGCAGGATGGCCAGGCCCTCCGCGTAGGAGGCCATCAGCCCGTACTCGATCCCGTTGTGGACCATCTTGACGAAGTGGCCGGCCCCGGCCGGCCCGCAGTGCAGGTAGCCCTGCTCGGCGGTGCCGCCCCGGCCCTCACGGCCGGGCGTGCGCGGAGCCGCGTCGAGCCCGGGCGCCAGCGCGACGAAGATGGGGTCGAGATGCCGCACGACGTCCGTCTCGCCCCCGATCATCAGGCAGAACCCGCGGTCGAGGCCGAACACGCCTCCGCTGGTCCCGACGTCGACGTAGTGGACGCCCCGGTCCCCGAGCTTCGCCGCTCGTTCCATGTCGTCGCGGTAGTACGTGTTGCCGCCGTCGATCACGATGTCTCCCGGGTCCATCCGGTCGGCCAGGTCCATAACGCTCTGCCCGGCGAAGGCGGCCGGCACCATCACCCACGCCGTCCGCGGGGGGCTCAGCTTCGCCAGGAGGTCGTCCAGCGAGGTCGAGGCGATGGCCCCTTCGCCCTCGAGCTGCTGGACCGCGGCCTGGTTCACGTCGAACGTCACGACCTCGTGCCCGTTCCGCATCAACCGGCGGGTCAGGTTCGCCCCCATCCGTCCCAGCCCAACCATCCCCAGCTGCATCGCCCAGCCTCCTTCGTCGAACCTTCGACCCACATCCTGACGCGGATCGGGCCGCCGCGCCCAGGCCATCGCCAGGCCGAGATCGGGGCTGCCCTCGGAATAATTGCTTGTGCAAGCATGTTGACGATGTCCGACGGCCACGACCAGGAGGGACGCATGGCTCAGGAGACGGCAACGGAGAAGAAACGGGAAACGACGGGACCGAGCATGACGAGGACGGTCCAGGGCGTCGAGGCCCCGGGGATCGGAGTCTGGAAGCTGGATCAAGCCCACACGACGCTGGGATTCGTGGCCCGGTACCTAATGCTCACCAAGGTTCGCGGCAAGTTCGGCAGGTTCACCGGGGCCATCCACGTGGAGGAGAAGCCGGAGGACTCCTGGGTCGAGCTGTCCATCGAGGCCGCCAGCATCGACACGAATCACCCGGACCGGGACGCCCACCTCCGGAGCCCGGACTTCCTCGACGTGGTTCAGCACCCCACCATCGAGTTTCGGAGCACGAAGGTCGAACCGGTCGGAGGAACGAAGCTTCGGGTGACCGGCGACCTGACCATCCGCGACCAGACCAGGCCCATCGTGCTGGACGCGGAGTTCCTGGGCATGACTCCGGATCCGTGGGGGAACTCCAGGGCCGTGTTCTCCGCCACCGGAGAGATCGACCGGACCGAGTTCGGGGCGAGCTGGAACGTGGCCCTCGAGACCGGCGGAGTGCTCGTGGGCAGGGTGGTTCAGCTCGAGCTGGAGGTCCAGGCGATCGGCGCCGCGGCGCCGACCGAATAAAGCCCGCCCAGCGAGCAAGACCGGACGGCCGGGTCCCCAGAGGGCCCGGCCGTCGCCGTTCGTGCGCTTGACATCGTCGAGACGACTCCCTAGGCTTCACAAACTCAGGTGAATGGGTAAAGATAGTCGATTGCATCCAGTTAGTGAGGAAGGGGAGGCCTGACGACATGAAGCTCATCGGACGCAAGGCGTGGCTGGCATTCACCGTTCTGGCGCTGGCGGGCGCGGCCTGCGGCGGCTCAGGAAGCGCCAGCGCGCTCAAGAGCGGGGGGAAATGCGTGCCGCAGAAGACGCCGGTCATCACGCTCGCCGCGTACAGCACGGTGTACGACGTCTACGGAAAGCTCACCTCCGCCTTCCAGGATCAGTGGAAGACCGACCACGACGGGCAGTCCGTGATCTTCCAGTCCTCGTTCGGTGGAAGCACCACCCAGGCCCAGAACGTGGCCAACGGGTTCCCCGCGGACGTGGTGGCGCTCTCGCTGGCCCCCGACGTGGAGATCGTGCAGAAGGCCGGGCTGATCACCCACGACTGGACCAAGGACCCCGACGGCGCGATCGTGGCCACCACCCCCGTGGTATTCGACGTCCGCCCGGGGAACCCCAAGCACATCGCGGACTGGAGCGATCTGACGAAGGCTGGGGTCCAGATCCTGACCCCGGATCCCTCCCAGAGCGGCGGGGCGAAGTGGAACATCGTGGCCGCGTACGGTGCCTCGATCCGCGGCAAGGTCACCGGGTACGCCGCCAGCAGCTCGAGCGACGCGCAGAACCTGCTGACCGGCATCTTCAACGACGTCACCGTGATGGACAAGAGCGCGAACGACTCGCTCAAGAACTTCCAGTCCGGCAACGGCGACGTCGCCATCAGCTACGAGAACCAGGTCCTGACGGGGGCGGCCGGCGGGAAGGGCGACGTGGAGGTGCTGCCGCCCTCGACGGTCCTGATCCAGACCCCGACGGTGGTCGTGGACAAGAACGCCGCGGCCCACTGCGTCCTGCCGATCGCCAAGGCGTTCGTCCAGTTCCTGCACACGCCCGACGCCCAGTCGATCTTCGCGTCCGTCGGCAACTTCCGGCCGATCGACCCGGCCGAGGCCGTGAAGGCGAACGCCGACCTGAAGCAGCCGGCACTGCAGGACGTGTTCACCACCGACGACATCGGCGGGTGGGACCAGCTGATCGACTCGACCGTGTTCGGGCCGAACGGAGCGTTCACCCAGGCCCTGAAGGCGACGAAGGGGTAGGAGCGGGTGAGCGCGCAGGCCCTCGAGCGGATCCCCCTGGACCCGCCGGAGCCTCCGAGCTCCGGCCGGTCCGTCCGCCGCGTCCGGTTCGGGCGGTGGGGCCTTCGAAGCGTGGCCATCCTGTATCTCGGGCTGATGGTGGCCTTGCCGCTGGCGGCGATCGTGTCGAAGGGCTTCGGGGGCGGCGTGGCCTCCCTTCGCGACGCCTTCTCCCAGCCCGGGGCGCGGCAGGCCCTCGCGCTCACCATCGAGATGGCGGCGCTGGTGGCCCTGATCAACGCGGTTTTCGGGACGGTGATCGCCTATGTCCTCACCCGCTATCGCTTCGTCGGGCGGCGCCTGGTGTCGACCGTGGTCGACGTTCCGTTCGCCATCCCCACGCTGGTCACCGGGGTGATGTTGGTGGCGCTGTACGGACCGAACTCGGCCGTGGGCGGGTTCCTGGTCAGGCACGGCGTCCACGTCATCTTCGCCAGGCTCGGGATCCTGGTGGCGCTGCTGTTCGTGACGCTGCCCCTGGTGGTGAGGACGGTGCAGCCGGTGCTGCTCGAGATGGACCGGGCCGAGGAGGAGGCGGCCCGCGTCCTGGGCGCCGGGAGGCTGGCCACGCTGCGCAAGGTCCTGCTCCCGCACCTTCGGTCGGGCATCGTGGCCGGCGGGCTCCTGGCGTTCGCCCGAGCGCTGGGCGAGTTCGGGGCCGTGGTGATCGTGTCCGGGAACATCCTGAACAGGACCCTCACCGCGCCCGTCCTCATCGCCCAGCTGATCACGGGGTTCAAGCCGGAGGAGGCCGCGGCCATCGGGGCGATCCTGTTCGGGCTCTCGTTCGGGCTCGTCCTGATCGTGGAGCGACTGGTCGGCCGTCGGGAACGGGAGAGCCACGCATGATGCCGAGCCAGGCATCCGCGCCGGCGCCGACCGAAGCCGTGCGGCGTCCCCTGCTATCCGAAACCACGTCTCGGCGGCTCGTCCACGGAGGGCTGACGGCCACGGCCCTTCTGTACGTCGGGGTCTTGGTGGTGGCTCCGCTGGTCGGGATCGCGGTGGCGGCGGCGAAGCCCGGCTGGAGCGCGTGGTCGGCGACGTTCGCCGACCCGGACGCCCGTCACGCCTACCTCCTGACCGGCGTCATCACCGTCGAGACGATCGCGGTCACGGCGGTCCTGGGCGTGGTGGTGGCCCTGGTGCTGGCGCGGGATCGGTTCGCGGGCCGAAGCCTGGTCAGCGCCGTGGTGAACCTTCCGCTGGCGGTCTCCCCGGTGATCGTTGGCTTGGCCGCCGTGCTGCTGTTCGGCCGGGGCGGCTGGTTCGAGCACTGGTTCACGGCCCACGGGATCCAGATCATCTTCGCCCTGCCCTCGATGGTCCTGGTGACGGTGTTCATCTGCATCCCGTTCGTCATCCGCGAGGTCGCCCCGCTGCTCGAGGAGCTGGGGATCGAAGAGGAGGAGGCGGCCAGGACGCTCGGCGCGTCACCGTTCCAGACCTTCCTCCGGGTCACGTTGCCGAACATCCGATGGGGGTTGCTGTACGGCGTGGCGCTCAGCACGGCCCGCGCGCTGGGCGAGGTGGGGGCGGTCCTGATCGTCAGCGGCACCATCGCCGGGCACACCGAGACCGCCACCCTCTACGTCCTGCGAGCCTTCGACGAAGGCAAGGACGCCTCCGGCTACGTCGTCGCCGTCACCCTCGCCCTCGTGTCGATCCTGCTCCTTGCCGGGATCGAGATCTTCAAGCGCAAGGAGGAGAAGTTGGTGTCCCCATGAGTCGTGGCATCGTCATCGAGAACCTGACCAAGAGGTTCGGCTCCTTCCTGGCCGTCGACGACGTGACCTTCGAGGCCCAGGAGGGCAAGATCACCGCGCTGCTCGGCCCCAGCGGGTCGGGGAAGAGCACCGTCCTGCGGACCATCGCGGGGCTTGAACGGTCCGACGCCGGCCGGATCTGGGTCGACGGCGAGGAGCAGGGAGGGAAGAGCCCCCAAGAACGCCGGCTGGGATTCGTGTTCCAGCACTATGCCCTGTTCCGCCACATGACGGTTCAGCAGAACGTGACGTTCGGCCTGGCCGTCCGGAAGGCTCCGAAGCCGGAGCGGCGGAAACGGGTCAGCGAGCTGCTCGACCTGGTCGGCCTGGCGTACTTCGCCGACCGATACCCGGACCAGCTGTCGGGAGGCCAGCGCCAGCGGGTGGCCCTGGCTCGAGCCCTGGCTCCCCGCCCCAAGGTCCTGCTGCTGGACGAGCCCTTCGGGGCCCTGGACGCGCGGGTTCGCCAGGAGCTGCGGCGGTGGCTCGACGACCTGCACCGGGAGCTGGGGGTGACCAGCCTCCTGGTGACCCACGACCAGGAGGAGGCGCTCGAGCTGGCGAACCAGGTCGTGGTGATGCGGCGGGGCAGGGTGGAGCAGATCGGAACGCCGGAGCAGATCTACAACCAGCCCGCCACGCCGTTCGTGGCGGGATTCGTGGGCGCGTCGAACGTGCTCCACGGGGTGGTGTGGGAGGGGCACGTGCACTTCGGGCGATCCGCGGTGGCCGGCGCCCACCACCTGGACGACGGGCTTCGGGCCCAAGCCTTCATCCGGCCTCACGACATCGAGCTGACCCGGGCCCCGGGCGATCTGAGCTTCCCCGTCACCGTGGAGCGTCGGACCAATCTCGGGTGGATGTCGAAGCTCCACCTGCGCCTGGAGGACGGCCAGATGCTGACCGCGGAGCTCGCCAACGAGGAGATCATGGGCATCGGCCCGGGAGACCACGTGCAGGCCAACCTTCGGAACGCGAAGGTGTTCTCCCAGGACGGCCAGGACCCCGCCCCGGCGAAGGAGCTCGCGCCGGTATGAGCGTGGTCGCAACGGGGGAGCGGACTCCCGCTCGTCGGAGCCGGCGGGAGATGCCGGTGCGCATTTCGGCGAAGACGGACTACGCGCTCCGGGCCGCAGCCGAGCTGGCCGCGGCGAACGGGGAGGGGCTGGTGAAGGCCGACCAGATCGCCCAGGCCCAGGGCATCCCCTTGAAGTTCCTGTTGAACATCCTGAACGAGCTGAAGCAGGGCGAGATCGTCCGGAGCCACCGGGGATCGGAGGGCGGATTTCGCCTGGCTCGGCCGGCGGACTCGATCACCCTCGGGGACGTGGTCCGGGCGGTGGAGGGCCGGCTCTCGACGATCCGGGAGGCGCCACCCGACGAGGTCTTCTATGGCGGCCCCGCCGAGGGGCTGCGGGACGTGTGGCTCACCCTCCAGGCTGCCGTGCAGGGGATCCTGGACTCCGTCACGCTCGCTGAGCTGGTTCGAGTGGCCGATCCGGCGTCTTCCTGACCGGTCCCACCGGCGATCCAAGCTGGAGCCTCCGGGTTCGACAGGGCAGAATGGGCCCGTGCGGATCTCGGCCAAGGCGGACTACGCGGTGAGGGCGGCAGCGGAGCTGGCCGCGGCCACGGGCCGGCGCCCCGTCCGGGCCGAGGAGAGCGCCAGCGCGCAGCACAGCCCGCTGAACTTCCTCCTGAACATCCTGAGCGACCTCAAGCTGGCCCGGGTGGTCCAGAGCTACCGCGGGGCCCAGGGCGGGTATCGGCTCGCTCGCCCTCCGGAGGAGATCACCGTGGCCGAGGTGATCAGGGCCGTGGAGGGGCCCCTGGCGAACGTCCACGAGTCCCGGCCGGAGGAGCTCCACTATCCCGGGCCGGCCGAGCCTCTCAGGGACGTGTGGGTGGCGGTGCGGGCGAACATCCGGGCCGTGCTGGAATCGGTGACCCTGGCCCAGCTTGCCACGGGGTCGCTGCCGCGTACGATTCGCAAGCTGGTGAGCGACCCGGACGCGTGGACCGCTCGCTGACCCCTCCCGGCGACGGGACCGAGCCCAGGCCGGTCCCGTTCCTCCGGTTCGTGGGCTACTTCCTGGGCCTGGGGACGTGGGGGTTCGGCGGGCCCATCGCCACCGTGGGGTACATGCAGCGCGACCTGGTCGAGGCTCGCGGGTGGGTGAGCCGGGACCAGTTCCTCGGCGGCGTGGCCCTCGGGCAGACCATGCCCGGGCCGCTCGCCGCGCAGGTGGCCATGTGGGTGGGCTACCTGCAGGCCGGAGCGCTCGGCGCGCTCGGCACGGCGGTCCCGTTCATCCTGCCGTCCTTCGCCGTGGTCCTGGCGGTGGCCTACCTCTACGTGCGGTTCCAGGGGCTCACGGTGGTCCAGTCCCTGTTCTACGGGATCGCCCCGGCGGTGATGGCGATCATCGCCGTGGCCGCGGTGAAGCTCGCCCGGCTCACCAACGGGCGGGACGCCAGACTGTGGGTGATCTCCGCGATCCTTCTGGCGGTCACCGCATTGACCGGCGCCGAGATCGCCCTCCTGTTCATCGGGGCCGGGCTGGTGATGATCGCCTTGGAAGCGCCCCCTTCGTTCCGCCGGCGGGCGGGCACCTCGTCCCTGGGGGTCGTGGGGGCGCGGTTCCGGTTTCCCACCGTCGGGATGACCGCCCGGTTCAGTGTCCTCACCGGGGTGGCGGCGGGTGGGACGCTGGTTGCCCTGGGACTGTTCTTCCTCAAGGCTGGGGCGTTCATCTTCGGAAGCGGCCTGGCCATCGTGCCGTTCCTCCGGGAGGGTGTGGTCGACCAGCACCACTGGCTGACCGAAGGGCAGTTCCTGGACGCCGTGGCCATCGGGCTCATCACGCCCGGCCCGGTGGTCATCACCGCGGCGTTCATCGGCTACCTGGTGGGGGGCCTGGCGGGAGCGGGGGTGGCGACCGTGGCGATCTTCGTCCCCATCTACTTGGGCGTGGTCGTCCCGGGACCGTGGTTCATCCGCCACCGAACCGACCGCCGGGTCCGGGCCTTCGTCAAGGGGGCCACCGCGGCGGCGGCCGGCGCGATCGCCGGGGCGACCATCGTGCTCACCCGAAGGGCGGTGGTGGATCTGCCCACGGCGGCGATCCTGGGGGCGGGGCTGCTGTTCGTGTGGCGGTTCCGGAACCGCGAACCCGTCCTGGTGCTCCTGGCCGCCGCGGTGGGGATCCTGCTAAAGGGCGTGTGACCCGGGCGCGTCGTCGGCAGCGGCTTTCGGCCTGAGTCAACCGGACGCGCCCGCCGAGGCCAGCGCCGCCCCCACCAGCGCCCGGGCCTCGTCCAGGATCCTCTCCAGTTGATCCTCGCCCCGGAAGCTCTCCGCGTAGATCTTGTAGACGTCCTCCGTTCCCGAGGGCCGAGCGGCGAACCAGCAGTTCTCGGTGACCACCTTCAGCCCGCCGATGGGGGCGCCGTTGCCCGGCGCCGCCGTGAGCACGTCGAGGATCCTGTCGCCGGCCAACTCCGAAGCCGTCACGTCGTCGGGCGAGAGCCTTCCGAGGATCCGTTTCTCCGCCGGCGTGGCCGGGGCGTCGACCCGCCGGTAGGCCGGCCGCCCGAACCGATCGGCCAGGCGCTCGAACAGCTCCCCGGGATCGGCGCCGGACCTCGCGGTCATCTCGGCGGCCAGGAGGCACAGGACGATCCCGTCCTTATCGGTGCTCCATGCCGACCCGTCGCGGCTGAGGAACGACCCACCGGCGCTCTCCTCCCCGCCGAATCCGAGCGATCCGTCGAGCAGCCGTTCGACGAACCACTTGAAGCCCACCGGGACCTCGAACAGCTCCCGCCCGAGGGAGCGGGTCACCCGGTCGACCATGCTGCTGGTCACCAGGGTCTTCCCCACGGCCACGTCCTCGCGCCACTCCCGAGCCCCGCCGAAGAGGTAGGCGACGGCCGCGGCGAGGTAGTGGTTCGGGTTGAGCAGGCCTGCGCTCGGCGTGACGATCCCGTGCCGGTCCGCGTCGGTGTCGTTGCCGAACGCCACGTCGAACCGATCCTTCAGCTCGATCAGCCCGGCCATGGCGAAGGGCGAGGAGCAGTCCATCCGGATCCTTCCGTCCCAGTCGAGGGGCATGAACCTGAACGTCGGGTCCACCCTGTCGTTCACCACGGTCAGGTCGAGCCCGTGACGGTCGGCGATGGCGCCCCAGTAGCCGACGCTCGCCCCTCCCATCGGATCGGCGCCGAGCTTCAATCCCCGGCCCCGGATGGCGTCCAGGTCGACGACGGACGGCAGGTCGTTCACGTAGCCGTCGACGAACCGATGGTGATGGACGTTCGGCTCCGACATTGCCCGGGCGAACGGCGTGCGCCGGATCCCGCCCGATCCTTCGGCCAGCAGCCGGTTCGCCTCGTCCTGGATCCACCCCGTCACGTCGGTGTCGGCCGGGCCTCCGTTCGGAGGGTTGTACTTGAAGCCGCCGTCCTCAGGCGGATTGTGCGACGGGGTGACCACGATCCCGTCGGCCAGCCCACGGCTCCGGCCGCGGTTCGCGGTGAGGATCGCGTGCGAGATGACCGGCGTCGGGGTGTAGCCGTCGTCCTCGGCCACCACGTCGGCGTCGTTGGCCACCAGGACCTCCATGGCCGTGCGGAAGGCCGGTTCCGACAGCGCGTGCGTGTCCCGGCCGACGAACAGTGGCCCGTCGATGCCGGCGCGCCTTCGGTACCGGCAGATGGCCTCGGTCATGGCCAGGATGTGGGCCTCGTTGAAGGAGCCTCGGCCCGAGGAACCACGGTGGCCCGAGGTTCCGAACGCCACGCGCTGACCAGGCTCGGAGGGGTCGGGTTCGACCTCGTGGTAGTCGCGGACCAGCCGGTCCACGTCGACCAGCATCGAGGGATCGGCCCTGCGGCCGGCGTTCGGACTCACGCTCTGACCCATCGTTCGAGCCTAGGACACCCGGACGGCCCGGGCGAACGGCCCCGGTCAGGGGCCGCGGGAGACTTCGAGCGCTGCCGACTCGATCTGGGAAGTCGTGCCGGTTGCGCGCCGATGCGTGTCGGCCTGCTCGAGGTGGTAACCGAGGATCTGGGCGAGCTCTGGCGGCCGATCGGGCGACTCGCGCTCGAGCCATTCGGCGAACCGTTCGTGCAGACGAGCACGATCTTCGCGGGTCATGCTCTGATACGAGGCGAGCCGGATCAGCGCGTGGCAGAACCGGAATCTGTTCGTCCCGGCGCGGTCGATCAAGCGCTTGCGCTCCAGCGCGTCGAGGTGGCGCTCGACGAAAGGGTGAGCGTCACCGGGAAGAAGCGCACACACCGCGTCGCGCTCGACGTCCATGCCGGCGACCGACGCGCAGCGGAGCACGTCGCGTTCGCCGGGTCCGAGACGGTCGAGCCGCATCGTCAGCAACCCCCGTAGCGAGCCCGGCACCGCGTCGGTGGTGTCGTCGAGGGCGGCGAGCAACTGCTCCGCGAATAGCGGGTTTCCCTGCGAGACCTCGACGATCCGGCGCAGCGCATCCGGGGCGATGGACCCCCGCTCGACGATGAGGCTCTCGAGGTCGCCGGTGGACAGCGGACCGAGCTGCAACCGGTCCTGCCGTTCCCATCCGGGTCGCCGCTCGATCAGGTCGGGGCGGGCGAGGCATAACAGGAAGATCCGCCCCGTCGCCTCGCGCGCAAGATGATCGACGAGATCGAGAAACGTCGGTTCGGCCCAATGCAGATCATCGAAGACGACGATGAGCGGACGTTCGGAGGCAAGGGCCTCGAAGAGACGACGCATCGCTGGAAACAAGGCGACGGCGCTTCCCGGTTCCGCTCGAAGCCCCATCGACCCGGCGATCTCGCCGAGGGGCCGTCGTCCGTGATCGCCCTGGGAGAGCAGGTCATGAAGTGCCCGCCACCCACGCAAGCCTGCTGCTTCGACCACAGCTTCGCGAAGCGGAAAGAACGAACCTTCGCTGTATGCCGGACATCGCTGCGTGATCACGTTCGCATCGGCGCCGATCGAGGCGGCGAGTTCCTGTGCCAGGCGAGACTTGCCGATCCCCGCCTCGCCCAGGACCGTCATTCGGACGACCGCGCCCGAACGGACGGCCCGCCGAAACGCGGAGCGCAGCCGCGTGAGCTCGTCCTGGCGGCCGAACATCGGTGCCCCGAACGCTCGCGGGAGGGCGGGAGCCCCGGCGACGAGCTCGAGGACCCGCCACGCCGTTGCCGGCCCTCCGTCGATCGGAAGGCGTTCGACCTGTTTGAGGATCACCGTTCCCCGAAGCAGGCGGGCCGCGGCCGGTCCGACGATCACCTCTCCGTCGCCGGCCGCCTGCTGCAGCCGCCCGGCCGCCGACAGGACCACTCCCGTGACCGCGTCCTGAATCGCCGCCCCCGGACCGGCCACGACGATGTCGCCCGTTTCGATGCCAATGCGCACGCGAGGCCGGACGCCCTCCACGCGCGACGGGTCCTCGTCCAGAGCGTGGACGGCGGTGCGCGCCTCGAGCGCGGCGCGCACCGCCCGCAACGCGTCGTCTTCGTGCGCGAGCGGGAACCCGAAGAACGCCATCAACATGTCTCCGATCAAGTGCTCCACGCGAGCGCCGTGACGCTCGAGCACGTCGGCGGCGACGCGCGCCGCCCGCGCCCCGAGGCGGCCGACCGCTTCCGGATCCACCGCCGGCTCCGCGACCGGAGCCACATCCACGGCGAGGACGGTGACGGTCCGGCGTTCGCGGGGAAGCCACGATGATGGCGTATCGCCGGAGCGTTCCTGGGCAAGAGCTGTCGGCTGCGGCTCGAGCACGGGATCCTGCCGGAGGATCGCCGTCTCCAGCTCACGGAGCGCCGGTCCGGGTTCGAGCCCCAACTCCTCCATGAGCAGCGAGCGCGTTCTGCGGTATGAATCGAGCGCCTCCGCCTGCCGTCCGGCTCGGTAGAGCGCAAGCATCAGAAAGCCGCGAAGGCGCTCGCGGAATGGGTGTGCGGCGATCGTCTCTTCCAGCTCAGCGACGAGTTCGCCGCCTCGTCCAAGGGCGAGGTCGGCGTCGAAGCGATCCTCGATCGCCTCGATCCTCAGCTCTTCGAGCGCGGCGATGGCTCGCTGCGCGAACGGTTCGTAGGTGAAGTCGGCGAGCGCGGGGCCGCGCCACATGCGAAGGGCGGCCGACAGCATCGCCGACCGCTCCTCGGGTGTGGCATTGCCTGCCTGGTCGAAGAGCCGTTTGAACCGGTCGGCGTCGACGGACTCGGGGTCGATCGCAAGGCGGTACCCGCTCCCAACCGTCTGAAGGAGCGCGGGGGGATCGCCCTTGGCTCGGCCTGGTTCGAGCGCCCTCCGCAGCCGCGACACCAGGCCCTGAACGACGGTGCCCGCCGTCCGGGGAGGATCCTCGCCCCACAGCTCGTCGACGATCCGCTCGGCGGCGACCGGCTCTCCCGCGTGAAGGATCAGCAGGGCCAGGAGTGCGCGACCGCGACCGGCCGGGAGCTCGACGCGCCGGGTCCCGTCCAGTACCTCCGTCGATCCCAAGATGCGGAAGTCCATCCGGTCTCCCCGGGCGCGGAGAAGGACGGTACCACGCTGCCGCCGGCTCCTGGACAGCGGAGCCCTTAGCGCGTCGTTAGCGGTGCCGTTCATCATGTCGCCACGGAAGCGGGGAGGAGGTGAACGGGCGAGCCCGCGCGCGACGAACGGAAAACTGGCTGGTCGAAGGAGAAGGGAGGAGGCCATGTCCGAGGCGTTCATCTACGTCGGAACGACGGCGATCAAGCCCGGGAAGCTCGAGGAAGCTCGCAAGGGTCTGGCCGAGGTGATCGACTTCGTGGAGACGAACGAGCCGCGGCTGATCGCGTTCCACACGTACCTCGACGAGGAAGGAAGCAAGCTCACGATCGTCCAGGTCCACCCGGACTCGGCATCCATGGAGTTCCACCTGCAAGTGAACGCCAAGCACTTCGCGACCGCGTTCGACTACCTCGACCCCCAGCTCAGCGAGCAGTACTACGGACCGATGTCAAACGCGCTCGCCGCCGAGCTGGCGAAGTGGGACGACCCGGCCGTCGCCGTGACCCGCATGCCGGTTCACGAAGGGGGGTTCACGCGCACCAACGTCCGGTAACTGCTCGTAGACGAGGAAGAGGCCATGATCAGCACCGAAGGAACCGAGTCGATCGCGCGTCCGGCCGCTGAGGTCTTCGCGTTCATCGCCGACGTGCGCAACGATCCGCGATGGCACACCGACGTCCTCGAGGCGAGGCTGATCGACGGCACCACCGTCGACAGGGGTTCGACCTTCGAGATCAAGACGAAGCCCGTCATGGGTGTGTCCGGCGGCACCGTCACGGTCTCCAAGTACGATCCCCCGAGCCGGATCGTCTTCGACGTCCGGATGGGGAAGCTGGAGCCCACCACCACCTTCAGTGTCGTCCCCGACCACCGGGGATGCCGTGTCACCCGGAGGATCGACATGGAACCGCAGGCCTCATGCGAGTGATGGCGCCGTTCATGGGCGGCATGATGCGGAAGCGCAACGCCGGGTTCCTTGCGAACCTCAGGCGCGTCCTCGAGAGCGATTGAATCTGCGCACAGAGAGCGGCTCGACCGTTGATCTGTCTGGACGTCTGCTACGCCGACGTCCACGCCCCCGGCGTGGAACGACGCTCCTGGCACGCCCGCCCGGCAGGGCCGTAAGGCGGTCAGGCCGAGAACGCCGCTGCGTGCTTCCTGGCGAACTCCTCGATGGGTGTGGAAGGGCTGCCCGTGAGGCGCTCCACCGTGTCGGCCACGTCACCGAACTCGCCGGCCCGGAACCTGGCGAACAGGCGGTCGAGGAAATCGGGCAGCCAGTCCGGCAGGCTCGCCGCGGCCATCGCCTCCTTCGCTGCCTCGGGCGGGACGTCGACGTACTCGATCGTGCGGCCCGTCGCCGCGGAGAGCGCCCCGGCGACCTGCGCGAATCCGACCTTCTCCGGGCCCGTCACCGTGTACGTCCTTCCCTCGTGGCCGTCGCTCGCGACGACCGCTGCGCCGACCCTGCCGGTATCGACCGGGTCGACCATCCCGATCCGCGCGTCGCCCGCCGGCATGAAGATCTTGCCGGTCGCCGCGATCTGTCCCGCGTTGGGCAGCAAGTTCGTCATATACCAGTTCGACTGGAGGATGGTCCAGGGCACGCCAGACGCCTTCAGGGCGTCCTCGAGCTCGCCGTGCCAGGCCAGGCTGCTGAACGACCCGGCGTCGGCGCCCATCGTCGAGGCCTTCACGACCAGGCCCACGCCGGCCTCCGCGGCGGCGTCGATCACGGCCTTCTCCCACCGAACCTTGTCCGGCCCCTCGCCCGACGACAGGAAGACCCGCTTCCCCCCGTTCAGCGCCTCTGCCACCGACCGCGCATCGTCGAAGTCGCCGATCGCCAGCTCAACGTCCCCCCCGAGCATCCGCCCGGCCTTCTCCGGGTCCCGCACGAAGGCCCGGACCTTCTCGCCGCGGTCGAGCAGGCTCCGCACCACGGAGGAGCCGACGTTCCCGGTCGCTCCCGTGACGACGATCATCGCTCACCTCCGCGGGCGGAGCTTTGCCATGGCGGGCACGCTACGCCGCCAGCCGCCCGTTGGCTAGTTCGATTTCCGAACTGGTGCTCGGCGCGAACCTGTCGGAGAATGCGCGCGTACCGGTGCGCGACGAGTACTGCCCCGTGGCCAAGGCCGCGGATGTGATCGGGGATCGCTGGTCCGTGCTGATGATCCGGGAGATGCTTCGCGGGGTCCGGCGCTTCAACGAGTTCGAGCGGTCGCTCCCGGGGATCTCCCGATCGGTCGCGCCCAGCGGCTTCGGCACCTCGAGCGCGCGGGTGTGGTCGAGCGGAGCGTCGGGCCGGACGGGCGGGCCACGGACTATCGGCTCACCGCCGCGGGGCGCGAGCTAGTGTCGGTGGTCAAGGCGCTCAACGACTGGGGCGTGCGGTGGCTCGTGCCGGAGGAGTGGCGGGTCCCGGGGGCGTCGCCACCCGAGCTCGACCCGGACCGGCTGATGCTGTGGGCCCGCCGGCACGTGAACCTCGCCGGGCTCCCCGACCGTCGCGTGGTGATCGCCTTCGAGCTCCACCACTCGCGCGGGCCGCGGAGGCACTACTGGCTCATCTGCGAGCGCG
>Ga0137372_10003665_pt1 | contig 14944 bp, 13 predicted proteins | sample SagtaG_6_FD_104911 | JGI IMG/M metagenome (GOLD analysis project Ga0137372, IMG submission 104911) | Vadose zone soil microbial communities from Sagehorn Ranch, Mendocino, California, USA - Sage1_R_60_16 metaG | ecosystem: Environmental > Terrestrial > Soil > Vadose zone | place: USA...
GGGTGTCCATGACCTCCCAGCCCATCGCGGCGAGCTGGTCCCTGATGGCGTCCGATCTCGCGTAGTCCTTGGCCCCCCGGGCCTCATCCCGCTCGCGGACGAGCGTCTGGACCTCCTCCGGGATCTCGAAGCCCTCTCGGGCCAGGCGATCGAGGTCGAGGCCCAGAACCTGATCCCAGGAACCCAGGAGCGCGTGCTTCTCCGTGTCTGCCACCGCACTCGAGCTGCGGACTTCCTCCAGCACCACGATGGCCGCGGGTAGGTCGAGGTCATCGGCGAGGGCGTCGCGGAACCGCCGGTCGAAGTCCTTGGCCGCCTCGGAGAGCGTGGCCGGGCGCGCAGCGCTGGCCCAGTCGGCCATCCGCTGGCGCACGTGGGTCAACCGCAGATGCGCCGCCTCCACCGCTTCCCAGCTGAAGTCCATCTCGCTGCGATACCGCGTGCCGAAGCACAGCAGGCGGTAGGCGAGGGGATCGATCCCCTGTTCGGCCAGATCCGTCACCCGTTTGATGTTCTTGGCCGACTTGGCCATCTTCTGCCCACCCATCTGCAAGAACCCGCCGTGTACCCAGATCGACACCACCTGGTGCCCGACCGCGCCCTCTGACTGGGCGATCTCGTCCTCGTGGTGCGGGAACTTGTTGTCGTTGCCGCCGGTGTGGATGTCGAAGCGCTCACCCAGATGCTTCATGGACATCGCCGAGCACTCGATGTGCCATCCGGGATATCCGTCGCCCCAGGGGCTCGGCCACTTCAGCAACCGGCCGCCGCCTGCCTTCTTCCACAGGGCGAAGTCCGCGGGATGGCGCTTGTTCGGATCCGTCACGGTCTCTTGTCGATGGCCGGCTCGCAGCGCGTCCAGGGTGTTCCCCGAGAGCTTGCCGTACTCGGGAAAGGTCGTGACGTCGTAATAGACGGTCCCATCCACCTCGTACGCGTGTTCCTTGTCGATGAGCGTCTCGATGATCGCGATCATCTCGGGGATGTGGTCGCTGGCCCGTGGGTAGAGATCCGCGCGTTCGATCCCCACCAGGTCGGCGTCCTCGAGGAAGGCGTCGGTGTACTTCTTGGCGATCTCCTGGGGCGAGAGCCCTTCGTCGTCCATCGCCAGTTCCATCTTGTCCCTGCCGGTATCGGTGACCTCGTCGGTCATGTGTCCGACGTCGGTGATGTTCATGATCCATATGACGTCGGTCCCCTCGAACCGTAGGGTCCGCCGGATGAGATCGCCCAGCATGAACGAGCGCATGTTCCCGATGTGGATGTACCGGTAGACGGTCGGGCCACACGAGTACATCTTCACGGTCTTCCCGTCGACGGGCTTGACCTCTTCGACCTCGCGCGAGAGGGAGTTGTACAGGCGCATATACAGAAAAGGATAATCGCCGGTCGCCCCCTTCCTCACGGTGGTTCGGGAACGTTCCTCGCGACTAGGCCGTCCAAATGAAGGGAGACCATGAACGGTACCTGCGGATCACTTCAGAGAGGCATCTGGCTTCTCCTCGTTGGCCTGATGCTGCAAGGCTGCGCCTCCGGGACGAGGCCAGAGACGGGTCCCCAGAAGGCGAAACAGGTCACCGTGGAGCCGGCCCAGCCGCGGGGATCGGGAGCAGGCCGGCCGCTCGGCGGGCTGGGGAAGCCGGTGCCGACTTCGCCGGGAAAAGTCACCATTACCACCTCTGCGCGGACCTACGCTCGCGGAAAGGTCATCTCCGCGGTCATCGCCAACGGACTCGACCGCACCATCTACGCCGAGGACTCCCAAAGTGACTGCTCGATCGCTGTGATCGAGCGACAGGAGGACGCCTCCTGGCAGCCGATCACGGGGTGTGCCGAGCGGAGGCCCCCGGTCACCGTCGCTATCGGGGCCTCTCGGGGGCGAATGGTCCTCATCAATCCATCGAGCTCGAACTTCGCGGCCGTCCTGGGTCCCTCGGGCGTTCCGGACGCGGGCATGTATCGACTGACCTTCACCTACTGGTTCAGCGACGGTCAAGAGCCGCTCGTAGCACACTCCTCATCGTTCCAGATCGCCTCCTGAGCGCCGCTAGAGACCCGAAGGAGCACCCGGAACGCGGAGCGGCCCCCCGGTCTCAAGGGGGGCCGCCCTCGGTTTCCGTGAACCTAGCTCCCTTACGAGGCCGGTATGGAGTTCCTCCAGGCAAGGTAGCACTGCTGGTCACGGCCCCGCCCGAACTCGACGTATCGGGCGTTGACGTTCGCCAGCCCGGTACCGCCCGACAACGCGTACCCCGTGGTGTCGAACCACTCGCCGCAAGGGGCATTACGACGGGGCGTGAAGTAGTCGCCGTATCGGGTCGGGTTGTCGGTGCCTGTGGCCACCAAGGCGAACGAGAAACCCCCCGGGCCAGGCGAGAACTCGTCCTTCATGAGCACCCCTGTGGCGACGGCCGACCCGCCACCTCCCGCCCTGCTGCCGAAGGCAAGGGCCATGCCGACGTCCCCACGGTCGTTGACGGTTGCGGTCGGTATGCCGAAGCAGTTGGTCGAATTGAAGATGACCGGTTGCTGGACCAACGTCAGGGCCGTCTGGCTCGCTCCGATGCGGAGCACGGCTCCGTGGACGTGGGCCTGAGGATGGGACGCGTCGGCCGCGGTCCCCGCCCACACGGTCACGAAATCGCCCCCTACGGTGGCCCTCACATTGAATCCGACGATGTTCGCCGTCAGGTTGTCGGCCCAGTCGGCGTTGTTCCGTCCACCCCGGCAGTCCGGGTTCCCGAACGTCATTGTTGCCACAGTGATGAAGTTCGAGAAGACCGTGGCGGAGCTGTCCGCCCAGCTGAACACCCGCCACTGGGACGTCGTGTTCACCCACGCCATGTACATGACATCCCTGGCACCCTGGCCAGGAACCAGGATCCGCTGGCCGCCGGGGTTCGTGAAGTTTATGGAGTTCCCCGATGCCGCGACACAGTCGGCCATCTGGTCGGCGTTGAGCCGTTGGATGAACGCCCCGAGCCAGGGCCCAAAGGGGCGCTGGACCCGGTTCGCGTTCATGTACAGGAAGTTGTTGGACAGCCCGAGATGCGGGTAGTCGTCCAGCACGTTCGTGGCGGCGGGATCCGAATCGATGGTGTAGGAGCAGTTGTCCGCCAAGTTCATGTTGCGGCGTACGAACACTCGGATCACGCCGTTGGTTATCGCGTTGTTCACGTACAGCACGGAGTGGAAGGTCACGCCCCGGGAGTGGTCGTACACGACATCCGTGTCGCCGAAGGCGATCGGCGCCTCCGCGGGCCCTGCGGGATAGGCTGCGGCACACGTATAGGTGGCCCCACCGTTGATGGAGAACTCCTGGTGTCGGAGATTCCCCGTGTAGTACACGTGCGCGCCTTCGTTCGCCGCTGCCGGCTCGGCCAGTGTGCTCGCTGTTCCGCATGTGTTGTTGTTTGCGCGGTTGTTGAAGTTGTTCCGGCCCACGATGAGCGCGCTTGGAGTGCCGTGGAATTGCGCCTCCGCCGCCGGACTGGTTTCGCTCGCGGCGGCTTGCTGCAGCGCACCCCCGCTGGTTACTGACTTGACTCCGCCAGACACCTGCCGGCGAATCGAGTAGAGCTTGTCGCTCATGGCCTTGAGCTGCGCCCCCGACAGGCGTGCTCCGGGTTTGAAGTCCCTGGCCAGCGTGGGATGGAGCACCCGGGCCTGGCTGGCCTTCGCCAAGATTCGGTCGGCCCCGCCCTGGGAACCCTGCGCGGGGACATACCCAGTGACGGCCAGTGCGATCAATGCGAGCAGCCCGGACAAGCGGATCCACCGGGCTCGGGAATGCTTCGTCACTATCATGGGATCTCCTCTTCGTTCTGTCCGCCCATCGAACAGCCAGTCGATGCTCGAATCCCTGCTGAAACTCTCTTCCAGGTTGGAGCGAGCTGCGGAAGAGACCGCCAGGACGGGCAAGCTGGCGGACCGCGGGCCCGGGCAGCTCCCTTCGCGGCGTTCGCCCCGGCTTCGACCCCGAGGGAGACATGGAAGTGGTCATGCCGAAATGAGGCATGTCCCCTCTGACGTAGTTGGCTAGTCATGTGGAAGTACCAATGACCGATAGTTGAGTGGCTAGAGTCGCCTAGTTGAGCGGCTCGGATCGACACAATCCAAGGACACGCCTTGCTTGACCTCCCCCTCCGATCCTCACTAATGCGCAATCATTCCTTGAACACTCAGCATGCTTGTCGTCTGGGAAACCGACGTCATGCGTCAAATGGGGTAGATGTGATTACGCCGCTCATCTCGGTCGCTGCTAGGCTTCCGCGCGTGCACAGGGACTTCGGTCTCACCGAGGACCAGCGCGAGATCGTCAGGGCCGTTCGGGAGTTCGTGACCGATCGGGCCGCCCCGGCAGCCGCAGGGTTCGAGGAGAAGAAAGAGTTCCCCCGGGACCTGTTCCGCCAGCTCGGGGAGATGGGTCTGTGCGGGATCCCGTACGACGAGTCCTACGGCGGCGTGGGCCAACCGGTCCTCACCTACCTGGCCGTCCTGGAGGAAGTGGCCACCGGGTTTTTTTCACTCGCCCTGGCGCTCTCGGTCCATCACCTTGCGGCGTTCGGCGTACACGAGTTCGGCGCCGAGGATCTCAAGCGCACCTACCTTCCCCGTCTATTCTCGGGTGAGTGGCTGGGCGCCTACGCGCTGTCAGAAGCATCCAGCGGATCGGATGCGGCCTCGCTGCGAGCGAAGGCCGAACGGACTCATCGCGGCTTCCGTCTGACCGGAGCGAAACGCTTCATCTCTCACGGGGGCGAGGCCGAGTTCTACCTGGTCATGGCCCGGACGGGCGACGACAGTCCCAAGGGGATCTCGGCCTTCGCCGTGGAGAAGGGATGGCCAGGGTTCGAGTTCGGGAAGCTCGAGGACAAGATGGGCTGGCAGGCCTCGCCCATGCGAGAGCTCATCTTCGAAGGGTGCGAGGTGCCGTCGAACAACCTGGTGGGCGAGGAGGGGCAGGGCTTCACCATCGCTCTCGCCGGGCTGGACTCGGGACGTCTGGGGATCGCGGCGTGCTCGGTCGGTCTGGCCCAAGCAGCCTTCGACGCCGCCCTGGGATTTGCGAAGGAGCGACGCCAGTTCGGCCGAGCGGTCATCGAGTTCCAGGGACTCCAGTTCATGCTGGCCGACATGGCCACGCAGATCGAGGCGGCGAGGCGCCTTTATCGTGAGGTCGCTCGGCTGCGCGACTCGGGCGAGGCCTACACGATCGCGGCCTCCATGGCCAAGCTGTTCGCCTCAGACACTGCGATGCGAGTGACCACCGACGCCGTCCAGGTCCACGGGGGCTACGGCTACATGCAGGAATATCCGGTGGAGCGTTACATGCGCGAGGCCAAGGCCCTGCAGATCGTGGAAGGGACGAACCAGGTTCAGCGCATGGTCATCGGCCGCCATCTGGCAGGGACTTGACCGCCAAGGTCAGGGAAGCGTCGGCCAGCAGCTCCGCTCCTTGAGTGAGCGATCTCGTGACGGGTCATATCCGGCGGGGAAGGCCTCCGGCGGGTCCTGGTACAGCACGGTGAAGGCCCGCCCATCGAAGCGGAAGGCCGTCTCTGTGTGGCTCCAGTTTTCCTTTCCTTGTTTGTCGATGTCCGCGGAAAAACCGTGAGCCAGCAGGACCACGCCTCCCCAGGCCTCGCTGGTCTCGCACGTCACGTACTGCTGAATGAGGACGGACCCCCGACGTCGAGCTCGATCGGAGCGCCGGCCGGGTAGCCACCGCCGTCAGGCGGCGCCACGGGGAGAGCCATCAGCTCTCCATCGACGAGTCCGAACACCCGGTAGAAATCGTCAGCCGCGACGGTTGAGGTCACCGCTGCCAGCTCGCTCTTGGCATCGTCGTTCAGGTCTGCCGTCGCCAGGTACCCGCAGTTCTGACCGTCGCAGCGATCCGTCATCCGAAGATCGACTCGATCGCCATCGGGGGAGAGGAACAGAGTCAAGATGAGGGGGCCTAGCGACGCGGACGTCGGATCTGGGCATCCGTCCGCCGGCTCGGGCATCCACGAAAACGCGACGTCCGCAAGGCGGTCTCCATTCAAGTCGCCGTGCGCCTCGTGGACCTGGCACGCGGGACCCAGTGCCTCGCGAAGGGTCCGACCGGATGGCGAGACCGAAGGCGAGGGTGGTGAAACTTGACCCCTTGGGGAGGGGTTGGGCGAGGCCGGGCCGATGGGACTACGCAGCGCTCGCGCGCCGCTCAAGGCTCCGTACCCGATCCCGGCCGCGACCAGGCGGGCCACCAAGACGGTCCCCACCATCGATCTGCGAGCCCGACGGCTCAACCCCGCAGGGATCCTGTCGTAGGAGCGGAACCTTTCGGCGCGCCGCTCGAGCAGTTCCCGGACTCGCCTATCCCAATCACTCATCACCGATCACTTCCCGCAGGTTGGAGAGAGCCTTGAACACGAGGGCTTTCACGGTTCCCGGGCGGCATCCCATGAGCTCGGCGGTCCGATCGACCGAGAGGTCGGCGTAGAAGCGCAGGACGACGGCTGCCCGCTGGCGCTCAGGAAGCGGAGGAGGGCGCCAGCAAGACGGTCGGCGTCGTCCGCGTCGGGCCCTTCGGTCCGGTCGGGTAACGCCGGACCTTGCGACCTGAGGAAGGCCCGCTCCACCCGGCGCCGTCGGAACTGTGACCGAGCGAGGTTCACGATGGTCCGCTGAAGGTAGGCGGGGAAGGCCTCCGGGTCGCGCAGGTGAGCGAAGCGGCGAGCCAGTCGTACGAAAGCGTCCTGCACGAGGTCGTCAGCGAGCTCACGGTCCCGGTCAGCAGGTAGGCGAGTCGGCCTGCGGCATCGGCGTGCTGCAGGAACAGCTCCTCGAGCCGCCCAATCGCCGGTCCCGACATAGCTTCGGACCTTTCTCGCCCCGCCGTCACCCGCACAGCATGAAGACGCTCGAGGTGTGTCGCCGGTTTACCCGAGCAGTGACATCCCGAACAGACAGGCGCCCCCCATGGAAAGGGCCTGGCGCATGGAAGGCGCCGGGCCCGGATGAGAGCGAGCCAACCCTTAGGGCAGCAGGATCACCGGGATGTCCACGACGTTGATGGGGGAGCCGTCCTTGGCGGAGGACTCGAAGACCTCGATGGTTCCCTGCTGCCGGTGGTCCACGGTGAAGCGGACAGAGACCGAATAGTTTCCCCGGCATCCCGTCCCGCACGTGGCCGTGGTGAAGGTACGAGCGATCTCCTTCCCGTTCTCGCCGAGGATCCGCAGGCTCACGGTTGCCTCGAACACGTTGGCCGTTCCGGAGACCGTGACCGGGCTGGAGAGCTTGCTCCCGATGAGGGGATTCTCGACCACGATGGCCGGGAGCAGATCTTTGAAATCGGCTCCCGTCCAGACCTTGGGGCGAACGCTCCCGTCGGTCATGCCGAACCGAACACTGCGGATGGTCGAGTACTGCGTCAGCGTGTACACGGCCTGGGCTTGCCGAAGCCGAACCGTCGACGATGCTCCGTCGTAGAAGGCGTCGCTCATCTCGACCGTGGCGATCCCTTTCGACAGCTCGGTGATGTCCCCGTTCGCCCCGGCGGGCGTCGCGGTCCAGACATCCGCCCGTGACTCGACGTCCGATGGACCTTGGAACATCGTATCCAGAGCGATCTGTGCCACGCCCGCGGAGAAGGGTTCGGTGCGCTTGGTCTCGAACAGCATCCCGTGACGGATGAACCAGACCTGGAAGGTCACCTTGCGGCTCTGCGTGGGTGTTGGGCTAGGGGATGAAGTTCCGGTTGGGCTCGGGCTGGGGCGGGGGCTCGGGCTCAGTGAAGGACCGGGGTTGCCGCTGGGAGCGGGCCCGATGGTGACGGGCCCCTTGCCCTGGCAGGCCGAAACGAGCAGGGCGACACCGACGATGAGTAGGCTGAAGCGCTTCATGCTCGACCTCCTTGAGATGCGGATGAGTGTCATCGCGCTTCAGATTCGGGCAGGGCGGAAACGTCCCCGGCACGCTCAGGTAACACTTCCATTACGGGCAGCAGGAGCGTGAACCGGGTGCCCGTCCCGAGCTCGCTCCATACGTCGATGTCCCCGCCGAGCAAGCGGGCGTTCTCCATGGCGATAGCCAGCCCCAGACCGCTCCCGCTGCCCCTCCTTGAGGGGTCGGCCTTGTAGAAGCGGTCGAACAGATGTGCCAGGTGCTCCGAGGGAATCCCGTGCCCCCGGTCCGTGACCTCCACGAAGGCTCGCCGACCGTTCAGGCCCACACTGACCCGGCATCTGCCGCCGCCATGCTCCAATGCGTTGCCCATGAGGTTCGCCACGATGCGCTCCAGACGCCGCCGATCGGATTGCAGGACGACGTCCTGGCCGGAGATCTCTACCTGCTGATCCCACCCTCTGGCCCGCACGGCGGCCTGGATGAGGGCCATGAGATCGACCGAGTCGACCTGGATGCTCTCGCGGCCCGCGTCGAACCTGGAGATCTCCATCAGCTCGTCGACCAGCCGGCGGAGACGGCCCACGTCCTGGATTAGGAGCTCGGCAGGTCGGCGCGCTTCCGAAGGCATCCGCTCGAGGTGTTCGCCGAGCAGAGAGGCTTCGCCGACCAAGGCGGTGAGCGGCGTTCGGAGCTCGTGGGAGACGTCGGAAGTGAACCGGCGCTCCCTGGCCTGGGCCTCCTGGAGAGCGGCGATCTTCGCCTCCAGGGCTTCGGCCATCTCGTTGAACGACGTGGCCCAAGAGCCGAACTCATCCTTGCCTCTTACGGGAAGCCGCGTCGCCAACAGGCCTTCTGCGATGGACTGCGCTGCCTGGCTGGCCCGGGCCACGGGGTCCAGCGTTCGACGGGCCAAGAGGCTGCCCACCAGGCCGGCCAGGACGACAACCACTCCCCATCCCACCAGGAGGACGTTCCGAAGGTCCCTCAGGTCGCTCTGGATCCGGTCCTCCGAGAAGACGAAATACAGTTGAACCTTCGAGCCCGGGATGAGCCCGCCGATGACGAGCAGATCGTGGCGACCCGAGGGGAGGCGCTGATAGGCCAGCTTCCCCGAGCCCACGAGCGACCTCAGCGTCTGCGGGATCGGGGGGGCGAAGCTGGGATTCGATGGCCGGCTAGCCTGGCCCGTGACCAGCACCACGTTGAGGCGGTTCTGTTGGAAGCTCTGCAAGAGCCCCTGGATGTTGCCGCTCTGGACGAACCCCTGGGCCAGGACCAGGTCGAAGCGAGCCTCGTCCTTGGCCGCTACGAGCGAATCCGACAACCGAGCCTGTCTGACCTCGAGGAAGGATCCCAGCGCCAGTGCCCCGGAGGCGATGCCGGCCACCAGGATGAAGGCGATGGTAAGACGCCGCCGGAGCCGGCCCGTTGGTACTGGGCGCCTGGACATCGGTCCCGCTGCCTGTGGGTCCTCAGCCGCGTTCCAGGCGGTAGCCGACGCCGCGGACCGTCGTGATGAGCTTGGGATGGGCCGGATCCTCTTCTACCTTGGCCCGAAGACGCTGCATGGCCACGTCGACCAGCCTCGAGTCGCCCAGGTAGTCGTAGTTCCACACCCGGTCCAGGAGCATCTCCCGGGTGAACACCTGGCCGGGCCGGCGGCCCATTTCGAGGAGGAGACGGAACTCCGTGGCCGTCAGGGAGAGCTCGCGTCCGTCCTTCGTCGCGATGAAGCTGGCTGGATCGAGCTCCAGGCCACCCACGGAGACGGTCGTCTCCTCAGGCTGGGAAGAAGAACGCCTGAGCACCGCTCTGACCCGGGCCACGAGTTCGGGCATCTCGAAGGGCTTGGTCACGTAGTCATCGGCCCCGGACTCCAGCCCAACGACCACGTCGACGGTGTCGGTCCGCGCGGTCAGCATCAGGATGGGCACGCGGCTCTGCTTGCGGATCTCGCGGCACACCTCGAACCCGTCCAAGGAGGGCAGCATGACGTCCAGGATCACCACGTCGGCCGGCTCCTGCAGAGCCCGCATCAGGCCTTCGCGGCCGTCCACGGCGGTGCTTACGCGAAAGCCGGCTTGCTTCAGGCCCAGCGCGGCGACCTCTCGGATCGACGCGTCGTCCTCAACCAGGAGCACTCGTTCGTCCACTCGACAAAGGGTACTGCCTGTCCGCGGCCGGACGGGCAAGAGGATCGATCATCCCTCTGCGCCGATGGCCTCAGCGGATCGAATCTCGGTCCCGAGGTAGTCGCGGCAGCGTCAGTCATCGTTTCCTCTGGTGAACGCTCGTGCGGCAGCCCGAGGCCGGGAGTGGATCTGCGCCCCGCGCCGCGTCGCCCCCGGGTAGGTTATGCCGGCTCCGGACAGCCAGCCGTCGGAGGCGCTTGCGGTTCAAGTTCAAGGCAGTGCTAGAGGTAGCCCTCCGCCGACCCCATACCGCGGACGCGGCGCCACCGCTCGTAGACGCGGGCCATCGCCTCCTGCGCCAGATCCTCCGCCTCCGAGCGGTCGCCCGTCATGAGCAACATGGCCTGGGCACCCGGCGGTAAGAGCGCCCGAAGAACTCCTCGAAGCCCTCCTCCGAGACCGTCGGCACCACGAGAGACTTGATCTGCGTCAATGCACCTACAGCATGAACTCCTGCCACCACGGCAACGTGGCGTTCCTCGCTGCCGAAATTCATAGCCAGGCAGCGAGCCCCATGCATTCGCCCGAGCGCCCCCCCTATTAACAGTCGAACGTATGTTCGGGGTATACTTTGCGGCAATCTCCCCCCGTGACCCAGTGAGGTCTCGGGTGCCCAGGCAAGACGAGCGCAGCAACGAAGAACTCATCGCGGCGGCCGACGCCAGCCATCGCCGGGTCTCCCTGGCCCAGCGGGAGCTGTTTTCGCTCACCGTGGAGATCGACCTCCGGGAGGCCTGGCGGGACGAAGGGGCCCGGGACATGGCCCACTGGCTGGGGATGCGCTACGGCATCTCCGACTGGAAGGCCCGGCGGTGGATCTCAGCGGCCCACGCCCTGAAGGGGCTTCCTTTGATCTCGGAGGCGTTCGCCTCGGGGGAGGTGGGGATCGACAAGGTGGTGGAGCTGACCCGGTTCGCCACCCCCCAGACCGAGTCAGGGCTGATCACCTGGGCCCAGGGGGTGTCCTGCGGAGCGATCAGGCTCCAGGGGGACCTGGCCGGTCGGTCCCTCCAGGAGGCCCGCGAGGCCGAGCAGGCCCGGTCGGTGTCCTGGTGGTACTTCGCCGAAAACTCCCGGTTCGGGCTGTCCGCGGAGCTCCCCGCGGCCCAGGGGGTGGTGGCCAAGACATTAGAGCGTCTGGCGGAGCAGCTTCCGGTGATGCCGGGGGAAGAGGATGGCTGGGGCGCCGACGCCCGAAGGGCCGACGCCCTGGTGGCGTTGTGCTCGGCCCGCATCCCCCAAGACCCCGACCCGGACCGGGCCACCGTCATCCACGCCCGGCTGGACGGACCAGGAGACGAGCTGCACAGCTGCGAGATCGAGGGAGGCCCGGCCATCCACCCCCAGACCGTCCGGCGCCTGGCCTGTACCGGGCGGATCCAGACGGTGCTGGAGGATGGGGCCGGCCGCGTGGTCGGCCTGGGCCGGATCACCCGGGACCCCCCGGAGTGGATGCGCCAGCTGAAGTACCGAGATCGCGAGTGCACCTTCCACGGGTGCGGGGCCAGACGGTTCATCCAGGCCCATCACGTCACGTCCTTTGGTGGGAGCACGGGGGCCGGACCGACCTGGACAACCTGGTCCTGGTGTGCACATTCCACCACAGGCTGGTCCACGAGTACGGGTGGAGCCTCGAGCGGGATCGGGACGGCTCGGTCAGGTGGTTCTACCCCGACGGGACCCGCTACCGTGCCGGACCGGCGCCGCCTCGCAGGACCCCTGAGCAAGAAGTCGCCTTATCTGCCGCGGCGACTTGACCACCGAGGTGTACTGGTCGAACAGCATCAATCGCAGGCGGACCAGAGACCCCGTCCCGCGGCTCTAGCTTCTCCCTCGGCCCGGGAGAACTGGGCAGCCAGGCGAGTGTCCGGAGGGACCGGATCTGCTCGCGCGTAGCCCAGGCGCACCAGGGTCAGGTTGAACAGCTCTTGGTTGAGGTACACGTAGGCCAGGAGCCGCCCGTACCGGTCCCGGCGGTCGGTATCGAACGACAGCCTGACCGAGCGACCGGAGAGGCGCCCCCGGGCGAAGAGCCCGGCTTCCACCCCGAAGCATTCGCCGTCGCCTCCGTACCAGGGGACCTCGGGCGTGTCGATCCCGATCAGACGGACTCTCTCATCATGGCCGTGAAAGGTCACGTGGACGGTGTCGCCATCCGTCACCTTCGTCACCGGCACCAGGTGGTCGCCAGCGGGCCGGTCAGAAGCCAGGGCTCGCCTCGATGCAGAACCGCAGCCCGTGGCCAGCCCGGCGACGACGATCAGAACCCCAAGCGTTCGCAGCAGCCCAACACGCACGAGGGGCACCATAACCGCGACCACTGACATTGACGTCCGGCGGGGGCCGGCGCGGTCCCTGTCAGGGAACCAGGGGGCGCTTCTCGAAGGGGGTCGACAGAACCACAGTCGTCCGGGTCTGAACACCGGCCTTCTCTCTGAGACGCCGCAGCAGATCCTCGAGTTCAGACGTCGTCCGCGTCCGGACCTTCAGTATGTAGTTCTCGTTACCGGCGACGGAATGGCAGTCCTCGACCTCGGCGAACTCCAGCACCCGGTCGGGGAGATCGTCGGGTTGTTTGGGATCGAGGGGCATCACGGACACGAGGGCTGTCACGAAGAGTCCCACGGCCTCCGGATCCACGTCGGCCCGATATCCTTTGATGATCCCGGCCTGCTCCAGCTTTCGGACCCGGTGGTGCACGCTGGAAGGTGACAGGCGGACGCTCTCGGCGATGTCGCCGAGAGTCGCTCGGGCGTTCTCCTGGAGAATGGCCAGGATCGATCTGTCGCGATCATCCACCTCGCCGAACATATTAGCTGCTTGACGTGGAAATTCCGAAGAAAGTTCGGCATTGCCGTCGTTTCGCCGCAAGTTGTACGATTCCAGGATCATGCAGGAGCGAGAGGGAGAGCGGGCCCTGCTGGGCCAGCCGTTGCCGCGAAGCACCGAGCGGCCGGGGCACCGTGAGCCTCAGGCCCGCGCGGCGGACCAACCCGTTCGATACCCCCTGCAGCGTGAGTTCCTCGAGCCGGACTGGACCAGGCTGCCCGGCTACCGGGGAGTGACCGCCGAAGAATGGGAGAGCGCCCAATGGCAGCGGGCCCATACCGTGAAGAACCTCAAGGAACTCAAGCAGGCCCTGGGAAGCCATCTGACGGACGACCTGGCCGCCGACATCCACAGGGACATGCAGGAGCGGGCCACCATGTCCATGCTCCTGCCACCCCAGATGCTCAACACGATGGACGAGCAGGACCTGTCGGCAGACCCGGTCAGGCGATACATGGCTCCCGCGTTCTCCGAGCGGCATGCCGAGTGGCCAAGCCATCCGTACGCGATGAGGGACAGCCTCCACGAAGCCGACATGTGGGCGGTGGAGGGGCTCACCCATCGCTATCCAACCAAGGTCCTGGCCGAGCTGCTCTCGACGTGCCCCCAGTATTGCGGCCATTGCACCCGGATGGACCTGGTGGGCAACAGCACACCCGTCGTGGCCAAGTACAAGTTCGAGATCAAGCAGCCGGACCGGCACGCGATGATGCTCGAGTACATTCGGACGACGCCATCGGTCCGCGACGTGGTGGTGTCGGGCGGGGACATCGCGAACATTCCCATCAAGCGATTGGAGGAGTTCGTCTCGGCCCTCCTCGACGTGGACCATGTTCGGGACATCCGATTGGCCACGAAAGGACTGATGGGCCTTCCCCAGCACTTCCTACAGCCGGAGGTCCAAGACGGTTTTCAGCGAATCGGAGAGAAGGCTCGAGCAAGAGGAGTGAGCGTGGCGGTGCACACACATGTCAACCATGCGAATTCGCTGACCCCGCTGGTGGCGAAGGCGTCCCGGCAGTTCTTCGAGTGGGGATATCGCGATGTCCGGAACCAGGGGGTGTTGCTGCGCGGGGTGAACACCACGCCGAAGGAACTACTGGATCTGTGCTTCACGCTGCTCGATGACTGCGGGATCCTCCCCTATTACTTCTACATGTGCGACATGATCCCCAACTCCGAGCATTGGCGGACGGCCGTATGGGAGGCCCAGCGGCTGCAGCACGCGATCATGGGATATCTTCCGGGTTTCGCCACTCCGAGGATCGTGTGCGATGTGCCTTTCGTGGGGAAGCGATGGGTCCATCAGGTGGAGGAGTACGATCGGCATAGAGGCATCAGCTACTGGACGAAGAATTACCGGACCGGTATCGAGTACGACGATCCAGAGGCGCTCACCCGGCGCTACCCCTACTACGACCCCATCCACACGCTTCCCGAGGAAGGCCAACGGTGGTGGCGGGCCCACGCGGCGAAACTCGCTCCGGCTTCATAGATCGACCCTGCGAAGCCCACACCGTCCAGCGAACATGAACAACGACGAGTTCACGGTAGACACGCGGGGCCAACTGGTCAGCGACATCACCGACCGCGTGGAGGCATTCTGCCGGGACCGGGGCGGGAGCGGCTTGATCCACCTGTTCGTACCCCACGCGACCGCAGGCCTCGGGCTCATGGAGACGGGGTCCGGATCGGAGCAGGACCTCGAGGAGGCTGTGGAACGCCTGCTCCCGCGAGACGATCGATATGGTCACCACCACGGGTCCATCGGCCACGGGGGGGACCACTTGCTCCCGGTGTTCGTGAGCCCGTCCCTGATACTGCCGGTCGATGACGGACACCTCTCGCTCGGAACGTGGCAGAGCGTGGTGATCGTCGACCCCAATCGTGAGAACAACCGGCGGACCATGCAGATGCGGTTCGTACAGAGCTGATCGGGTCCGCCCCGCACCTATACTCTGGCGCCATGGACGTGCCCCCCGGGGCTAGGCACAGTCACCCGAGCTCGAAGACGCTTTATCGGGCCA
>Ga0137372_10003668_pt1 | contig 14936 bp, 16 predicted proteins | sample SagtaG_6_FD_104911 | JGI IMG/M metagenome (GOLD analysis project Ga0137372, IMG submission 104911) | Vadose zone soil microbial communities from Sagehorn Ranch, Mendocino, California, USA - Sage1_R_60_16 metaG | ecosystem: Environmental > Terrestrial > Soil > Vadose zone | place: USA...
GAAGCCCGTCGCCAAGAAGCCGGCCAAGAAGCAGCGCTCCACCAAGACCCCGGTGAAGCGGACTCCGGCGTTCGTCCTGCCGAGCGCGCCGAAGGAGCCGACTGACGAGATTCCGCTCTCCGTGCGCGCCGACAAGCTCGCGGCCTGGATCGACTCGCATCCGAAGCGCTCGAGCCGCAACGTGCAGCGCTGGCTCTACCAGCACGCCTGGATCGTGACCGGCGCCGAGTTCGGCTGGTGGCACGGCTCGCAGGCGCTGGAGACGCTGATCGCGGTCGACCAGAAGGTCGAGCGGATCTGGGGGATCGGGCACAGAAGCGAGAAGGTCGCCCGCGCCGCGCTCGCCAAGGTCCGCCGCGAGAAATGAGCCGGCTCCGCAGCCAGCGTGGCTACTCGCTGATCGAGATGCTGATCGTGCTCTCGATCATGGGCGTCGTGATGGGCGCGCTGACGACCGTCTTCGTACAGGCCTCGAACTCGGAGCTCGACTTGAACAACCGTTTCCAGGCGCAGCAGGAGTCGAGGCTCGCGCTCGACAAGATGCGCCGAGAGGTGCACTGCGGCAGCGTCGCGACCCCATCGGGCCAGTCCTCTTCGGTGACCGTCACGCTTGCCTCCTACTGCAAGACCGTCCCACAACCGCTTCCCACCCCGCTGCCGAGCTACTGCTCGACGGTCAGTGGCTCGACCACATGCTCCGTCACCTGGTGCACGCGCAGCCTCGGCACGAACCGCTACGGCCTGTATCGGGTCACCGGGAGTTCGTGCAGTGGAGGCGTCAAGTGGGCCGACCACCTCGTCGCTACCGCCGCCGCGCCGGCCTGCAGCGGCGCTCTTTGCGTCTTCAACTACCACGTGCAGTCAAGCTCGTCGCTGGCGAAGCTGAGCGTTAACTTCCCGGTGAACATCAAGTCCTCGAAGTCGGTGGAGCTGTACGACCTCTCCGACGACCTCGTTCTTCTCAACAGCGGGCGTTCTTAGCCAGAAATAACCGTTCGGGGGAAGCAGTCGGGGCCCGATCTGCCGATGCTCCGAACATGCGGCTACGGCGTTTTGCACGGTTGCGGTCCGAGCGCGGGATGGCGCTCGTCATGGCCATTGGGATCAGCGCGGTTCTTCTCATCACCGCGACGAGCGCGCTCGCATACGCGACATCGGGCTCAAAGGAAGCGGCCCAGAGCCGCGCAAAGCAGGGCGCCTCCTCGCTTGGAGAGGCCGGCATCAGCAACGCGCTTTCCGTGCTGAATCTCCCCTCAAACAACGCGATGCTCCAGCGCACGCTCCCGCCCTGCACGTCAAACAACACGAAGTACTCGGATCCGACCGCGCAGCGCACCGCCGTTTCGACCTGGAACCAGACGCCTCTCGACGGCAGCTCCGTGGCCTGGTGTGGGACGTACGTCAGCTCATTGCAGTCCTGGTACCTGGCGGCGATCGGGAGCACCAAGAACCCCAACAGCACGGCGGCCGCCAAGGTTTCGTCCACCCTCGAGGCGACCGTCACCGTGACTCCGAACGTCAAGCAACCGCTTGGCAACCCTGTCTGGAACTACGTGTATTCCGGTCACACCGGCAGCCTCTGCGACCAGAACTTGAACAACAACGTCAGCGGCTCCTCGCGGATGTACGTCGCGGGCAATCTCTGCATCGGAAACAACGCGGTCGTCTCCCAGACGTCGATCACGGTCGGTGGCAACCTCACGCTTTCCGGTGGGAATACCGCCGTCGGGTCGAACGCGAGCATGAGCACTCGCGTGGAGACCGAGGTCGGCGGCAACTGCGTATTCGGTACCGGTTCTCCCGTCCTCTGCACGGGCGATCAGGATGCGTTGAAGATCTACAGCAAGGTCAAGGACTCGAGTGGCAACTACGTCGTCGGCGTCAACCACACGCCGCGTTACATCCCGCCGCCGACCGCCGATTACGCAACCTGGTACAAGAACGCGATTCCCGGCCCGGCTAAGAACTGTGACTTCAGCACAGGCCCGGTTCCGACGTTCGAATCGACCGGCAACTCCGTGATGGACAACAGCGTTACGCCCGTCTTCAACCTGACGCCGGCGACGGCCTACGACTGCCGCGTCGGGCCCGTCGCGACCCCTAGCGGCGAGATCAAGTGGACGCCGGCTACGAGCACGACCCCCGGGCAGCTCTACATCACCGGAACGATTTTCATCGACGGGAGCGTCACAGTCTCGACGGGAACCGCAGCATCCATTTTCGCCGTCCAGTACAGCGGAATGTCGGCGCTCTACCTCTCCGGCACCTTCTACCTCAACGGCAAGCTGTGCGCGACGGTGACCAGCGCAAAAACGGACTGTGACTTCAACAACTACGACCCCAACAGCGCGATGATCACCGTCGTCGCGAACGGGAGCGGCGGCCAGGTCAACCCAAGTGACGGCATTCAGGTCGTGAACAATGGTGAGGTTCAGGGTTCCCTCTACGCCACGAACGCCATCGAGTTCGGAAACAACTCCTACTCGGACGGCCCGATCGTCGGAAGCACGCTCGTCTTCGGCAACGGCGTGACGACGAACTCGTTCCCGAACATCGATTACGTACCATCCGGCGATCCGGGGAACGACCCCGTCTTCGGCCACCCGAACCCTCCCACCGGCTTCAGCGGCTGACGCTCAACCTGTGACGCCCCGCCGCCGATAAGGCGAGGGTGGACGTCGCTCTCGGTGTGCTCGCGTTCTGGCCCGCCCTCGCGCTCGGCAGCTTCGTGAACGTCATCGCCGCCCGCGTGCCGCTTCGGCGCTCGGTCGTGCGCCCGCGCTCCGCCTGCATGAGCTGCGCCGCCGAGCTGGCCTGGTACGACAACGTCCCCGTCGTCTCCTACCTCGTCCTGCGCGGCCGCTGCCGCTCGTGCGGCGCCCGCATCAGCCCGCTCTACCCCGGCGTCGAGCTCGCGACCGCCGGGCTCGTCGCCGCGTGTTTCGTCGCGTTCGGCCTCTCGGGCAAGGCGTTCGTGGCGGCGTTCTTCTGCGCCGTGCTCGTTGCGATCACGGCCACCGACATCACGCACCGGATCGTCCCGAACCGGATCGTCCTGCCGGCGGCCGCACTCGTGCTGCTCGCGCAGACCGCCCTCGAGCCGAGCCCGGAATGGGCGCTCGGCGCCCTCGGTGCCTCCGGCTTCCTGTTCGTCGCCGCGCTCGCGTATCCCGGCGGGATGGGCATGGGCGACGTCAAGCTCGCCCTGCTGCTCGGGGCAATGCTCGGCAGGGTCGTCACCGTCGGGCTGATGGTCGGGATGATCGCCGGGCTCGTCCCCAGCCTCGTTCTCGTAGCACGCCACGGAGCCGCCGCCCGCAAGATGGGCATCCCCTTCGCACCGTTCCTGGCTTTCGGAGCGGTCGTCGCGCTCTTCGCAGGCCACGCACTGCTCGACGCGTACCTGAGCACCTTCTAGGGACTCAGCTCCGACCAGGGTTCTGCCGATACCTCGTTCGAGGGATCCCATGGACCTCAACCGACCACCGAAGCTCCGTTCCGGCCGTGCCCAGCAGGACGCCGGCAGCGGCGAGCTGCCCGCGTCCTTCCCGGTCAACGAGCTCGCCGAGCTCGTCGCCGATCTGATCGAGGCGACCGGGCTCGTCCCGGGCGACAAGCTCGCGCTCGTCCGCGGCCGGGCGAAGCAGGGCATCCCCTTCTCGCAGGCCGTGCTCGACGAGGACGTTGCCTCGCCGGAGGGAATCGCGCGCACTCTCGCGAGCCGCTACCAGCTGCCCTTCGTCGACCTCGCGGTCGCCGGCATCCAGGAGGAGGCCGCGAGAGAGCTTCCCCTCCACGTCCTCGAGCGCGTCGTCGCAGTGCCCTACGAGCTCGCCGGCAACATGCTGCGGGTCGCCGTCGCGGACCCCGGCAACGTCCAGACAATCGACGAGCTCCGCCTCGGAACGCGCCTCCAGCTCGAGCTCGCGGTCGCATCCCGCGACGACATCATGGGAGAGATCCGGCGCCTCATCCGCGCATCGGAGGCCTTCGGCGCGCGCGCTGTCCTCGAGGACGAGGAGGGGATCGCCGAAGAGGAGGAAGACGCCGACGACCTCGAGGTCGACGACGGGATCTCGGATGTCCCGCTCGTGCGGCTCGTGAACTCGATCATCTTCCAGGCCGCCGAGGACGGGGCGAGCGACATCCATTTCGAGCCGCAAGAGGACGCACTGCTCGTGCGCCTTCGGATCGACGGCGTCCTCCACGAGGTGCAGCGGATCCCCAAACGGATGCTCAACGGCGTCACGACGCGTCTGAAGGTGCTCGCAAAGCTCGACATCGCCGAGCGGCGCAAGCCTCAGGACGGCCGCATGTCGCTGAACGCGGCGGCGGCGGGGCGCATGCTCGACGTGCGCGTCGCGACCCTGCCGACGGTCGAGGGCGAGTCGGTCGTCATGCGACTCCTCGACAAGACGAAGAGGGCGCCGACGCTCGCCGAGCTGGGGCTCTCCGACGAGATGCGCGCGAAGCTCGAGGACATCATCCGCCGTCCTACGGGCGCGATCCTGTCGACCGGGCCGACCGGTTCCGGTAAGTCGACAACCCTCTATGCGGCGCTGACGGAGATCAACCGCCCGGAGATCAACATCATCACGGTCGAGGACCCGGTCGAGTACCGGCTCGCGGGCCTCAACCAGGTGCAGATCAACCCGCGCGCGGGCCTGACATTTGCTGCTGCGCTGCGGTCGATCCTGCGCTCCGATCCCGATGTGGTGATGGTCGGCGAGATCCGCGACAGCGAGACGGCCAAGATCTCGATCGAGGCGGCGCTGACGGGCCACCTCGTGCTCTCGACGCTGCACACGAACGACGCGCCCGGGGCAATCTCGCGGCTTAACGAGATGGGCGTCGAGCCGTTCCTGACGGGCTCGGCGGTCTCAGCGGTGCTGGCCCAGCGGCTCGCGCGGAAGCTCTGCACGCACTGTTGCGAGATGTACACGCCCACGATCGAGGACCTGATCAAGACGCGCATCTCACCCGAGGTCGCGGCTGCCGCCGACGGCGTCGTCTTCTACCGCAAGAAGGGCTGCCCTCGCTGCGGCCAGACGGGCTACAAGGGCCGGATCGGCGTCTTCCAGCTGCTCGTCATGAGCGAGAACCTGGAGAACATGGCCGCGCGCAACGCGACCCGCGAGGAGCTCGAGCGGGCGGCGATCGAGGAGGGCATGAGGACGCTCTGGGACGACGGCCTCGCCAAGGTCGCGGCCGGCCTCACCTCGATCGAAGAGCTGGCCCGGGTTACGACCTAACGGGGTAAGCGTCTCGAACGTCAGCGTGCAGGACTCCGCCGAAGGCGGAGTGCTCTGCGCGGGTTTCGTTAAGCCGCTTGGACGTCGCAGCCGAGGTACATCAGCGCCTCGACCGCTTCCGTGACGAAGGCCGTCGCCTCGCGGGCATTCGCGAACGTGTAGGGCCCAGGCCGCGCCGGTTCGGTGCTCGCCACGCCGACGGGATAGACCTCCGCCTCGACAACGCACGAATCGGGGTACTCGATCGCCCGCATCACCGCGACGGACCGTCCGTCCCGGCGAGCATGGCGAACGAAGAGCTCCTGCCCTGCCGGTGACGCCTTGGCGGACAGCTTGCCCGAGCTCTTGCTCACTGGCTCGAGCCGCCGCAGGCGGATGCGCCGAGGTCGACTGCGATCGCATCGGCGCGGGCGCCCAGCGTCGACATCCGCTGCTGGAACGCGGCGAGGTCGGGGCTCTTGCCGGCACGCACGTCCGCGATCAGCGAGCGCGATCCCGCGACGGCCTGCTCGTAGAGCGCAAGCATCTGCCGAACCTGCGGCTCGCGGCCCTTCGGCGGCGTCAGGGCGCGCAGACTCTGAACCGTGTTCTCGAGCACGCCGTCTACCTTGTCGAGCCAGTCGAGGGCTGTCGAGCCCCCGGTCGGCAGCGGCAGCCGGAGCAGATCGGTCGCCAGCTTGTTGCAGATCGCGTTGGCCCGGCTCGCCCACGCGGCGGAGCTCCCGACCACCGTCGTCTTCACGGCGCCCGCGTTGACGGCGGCCTGAGCGACGGTGTCGCGATCCGTGTAGCCGTTGAACCGCACGAACAGCGTCCTCGGCTGCTGGAAGACGAGCACGGCCGGGTCGTCGAGGACCCGGTCGGCCGCCGTAGCGGCGCCCGTCAGAAGCGAGGTCAGCGGCGCTGCAACCTTGTTGTCGGCGACGTTCAGCGCGACGAAGCCGGCGCCTGCCATCGCGGCTCCCTGGCGGGCCTCGTCCCGAGCCACGACGTCCACCGAGGAGCGGGGCGCGTAGAGCGCGACCACGACGACCGGGTTCGAACGCAGCGCCACGGCGAGCGTGCCGGGCATCCCGTCGATCACCGCGGGCGTCTTTGCCTTCTTCTTCGCGGCGTGTTTCGTCTTCGGCTTCTTGGCTGCCGACCGGAGGTGGTGCTTGACCGGATGAAGCGGCTTGATCTTGTTCACCGCGGCGCTGGGCGTGCTCTGCCCGCCGGTCAGCAGGAGAAGCCCTCCGCCGAGCGCAAGCAGGGCCACAAGTCCGGCCGCAGCGAGAATCCGTGTCCGCTGACTCACCGTCTTTCTATCGGCACGTGACGCGCGCCCCTTGACAGATAGAAAGGGCGCGGTCTCCCGCGCCCTTTCGACACCCAAATGGCCGGCCGGCTCTAGCAGTAGCCGGGCGAGATGTCGCCCGAGGGGCCGGACTTGTGGTACTGAACCGTGCCCGGAACGGTGTTGCGGAGGCAGTAGCCGCCCGTCGTTGCGACCGAGATCTTGATGTTCTTGATCCCGGCGTCGTAGGACGCCTGCAGCTTCGTCAGGGTGACGCCCGTGTAGCCGGTCGAGTGGTCGGCGTTGAACGCCTCCATGCCCGGAACGGCAGCGCGGACGTTGGCCTGCGCGGCGGACTTGTTCGCCCGCGTGCGGAAGCTGAGGTACGAGGGGATCGCGATTGCCAGCAGGATCCCGAGGATGATGATCACGACCAGGAGCTCGATCAGCGTGAAACCGCGATCGTCTCTCCGGATTCGCTGCCACAGGCTGGTAGTCATTCGAATGCTCCTTCGGTTCGTTGAACTGCGGTGGCTGAGGAATAGATCGGCCTGCGATTGCTGCAGGCATGACACCCGAACGGGTGACGGAACGAAGAAGGGCGCGGTCTCCCGCGCCCTTCGCGTACTTACTCGGGTCGTTCCGATCAGCAGTAGCCGGTCTTGATGTCGCCCGAGGGGCCGGACTTGTGGTACTGAACCGTGCCCGGAATCGTGTTGCGGACGCAGTACCCGCCGACCGTGGCAACCGAGATCTTGATGTTCTTGATCCCGGCGTCGTAGGACGCCTGCAGCTTCGTCAGGGTCACGCCCGTGTAGCCGGTGGCGTGGTCGGCGTTGAACGCCTCCATGCCCGGGACGGCAGCGCGGACGTTCGCCTGCGCGGCGGACTTGTTGGCCCGCGTGCGGAAGCTGAGGTACGACGGGATCGCGATTGCCAGCAGGATCCCGAGGATGATGATCACGACCAGAAGCTCGATCAGGGTGAAACCACCCTCATCGCGCCGCACCTGGCCGAGTCGGTGCGAAAGGCTGTAACGCATTCGTGTTTCCTCCTTAAGGGGTGCGCAGATGGCCTGCCCCTCCATCGGCGCCGCGCTCCTCGTTCGACCCCCCCGATCGGGTGAACGCGAGCCGCTCTCAAGAATGGCTCCACTACTGCCGATAGCCGCAGAGCGGTCATGGCGGAGAGCCTGTACTCAATCGACGACTTGCTGGAGCAGATGGTGGCGCGAAATGCGTCGGATCTGCACATCACGGTCGGCGCGCACCCGGTCGTCCGGGTCCGGGGCCGTCTCGAGCCCCTGCAGGACGTTCCGCCGCTGACGGCCGAGACGACCCAGCAGCTCCTCTACCGCGTCCTCTCCACCGACCAGCAGAAGCAGCTCGAGATCGGGCGCCAGATCGACTTCGCGCACTCCATCCCCGGCCTCGCGCGCTTCCGCGTGAACGTGTACTGGCAGCGCGCGACCCTCGGCGCCGCCTTCCGCCTGATCCCGACCGAGATCAAGACGCTCGAGGAGCTGGGGATCCCCTCCAGCCTCCACGCGTTCACGGACAAGCCGCGCGGGCTGGTGCTCGTCACCGGGCCGACCGGCTCCGGTAAGTCGACGACGCTCGCGGCCCTGATCGACGAGATCAACCGCAAGCGCGCCGAGCACATCCTCACGATCGAGGACCCGATCGAGTTCGTGCACCGCCACAAGCGCTGCGTCGTCAACCAGCGCGAGATCGGCGTCGACGCGACCGACTTCGCCAACGCTCTCCGCGCCGCGCTCCGCCAGGACCCCGACGTGATCCTCCTCGGCGAGATGCGCGACCTCGAGACGATCTCGACCGCCCTGACCGCGGCCGAGACCGGCCACCTCGTCTTCGCCACCCTGCACACCCAGAGCGCGCCTGGAACGATCGACCGCGTAATCGACGCCTTCCCGGCGGGGCAGCAGGACCAGATCCGCATCCAGCTTGCCGCCACGCTCGAAGGGGTCGTCACACAGGCGCTCCTCCCGACCGCCGACGGCCAGGGCCGCGTGCCCGCCCTCGAGATTCTCTTTCCCGACGACGCCGTCCGGAACCTGATCCGCCAGGCCAAGGTCGAGCAGGTCTACTCGGTCATGCAGACCGGTACCGCCAAGGGCATGCAGACCATGGAGCAGTCGCTCTCCGACCTGACGCTCCGCGGAGTGATCACGCTCGAGGCCGCCATCGGCAGGTCGAGCCGGCCCGAGCAGCTCTTCGGGCTGCTCGAGCGCGCCGGCTTCGACGTCTCCAGCGAGCAGGCCTCCGTCCCGAGCCTGCGAGTCGCGGAAGCGTAGGCCATGGACCTGAAGAAGGAGATCAAGCTCTCTGACCTCGTGCCGAAACGGAAGCCGAAGGTGCCGAAGCCTGAGGCCGACGAGGCACCGAAGGAGAAGAAGCCGAAGAAGCCGAAGAAGCCAAAGACCTCGCTCCTGAAGAAAGACCTCTCCTTCAAGCGCAAGCCGAAGGAGAAGCGCGCGCTGGTCGAGGAGGACGAGCAGCCGAAGAAGAAGCGCAGCAAGCGTGCGCCCCGCGACGGCGCCAGGACGAAGCGCGCCAAGAAGCTCGTAGGCCTCAAGATCGGCGGCTCGCAGCTTGCGGCCGCCCGCATCGTCAACAACGGCTCGCCCGAGCTGGTCCAGGTCGCCCGCGAGAAGCTCGACCACGGCCTCGTCGTGGGCGGCGAGCTGCGCGAGCCAGAGCTCCTCTCCGAGCAGCTGCGCGCGTTCTTTCGGAAGAACAAACTGCCGCGGCAGGGCGTCCGCCTCGGGATCGCCAACAACCGCATCGGCGTCCGCATCTTCGAGATCGCCGGGATCGACGATCCGAAGCAGCTCGAGAACGCGATCCGCTTCCGCGCCCAGGAGGTGCTGCCGATTCCGATCGAGGAGGCAGTGCTCGACTACCAGGTGCTCGGCGACCGCGTCGACGAGGATGGCAACAAGGTCCGCCGGATCCTGCTGGTGGTCGCCTACCGCGAGCTGATCGACCGCTACGTGTCAGCCTGCAAGAAGGCCGGCATCAGGCTCGCGGGGATCGACCTCGAGGCGTTCGCGCTTCTCCGCGCGTTGGCCACCCCGCCCGAGGACAAGACCGCCACCGCCGACGCCGCCATCGTCGTCGTCGCGATCGGCCACGACCGTTCGACCTTCGCCGTCTCCGACGGGCGCGTCTGCGAGTTCACGCGCGTGCTGGACTGGGGCGGAGGAACCCTCGACGTCGCGATCGCGCGGGAGCTCAACTCGACGCCGTCGGAGGCCGAGCCGTTCAAGCGCGAGCTCTCGCTCGCCGTCGACAACGTGCCGGAAGGGCTCACCGCGGAACAGGCCGCGACCGCGCGGGAAGCCGTTCGCCGCCAGCTGCAGGGCTTCGCGCGGGAGCTCGTCTCCTCGCTGCAGTTCTACCAGAACCAGCCCGGCTCTCTGGGCATCGGCGAGATCGTGATCACGGGCGGGACCGCCCACCTCCAGGGTCTCGGCGATGAGCTGCAGAAGCTGATCGGCGTGCGCGTGACCGTGGGCGACCCGCTGACGCGCGTCAAGCTCGGCAAGAAGCTGAAGGAGACCGAGCAGGTCGGCTCGCTCGCCGTCGCGATCGGCCTCGGGATCGAGGACTAATGCAAGCCATCAACCTCCTCCCGCGAGACGACGCCAGGCGCGGCCGCCAGAAAACCCAGTGGATCGTCATCGTCCCGGTCGTCCTGGCGGTGCTGCTGACGGAGGCCTTCTCGGCGATGTTCCTCTCCGTCAGCGGCAAGGTGAAGGACCGCCAATCCGAGCTCGCCTCGCTCCAGATGCAGCTCGCCGCGATTCCGACCCCGGACGCTTCGAAGGTGCGGACGCAGAACGCGCTCGCCGCCGACAAGCAGGCCCGCGTCACGGCGCTCAATGCGGCGCTCTCGCGCCGGGTCGTCTGGGACCGCGTCTTCCGCGAGCTCTCGCTTGTGCTGCCCGATGACGTCTGGCTGGCGACCGTCTCCGCAAAGGCGCCGGTGTCCTCGTCGGTCGCGACTCCGCCGGCGGCTCCTGCCGCGGGCGCCGCGGTCGCCGCGACAGGCATCACGATGGACGGCTACACATACTCGCAGCCCGCGGTCGCACGCCTGCTGACGCGGCTCTCCGTGGTTCCCGACCTGGTCAACGTCCAGCTTCAGCAGAGCACGCTGAGCAAGATCGGAGCGACTCCGGTCGTCCATTTCACGATCGCGGCCGACGTGCGCAAGCCGGGAGGTGCCTCGTGAAGAGCTCCGTCCCACAGCCCGTGGTCATCATCCTGATCGTCATCGGCTTCCTGATCGCCGCGCTCGGGGGTTACTTCTTGCTGCTCGGCCCGCAGCGCTCGAAGGCGGCCTCGCTCGACAGGCAGATTGTGGACACGCAAAGCTCGGTCGACTCGGCCCGCGCGCTGACGCTGCAGGCCAAGCAGGGGGCGAAGATCCGGGTCGCCGACATCTTCCGCCTGACCAAGGCGATGCCCGACCAGACCGACATGGCCGGGATCCTGCTCGAGCTCAACCAGGTCGCCCAGGACAGCGGCATCACGTTCTCCCAGATCACGCCCGCGACGGTCGCCGTGGCGCTGTCCGGCTACGAGGCGATCCCGATCACCGTCGAGTTCGAGGGCAACTTCTACGAGCTCTCCGACCTGCTCTACCGGCTGCGCAACCTCGTCGACGTTCGTCACGGCGCGCTCGACTCGTCCGGGCGGCTGTTCGCGATCGACTCGGTCGACTTCGCCGAGGCAACGCCGCCGGGCTTCCCGCAAATCAAGGCGCACCTCGTGATCGATGCCTTCGTGTACGGAATCGGGACCGCGCCGACGGTTGAGCCTGCGGGTGGCGTCTCGACCGGTACGACGGGCGCGACCGGAGCCACCGGCACGACCGGAGCCACCGGGACGACCGGCGCGAGCGGGACCACCACGACCGCGGCGGGTGCCGCTCCGGCGGGAGGCTAGGCAGTGGCCAAGAAGATCGATCCAAAGGCGAAGGCCAAGAAGCAGAAGATCATCGCCGGCGTCCTCGGAGCCCTTCTCGTCGGCGTTCTCGCCTTCCAGGGCCCGCGGACGCTGAAGATGCTCCACCAGTCCAGCGCGAGCGCCTCGCCGGCAGCGACCACGACGGCCGCGACGGCGACAGGGGCGACCGGCGCAACCGGCGCGCTCGCCGCGACCGCCGTCGGCTCGACCTCGGCGTCCGGAAGTACCGGCGACGGCATGAACGACCCGGGCGTCCTGCCGGCACCGCAGTCGGGCCAGCTGCTCGCCTTCAGCCGTTTCCGGAGCAAGGATCCGTTCACGCAGCAGATCAACATCAAGTGCGCGGGCGACGCTGCCTCGAGCGCCGGTTGCGGAGCGTCCACGGCGGCTCAGCCGTCGGGGACCACGACCACGACCGGCAAGACGAAGCCCACCGGCTCCGGGAGCACGACTCCGATCTCGACCGGTGGTGCTGGTGCTGTGAAGCTGAGCTCCGCCGAGATCTCCGTGAACGGGATCTCCGAGAGCGTGGCGGTCGGCGCGAACTTTCCTGCGTCGAACCCGACCTTCGTGCTCGTCTCGCTGACGAAGAAGTCGGCGAAGATCGGAATCTCGGGTGGCTCGCTGGAGGGCAGCAAGCAGACGGTGACGCTCAAGAAGGGCGTCGCCCTGACGCTGATGAACACCGCCGACGGCACGCGCTACGTGCTGCGGCTGGTTTCGGTCAGCTAGACGGTCCCTGCGGGGCTCTTAGCCGGTTGACGCGTCGAACGTGGACGTGGTCCGGGCGTACGGCCGCGCGTTCAGCGTGGTGCCGTCCCGCACGACGACGGTTACGGCCTTCAGCGCCCGGCCGTTCGTCGGCGTCGTCAGGACGATGTAGGTGTCGACCCGGTAATTCTTGTGATCGGCTCCCGTCACAGGCTGGCTCGGATTGCACTGGTTCGGAAACACTGAGGCGCTGCAGCTCCCCGTTACCTCGGCCGAGGTCGAGTTCGGGCACGAGACGCCCAGAGCCGAGTCGCATTTGTACGTGTTGTCCACGCTGCCGAGCGCCGTCGAGTCGAGTCCAATCGAGTTGTACGTGATCGCGCGGTAGAGCTCCATCTGCGAGTCGGCGAGGGCCGAAGCGGTCGAGATCTTGCTCGCGCGGTTGAGCGCGACCATGCCGGAGTTGAAGGCAGCCACGATCGCGAGGATGCCGATGTTCAGCATCACCATCGCCATCAGGAGCTCGATCAGGCCGAAGCCACGTTCGCTACGTAGCCGCACGCGCACGGTTCCCCTATCGGCAGTCCGCCGACTTCCCTCAAGCGGGCCAATCCCTCTGCCGATACGACGTGGGTATGGCTGCGTACGCCTACGGCGCCATCAATGCGGACGGGCTCGAGCTCACGGGCGAAGTGCATGCGCCCGATGTCGAGGCCGCGCGCGAGCAGCTGCGCATCCGCGGCCTGCTCCCGGACTTCCTCGAAGAGAAGCCTGCGAGCGGCGAGGAGGGTGTCCGCACGGTCTTCAAGAAGATCAAGCCGAAGACGCTGCAGATTTTCTCGCGCCAGTTCGCGACGATGATCGAGGCCGGCCTCAACGTCGTCAGCTCGCTCGTCATCCTCGAGGAGCAGACCGACGACCCCTACTTCGCGATGGTGATCAAGGAGATCCGGGCCGACGTCGAGGGCGGGCTCTTGCTCTCACAGGCGCTCAGCCGCCACCCGAAGATCTTCAGCCGCCTCTACGTCGCGATGGTCGAGGCGGGCGAGGCAGCCGGAATCCTCGACCAGGTGCTCGACCGCGTCGCCTACCAGATCGAGAAAGAGACGCAGATCAGGCGCCGCGTCAAGAGCGCGATGATGTACCCGACGATGGTGCTGATCTTCGCCACCCTCGTCCTGATCGGCCTGCTCATGTTCCTCGTGCCGGTCTTCGTGAAGATCTTCGCGCAGCTCAACGGCCAGCTGCCGACGCTGACGCAGTACGTGGTCAGCGCCTCGGACCAGCTGCGCCACCACTGGTACATCATCTTCCCCGCGCTCTTCCTCTCGATCTGGGGTATCCGCCGACTGAAGCGGACCGAGGCTGGCCGCCAGGTCTGGGACCGGACGAAGCTGAAGATCCCGATGAAGATCGGCGACGTCGTCCTGAAGGTGACGATGGCGCGCTTCTCGCGGACGCTCTCGACCCTCGTCGCCGCCGGCGTGGACATCATCAAGGCGCTCGAGATCACCGGCCAGACGGCCGGCAACTGGGTCGTCGAGGAGGCGCTCGCCGGGGTGCGGCAGAAGGTGCACCAGGGCATCCCGATCGCCCAGCCGCTGATCGAGAACCCGGTCTTCCCGCCGATGGTCAGCCAGATGGTGAAGATCGGCGAGGAAACGGGAGAGCTCGAGAAGATGCTGTCGAAGATCGCGGACTTCTACGAGGACGAGGTCGACACAGCAGTCGCGTCACTGACGGCGATCATCGAGCCGCTGATGATGATCGGCGTCGGAATGATGGTCGGTGTGATCATCATCTCGATGTACCTGCCGATGTTCAAGCTGCTTTCGCTGGTCAAATAACTCGCTCAGATCGCGCTGCCGGTCACGAGTCGCGCGACGAGGAAGCAGAGACCAATGACGAGCAGCACGATCAGCGTCACGGCCGTGTAGAGAACGACCAACTGCTGTCCGAGCGGCCGCTCGGCGCCGGTCACGGGCGGCGGCGCGAGACGCCACGGCCTGATCGCGAGCAGCGCCCGGTCGAAGGTGCCCGGGGGATGCGGGGGTGGGTCCAGCGGCTCGCCGGTCGTGCGCCACGAGGCCGAGAGGCCGTTGCTCGAGGCGGTTTCCACCCGCGGAAGGTCGAGCTCCAGCAGGCGCGCTTCCCCACGCATCGTCACGAGCTCGAAGTCGCGCGTGACGGCGTCGACGTCCTCGCCGCGGAGCAGCCCCTCGCGGCCGTCGACTGTCCGGATCGCGAATGCGACGGGCTCGTTCGACGCGTCGAGCCACGTCTCCTCGATCCAGCCGAGCAAGCCCTCGCTCGACTCGAGCCGGAATCCCTCGCAGCCTACGAGGTCGCTTCTGACGACTGTGGCCATGCCTTCCGTATGCCCCGATCCCTGCCGCCGGAACCGTTAGGGCGCGAGCCGCTCTACGACCCAGCCCTCGCGCGCGCGCGTGAACCTGAGTCGGTCGTGCAGGCGGTCGTCGCGGTGCTGCCAGAGCTCGATCGCCTCCGGCTCCAGGACGTAGCCGCCCCAGCGCTCGGGGCGGGGAACGTCGCCCTCGTTCTCGGCCAGCAGGCCTTCCGCCTCGGCTTCCAGCGCGCTCAGATCCTCGATCAGCGAGCTCTGGCGCGAGGCCGCCGCGGCCGCCCGAGAGCGCGGCGGCCGTGACGCCCAGTACGCGTCCGAGGCCTCCGGCGGCAGGCGCC
>Ga0137372_10003677_pt1 | contig 14921 bp, 15 predicted proteins | sample SagtaG_6_FD_104911 | JGI IMG/M metagenome (GOLD analysis project Ga0137372, IMG submission 104911) | Vadose zone soil microbial communities from Sagehorn Ranch, Mendocino, California, USA - Sage1_R_60_16 metaG | ecosystem: Environmental > Terrestrial > Soil > Vadose zone | place: USA...
ACGGTCCCGGCGCGGGGCGCCGCCGTCTCGAAGCGGCAGGGTCGCTCGATGGACGTAGAGCTGTCTCAGGCCCGACTGCTGCCCGAGCCGCCGACTCCCGGCGCCGAAAGCAAGACGCCGGGTAACTATTCAGCACCCGGTCCCGCGCTGTGAACGACGAGTTGACTGTCTGGGGCTTGTGGGGTAGCGGTTTGGTACGGCCCATGGGCAAGCGGGCGTGACCGCTCGTTGTCGTGGAGGCCGCGATCGCTCCCCCCGATCCCGATCTGGAAGCCACCGTCGCGGTCCAGGCTGCGGTCATCGCCGACCTGCGCGGGGTCAACGCCGAGCAGGCCCGCCTGATCGCCGCGCTGCAGGCTCGGGTGGTCGAGCTGGAACGCCGGCTGGGCCGGGACTCCTCCAACTCCTCCAAGCCGCCGTCCTCGGACGGCCTGCGCAAGCCCGCGCGGGCGGAGCGGGACGCTGAGGAGCAGCCCGAGCGGCGCCGGCCCGGCAAGCAGCCCGGCGCCCCCGGGCGCGCACCTGGCGCAGGTTGCCGGACCTGACGAGGTTGCCTGGCACGCTCCCGAGCGGTGTGGTGGGTGCGGCGCGGACCTGGCGGGTGCGCCAGTGGCGGGCGTGGAGGCCCGGCAGGTGTTCGACCTGCCCCCGCTTGGCCTGCGGGTCACCGAGCACTGGGTCGAGCGGCGCCGCTGTGGCTGCGGCACGACGACCGCCGGTGCCTTCCCCAGGACGCACGCGCGGCGGCCTGCTACGCACCCGGGGTGCGCGCGCTGGTGTGCTACTTGTGCGTCCACCAGCACCTGCCGGTGGACGGGCCGGGCAGCTGCTGGCCGACGTGCTGGGCGCGCCGCTGGCGACCGGGACGCTGGCCGCGGTCGTGGCCGAGGGTGCGGCCGGGCTGGACGGGCCCGGCGGGTTCATCGAGGCCGTGCGCGCGCAGTTGGCCGGCGCGCCGGTGGCGCACTTCGACGAGACCGGCGCCAGGGTGGCTGGGCGGCTGGGTTGGGTCCACTCGGCCTCCACCAGCCTGCTCACGCTGCTCACGGTGCACGCCAAGCGGGGCAAGGTGGCGATGGACGCCGCCGGGGTGCTGGGCGGGTTCGCCGGGGTGGCGGTCCACGACGGCTGGGCGCCGTACTGGCGCTACGACGTCACCCACGCGCTGTGCGGTGCGCACCTGCTGCGCGAGCTGGAGGGGGTCGCCGAGGGGCCGGGGCAGGGCTGGGCGGCCGGGATGGCCGAGCTGCTGGTCGACGCCAAGCTGGTGGCCGACCGGGCCCGCGCGGCGGGCGCCTGCCAGGTCGAGGACGCTGCCCGGGCCCGGCTGCACGCCCGGTATGCGCGGCTGCTCGCCGACGGGCAGGCGGCCAACCCGCCCCCACCGGCCAGCGGCCGACGCCGACGTCCCCGACGCGCGCGCCGCTCGCCCGCCGGCAGGCTGCTGGTCCGGCTGGACACCCACCGTCAGGAGGTGCTGCGGTCGCTGGACGACACCCGCGTGCCGTTCGACAACAACCAGGCCGAGCGGGACCTGCGCATGGTGAAGCTGCAGCAGAAGATCTCGGGCTGCTGGCGCACCCCGGCGCCGAGGCGTTCCTGGCCTTGCGCAGCTACCTGTCCACCGCCCGCAAGCAGGGCATGAACCCCCTGGCGGTGCTCGGTCAGCTGTTCCAGGGCCATCCATGGCTGCCAGCTTCCACACCGGGCCCGCTGCCGGCGCCGCCGTGACCTGGATCTGCGTAGACTCGGCTGGTTATGTCCCGCCGTGCCCGCCGCCCACAACCCAAGCCGCCGGCCCGCTCCCCGGCCACCATGACCGCCCCGGTCGACCTCGTCCAGGCCGTGGTCGAGGCGATCGCGCGTGGGGAGCTTGACGAGGAACTCGGCGTGCTCGGCGCGGTGATCAACGAGCGGGTGCGCCTGCTGGCCACCGCCCGGTCGATGACCACCCTGGCCAGCCTCAGGGTCGGCGACCGCGTGCGGATCAACCACAGCGCCAAGCCCAACTACCTGCACGGCCGGGCCGGGACGGTGAGCGGGTGGGCCGGGCAGAACGTCGTCGTCCAGCTCGACCAGCCGGTCGGCCGCTTCGTCACCGGCGAGCTGCGCTGCCCACCACTCGTCCTCGAGCCACTTGGCACCTGAATAGTTACGACGCCGGGTCCGAGGACCCGACATGACCTGCGCTGATACCTGGTGGGCGCGGCAGGGATTGAACCTGCGACCTCTTCCACGTCAACGAAAAACTCTGGGGCGAATTCTCACCACCGGTGACCACCAGGCTGACCAGCCCGGCGGTCGCCGAGTTGGACGGGCAGCACCACCAGGATCCGGATTGTGTCGCCGGCGGCCCGTTGCCAGGCTCCTGCCTGGGTGCCCGCCGAGATCCACGAGCGTATCGGCGGCCTCCGCGCGGCGCAGCCGTCCGCGGCGGGCGTCGCGATTGACGGGTCCGGCTTCGCGGGCCGATGCTTCTGCGTTGTGCGATCGGCCCGGCTTGGTGTGTTGCACCGCCGTGAACGGGGGCCTACGGGTCGCTCGGGTGAGGGGAGGCGGCGGCCTTGGGTGAGGCGCCATGACCTGGCGCTGGTCGGCTGCCGGGTGGCTGATGCTCGGCGGGGCCGCGTTCTTCGCGGTCGCCGTTGGCTACGTCTGGCGCCGGCGCGGCGACGCCCTGGCGGTCAGCCTGCTGGTGATGCTACTGGCGGGGCTGGAGTGGAGCGTGGCCTACGCGCTGGAGCTGAGCAGCGCCGACCCGGCCGCACGGCAGCTATGGGGCGACCTGAAGTACGTCGGCATCTGCCTGCTCACCCCGGCCTGGCTGGCGTTCGTCTTCCACTACACCGGCCGGGTCAGGTGGCCGAGCCGGCTGGTGGGAGCGCTGCTGGCCGTCGAGCCGCTGGCGTTGCTGCTCCTGCTGGCCAACGACGCCAGCCACAACCTGGTCCGCTTCTACCCGCCGGACGGGGGAGCGGTGGCGAAGGCGGGGCCGCTGTTCTGGGTGCACCTCGTCTACACCGACGTGCTGCTGTGGACGGGCACCGCCGTGTTCATCCTGGCGTCGGCGCGGCTGTCGCGGCTGTACCGGCGCCAGAGCATCGTCGTATTCGTCTCGGTGCTGCTGCCCTGGGCCGTCAACCTCCTGTTCAACCTCGACGTCGGCCCGTTCGGCCAGGTGGACCTCAGCCCGTTCGCCTTCACCCTGACCGCCGGCGTGCTGGTCTTCGGGGTGTTCCGGTTCGGCCTGCTCGACCAGCGTCCCGTGGCCCGTAGCCAGATCTTCGAGACGATCAACGACCCAGTCCTCGTGCTCGACCCCTGGGGCCGGGTGATCGACGCCAACCCGGCGGCCGGGCGGCTGGTCGGGCGGCCGGCCGGCGAGGCGGTCGGCCGGTCGGCCGTCGAGCTGCTCCCCGCCCTCGGCGACCACGCCGCCGGCCAGGCGACCGCCAGCGAGCTCACCGTGGCCGGCCGCACCTACGACCTGGTCGTCTCCCCCCTGCCAGGACGGCCGGGCCGGCGCGGAGGGCAGCTGGTGGTCGCCCGCGACGTCACCGAGCGCCGCCAGGCCGAGCAGGTCCTCCGCGCCGCGTTCGAGCGGGAGCAGGCCGCCACCGAGCACCTACGCAGCCTGGACGAGCTGAAGAGCGCGTTCCTGCAGGCGGTCTCCCACGACCTTCGCACCCCCTTGGCCTCCATGCTGGGGATCGCGCTGACCCTGGAGCGCAGCCGCGGGGCGCTGCCCACCGCCGACATCGACGACCTGCACCGCCGCCTCAGCGCCAACGCGCGCCGACTGGACCGCATCCTCCGCGGCCTGCTGGACCTCGACCGGCTGACCAGGGGGCTGATGGAGCCGCGACGCGAGCGGGTCGACCTGGGCGCGCTGGTGGCGGCGGCCGTGGACCAGGCCCAGGCGGACCTGGTCGGCGACCATCCCATCTTCGTGGATCTGGCGTCGGTCGAGATCGCGATCGACTCGGCCAAGGTCGAGCGGATCGTGGAGAACCTGCTGGTCAACGCCTCCCGCCACACCCCGCCCGGGACCCCGATCTGGGTGAGGGTCGACCCGCGCGCCCCTGGGGCGCTGCTCACCGTGGCCGACGCCGGCCCCGGCGTGCCGGCCGAGCAGCGCGAGCGCATCTTCCAGCCGTTCCACCGCGGGCCGGGCGCTACCAGCTACGCGCCCGGCTCCGGCGTCGGCCTGGCGCTGGTGGCGCAGTTCGCCGGCCTGCACGGCGGCCGCGCGTGGGTGGAGCCGCGGGCCGGCGGCGGCGCCAGCTTCCAGGTGCTGCTGCCCGACGCCGCGGACGTGGCGCCGCCCGCCGACCCGATGAGCTCCGTCACGGGGTAGCAGCGGGCGCCGCGGCGGGCACCGCCGTCGGACGCGCCGCCATGCCAAGGAGGTCGGCAGCAGGCCCGCGCGGTCGGGTCGCCGTCGGCGGGGCGGACCCCTATGGCGCCCGGCGGCCGGTGCGATTGGCCTGCGGCAGAGTGGCTTGCTAGGAGCTTGCTGATCGGGCGTGTTCCCGCCGGTGCTGTCGATCCGGCTGATCGTGTCGATCCGGTGGTTCGCGCTGAGGGCTGGGAGCGGGCAGAGTGCCGGCCATGAGCCCGGCACGCCATGCCTCCGATGCCCAGATGGACGCGGCCAGATGGTGCCGCCATCTGGTCCCCGACCGGTCGGTGTACGCGTTTCTCGCCGACCACCGCCACGAGCTGTTCCCGCCCGAGGCGTTCGCGGACCTGACCCGCCACGGTGGGGGGCACCCGTCGGTGCCGTGCGAGGTGGTCGCCAGCGTCATGGTGCTGCAGGCGTTGGAGGGGTTGAGCGACCGGGAGGCGATCGGCGCGCTGCGGCGCGACATCGCCTGGAAGGTCGCCTGCGGGCTGCGGCTGGACGACGAGGGATTCCACCCGACGGTGCTGGTGTGCTGGCGCAACCGCATCCGCCGCTCGGATCGGCCCAGGCGCATCTTCGACGCGGTCCGCCAGGTCGTGGCGGCGACCGGGGTGCTGGCGGGGCGGCGCCGCCGGGTGGTGGACTCCACGATCCTCGATGATGCGGTCGCGACCCAAGACACGGTCACGCAGCTGGTCGCGGCGATCCGCCGGGCCCGCCGGCTGGTCCCTGAGGCACGTGAGGTCGAGCTGGCCGCCCACGACTACGACCAGCCCGGCAAGCCGGTGTGCGCCTGGGACGACGCCGATGCCAAGCAGGCGCTGGTCTCAGGGCTGGTCAACGACGCGCTGGCCGTGCTCGCAGCGGTCGACGGCGTGGAGTTGGGTGGCGAGCAGGCCGAGGCGGTGGCGTTGCTGGCGCTGGTCTCAGGCCAGGACGTGGAGGCAGCCGAGCGGCCGGGGAGCTGGCGGATCGCCCGCAACGTCGCCAAGGACCGGGTGACCTCCACCGTCGACCCGCAGGCGCGCCATACCCGCAAGACCAGCGCGCACAAGCGCGACGGCTACAAGGCCCATATCGCCGCCGAGCCCGAGTCCGGGCTGTTCACCGAGTGCGCGCTGACCGCCGCCAACGCCGCAGACGGGCCGGCCGGCGTGGAGCTGCTTGACGGCGAGGAGCCCGGGTTGGAGGTGCTGGGCGACTCCGGGTATGGGTCCGGGGAGACCCGCGCGGCGCTGACGGCAGCAAAGCACGTCCAGACGATCAAGCCGCTGCCGCTGGCCAGTGCGGTGCCGGGTGGGTTCACCAGGCACGACTTCGCCATCGACACCCAGGCCGGCACGGTCACCTGCCCAGCCGGCTACCAGGCGCGCATCACCCCGTCGGGGCAGGCCAGCTTCGGGCGCCGCTGCCAGCGCTGCCCCCTGCGCTGGCGCTGCACGACCGCGAGTGGCGGGCGCACCATCCACGTCCACCCCACGAGGATGAGCTGCGCGCCGCCCGCCGCCGCGCGACCACCCGCGGCTTCCAGGACAGCTACCGGCGCTGGCGGCCGATGGTGGAGCGCTCGATCGCCTGGCTGGTCGCTGACGGCTGCCGGCGGGTGCCCTACCGGGGGGTCGAGCGCAACCAGGTGTGGCTGTCGGCCCGGGTCGCCGCGCTCAACCTGCGCCGGCTGCTCATCTTGGGCCTCACCCGCCACGACGGGGCCTGGGCGCTGGGCTGACCGGCCAGCCCAGCTGCCACCCGCCCGACCGCGACCCTGCCCAGAGCAGGCCAATCACGCCGGTAACAGCCATCCGGGCGACCGATTCCTGCGCTGCTACCCAGATGACCGTCCGAACAGGATCAGCCATCTTCAGCGGCCTCCTAGCAGCCCCTCCGGGGAGACCGGAGGCCGATTGTGCTGGTGGGCGCGGCAGGGATTGAACCTGCGACCTCTTCCACGTCAACGAAAACTCTGGGGACGATTTCTCACCACCGGTGACCAGCAGGAACAGCCCTTCGTGCAGGTCGCACCGAGTATAACCGATTGGACCGAGTGGCAATGGTTGGCAACGGTTGGCATCGGCTGGCAGCAAATCCGGATGAGTTTGGAAGCGTGAACCGGACGAATTGACCGAGTCTTCTCTGGGCTCACGGAGTGCAATTACCACAAGCTTGAGGGGTTCGACCGCAGCGAGCCTCTGCCCGCCACCACACCGCCCGCGGCGCGGCACAGCGCAGTTCAGGACACTCAGGCGCGAATGATGTCAGCCGCCTGCGCCACAATCACGTCGCCGAGGACCTGGTAGCCGAGCACGATCCGCGGCAGCACCAGGACGTAGGCGTCGCCGGCGCGCGGGTCGCGGAGTTGGTGGATCGCAAGCGGTGAGCCAGGGTGGGGCAGCGGCCCATGTTGAAGCAACGCCTGGTAGGCGTTGGCGAGGATTAGCCGCTCGGCGTCGGTGTACTGCTCGACCTGTTGCCGGAACTGCTCGGCTGCTCGATCCGCCAGGCCACCGCCGCTAGCCTCGAGGGCTACGCAGCTCGTCGAGGTCGACCGGGACGCCACGCTCACGGCGGCGCATACGCCGGATCATCGGTTCGTAGCCGGGCTGGCGCTGCAGCCGGATCGTCGCCGCCCACGCTGCGAGCACCTGCTGCAGTTGGGCGAAGTCCTTGGTGTCCGCCACCGCCAGGGCCTCAGTGACCTCTTCGATGAAGCGCTGCCGGTCACCTGGGCGGACCTGGCGGAGCAGCTCGACGGCGTCAGCGGGCAGCTCAAAGTGGTCGCCATCGACCCGCTGCGCCATGCTCACCGGCTACCTCCTCCGCAACGAGGGATAACTGTCTTGAGTGTGTCAGGTGACCAGCGTCGTCGCCAGGAGTTGTCCACAGCATGAGCTGGCAAGCTCGGCATTTGAGCAGGACAAGGTTCTGCTGAGCAGGGGTCGATGGGTGCTGGCGGGGGCGTGCAAGCCCCGCACCGGCCTGCCAACACGCCTGAAGGTGGGCGGGTGACCCGCGAGCCCAGGCACCCCAGCCGGCGCGGCGATGCGGGCGGGAGCCGGATCGGCAGCCTCTACCGCGATACGACTCCCGAGATGGCTGCCCGGGTGATCGATGCCATCGAGAAGCGGTTGCTGGTCGCACTCCAGCATGGCGGAGGCAGCCATCGAGAACGACCCGAGCCGATCAGCGCGCAGGGTGTTCTAGCAGCGACGCGGTGTTGGCAGCCCAGCTGGCCAGCAGGTTCAGGGCGTCCTGGGAGGGCGACCCGGGCTCGGCGGTGTAGGTGAGGAGGCTCTGGCCGGGATCGGCGGCCAGCGGGAAGGACTCGAACGCCAGCTCGAGGTCCCCGACGACCGGGTGGTGGAAGCGCTTCACGCCGGTGGTGTGGATCCGGACGTGGTGGGCGGCCCATCGACCCCGGAACTCCTCGCTGCGGGTGGACAGCTCCCCGACCAGGTCCGACAGCTGCCGGTCGTAGGGGTCGCGGCCGGCCTCGGCCCGCAACAGGGCGACCGTGTCGTTGGCGACCTTGTCCCAGTCGCGGAAGAACTCGGTCGCGTGCGGGTCCAGGAAGATGAACCTGGCGTTGTTGGGCGGCCTGACCGGGTCGGCGTAGACCGGCGAGTACAGCGCGACCCCGAGGTCGTTGGCGGCCAGGATGTCCAGGCGTCCGTTGAGCACGAACGCGGGCGTGCCGACCATCGAGTCCAGGACCCGCTGCACCGTGGGCCGGACCCGCTGTCGTGCCGGCCGGCGGCGCGGCGGGCGGGTCGTGCCAGCGGTGCGGAGCAGGTCGAGCAGGTGGGTCCGCTCGGCCTCGTCGAGCTGCAGGGCCTGCGCGATGCCGTCGATGACGCCCTCGGAGACGCCGGTGGCGTTGCCGCGCTCGAGGCGGGTGTAGTACTCGCTCGAGATGCCTGCCAGGAGGGCGACCTCCTCGCGGCGCAGGCCCGAGACCCGTCGGCGGTCGCCGCCGTACACGGGCAGCCCGGCCTGCTCGGGGCTGATCCTGGCCCGTCGCGTGCTCAGGAACTCCCGGATCTCCCCGCGGACGTCGCCACGGGTGTCGCGGTGGTCGTTGCCGGCTGCCATGTCGTCCACTCTACGAGCGCTTCCGCGGGGCTGGGGGTCCCTGGCAGTACCCCCCTCATCAGGGTCTCCCACCTTCCCGCGCCGGCTGGTCTTGTAGAGCGTGCCACCGCGAGGGACGCGGTGCTCGGCACGTCAACCAGAGGAAGTGCACTCGCATGACTGACAAGAAGGTGTGGCTCATCACCGGCGCCGGTCGCGGCATGGGCGTCGACATCGCCACGGCCGCCCTGGCCGCCGGTGACGCCGTCGTCGCCACCGGACGCAACCCCGAGAGGGTCAGCGCTGCGCTCGGCGCGCACGACGACCTCCTGGTCGTCAGGCTCGACGTCACCGACCCCGCCGACGCCGAGGCGGCTGCCAAGGCTGCCGTCGAACGGTTCGGACGGATCGACGTCCTGGTCAACAACGCCGGCAACTTCTACGCCGGGTTCTTCGAGGAGATCAGCCCCCAGGACTTCCGGGCGCAGGTCGAGACCACCCTGTTCGGCCCGATGAACGTCACCCGCGCGGTCCTTCCCGTCATGCGCGCCCAGCGCTCCGGCCTGGTCGTCGCGATCTCCTCGACCGCCGGCATCGTGGGCGGAGAGTTCTTGACCGCGTACGCCGCCTCCAAGTTCGGGGTGGAGGGCTGGATCGAGTCGCTGACCCCCGAGGTCGCGCCGTTCGGCATCCGCACGATGCTCGTCGAGCCCGGCTTCTTCCGCACCGAGCTGCTCACGCCGGAGTCGACGAGGTACGCCGAGCCCTCGATCGACGACTACGCCGAGCGCACCAACCAGACCGTCGCTGCCTGGAACGGCATGAACGGCCAGCAGGGAGGGGACCCCGCCAAGCTCGCCACCGCGCTGGTCCAGCTCGCAAGCCAGGACACCCCGCCGCTGCGCTTCGCGGCCGGCGCCGACGCCATCGCCACCATCGAGCAGAAGGCCAAGGACCTCCTCGCCCAGGCCGACGCCTACCGCGAGCTGTCCAGCAACCTCGCCCACGACGACGCCTGAGCACCGCCTACCGGAACCCATCAGGCGAACCGGCTCCCGCGCAGGCGCCGGCACGGGCAGGGCACGGGCAGCACGCACGCTCGCTTACCGCGACGCCCTACGCCGGCAGGTTGGCTCCTTGGCGCGATCGATGCGCGGCCGAACGGCCAACCTGCCGGCGCTGCGAGGCATGCAGCACGTGGGGTGACGCCCCGCCGCCTGCCCTAGCCGTACATCCAGGGAAGAGGACAACACCCATGACATCGAAACTGACCGGCACCGCCGCCCTCGTCACCGGCGCGAGCAGCGGTATCGGCGCCGCCACCGCCCGCCAGCTCGCCGAGCACGGTGCCTGCGTCGCGCTGGTGGCCCGCCGCCGGGACCGTCTGGAAGCCCTCGCCGCGGAGATCGACAAGGCGGGCGGCACCGCGCTGGCCGTGGAGGCGGACATCACCGACCGCAGCCAGGCCGAGGCGGCCGTACGGCAGGCCGTCGAACGGTTCGGACGGTTGGACACCCTGGTCAACAACGCCGGCCTGATGCTCCTGGGTCCCGTCGTCGGTGCGGACGCCGAGGAGTGGGACCGCATGATCGCCACCAACGTCCAGGGCCTGCTCTCCACCACCCGCGCCGCCCTCCCGCACCTGCTGCAGGCCGCCGAGGAGGGCCCGCGCCGGGTCGCCGACATCGTCAACATCGGCTCGATCGCCGGCCGCGTCGCCTGGAACGGCTACGGCGTGTACAACCTCACCAAGTTCGGCGTGAGGGGATTCACCGAGTCCCTGCGTCAGGAAGTCACCCAGCGGCACGTGCGCGTCGGCGTCCTCGAGCCCGGTGGCGTGGCGACCGAGCTGGGCTCGCACAACAAGCCCGAGGTCCGCAACGAGATGATCGACCCCTTCTACGAGCGGACCGAGGTCCTCGCCCCCGAGGACATCGCCGACGGCGTCGCCTACATGGTCACCCGCCCCCGCCACACCGCCATCGGCGAGCTGTGGATCATGCCCACCGACCAGGTCTGACCGCAGCCGCGCCCCGCCAAGACGAGCGCATCCCATCCGACAAAGAGAGAAGGCATGAGCCACGAACAGACCCACACCGGCCGGGCCAACATCGGCGTGGTGGGTCTGGCAGTGATGGGCGCCAACCTCGCACGCAACCTAGCGAGCCGCGAGGGCAATACGCTCACTATCTACAACCGCTCGCCGGGACGGACTCGTGCCTCATCGATCAGCATCCCGAAGCGGGCTTCGTGGCGTCGGAGTCCATCCCACGAACGGCGATCGTGATAGTCCAGGCCGCCGGGTCGACCCTGAGACCGGTGCCAGCCAGTGCCGGGCAATAGGCTCAATCCGGCTATCACTGTGAGTGGCAGACCTGCACCGATCGTGACTTGCTGACAATCTGCTGACAGAAGACGCCTCCGGGAGTATCGGAGGCGTTGTTTGTGCTGGTGGGCGCGGCAGGGATTGAACCTGCGACCTCTTCCACGTCAACGAAAACTCTGAAGTGATCTCTCACCACCGGTGACCAGCAGGAACAGCCCTACGAGCAGGTCGCGCGGAGTATAGCCGATTGGATCAAGTGGTAGCGAGTGGCAACGGTTGGCATCGGCTGACGGGGAATCCGGATGAGTTTCGCAACGTAATCCGGACAGATTGCCGGGCTCTTCTCTGGCTTGCGTCCTGCAGGTTCCATGAGTCGGGCTTGATCGGGCGGCTGGACACCTACCGACCGCTGGTGCAGCCATGCGTACCTCAGGAAATACTCAGGCGCGTATGACGTCGGCTGCCTGCGCCACGATCACCTCGCCGAGGACCTGGTAGCCGAGCACGATCCGCGGCAGCACCAGGACGTAGGCGTCCCCGGCGCGCGGGTCACGGAGCCGGTGGATCGCAAGCGGTGAGCCGGGGTGGGGGAGTGGCCCGTGGCGTAGCAGCGCCCGGTAGGCCTCGGCCAGGATCGTCCGCTCGGCGTCGGTGTACCGCTCGACCTGCTGCCGGAACTCCTCGGCCTGCTCGATTCGCCAGCCCACCGAGGCTAGCCTCGGTGGTTCTGCAGCTCATCTGGGTCGACCGGCACCCCGCGTTCGCGGCGGCGCATGCGCCGGATCATGCCCTCGTAGTCGGGCTGGCGCTGCAGCCGGATCGTTGCCGCCCACGCCGCGAGCACCAGCTGGAGCTGGGCGAAGTCCTTGGTGTCCGCCGCCACCGCCAATGCCTCGGTAACCTCGTCGATGAAGCGCTGCCGGTCACCAGGGCGGACCTGGCGGAGCAGCTCGACGGCGTCGGTGGGCAGCTCGAAGTGGTCGCCGTCGACCCGCTCCGTCATGCTCACCGGACAGCTCCTCCGCGACGAAGTCCCTGGCCTTGAGTGTGTCAGGTGACCAGCGTAGCCGCCAAGGACCGTCCACAGCACGGCCTGGCGGTGCCGATCGACTTGAGCATGGCATCCACGGTATGTCCGCTCCGTGATGCCGTGAGTCTCGATGGCCAGAACAAGAGTTCTGCCAGAACCATCGATCTGCCAGAACTCTTGGTCTGACTTCTCACGAGGGGCATGTGGTCTGAACATGTGTTCGAGAGCGAACATGCGTTCGACATCATGGGGACTGCGCCGGGGAGCGAACGTGAAGGACCAACAATGGGCAGGATGGACGACACTCACATCCCCGCTGGTCTCAGCACTTGCAGGGCGCCACAGCGGCTTGGTGCTGGGCGGCATGCTTGTGGTCATGGCGATGACGTACGTCACCGTATGCTTCCTGGTCCTGACCACTCGCACATACACAGGGTCAGGAAGGATCACGATCCGAACCCCACTGTTCACCATCACAAGGGAGCCTGCTGCCGGATCCGAGAAGTCCAAGCGCCCTGATCGGCCTGGGCGACGAAGGCGCTGGCCCCGCTGATTCTGCTGGAACTCGGTGACGATGCCTATCCACCGTTGCCGCAGCATCCTCATTATGCTCGCCGAGTTGCTCGCTCTACTTGTTCAACTGTTTCATTTCTGCAGCTTGGTGCGATCTGCAGCAGCAGGTGGATGCCCGCAGAGCTTGAAACTGGTTCGTGACGATCAGCCGGATGCCTCTTGGCTCCCGATGCTAATCATTGCGACTGCTCTGCCTGATATGCCACCTCACCACGGCAATCACCCTGCCTGAATCGCGACCTCATGGCCCATAGAGAGCCTTATAGGTGAATAGGCTGGATTAGCTGCTTCTAGCAGGATATCCCCAGCGTCATGCCACAGACGCTTGACTGTCGCTTCACCGTCCACGAGAGCGACGACCATCTCGCCGTCCCTAGGCGCCGGGTCAGAGACCACCACGACGTAGTCGCCTTCGAGCACACCGTCCCCAGTCATCGAGTCCCCCATGACCTCCAACATGAAGACCTCGGCCCCTCGGACATGCTGACGCGGCAACGGCAGGTGCTCTCTAATATTCTCCTCGTCGGCAAGGATCGGCTGACCGGCGGCAACCCTCCATAACAATGGGACGAGCCGGGCGTCCGTCTCCGTGGTCAGTTCCCCCTCCACGGCGACTGACTCCGATTTCTCTATGGCCGATCGCAGAGCCCATGCTTTCTCGGTAGGCCGGATCCTGCGGGTTTTTGCACGAGATTCCGCCCTATCCCACTCGAGGTATCCCTTTCCCAGTAGTTGCTTGACCGCACGGTGCATGTTCGACTTAGCCGCTTGGCCGAGCGCCACGGCGAGTTCCTCGAGCGTAGGCGGCGGCTCGCCGCGCTCGCTGGCATCCAGGAGGTAATTCAGAACCTTCTGCTGCGTGGGGGCGGATTCAAGATCGCGTCTCATTCAAACCCCTGGCATGAGCGTCGGTTCCGAGAAGCTTGGTTCTATGGTAGGTAATAGATCGAATCGGCCGCGCTGTCCAGTCAGCTACCGATGTCCTCAAGGACGGAGGCTTGGGAATGACAGCCTGATCTCGTTGACATTCCCACCTGCTCGCTCGGGCCGGTCGCGGCGCCTGGGTCGACCCACGACTCGGCAAGCAGACCTTCGAGGCTTGGGCGGGGGAGTGGTGGGAGTTGTGGTCGGCCGACCCTGACCGCAGCCCCGCCACCTTGCAGGCGACCGAGGGCCGGCTGCGCCGCTACCTGCTGCCGTCCTTCGGCCGCCACCAGCTCCGCGCGGTCACCGTGAGCATGGTGCGCCGCTGGCAGAACGAGCTTCGCGGCAAGCTGGCCCCAGAGACGGTGATGGCCTGCCGGTCGGTGCTCAACCGCGTCCTGCAGGCGGCCGAGGACGACCGGCGCATCGACGCCAACCCGGTCCCCAAGGTCCCCGCCCCCAAGCCGCCGGCCGACCCGGCCGTGCTGCTCGGCCGGGCCAAGCGGCGCTCCCACACCCCGGAGGAGCTCGGCCGCCTGCTGGCCGCCGCCCGGCCCTGGTGCCGCGACCACTTCCTGACCATGGCCGGCACGGGCATGCGCCCCGGGGAGCTGCTCGGGCTGCGGGCCCGCCGCGTCGACCTGGCCGGCCGGCGCCTTGAGGTGCTGGAGGTCCGCTCCGAGGCCGGCCGGTTCGGCCGTGGCTACAAGCCCCGGCCAAGAGCGCCACCAGCATCCGCGCCGTCCCGCTGGCCGGCCAGGTCGCCGAGGCGATCGCCCGGCAGCTCCCCGTCGGCAGCCCACCCGACGCGCTGGTGTTCACGGGTCCCGGCGGCGGCCGCGGCACCCCAGCCGGGAACTGCACGGCGCTGTCCCGCGAGAACCTGCGCCGCGCCTACCACGCCGCCCTCGCGCGGGTGGCCGACCCTGCCGCCCGGCTCGGCTACACGCCGCGGCGGGTGCTGCGTGCGCTCTCCGAGGCCGGCCCCGGCCAGACCCCCGAGACCTTGCGCGCCCGCATCCCGGGCGTGACGCCGACCGCGCGCACCGTGCGCGACGCGCTCGGCGAGCTGGAGGCCGCCGGGCTGGCGGTCCGAGGCCCGGCCGGCGACGGCGCCGGGCCGCGCTGGTCGGCCTGCGAGCCGCCCCGGGACGGCACCCTCGCCGGCCTCAAGCTGCGGGGTCCGCACGACCTGCGCCACACCTTCTCGACCTGGCTGGAGGACGCCGGCATCCCCGCCCGGGTCATCGACGAGCTGATGGGCCACGCCGGCGGCCGGCGCAACACCGGGGAAGGCAGCGCGATCGGGGTACGCTACCGGCACACCACCCCGGAGATGGAGGCCCGCGCCGTCGCCGCTGTGGAGCAACCGCTGGACCTAGCGCTTCGGGTCGCGAAGGACCAAGAGGGGAGTAATAGTCAAGACTTGTGGATCGGTGACGTCAGCGCCTGACGCTTCGGGGCCACCGGATCTCCCCGGGTTCCGCAGTTCGTAGGCACACGGGTGTGATCGCTGCGCTGATGTTGCAGGTCAGCGCGGTGGGGGTGGTCGGATCAGGCCTCCATGGCCCCGAAGTGTAGTAACACGACCGGCTCAG
>Ga0137372_10003680_pt1 | contig 14914 bp, 13 predicted proteins | sample SagtaG_6_FD_104911 | JGI IMG/M metagenome (GOLD analysis project Ga0137372, IMG submission 104911) | Vadose zone soil microbial communities from Sagehorn Ranch, Mendocino, California, USA - Sage1_R_60_16 metaG | ecosystem: Environmental > Terrestrial > Soil > Vadose zone | place: USA...
CGGACCGCTCAGTTGCTCCCCCAGAAGGGCTTTCGACGCTGGGCTTCGACCCGGCCCGTCTCCAGACCGAGCCGCCAGCCTGCTACCGGGCCTCCTGGCAGCTACCCGGACGGGACTCAGACCCGCTTGTAGCCCCAGCTCGGGTTCTCCGCTGCCAGGCGCAGGATTAGCCGTTGCGTCTGGGCGGCCAGCGGCGGTCTGCCCGGGCGCCGGCCCGCATAGGTCCAGCGGCGACGGACGAGGTCGCGATGCCAGCGCAGCAGCGTCGCTGGCTCGACCAAGAACGAGCGCCGCCGCTTCCGCGGCAACAGCTGGCCGAGCGCCGCCAGCAAGACACGATCGGCAGACCGCAGCCGCGGCCGCCCGACCTGGCGGCGCAGCACCTGCAGCTCATGCCGCAGCACCAAGATCTCAAGCTCGTTCGCCCGCTCCGAACGACCAAAAGAATCAGCAGCTCGAAACAAACGGCGAACGACCCAGTAAGTGAAGGACAGACCCCCAAGGAGCAGACGTCGAGTACGCATCTACCGACGCTACCCGCTCGAACGACCCCGAGTTACTCCTCCCTCTCCGTCCACGCGCGGCCCCGCAGAAGCGGCGCGCGAGTTTCTGGGACCCACACGCTCGATCGTGTTCGCGGCGGCTGGTTACGCTTGTCGCCTGTCGGGTGCCAAAACTCGGGTCCGTCGCGGGCAAACATGCCGATTTGCAGGCGGAACCGGATTTTGGCACCCCACAGGGGCGCTCGACCTTTGGTCACACGACGACGTTGCCGGGAACAGCGAGGCCATCCTCGGCAAGCTCCGCGACGGCACGATGCCTTGCGATGGCGCCTGGTCAGACGAGCAGATCGCCGTCTTTCAACGCTGGGTCGAGGCGGGAACGCCCGCCTAATCTCCGCGCCTTGACGATCGCGTAGCCGCCGTCCCAGAGCGAGTCGACGGAGATCTCATCGAAGCCGGCCGCCCGGATTAGCTTCTCGAGCTCCTCGCGTCTGTACAGGTGCACGTGGCTGCGGTCGAAGCGGCGCAAGATCCGATCGGCGATGCGGGCGGGCAGCCGATCGCCGGTCCCGTCGGCGAGCACGAGCCGACCACCGGCGGTGAGCACGCGCGCCATTTCCGCCAGCGCCCTTTCCGGCTCGGGGTAATGGTGGAACGATGAGCTGCACAGAAGCGCCGTGAACGCTCTGCCCGGAAATGACAGCTGCTCGCTGTCCCGAGAATAAGTTCGGCGCGCGGCAACCCGGCGGCGAGCTCTGTCGCGCGGCCATCGCCGGCGCGATGTCGATGCCGACCGCGCGGTCGACGACCTTGGCGGCGGCGCGCACCGCGGCGCCGGTGCCGCAGCCGACGTCGAGGAAGCGGTCGTTCGGCTGCAGGCTCAGTGCCGCCAGCGCTTCTCGCTGCGGCTTGGCGATCAAGCGCGAGCGGCGGTCGCGCTCGTAGCTGCCCGCCCAGCGGTCGAATCGCTCCCGCGCCGCCGTCTTACCGGAGGCCACCAGGCAACGTCGCTCAGTCATCGCTCTGCGAATTCAAGACCAGGCCGGGAACCGTCTGGCGCCGAGGCCCGGCCGCCCCATCCCGTATCCTCGAACATGTGTTCGAGACGGAGAGTGAGCCCGACTGGCTGGGCGAGCTGAACGAGCAGCAGCGCGAGGCGGCGACCGCGCCGTCCGAGCGGCCGCTGCTGATCCTGGCCGGCGCGGGCAGCGGCAAGACGGCGACGCTGTCGGCGCGGGTGGCGTGGCTGATCGCCCAGGGGCTGGCGCCGGAGCGGATCCTGCTGTTGACGTTCACCCGGCGCGCCGCCGCTGAGATGCTGACGCGGACGCGCGCGCTGCTCGAGCGGGCCGGGATCGCCGTCCGCGGCCGGGTCGTCGGGGGTACCTTCCACGCGGTGGCCTGGCGGCTGGTGCGCTTGTACGCCGAGTCGCTGGGGTTGCCGCCGCGGTTGAGCGTGCTCGACGCCGGCGACAGCGCCGACCTGCTCGATCTTGTCCGCGAGGAGCTTGGCTACGCGGAGTCGGGCAAGCGTTTCCCGCGCAAGGCGACCTTGGCCGACATCTACTCGCGCACGGTCAACGCGCAGCTTCCGCTCTCGGAGGTGCTGGTAGAGCAGTTCCCCTGGTGTGAGCCCTATAGCGACGAGATCGGGCGGATCTTCAGCCGCTACGGTCGGCGCAAGCGCGAGGCGCAGGCGCTCGACCTCGACGACCTCTTGCTCTACTGGCGCGCACTCGCCACCCACGAGGTCGCCGGCGCGCGGCTCGCGGCGATGTTCGACCATCTGCTCGTCGACGAGTACCAGGACGTGAACGCGCTCCAGGTCGACGTCGTCCGGGCGCTGCGTCGCGAGAACCGCGGGCTCACAGTGGTCGGGGACGACCTGCAGGCGATCTACGGCTTCCGCGCCGCGAGCGCCGAGCACATCCTCGGCTTCCCGGGACTGTTTCCGGACACCTCGACAGCGACCCTGGAGCGGAACTACCGCTCGACGCAGCCGATCCTCGACCTCGCCAACGCCGTCGCGGCTCAGGCCGAGCGCAGCCACCCGAAGCGACTGCGGAGCGCGCGCGGAGCTGGCCCTCGACCTCAGCTCGTCTTCTGCCGCGACGAGGCCGAGGAGGCAACGGCGGTCGCCGAGCGCGTGCTCGCCGAGCACGAGCGCGGTCTCGCGCTGCGGGTGCAGGCAGTGCTGATGCGCACCGCCCACCACTCCGACCTGTTGGAGCTCGAGCTCGGCCGCCGCCGCGTCCCCTACGTCAAGTACGGCGGCATCCGCTACCTCGAAGCCGCCCACGTCAAAGACTTCCTCTCGCTCCTGCGCCTGGTCGGCAATCCGGCCGACCAGGTCAGCTGGTTCCGCATCCTGCAGCTGCTCGAAGGCGTCGGCCCGCGAATCGCGCGCCGGATCCTCGACGCCCTCGAACTCGAGTTCGCAACACTCCCCGCACAGTGGGCGACCGTCCGCGCCGTGCCCGATGCGGTCCGAGGCGATGGCGCCACACTGATCGAAGCGCTCGCCGCCGCCGCAGCCAGCGCGGCGCCGGGCACCCAGGCCGAGCTGCTCGAGCACGCGCTCGCGCCTTTCATCCGCCGCCGCTATCCGGACGCCGAGCCGCGCCTGCACGACCTCGCCATCCTCACCGCCTCCGCGGCCAAAGCCAGCAGCCTCGAGCAGTTCGCCGCCGAGCTCGCCCTCGACCCGCCGCAGTCGAGCGCCGACTTCGCCGGCCCGCCCAACCTGGACGAGGACTACCTGATCCTGAGCACGATCCACTCGGCGAAGGGACTCGAGTGGGACGTCGTTCACCTGATCCATGCCTCCGACGGCAACCTCCCCTCCGACATGGCCCTCTCGAGCCGTGAGGGCCTCGACGAAGAGCGGCGCCTGCTCTACGTCGCGCTAACCCGCGCGCGCCGCGGCCTGAACGTCTACGTTCCCGTTCGCTACTTCCACCACCCGCTCGGCGTCGATGATGCGAGCGGCCTCGGCAAGACCTCGCGCTTCCTGACCGACGATGTCCAATCGCTCTGCGACGTCGTGCAACAGGGCGAGTCGCAGTCGGCGCTCGTCGGCACCGAGATCCACGAACAGGTCACCGTCGCTCTCGACGAGCTCTGGCACTGAGAACGGCAGTAAGCGTTCTAGTCGCCGGCGCCGAGTTCGCACGGTTGACGGCGGCCTGACGATCAACTCCGGTCTGCAGCGCGCTCGCAGCTGTCTGCCAACTCATTTGCGTCACCCTGCTCGCTCGTTCGATCGGCTGCGATTCGATCATTCGGACGTCGGAACCCGCGGCACGAAAGCTTCCCAACAGTTGGCGCCTCTCAGCCTAGTTCGGACTCAGCTCGACCTCGACGGCCTCGACCCAGAGATCACCCTCGAACTCGGGCTCGTCACTCAGGATGCCTGCGAGCACGGCCTCGGCATCCGCGCGGCTGGCGTGGAAGTCGCTGACATCGCCGCTGCACGCGGATGCGATTCCGTACAGGACCACGTCGGCAGGTTACGGCCGAAGCGTCGGCGACGGTAGTCGCAGTTCTTGACATGTCTCGACGAGATCGAGAGGGCGGCGTCGCCGAAGCGTGAGCCGGAGCGCGCGGGCCGCGGCGCGGACCAGCTCAACCTCTAAATGGCCGAGCGCGTGCTCGATGCGGACGCGACCGAGCCATCGCCGAAGGGGCTGAGCATTGACAAGGGCTATCCCGCACTCTTCAAGCAGAACGCGTAGACGCCGCCCCTCCACTTGCCGATCGCAGTGGGATAATGACTCGGTGCGGCTCGTCCGCTCATCCGTCGCCGCTGTGCTGACCGCGAGCGCGGTTGCGGGCGTGGCCGGTCACGACTCTGCGCGCTCGGCCGCGAGTGCTCAGACCTGCCACTACCGTCTCCAGGGGGCGCTCCCAGACCCGAACTGCACGCCCGGAGCGACGAATCCAGACGTGACCCCGCGGAGGATCAACAAGACCATCTGTGTCAAGGGCTGGACGGACACGATCCGCCCTGACTCCCTTGATCGCATGAAGCGCGACTCGATGGCCGAGTACGGAGCCAAGGGCAAGCCCGGAGCCTACGAGTACGACCATCTGATCTCACTCCAACTCGGCGGTCACCCGTCAGACCCGCACAACCTCTGGCCCGAACCCTACGACGTGAAGGGCGACAACAATGACCTCGACGCCCGCGACAAAGACGTCGTGGAAACACGGTTGAAACGGCTCGTCTGCGCGGGACAGATGAAGCTCCGAGAAGCGCAGCGGATCATCGCGACCGACTGGCGGCAGGGCCGGCGCCCTTGACACTCAGGTCCCGACGTGGATCACAGGCTCCACCCCTGAGAAGTCCAAACGCACCAGCCCTACCGTCTCCACCCACCCCAGCTCGTCCACGAGCACGCGTCTGGGGCACTCCTCGGCCTCTTCGCGCGTGAGGGAGAAGTCCACGACGCTCTCGCACTCGCAGGTCGCCAGGCTTTGTGGTCACGTTCGAGGTCGCCGGCGAACTCCACCCCTCGATCCCAACACCGCCACGTCTCAAGTGACGCCAAGATGAGTCGAGATCGGCCCGACGGCAGCCAAGGGTTCGCCCGCGAGGCCGTGAAGGGTGCCAAAACTCAGATTCTGCGTTGAACCGGGGTTTTGACACCCTTCATGATCTGATCAATCTAGCGCGGCGGCCGCTCCTTCTTGCCGATGCAGAACGTCTTTTCGACGTAGTCGAGGTCGTCGTCGATGAGACCGTCGGTGAGCGAGCGTCGCGTATGCAGCCGGACTGCGTACGAGCAGGTAGGCCAGGTGGTGATGTCGTGGAAGTCGGAGCCTGAGCCGCCCCGCGGACCGACGCCGCTTGGGAAGGTTGGCGCGGGCGAGATCGACGCTGCCGTGACGAGGTCGATGAACCACTGGGCCATCAGCTCGTGGTCGACCGTGTACAGGATGTGGAGGTCGTTCGTGAGCGGCGAGCACGCGGTCGCGCCGGGCCCGAGGAACTCCTGCAGGTCGAGGAGACTGACCTCGAGCCAGTTGTTGAGGTGCACCTTCGACACCTGATTGGTGTAGTCGGGCAGGACAACTCCGCTGTTGACGGCGGAGATCGTACTCACCCGCGTGGCCTGGAAGATGATCGCGACGTCGACGCCGTTTTTCTGGTTCGCGGCAGGCACCGCCGTTCCGGCCGCGATTCCAGGCGCTGGGTCGGCATCGAAGGAGCCGGGGGAGGCGACCCAGGAGGCAAATCCCATGAGTCCGCCGGAGAAGGCGTCGTCCAAGGGGCTGGTCGGGATGACGTGAACCCAGCCCTCGGCGTCGGGGACGAGGTAGAAGTCGGAGTCGGGCTCGACACCCGGCGGTGGATTGACGGAGGGGTTCTCGCCTCTGATCCAGATCGACTGCCACTTGTTCTTGAGCACGCCGTCGAACCAGTAGACGCGCCGGCTGGTGACGTACACCTGGCAGACGTACGGCTTGGTGATCGGGGTCGGCTTCGGCGCACCCTGCGGTTGGTGGAGGAAACGGTAGGCAAGGGGTTCCCCCGGGAAGGTGGGCGACAGCCTCATGCAGTAGCCTCGGAGCTCGAGGCAGCCGAAGAAGCCGTAGTTCGGCCCACCGTGGCCGGCCTGTGCCTTGTTCGTGAGGCCGGTCCCCGGATCGATGTCGGCGTAGATGCCGAAGTGGCCGATGTGCGTGAACCAAGGCTCGTCCGGCGGGCAGACGCGTATGCAAAAGCGGCGGCAGCGCAGGAAGCAGATCCAGTGGCAGAGTTGGATGCAGAAGCGCTCCAGCTTGAGTTCCTTGACGATCGCGCTGAACGTCTGTACGTCTCCAGCGCCGACCGCCGCGCCGAGCCGTTCGAGCTCGGCGGGTTTCTGCGCAAGCGCGGCGGTCGCCTTTGCGAAAGCCAGCGCCTCCTGAGGCTCATCCTGGATCGCGCCCAGCGGGAACTCGCGACACAGCGTCAGGCAGACGAGGACGCACCGCCAACTACAGAGCCACTCGCAGATCCAGATGCAGTACGGAGCGAGGCCGGCCTCGGCGAGCACGGCGCGGAGCTTGGCGTCGTCGCCGGCCTGCGAGGCGCTGACGGCAGTGTCGAAGGCTTTCCGGTTCTCGAGCAGCGCGCGAAGCGCTCCCCCGGCCGCCTGCAACTCGGCGGCGAGGTCGGGCCGCTCTTCGACCGTTAGGTCGCACAGCCAGCGGCAGAGGAGCCGGTAGCGAACGAGGCAGATCCAATGGCAGAACAGATGGCAGAGCGGCCCAAGACGCTGTGCCTTGACGAGCCGCTGGAATGCTGCGCGATCACGCTTCTCGACGGCACGGGCGAACTGCGCGACCAGCTTCTTGTCCGACGTAAGCCGAACGATCGCTTCCGCGAGCGCGCGGGGGTCGGGTTTTGCCGGAGCTTTGGCCGGCGGAGGGCCGCACAAGAAGAGGCAGCGGAAGACACACTCCTTGATCCGGATCCATTCACAGACGAGGCGGCACCAGGGCGCCAGCTTGAGGCGCGCGAGGACTGCCTGGAACGCCTTCCGATCCTCGGAGCGGAAGGCCTCGTACGCGGTTGTGAACGACTTCGGGGCGCCGGCCAGCCGACCGATCGTCCCCGCTTCCTCGAGAAGATCGCGGAACACATCGAGCTCGAAGCCTTGGTCTGCCATCACGACTCCCTCAGTCCGTCGTTGCTGTCGAGAAGCTCGCAGGTCGTCCGTTACACCCCCGTTATCCAGGCGTTAACCGGCCTGCCGGCCGCCTCACCGTTGACAGTCGTCGCTCTGCTTGACACCTTTGCGATGTAGCGACTTAGCGACGGTCGGAGGTTTGTCTGTCCTCCCAGCCGGTAGCGCTGCGGCCACTCGCCGACCTCGACCCCGTCGGCCGAGTCGCCCACGGGCGCCGGCGAGGCGAGCGCGAGGATGCGACTCTTGGACTACTCGGCGGCTTCGTAGCCAAGGCAGGCGACCGCCAGTTGGAGCTTCCCCTCCGCGTCCAGCGGTTGGTCGCGTTCCTGGCGTTGCGCGGCCGCCCGCTGCAGCGGGCGTACGTGGCAGGACGTCTGTGGCTGGACGCCAGCCAGGAGCACGCCTATGGCTCGCTCCGAGCCACGATCTGGGAGGCGCGCCGCCTGCACTGCCCCTTCGTCCAGGCATCCAATACGCAGGTCGCGCTCGCACCGCAGGTGCGTGTCGACGCCGAGGAGCTCGAGCAGTGCGCGGCCCGCGTGCTTCACGGCGACGGCTTCCCCATCGGAGCGGATCTCGATCGCCTCGTCTGCGCGGGCGAGCTGCTGCCTGACTGGTACGAGGACTGGGTGCTTCAAGAGCGGGCGCAGCTGCACGAGCTCCGGCTCCTCGCACTCGAGAGCGCTGCGGAGACTCTGATCGCCGCCGGGCGCACCTCGGAGGCGTCGATCGCTGCCTTCGCCGCAATCAGCGCCGAGCCGCTGCGCGAGAGCTCCTGCTGCCTGCTCGCTCGGGCGTGTCTCGCGGCGGGGAACCGCGTTGAGGCTGACCGCCACCTGGCCGAGTTCCGCGCCCGCCTCCGGCGGCAATGCGGCCTCGAGCCCTCGCCGAGGATGCGGGAACTCATCCTGGCTACGAGCTCAAAACGCCTCCCTCGGCAAGAACGCCCCGAGCGGCGTGCCGAGTGATCCGGCGAGGCAATGGCGTCGGTCTTCATCAGCCATAGCGCGCGAGACAACGTCCAGGCCGAGCGCATCCGACAGTCGCTAAAGGCCGCCGGTTTCGCGACCGTCTACCTCGATTTCGACCCTGAGTCGGGGATCCCGCGTGGGCGGAAATGGGAAGACGAGCTCTACTCCGAGCTGCGGAAGGCCGACGTCGTCGTCTTCCTCTCGACGGCCGCAAGCGTCAGCTCGAAGTGGTGCCACGCCGAACTCGCGCTCGCGCGGGCGCTCGGGCGGCCGATCGTGCCGGTGCTGCTCGAGCCCGGCGCGGCGCACCCGCTCCTCGAGGACACGCAATGGCTGAGAGTCGAGCCAGGCGACGCGTGGGGTGCGCAAATTCGGTCCCTGCCTGCAAATCGCGCGTTTCGTCGCGTCGGGCCGAGTTTGCGCACCCCACGAGTTCATCGCGACGAACTATCCAGGCCAGCACGTCGAACAGTGGAGGGCGCCGCCTCGCGGACTCCTCGGACGAGGGCGTGACCGCATCGCGGCCGAAAGTACGTGCGGTGTTCCGCCAGTCGACGGCCGCTGTAGGCCGCCCGCTAGGGAGCAACAACTCCTCGCTGAAACCACTACGTCGCCAAATGCCTCATTCAGCTTGAGGCAGCTCGCTGTTTGCGGCAAGACGCGTTGAGCCTTCCACGCGGCATCGACGGCGACGCTCGACCCTGAGCCGTTGCCGTCACTCACGGCCGGTTTCTCCGGTGCGAGCGCGCCGCAACACCGGCGTGCGAAGAGTTGCAACCTCGGACGGATCGCTTCAGAGTGGATGACTCATCGTCGCGCAGGAGGCCGGGGTGGCGCGAAGGTCGCGTGTCTTCATCAGCCACAGCTCGAAGAACGAGACGTATGCCAGCGCGATCCGCGACGCTGTGGAGACGAAGCTGAAGGAGCTCGGCTACGACGTCCTCCTCGACCGGTCGCGCCTCGACCCCGGTGACCGTTGGCGCGCGAAGCTGCACCGCTGGCTGGGCGCGTGCGACGGCGCGGTGCTCCTTTTTGGACCGGCCGCCCTGCAGTCGGACTGGGTGCGGAAGGAGGCGACCATACTTACCTGGCGGCGCGAGTTCGAGACGCAGATCCGCATCGTTCCCGCCCTGTTCGGCGGTGTCGCCAAGAGCGCCCTTGACGAGTATGGGCTCGGTCCCTTGGAGCTGAAGGAAGACCAGATCGCCGAGGTCGACGAGGGGGCCGGAAGTGAGAAGGAGCGCGCGCGTCTCCTCGCCGAGCGGATCGCGAGAGGTTTCGACGGGCTCACTCCGCTCGTGGCCGAGACGCCGATGAGTCGCTGGGTCGAGGACATCGCCGACCTCATCCGCGACAACTCCTTCCTCGAGAACGCGGCCGTGGCGCTGTTCGAGCGGGATGACTTCGCGCCCGGCAACGACCCGGTCGAATCCGAGCGGATGGGCGACGCGGTGGTCTCCGCGGAACGCGTGGCCTACCAGCTCCTGCACAGCGAGCCCGAGGCCATCGAACGCGCCTTCGACGAGCTGCTCCGGGGTCAGATCCGGGATCCCAAGAGGCTGGCGAAGCTCATCACGCCGTCTTGGGTGCCCGCCGAGTCGGCGAAGGCGATCGTCGCCGCGGCGGCGCGACCCGCCGGGAGGCGGCTGGTCGCCCTGCGCTCGAGTCAAACGTCTACGCCCGAGCACGTCGTGTTGAAGGGGACATGCTCCGACGGCCGCAACCTCATCGTCCCGCCGATATCCGAGCGGGCCACGACGGAAGCGGCGGAGCTCGAGCTGACTCAGCTGTACCGGAGAGGCGTCCTCGAACGGTACGGGATCAACGACAGCCGAAGCGATTTGCCCGAAAACGTACAGCTCGCTCAGGAATGGGTCGAGAGGAACGGCAAGCGCGTCTTCGTCGTCCTGCCGGCGACGGCGACGGGGCTCGCCGTGGGTCGCAACCTCTGGAGCGAAGAGCGGATCGACCGGCCGGTCTACCTCTTCGCCGGCGACGAGCTCGAGACGACGAATGCAGTCGCCACGATCGACGGGATCTCTGTGATCGAGCCCGAGCTCGAGCCATTGGCCGAGGCACGCGGCAACTTCGCAGCCAATCGAATGTTCGGCCGGGTCGAGGCGCTCTGAGGTCGATGGACGCAGGCGAACCCGTGGTCCGCTCCAGCTTTGCGCCCCTCCTCGAGGCGATCGACGGGATGGCCGACGATCCCGGCGGCACCGTCGACTCGGCGGCTCCCGACCGGCGGGACGGCCGGGTCTACCGGGCCTCCGACGCCGTGCGGATGGCGATCAAGCTCGCCGTCGTCACGCGCAGGCCCCTCCTGCTCCGCGGAGACCCCGGCTCCGGCAAGTCGTCGCTCGCCGCGTACGTCGCCCGCAACCTCGGGTGGCGGTACTACGAGCACGTCGTCACCTCGCGCACGCAGGCACGCGACCTGCTCTGGACGTACGACACCGTGCGCCGCTTCGCCGACGCCGCGAGCGCCGCGCGCACCGGGCAAGAGCTCTACAACTTCGACTACGTCGAGCCCGGCGTGCTCTGGTGGGTGATGAACCCCGCATCCGCGCGGCTCCGCGGTGCACCCGAGGCGAACCGCCTTCGTGCGGTCGCAGTCGACCCCAACGAGCCCGTCAACTCGACGCGCGACTCGCGCAACGCGATCGTCCTGCTCGACGAGATCGACAAGGCCGATCCGGACATGCCGAACGCACTGCTCGTCCCGCTCGGATCGACCGAGTTCGAAGTGTCCGAGACGGAGACGCCCGTCAGGCCGCCCCGCGGGACGTCGGGCGACATCGGGGAAAGCCCGCGCATGCTCGTCATCGTGACCACGAACGAGGAGCGCGAGTTGCCGGAGGCGTTCGTGCGCCGCTGTGTCGTCCATCGCCTCGAGCATCCCGATGCGCCCGAGCTGGTCGAGATCGCCCGCGCCCATTTCCGAGCGCTCGGCGTGGAGCTCGACACCGCCGAGATCGGGAGGGCGACTTCGATCGCGGATCGCCTCATCGAGATGCGCCGGCTGTGCCTCGAGCGCGGCAGCCGGCCGCCCAGCACGGCCGAGTACCTCGACGCGGTCCACGCCGGCCGCGCGCTCGGGCTCGAGCTCGGCGCAGCCGACTGGAACCTCGTTGAGAGCCTCATCCTCGACAAGGAACGCCTGGACCACGGCGTGCGGCGGCAGGACGCGCAAGGTGCCTGAGGAGCGCGCCCGACTGCGCGTCCACCTCGGACCGGAGCGCGGAGTGGTGTGGGTCGGCGACGTGCTGCGCGCGCTCGCGGCGCTCCGGCCGGCCGATGCCGAGGCGCGGCGGGCGATGGGCGAGGCCCTCGGCTTCCGCGTTCGAGGTGCGTCTGTCACGGACGCGGCCGTGCCCACTCAGCCGGAGCCACTTCCCGACCTCGCGGAACCGGTCGCGGCGCGCGAGCGGCCGGCGCCGATCCTCGAGATCCTCGAGCCGGTGGAGTACGCCCCGGTCGCCGGCCAGCGGCTGGGGACGGTCGAGGCGCTTGCCGCTCTCGTCGCGGAGCACCTCGAGACGGCGCCGCCGTTCACGCCGCTTCTTCGTCCGGAGTGGTCGCCCGGCATCGTCGCCGCCGCGAACGAGACGATCGTCCGCGACGGGCCGATCGACGTCGAGGCGATGGTCGACTCGGCGGCCAGGCTCGAGCTCGCCGAGTCGGTGCCACGCCGGCCGAGGGCGTCACTGCACCGCGGCGTCCAGCTGCTCGTGGACATCGGCGATGGGATGCAGCCGTTTCGCCGCGACCAGCTCGAGCTCGTCGAGGCGGTCCGCTCCATCGCCGGCAAGCACTCGACCGAGGTCCTGTACTTCCGCGACTGCCCGACGCGCGACGAGGGAGCCGGACCCGGCGGCGTGTGGACCTGGCGACGCTACCGCCTGCCGGAGCCGCGCCGCCCGGTACTCGTGCTCACCGACTTCGGGATTGGCGGCCCACAGCTGCGCGCGGCCGGCGGCACCGTCGACGAGTGGGTGCGGGTGGCGCTCCTCCTCGCGCGTCGCGAGTCGCGCCTCAGCGCGTTCGTGCCCTACGCGTCCGATCGGTGGCCGCCGGCCCTGCGCGCGGTCGCCCACCTCGTGACATGGGATCGGGGCACGAGCCGAACTGCCGTCCGACACGCGCTCCGCCACTCGGCCTAACTCCGGCGTGAGCACGACCCTCTCTCCCGCGCTCGGCTACCTCGAGCGAACCGACGTCGATGCCGCCGCCGTGATCGAGCTCGCGACGCTGCTCTCCCTCGCGGTCCTCGTCGAGCCCGAGCTCGTCCGCGCCGTACGGCTGCGAGTCGCCCCGCGGATCGCGGTCACGGCGGAGGGTGATCTCTGGTTCAGCCCGCTCACGTGGGATCGCTCCGCGGCGGGCTTCACCTTCGTCCCCGAAGTCGTCGAGCCGCTGCGTGAGCGGCTGAGGCGCCGCCTGGGCGAAGCTGCGCCTCAGGAGCCGGTCTGGCAGATCGGCGAGATCCTCGACCATGTGCACGCGTCCTCGCCGCCGCTGATTCAGCTCGAGGAACGGATCACGTGGCTCGCGATCTCGCAGGGGGATGCGGCGCGGCCGGAGATCGAGCTCGCGCTCGAACGCGCGGTGCGAGCGGTCGAGTCCGGGCGCGTCGGCGTCGCCCAGTGGGCCGCCCGCGAGCTGCCCATGATGCCGGTGGAGATCCACCGCACCGGCGCCGCCCACCGCCTCGGGCGCGTCTCGCGCCCGCACGTCGGCAAGTCGATCCGTCTCGGCGCGGAGCTCGTCGGGGCACTCGACGCGGTCGCCGTCCACACGACGGTCACGGACGTGCTCGTCGACCTCCCCATGCAGCGCGAAGGGGAACGTCTGCTGCTGGGAGCCCTCGAGGTGGAGCGCGCGCTGGGGATCCAGGTGCCGGACACGGACCCGCGCCTGCTGCACGTGACGGCGGGGGACCTCGACGAGACCGTGAGCGTGCCCGCCGACGGCGTCGTCGAGCGTCGGGTCGGCCGGGGCGAGGTGCGGATCCGTACCGCCGCCGGGGCGGTGTACGAGCTCCCGGCGCTGGCCGAGGAGCAGCGCAAGCGGCCGAGCGTCAGGCCGGGCGCGCTCACGGACGTGATCGTCGTCGTCCCCGACTTCACCGGGAGCGTGCTCGCGCGGGACGGTAAGGACATCTGGAACATCTCGGGAGGCGGGATCCTGCGAGGCCTCACGACGCTCGGGCGCTCGTTCGACGAGCTCGTGCTCGAGCAGGACTCGCCGGACGTCGAGGGCACGCTCGACGGAGTGGCGGCGACCGAGATGGTGGGGGACGCGACGCTCGTCCCCGGCCTCGCCAGGACAGAGGGCTACAGCACCCTGCAGCGATTTCTCACCGAGCAGCTGCAGGCCGTGCCCGACGTCAATCAGTTCGCGTTTCCGTACGACTGGCGACGGGACCACCGGGTAGCAGCCAGCCGCCTTGCCCAGCTGAGCCGCGACTGGCTCGCGTCGTGGAGCGAGCGGTCGGGGGTAAGCGACGCCCGACTCCTCATCGTGGCCCACGGCGCCGGGGGCCTCGTGGCCCAGTACTTCACGGAGGTCCTGGAGGGCTGGCGCGAGACGCGGTTCCTCGTCACGATCGGCACGCCGTTTCGCGGCACGCTCGTCGCCCTCAGGCAGCTCGTCGAAGGCCTACGCCCCGGGTCCTTCTTCGACCTCACGGAAGCCGTCCGCTCGTGGACGTCCGTGTATCAGATGCTCCCGATCTATCCATGCGTCGAGGTCGAGGACGGAATGCTCGTACGTGTATCGGAGGTTTCCCTCCCCGGGGTGGATCGCCGGAGAGCAGCCGAGGCGCTGGCCTTTCACCGCGAGACGCAGGACGCGATCGAGGAGCATCAGCACGACAACGAGTACCTGGCCTCGGGCTACCTCGTGGTACCGGTGGTTGGGATCGGGCAACCGACCCTGCAGGGGGCGGTTCTCGAGGGCGAGACCGTGCGATTTGTCCAGGCGCTGCGCGGCGACGACGTCGGCGGCGACGGCGTGGTCTCACGCCCTTCGGCGCTGCCGCTGGTGGCAGATGAGCGCTACGCGCATTACGTCAGCGAGCGCCATGGCTCGCTGCATCGGAATGAGGAGGTTCTCGACTATCTGAGAAACCTCGTCCGCGGGGGCAGCACCGGCGACGTCTACCGTTCGGTGAGGCGGGGTTCGCAGCTGAGCGTCGTGATCGACGACGCGTTCGTGGTCGGCGAGCCGATCGAGTTCCGCATCGTCGGCGACGATCTAGAGAAGGCGAGGAGCTACGTCGAGGACGTGGACTCCGGCGCTCGTCATCCGGTGCGGCTCCAACGGTCCGAGGGCGGGGCGTTCGAGGGTTTCTCGTCGCCGCTCCCGCAAGGTACGTTCCGCGTCGTCGCGCTGGACGCCGACTCGAGCCAGTCCGCCACCGATCTGTTCGTGGTCTCCGAGGGCGTCGTAGGGCCGCCTATCCCCCCGTAGCGGCCGCTCTCTTGATCACACCGGTCGACGCTCCCAGCGGAAGCCTCACCGTCAAACTCCTCGATCTCGCGTTACCTCGCGGGAAGCCCTTATGCGAGCACGTTGTCAAAAATAGAAAGCCGGAGAGCGACATAGTTAGCCTGACGTCCGCCCCCGCCCGTGTAGCTCCCAGAAACTCAATCGCGTTGAATCAGGGGCGAAAGGTCGCCGGTCGAGTTGTCAGCGGTGGCAGCGGTGACGCCCTTCGATCGCTTATTTGCTCGCGGCGTAGGTAACTTGTTCGCGGCCG
>Ga0137372_10003682_pt1 | contig 14907 bp, 27 predicted proteins | sample SagtaG_6_FD_104911 | JGI IMG/M metagenome (GOLD analysis project Ga0137372, IMG submission 104911) | Vadose zone soil microbial communities from Sagehorn Ranch, Mendocino, California, USA - Sage1_R_60_16 metaG | ecosystem: Environmental > Terrestrial > Soil > Vadose zone | place: USA...
CAGCTTCAAATACCGCGTGCGGGGTTCGGGCCAGATCCGACCGTGATGTGCTGCCGCCCGATGAATGCGATGTGGGTCGGCACGCGCCTCCCTTCCCCGCCTGCGGGGGAGGGATGGGGAGGCCCTCCCTGGAGCCTTCCGGTTGAGGTTGTTCTTCGTCGCATCCCGTCGCAAATCGTGGCCAAACTCCTTGTGCTGCAGCGATTTTCGTCCTTCCCCCATTGTGCTTTCCGCCGCAAAGCGATACATCCCGTGAGCCGTCGCCAGGTAGGTGGCGGGCACCGGAGAACCACCATGAGAACCCGAGCCATCCACCGTCTCTCGACCCCCGCCATCCGTCGCGCGGCCGCCCGCGGCATGTACCCCGACGGCGGCGGACTGTATCTCCAGGTCGCCAAGGACGGAAGCCGGTCCTGGATCTTCCGGTACCGCTTCGGCTTGATCCGCCGCCATCTCGGTCTCGGCGCCCTCCACACCGTCGGTCTTGCCCAAGCCCGCGAGCTCGCCGCGGCCGCCCGCCGCCAGCTGCAGGCCGGTGAAGACCCCATCACGGCGCGCCGCGAGAAGGTGGCCGCCGCCCGAGCCGCCGCCGCCAAGACCGTGACCTTCGACGAGGCGGCCGCCGTCTACATCACCGCGCACGAGGCGGACTGGAAGACAGGCAAGCACGCCGACCAGTGGCGCAACAGCCTTGCCGCCTACGCCAGCCCCGTCATCGGCGACCTCCCCGTCCAGACGATCGACGTCGCGCACGTGATGCGGGTGCTGCAACCGATCTGGTCCACGCATACTGAGACCGCTTCCCGTGTTCGCTCGCGCATCGAGACCGTGCTCGAAGCCGCCCGTGCGGCCGGGCACCGCAGCGGCCCCAATCCGGCCGCGTGGTCCGGCAACCTCCAGCATCTCCTGGCCAAGCGCAGCAAGGTTGCCAAGGTCGAGCACTTCGCCTCGATGCCGCATGCTCAGGTCGCTGGATTCCTGGCGCAGCTGCGGGCGGTCAACACGACCGTTGCCCGCGCCTTGGAGTTCTCCATCCTCTGCTCCTCAAGGTCGGGAGAGGTTTTCGGCGCTGATTGGTCGGAGATCGACATCGCGACGAAGGTCTGGACGATTCCGGCTAGCCGCATGAAGGGCGCCCGCCCGCATCGCGTGCCGTTGTCTGACGCCGCTCTTGCGGTGCTGGGCACGCCCGGCGCTGGGCTGCTGTTCCCTGGGACGCGCCCTGGCCGCCCGATCGCCAAGAACGCGTTCGTGAAGCTGCTGCGCCAGCTTGGCCACGCCACGATCACCGCGCATGGGTTTCGGTCGAGTTTCAGGGACTGGTGCGCCGATAGCGGCGTGAACGGCGAGGTCGCCGAGGCGGCGCTGGCCCACGCGGTCCGGGACAAGACCGAGGCGGACTATCGGCGCGGTGACCTGTTGGCGCGCCGCGCTCCGGTCATGGAGGCTTGGGCGGCTTACTGCGGCGATGACGCGGCAGACAATGTCCGGGCGCTCCGCCGCGCCTGAACTCTGATTTCACCACCACCAACTCAGCCCCCGCTTCGGCGGGGGTTTCTTTAGGTGCTGTCCGTTGACACCCGGCGAAAACCGTCGCAAAGATCGAATCGACGAGTCGTCGTGGGCAGAGCTGGTTAAATGGCTCACGGCGGCACCGGTGGTTCCGGTGCGCCTGAAGATACCTGTACCGCACGTTCAAGAAGGCGGTCACCAATTGCTCCCGGGAAGACAAGTTCTCGCCCCAACGAGAGCCCCGTCGAAGCAAGCAGGCCCGATCTAGCAGCCGCCCTACCAAGGCGGCGAGCACGCCCAAGGCGCAATGCCGGGGCGAGATCGAGGCCAATGCCAATGCCTAAATCCCCCTCTAAGCCCCGCAAGCGTGCGGCCCGCACGCATTTTTCGATTCCCGAAGTCGGGCAGATGCTCGGGCGCCACCGAAGTACGATTTGGCGGAAGAAAGAAAAAGGGCAGGTCCGGACCGAGCGAGTGCTCGGTGTTGAGATGATCCCGGTTGAGGAACTGATTCGCCTCGGCATCCTCAAGGAGTCCACCTGAAAGCAAGGCCGCCCGGTGCGCCCGCACCGAAGCGGCCCTTTTCGTTTTTCACCCGACGTCAATCAAGGATCGAACGAATGTCTCTCTCATACACGAGTCACCGCACTCCCATCAAGCTGCGTCATGATACCCACGAGGACGTGGGCGCGATTATCGCGCTTCTCGCCGACCAGCGTGGGCAGTTGAAGATCGCCGCCAAGTTTTGCCGACAGGTGGAGCGGAGCCGGCATTACTCCGAGCGCGACAAGCGCCATGCGGCACGCCTGCGGCACATGATTTCCGGCATGCTCAGCCTCGCACGCGTGGGTGGCCGGTCATGACGAAGCGCAAGAAAGACGTCGCCGAGCCGAGGTCCTGGCGCGACGTCGTCGCGATCCACCCCGCAGCCGAGCTTTTCCCGCTGATGCCGGAAGCCGAGCTGAAGACGCTCGGTGAGGACATCAAGAAGCGCGGGCTCACAGCCTCGATCACCCTGTGGGCGGTGGGAGATAATGAAACTCACGAGGAATTCCAGCTGCTCGACGGCCGTAACCGGCTCGATGCCATGGAGCTAGTCGGGCTGCAGACAATCGAACAGGACGAGGACAAGAAGTGGAAGATCAAACACTGGCTTTGCAACCGGTCGCAACTTCCGGGCATCCGTGCCGGCGCTACTGTCGTCTATCTCTATGAATATCGTAAGGGTTACATACCGCTTGAATCCAAAGAATTTCGCGAGCGTGACATCGATCCTTATGAATACGTGCTCTCGGTCAATATTCACCGGCGCCATCTCACGTCCGAGCAGAAGCGCGAGCTGATTGCGAAACTGCTCAAGGCCGCGCCCGAGAAGTCGGACCGCGCAATTGGCAAGATGGCCAAGGCCGACAAAAACACGGTCGCCTCGGTCCGGTCCGAGAAGGAAGCACGTGGTGAAATTCACCACGTCGAAACCCGGACTGACACTAGGGGACGGAAGTCGCCGGCGAGGAAGCCGAAGGGCCGGATTCAAACCGTGGCGACGGCCGAGACCGTTACGCCGCCGGCCACCGTGCCCGCGCCCGATCCCAAGCCTGAGGCGGCGCCCGCCGTCGGCGCCAACTTGCATGCAGTCAGTCTGTTTGAAGACCTGGCTGACACCGCAACAAGAGCCGACGCTGTGGTGGTTGCGCACAAGCTGCACAAGATTTTGTCGTCCCAGCATAGAAACAAGCTGCTGACGTTTCTCGCCGATCTTTTCAGCGCGCTCGACGACGCGGGACCAGACAATGTGTATTGATCGTGGCCGCCACCGTCTGCTGCGCGGCTCAGTCTGAGCTCGCGCCATGAAGATCCACTTTCCGAGGCGTTCGCGGGGGCAGCCGTCGGCCCAGGCCAAGCGGCAGCACAAAAAGGAGCTGGCCGCGTTCTGCGACGCCATCCGGCAAATCGAATCAGGACTCGATTTCAAAGTCTCATCCCGCGGTTGGTGCTACATCCTCGAGGAGCACGGCCTCAGGAAGGGCGACTTCGACGCCGCCCAGCGGCTGATCAATGACTGCCGAAAGTCCGGTGATCTGCCGATCGATATCTGCGCGCTCGACGAAGGCCGGGCAACCGCGTGCCTCGTCAAGATCAACGGTACGACGCCGGAAGAAGAGGCCGAGGATTGGGCTGACTACGTCCGCAACGATGCCTACCTCTCTTATCGGCCCATCGCGTTCTGGGAAGAGCTCGACGTTTATTTGGAGATGACCGTCGAGAAGATCGACCTGGTCGGATTGTTTGAGCCTGTATGCAGTGAGTTTCACGTCCCGCTCACCAACGTTTCAGGATGGAATGATATCAACCGGCGCGCGGAGATTATGCGGCGCTTTGCTTATTGGGAGATGCGCGATAAGCGCTGCGTTCTCCTGCACTGCGGTGACCACGATCCGGGCGGGTTGCACATCTCGGATTTTCTGCGCAGCAATTTCGCCGATCTCACCGGCGCGGTCGGGTGGTTGCCTGACGACTTGAAGATCGATCGATTCGGACTGAACGCCGACTTCATCCGCAAGCACCGTCTCACGTGGATCGATAACCTGGAGACGGGCAGCGGCAAGCGGCTCGATGACCCGCGCCACAACGATCACTACAAATCGTATGTGCAGTCCTATTTGGAGGAGTTCGGCGCCCGAAAAGTGGAAGCGAATGCTCTCGTCGTCCGGGCCGATGCTGGCCGTGCGTTGTGCCGGCGAGCGATTCTCAAATACGTGCCTGAAAGTGCCGTTGCACGATATGAGCGCAAGCTCGCAGCGGCTCGCCGGCAAATGCAGCGCCACCTTCAAAAGCTCCTCGCATGAGTATCGGACCCAATCGCGATTGGCCCTTCGCGCCGTTGGTGCCGCACCACTACGGCGTGATTTGCCCTGATCCGCCGTGGCCATACGAAATGTACCCGAATGTGCCGCGGTGTGAGCTTGTTTGCGCGACGCCACAGGCCGGGCTGGGATTGTTGGGGTGATGAAATCGACCGTGCCGGCGGCACCGGCATTACGACGGAGAACTGAGATGAAAGTAAGAATCTTGGCTACTTGCACGTTCAGTACCTTGGACGATCGATGGCACGGCACGGAGGCCGAGCTCGGCGCCGAAGCTCTGCGGGCGGCGGGCTTCGAGGCACTCGTCATGCCGGAAAACCATCCGGACCGGGACGAGTGCGGCATCGGTGCCTTTGTCGAAGCGTGGCGGGATGTCGAAATCGATGAGCCCGGTGCCGTCGACGATATCAGCGCAAGGATGGTCCAGGAGATTGAACGCATCGTCGGGAATACGGCTGATGTGTTCGAGTGGCCCACCATGCCGCTCGATCGCCCGCCGTTCCGTCATGACGATCTCGGTCGTCCGATCTGATCCAACAAACAGTGAGGCGCGGGCTCCGGCCCGCGTCCCACACCACACGCCGGCCCGGATGATGCCAGCCACAAAGGAACCTAACCAAATGACCGAAGACAAAAAGCTTGCCAAGGAAGCAACACAGCGCGATGCCGAGAATCTGATGCGCCTCACCCATGACCTCGGCGTCCCGGTGGAAATCGCCAGCTCAGTTGACGGCGTCCCAGTTGACAAACAGACAGCGATTCACCTCACCATCGGTCGCCGCGACATGCTCAGCCGTAGCGAGGCTAAGCACACGGCGGGAGTCTGGAAAGACATCGTCCGCAAGTTTCCCGGCGCACCGAAGACTATTTCATTGCTCGGCTATGACGACGACCCGCGCGAGATCTGGGAGATCCCGAAAGCCGCCCGTTATGTCCGATGGTGGGCGCACTACGCTGGCATTCACGACGCTACCGACATCCAGGCACAAATGGGGATCGAGAAGCTCGGCACGATGGCCATGGCCTTCCTGGCCGCATGCGGCGTGCCGATCGAGGGTGTCAAGGTCGAACTGCCGCCGAAGACACAGGCGCACTGACGATGACCAGCATCGGCAAACAGACCGACATGGCGTGGCTGCAACACCAGCCGGCGCGAGCTCGCATCCCGGAAGATGTCTGGCGGAAGGTGCGCGCGTTCAGGCGTGCGATCGCGCCCGGTGCGGCCCAGATGAACGCGCTGCAAGATGTGCACCAATTGGCCGTCGACGTAGTGCACAAGAAGGGCATCGGGCAGCAGCGCGCAATCGCTCGTCTCGTCGCGCTTATCACTCCCACTGCGATCGTCACCGCCGGTGCCGGAACCGTCGCGTGGGCTTGGCCGGAACCGCGCGGGCCAATACTTGAAAGCGACGATCCTGGCCAGCGCCAAGATTGCATTGTCGTCCGTTACGCTCAGGTCGAGCGGGTTGGCCGGTCAACTCGCGTCCTGAATTACGCGTGGTCGTTTGAAGGCCCCGATCACGCCATGGCACGCGTGCTACAGCGCGATCCGTCGAGCGATCTTGGTGCGGTGCTGTGGGAAGCACACACCGCGTTCATGGCGGCCGATGCCGATTCGGTGCTCGATCATTTCATCGAAGCGCGTACGTTCTATCTATCCGCCGGCAACGGCCTGTTTGTTTGTAAGGGCATCAGCGCCAAGGACGCGAAGGGCGAGCGATTCCTCTATGCGCGGGCGGAGACGTGGATTGCAGCCGGGATGGCCAGAAGCGACCAGCAACCGCTTGCGCCGGCAACTGATAGTGTCGATACGACCGGGAATATGCTGTTCGAGCTGGCGCTAAACGGCGCCAAGACCGAGGTGAGAGATGAATGACGTGTTTGATCTGCTCAGCGAACTCGACATTAAATTCCGCTACTCGAAATCGGCGTGGCAAGAGGTGGCAAAAGAGGTAATCAGCTGGGGCTGTGACCCGGAGCTGGGATTATTTATCGGGGACGAGTGGCCACTAGACGCGGCGAAGATTCCCTTGAGGAACGCTCTTGAAATCGAACTGTCGATATATGCCGTCCGCCTCGAATTTACCCGTCGATATCCGGCCATGACCAAATACAGAATTGCAGCAGATCTGCGCGCACTGAAGCGCAAAGCTGAGGAGCTTTTGAATCTTATGCGGCGGCCCGGGGTCGGCCTTTACTTGCTCCCGTGGGAAGGGCATCGCGGCGGTCCGAAGGGGATGCTCCTGATTATGGAGAAGTTATTGGAGGTTCTGTCCGAGCGGGAAGAATGGCTGACGACATCAAATCCGAATGAACCCTACCCAGGGCCGGCTGCACCCAAGGACTGTGAGGCACCAGGCGAGGGATTTCAGTGGCAGCATCGAAGCCTGTCTGACGACGCTTTGCCCGCACTCATCACCAGAATCCTGCGCATCTACACAAAGATTTCCCGACGCCTTCCTGGAACGCAACATGACGGACCCGCCGCCCGCTTTCTGCAGGCAGTCATCCGACCCGTAGTCGAACTTACGGAAGGGGAACTTCGCTATCAGTTACGGGAGGTGGTGCGACATTCGGTCCCTGGCGAAACGCACTCCTGGGAAAAGTGAGTTTCGCCATGGCGAAACGCACTCCTGAGAAAAGTGAGTTTCGCCAGTACCGCCCCCCTTGAAAATGCTCTAACTGGATTGCTCGGTGAATCGATTCTTGAGCCGAGCATGCCTCGCCCACCCAAGCCTAAGCGATCCATTCACGATCCCGACTGGCCGTTCTACTTGCCCGAAGAATGGGGTGAGACCGGTCGCACGCTCTTCTATCGGAAACTCCAGAAATGGCTCGATGACGTGGCCACAGGCCGCACGCGCTGGGGTGATGACGTCAATCGAAATCCGAAGGAGCCAACCAATTGAGTTGCACGGCCGGCGCCCCGAAGGACGCCGCCGGCAGGTCTTGAGATTTCTTGGTAGGACTAAGTCTGGCGACTTGTCTCCTACCGCATTCGCCGCCTTGCGGCAAGGAGCAGGTCCCAATGGCCCAAGCCTCTACCCCAACGCCTATCGACCGCGCCGATCGGTCGTGGTTTCGGGCTAACCCCACCCAAAACTTTCGCTGTCGCCTCCCGGAGCCGGATGAGTTTCGGCCGGACGAGCTCGCGCACCAACCGGGCCGTGGTGAGCCGACGGTCCTCCTCATCGCAAGCCGTGCCCACGGCAGGGTCCGCCGCGTGGCCAAGATGCTGCGCTTCAAGCTGCCGGCCCGGGGCGTGGCATGAGCAAATACCTGAACGCGGCTCTAGTCGAATTGCGCAAATACGACATTGCCCCGCGCGTCCTCAACGGCGGCCGCCACCAAAAATTGGAATGGCAAGTTCCGGGACAGCCGCGACGCGTAATTCCCGTCTCGGGCACCCCCAGCGACGTCCGCGGCATCTGGAATTTCCGTGCACAAATTCGCCGTGTGCTGCGCGAAGACGGCGCTAAGCCGAAAGACAACATGCGCCGTGCCGCACAGCAGATCATTGCCATGCCGGCGCCAGTCGAGCCGCTGACAGTCGAGTCGAACGCTTGGAGCGTGAAGTGGCCGATCTCCAAGACCTCATCGTCGAGTTGATGGCGCCGACAAAGAAGGGTGAAGTCACCGCGTCGGCACCCAGCGAACCGAAACTAGGGAAGATGGCCGAGGTGCTGCAGTACATGTTCTATGACAAGCCTCTGTCCATCAAACAAATCGCAGCAGCAGCTAACGAACCTTACGGCATCGTCTCCGGCCGTCTGCAGGCGTTGAAAGCCCGCGGCCTGGTCAAACAATTGTCCGGCCGTGGTGGCGAATGGCTAAAGGCACCAATTCCATAAGGGGACGAAACATGACGCGCAATCGCCTAGGTAATCGGCGCCACGCCACGACTTTCAATACTGAGCTGAACGGACTCCATTACAAAGTAACCATCGGATACTTCCCCGATGGATCACCGGCCGAGGCATTCATTAGCAATCACAAATCCGGAAACGCCGCCGATGTTGCTGCACGCGATTGCGGAATCCTTATCAGTCTCTTGCTCCAACACGGATGCAGCGTCGACACGATTGCCGCGGCCCTGAGCCGGAATTCGGACGGGTCTCCGAGTGGCATCGCAGCGGCAGCAGTAGATGAGATCAGCAAGTTTCGTCAAAAATGACGAATGCGCGCCGGCGCACTCCGGCAGGCCAGTAAGAGGAGAATTCCGAAATGGCCAAGACCACTGAAGCAGTAGCTCACGCTTTCTCAAAGCTTACGGACTATCTGATGGAATCTGAATGCTCCCACTTCGAGATGTGCGGAGCCAATAGTGAACGCGTCGAGGATCACGTCTTGTGGGACCTCGCAATCGTCGGCGGATGGCTTGATGACACAACGACCGAGGAGTGGCTCACAAACCGGGGTGTTGACGTCACCGCAGCCAAAACCAAAGCAGCGTAGCGCACCGGCGTATTCCGGTAAGGAAAGGGACTTTGTGCCATGGGTAAAGACGTAAAGAAGCGTCCGCTCGACGACGAGGACGACGATGGAGCGCAAGCTGAAGAGGAGGAGCAGCGCGCGCGCCTCAAGTTGGTTACCCCCGAACAAGAGGAGGAACTCGACGAGGACGAGCGTGAATTCCAGGCTCTCCGGAAGGACGTTCCTGGCGTGAAGGGCAGCAGTGCCCTCGGAATCGTCGCGGTCGCGGTGGGAAAGTTGCCGGCGCCGAAGAATGAGTTCTTCCGCACCAGCAAGGAATTCAGAATGACTACCGCGATCGTCGACCTCGAGGTCGGGATGGAACGCCAGTTCTTCGCCGTGACTCCTGACATGGAGGTTGCGCTGGCGGCTATTGGCATCACGACCACGGACCATCGTCTCTATCTGACGGTGACTCCCCGTGGTGGATTCCGGCTTGTCCCGGTCCGCGAAGCTGACTCCAGTGGTGATCAGAATGAGTATCATCGCAGCAAAGAGATTGCCTTGCTGGAAGCGATGGACGCATGGAAGCGGATCTACACGGACCTGGAGAACCATTGCTACAAGGTGTTTCCGGCACCGGTAGGAAGGTTTGCTGATCCGATCTGGCCGCAGCTGAAGCCGGCTAAGATCTTTCGACTGGCCTTTCGCGACAAGGGCAGGCTGATCAACAGCACCGAGCACGCCGTCTACAAGAAATGGGCTGCTCGTGACACCGACTGAGGCTCTTCTACTCCTCGCGGCCTTTGATGAAGTCTGGCTGTTTGACTTCGAGTTCATCTCGCTGCCTGGAGAGCACCCCGACGTCGTCTGCCTCGTAGCGCACGAATTGCGCTCGGGGCGGACGCTTCGGTTGTGGCGGGACAAGTTGACGGAAACCCCACCATATCGCACCGACGCTGGTGTTCTGTTCGTGAGCTTCGTGGCGTCCGCGGAGTGCAGCTGCCACTTAGCGCTCGGGTGGCCACCGCCCGCCCGTGTTCTCGATCTCAGTCCGGAATTCCGAAACGTCACGAACGGCGTTGATCTGCCGGACGATCCCGCGGACAAGAAGGGCAAGGGTCGGAAGGGATTGATCGGCGCCCTGCGCTTCTACGGCATCGAAACTGTCGGCGCGAAATTCAAAGATGCGATGCGCCAACGGATCTTGCAGGGATGGCCGTTCACTGCGGAGGAGCAAGACGAGATCCTACAGTATTGCGAGTCCGATGTGCTGGCCTTGAAGTTGTTGCTTCCAAAGATGCTGCCGTCCATAGATCTACCCATCGCGCTCTACCGTGGCGAATTCACTGGCCCCGTCTCCGCTCTGATGGAGCACCGCGGTGTTCCCATAGACATGGAGGTGTTTGGTCGCCTGCGCAACAAACGCACGTGGCGCGCAATCCGCGACAGCATGATTCCAGCAGTGGACGCGCAATACGGCGTCTATGTGCGAAACACGGCCGGAGAGTGGTCGTTCAATCAAAAGCTATTCGAGGACTGTGTGAAGGTGCGGGGCATCGACTGGCCAAGGTTGGAAACCGGAAAGCTCAATTTGCGGCAGAAGACATTCGATGGAATGGCCAAGGTCTTTCCGGAAATGGATGCACTGCGGCAGCTGCGTTACACACAAAGCAAATTGCGGAAAATCAAGTTGTCCGTCGGTCGCGACGCGCGCAATAGAACTGTTTTGTGGCCGTTCGTCGCCAAGACATCGCGCACGCAGCCCAAGGCGGCCGAGTGGATTTTTTCGCCCGCCGTGTGGTTGCGCTCGCTGATCAAGCCCAGCGCCGGAATGGCGGTCGCCTATCTCGACTACTCGTCGATGGAGTTCATGATCGCCGCGGCGCTGTCCGACGGGCACTGCCTGCCGACCAACAACATGCTTGAGTTATATCGGTCTGGCGATCCCTACTTGGCATTTGCGAAGCGAGTGGGAGCCGTTCCGGAATCGGAGACCAGAAAGACTCCTTGGGTCGATGCCATTCGGGACAAATACAAGGTCCTATTGCTCGCGACCCAATACGGCATGTCCTACTCGGCGTTGGCGATGAGAGTGGGTGTAAGCACGTTCGAAGGCCACGAGATGCTCAACCAGCACAAGGCGGTGTTTGCCCAGTATTGGCAGTGGTCCGAGGATTGGGTGCAGACCGCTCTGCAGTCCGGCAAGATGTGGACCGCGCTCGGCTGGACCTGTCGCACCGGTATCACCGAATTCAACGAGCGCTCAATCCGCAATTTCCCCATCCAGGCGACCGGCGCTGAGATCCTGCGGGTGGCCTGCATCATGGCCACCAGGCGCGGCATTCGGCTTTTGGGGCCAGTGCATGACGCGACGTTAATCGAGGCGCCGGTCGGCCGGATCGAGGCCGACGTGGCGTTGATGAAAGAGATCATGCGGCGGGCGTCTAGAATTGTGCTCGGCAACGCCACAGACGGGATACCGCACGAGATCCGCACGGACGCGAAGATCGTCTGCTATCCGGATCGCTATGTCGACAAACGCGGCGTGGAAATCTGGGATGAAGTCGTGAGGCTGCTCGATAAGGAGGACAGGAATGAAGAAGCGAAAGCGCGCCTACAAAGCGCCTAAAGTCAAAGATCCGTTTGTAAAGGTGCCGCTATGGTTTGCGGTGGAGGCGGCGAAGGCAACGCGAACATCCGGAGCGCTGGTGTGGATCTGGCTGCTTTACCAGGGTTGGCGGGACCGCAAGAGCGTAGGTCGGGACGCGGTGCGGATGGCAAACGCCAAGCTCAAGTCTTGGGGAGTCAGCCGCAATGTGAAGCAGCGGGTTCTTCGCGATCTCGAACGGGCCGGGCTGATCGAGATCGAACGGCGCCCGAGAAAGTCGCCGAACGTAACCTTGAAGCTGTTGTGATTTCTGTGTCGCAGACGGGACAGATGGCTGTGTCGCAGACGGGACAGATTTTTATAACCTGTGTCTCCGCTAAGCATGCGGTCCCTGTCTTATCCTCTTCTCTTTCTTACTTACTACTCTCCAACCAATAGAGGAGCGATAGAATCATGGGAGCATACGAGAGTTGGGTAATCGTCAGGCCCAGACGGCACAATCATCATGCATGTTGAAAACGATGGTTGGGCTTTCCTGCGCCGTGGACCAGAATCGAGTGACGAGGTGGACACTGGAGGAGCTGCGGCAGTTTCCGCAGCTGTATGACTAGGCTAAGTCCGAGTTGATAGCTCTCGGGTTGCTGCAGGAGTGAAGACCTTTATAGTGTACACCAGAAGGAGAACTACTATGTCGCGTCCCAACCCTATCACTCCCGTTGTTGCTAGCGGGCTTCAAGCCGCCTTCGACCATCTCAACGTGACCTTGTTTGATGGTTCACTACCGGCCGATACGTTCATCGTTTATGCCCGCAAGGCGACGGTCAATGGGATACTTCGCCGCCAAGCGGTTTAACGATCGTGTTGGCAAAAAGGGCATCTATCACGAGTTAGCACTTAATCCTGATGTGTTCATCCGCCAAACCGACCAGCAAGTTGTGCAGACATTGCTGCATGAGATGGTTCATGCTTGGCAGCACAAATACGGAAAACCCGGGGCGCGTGGTTATCACAACAAAGAGTGGGCACAGAAGATGATTGTGGTTGGTCTGATGCCGTCATCGACGGGTGCGGTTGGTGGCAACGTCACCGGTCAGCGGATGTCCGATTACATCATTCCGAACGGGCCGTTCGTTCGGGCGTATGCGAAGCTCAAAGCGTCGGGCTGGAAGTTGCGGCTGCAATCAGCACCACGCGCCGGGCAGACCGTGACGGTGAACTACAAGACCAAATTCTCGTGTCCCAATTGTGGGCTTAATGTTTGGGGCAAGCCCGACGCGCGTGTGGACTGCCGTGATTGTAGCGTGCCCATGGTGGCAGCAGTGTAGTGTACAGTAGGGTACTAAGTTGGTGGTGTAGGGTACAGTAGAGTCGCGGATAGAGAGGTGTGATGCCTCACAGCTTCAAAGCCTCCTGCCGGCTGTTGGTGTGGGCTGCGGTGTACGCACCCGCGGATTTCGATAGGCTCCGGCTTCTCGCTGCGCTGGCCAGGGAGCGGGATCGTTGCTTGCGAATGCTCACAGTGGTAGAGGAAGCCGGCAACGACCACGGTTGCCGCGCCGCGTTTCGCCGCCTCAAACGGCTTGATGAGAACGTGGTGACTACCGTCCGGCGACCTATGGCTTATGACCGTATGGCGTAATTAGTTTCGCTACCGTTCCATTTCGTGTATAAGCCTTCTCCATCACGCGTGCTGTGGCCGGCCATGGGGACGGACTTCGCCGCCTTGCCGATCGTCATCGGCGAGCGGCCGCTGAAGCTGTCGTCCGTTGCTGCCCGGTTGCCGCCGCTAGACATCGTCAGACCGCATGGACGCTTGATGCTCAGGTTGGAGTGCAAACAATGGTAGATAATTTGGCTGCAACGCCTGACTATCCGAAGACGGGGGTTGTCGAGGCCATGCGCGATCTGAAGGCCATAGCCAAAAAGTACGATCCGCACATTCGCTGGTGGGCATTGGTGTTGTCGTTTACCTGGTTTTTGCCGCCGGGAGCGGAAAGCGGGGTGGTGAGTTGCGACCCTGCTGGAACTCGTGAAAGGCGGCGCCAAGAGCAGAGCGCGCGAAGCGCCAAAGCCCGGCGTACACGTCTCGAGAATGCTGAGGCACAGAGGCTATGAGCAAGTTCGGGTGGAATGCGCACAGATTTGCCAAGCTCGAATACGCACTGCCAATCGAGAAGCCAAAGGCTGTTGTGAGAGGAAAGCCGCGCTCTCGCATACGTGCTTGGCGGGCCGAGCCCGAAGCCGCTGAAAAAGTATTCTCTGAGCATGCTGTCTTCACACCATCTCGGCGACGCAGTGCTGCCAAGCCGCTAACCAGCGAGACCAAGCGATGACGATGAGTGTAGGAGTTGATCCGCTCGTGTTGCTTGTGAACGTGACCAATTGGCATTTAGAGCGAGCTGACGAGGAACGCAAAGCCGGTCATACTCAAGCTGCAGAGCGACATCTCGCAATCGCCGTGGGCTTGGAGCACGAGTTGTCGGTGGCACCCGCAACGATGAGACGTCGAGAGAGCGAGAGCTGATCGAGATGAAGGATGATCCAAGGATCTCACTAAAGCCGCGGTCAAGCCAGATATTTGCTCGGGGTCCTGTTTGATCCCCCCTCCACCTCGAGTCCCGCGGGCCCGCGACATAGGGGCAGAGAAAGTTCACAAAATGAGATGTTACGTTACCGAAATGATCGATCGAGGCTACAATGAAGCCGCTTCCTACTGAATTATCGACCGCGCAAATGTGCGAGCTTATCGGTATCTCAAAACAGCACCTTGGCCGGCTCGAGCGGGACAGGATTGTCAAAAAGCTTGGCAAGAATCGTTATGCCACGTCATCGGTTGCGGCGGTTTTTGACCACATGCGCAAGCGCGGTGCGGGTCCGGCTCGCTGGAACGAAGCTCGCTGCAAGCGCATGGAAGAGGCTGCACTGCTGGCCGAGCACGAAAGGCGGCTTCGTGAGGGCGAGCTAATGCTGAGGGCCGACTTCGAGATTCCCTTTATGGCTTGGTTGATGGCGATACGCGCGGCGCTGCTGGCGCTACCTAATAGGGTTGGTGCCCACCTTCATGGCCGTTACGATGAAGCGCTGGTTTTGGAGATGGTGAGCCTCACGAAGAAGCTGATCTATGAGCTGCTGACCCGGTTTTCGAAGATGACTGACTTCGAGTACAGACGGATGCACGACGACGCCAGACGGCACAAGGAGGGTCGCAATGTTGAAACGGAAGACGAGTCCGAAACGGAAGACGCCTGAGGCCGTAATGGAGGGTGTTGTTCGCCGCGTGCTGGCCTCGCTGGATCCGGACGACGAGAACCGCCGCCGGCGCATCGAGGCGATCGAGGCGGAGTTCCGAGTTACTCGGAACTGAACCCCACCCCCGCCGATCAGGCCCACCCGGACCAGCCGCCGCCGCCTCGGGCGGAGCACTATGACCGCGGCCTAGCCGACGCGTTCGCGGTGCAGACGAGATCACCGAGGCAATCGTCGCCACGATCGGGCCGCAGCTCTATG
>Ga0137372_10003684_pt1 | contig 14899 bp, 19 predicted proteins | sample SagtaG_6_FD_104911 | JGI IMG/M metagenome (GOLD analysis project Ga0137372, IMG submission 104911) | Vadose zone soil microbial communities from Sagehorn Ranch, Mendocino, California, USA - Sage1_R_60_16 metaG | ecosystem: Environmental > Terrestrial > Soil > Vadose zone | place: USA...
TGTTCTCTCGGGGAGTCAACTTGACTCTCCGATGACTTGGCCTGGTCATCTTCTCTCGGGGAGTCAACTTGACTCTCCGGCGCTGATTCCTCTTCTGCGGTGATGGTGATGTCGCTGGCCAGCTCCTCGGTGCTCTCGGTGTTTGCGTACTGCTTGAGGGAAGGAATGCGAGCAATGAGCTTGTCGGCGTATTCTTCTCTGCTGATTGGGATCGCGCCGTATGCAATGGCTTTGGCTCGCTTCCCTGGCGTGAGGTCGTAGTGTGGGAAGGTTGGGTGCCGTTGGAACCATTGCCGTTTGAGTCCAATCTTGCCAGCCATGTCGTGCAGGGTCTGGATGTTGCCAATGACGGTCATATGGCACCAGTCCTTGTAGGGAAGCTTGGAGTCTTCGTAGTGCTCGATGGGATCGACGTAGATAGTTCCTGTCGGGGAGTCAACTTGACTCTCCGATGACTTGGCCTGGTCGTCTTCTCTCGGGGAGTTAACTTGACTCTCCGGTGGTCGTGTCGCCGGGTCGATTTCGGGAGCTGCTATCCAGAGGGCATCCTGCAGGTGCTCTTCTTCTGAGTGGTTGATGTATTCTCGGCCACAATCCAGGCATATGGTATGATGAATGGGCTTGAGGTTGGTTGAACCGCATTTCTTGCAGTGCTCACGCTTGCCGCCGTGGTTGATGGAGTATTCAGCGCCGTCTTTTCTAGGAGCGATGGCTTCAGGCTCCTGAAAGACGATGGGGTTGAGGGCGACACTGACCTTGTCGTAGTTGAGTGCGCCTGGCTTGTTGAGTGGCTTTTCTTGCTTCGTTTTTGTGAGTGCGCCCCATTGGCTGAGTTCCTGTATTTTGACGCCGACGGTTTTTCTCTCCATGCCGACCGCGCTGCCGACGGTAGCCATGTCGATCTCGATAGGGTCGGTTGGGTCTGGCCGCAACTTGCTATTCTCGTTTTCCAGGTGGATGAGGACGAGTTTGTGTGGTGCCTTAATCTTCTTGTTGGCGAGGAGTCGTCTGATGCGTTCTTCGCGTTCCCTGTAGGTGTCGATCCGCTCCTGGCAATATTTCTTGTCGTCGAGGAGCTGGCTGTTGACTTCCTCCAGTTTGCTGGCGTGCTGGAGGGCAAAGGTGAGTAGTGTGGCTGTGGCGGAAGCTACTGTGATGGGTCTTCTTGTTCTGGTGAAAGGAGGATTTTCTGGAGGTATATTATCTCTTCCATTGTCGTTGTCTGCTCTTGGTATGCTGTTATCTGGTGCTGCTGGTTCGCTATCAATTGCTCCTGCTTGTCTATGAGTTGTTTGTTGCTCCTGACTAGCTTCCTGTAATCCGCTAGTTCTTGCTGTTGCTTCTCTATGGTTTTCATGGCTCTTTGTAAGAGAGCTTGTCCCTCGTACATTATCTCTTCGCATTCCCTGAGATTTCTGGTTTGTGGTTTCATTAATGGTTTCTTCATAGTGGGTCTTGTTCTCCTTATCTTTATTGTCCTCTAATTCTGCTAGTTGCTCTTCCAGTTCGGCCTTCTCCTCGCGTAGGTTGGTATTTTCGCCCTTGAGGGTAGCTATTTCGTCCTGCTGATCCTGAATGTGCTGCTGGGCCAGGCGGAGCTGGTTGGTCACCTCGTTTGTGGGTGCCTGGGGGTTGGTCAGGTCCGGCTGCTTTGGCTCGGCCTGGAGGTGTTTGATCTGGCTTTGTAAGCGGGCGATGGTCTTTTCCGCTTGTTGGAGCTGCTCACGTAGGCAGTGCTTTTCCTGACCGTGTGTGACATTATGAAGCGTTAGGTCTTTATTGACGGAGCGTAGCCGCTCTATCTCTGCCTCAAGAGTGGTAGTATCCTGTTGGTTGGTGTCTTCTGATGGTGCTGGTTGTGTGGAAGTTGCCTGCTCTAGTTCTTGGATACGCTTCTTTAGGCGAATGATGGTTGACTCATCCTCGCGTCGAAAGTACTCCAGATCACGGATACGGAGTTGTGCGTTACGGCAGCTCTCGTATGCGCGCTCCACCTGTTCGGGGCGTGCAAGCTCTAATTTGATTTCCAGTTCGGTGATGTGCTGCTGTAGTTCCTTCATGCTGGCCTTCTTCTTGGGCGCCTTCGTGCTGGCTGATCCTGGTTCAGTTGGGTCATCCTCAAAAGGTGATGGGGTAGCGGCGGGATCGCTTATGGGAGTGCTGGTGTCGTCGTGTGCCGGTGGATCGGCGGGGCGAACGTGCTCTGGCTTGACAGAAACAGTGGTTAGCCTTCCATCGCGTTTCTTCACTTGAAGGAGGAGCGTTTTCGGGTTGATTTTGAGGATAGTACCATCGACGGGATGAATATAGCCGTATCCGCCTTTCAACTCTTGGAGCCAGATGACGGATTGGCCCTGAGAGAATGTTCCAGTTGGTTGGTTGGGGTGCTCTTGAATCATGCTACACCTCGCTTTCTGCTGGTGAGTGTAGCAAATGAACGTGGGTAAAAGGTAGGTAGGACGTGGGTAGAAGATGGGGAAAACGTAGGAAAAACGCGGGAAAACGCGGCAAGGTTGAGCTTGTCGTGAAATTGGCTACAGTTGTCCCCTTTTTGTGGGACATTAGATAAATTTTGCTGCATACGTGGTGGCAAATCTGTTATAATCATGATAAGGTCCTTTGCATGCGTCAGACAAAGTGAGGTCCCTCAGTGGTCCTTCTCTTGCAGTGACGCAAGTATGGGTGACTAGCTCTCTCGGTTTCGGTCTTGGCAGAAGGTGTGCCGATTGAGCGACAATAATTCAATAATTTTCTGTTAGTAGAACTGGCGAGACTCTTGGTGGTGCTTGAGTCGAGGCCGGTTCTTTTTTTCTCCTATTGGCAATAACGATTGATTGTGTGATTCGGTTAATCTGGCCTCTTCGTACTACCTATCTCCTTATGTGGGCTACTCTCTTCTGGCAAGTCGAGAGTAGCCTGTTTCCGTTGTTTTACTGCTTGCTGGCGTAGAGTGTTAATCCATCAGGAAAAGGATAGGGTGTGTGGTATCCGTCTAAAAAGCCTTTAATAAACTCATCTTCAGGGAATAAGTGAGCAATGCCAAGTCTTATTCTCTTAGCTATCTCGTCTTGGGCTGTGATCTTTTGTGCGTCTAAGGTCAATTTGGGGTGTTGGTATGAGGCATTGCTCCCGGCGGCTAAACCAGCTCGATACGTGCTTATCATGGTTTACTCCTTTATTTGTTGGACAGCTTCTCGGTGCTGTTGGGCAAAGCGTGAGTCTGATGTCTCTAAATCTAACATGTAGCGGTGCCAGTCTGGGAATAGATAATCCTCTGGTATATCTTTTAGCCTGATGAATCCTAGCTTCTGGCATAGTTTTTGGCCTGGTTCTTCGGCGCTTACTGCGTAAAGGCGGTGGATGTAGATTTGTCTCTCGGCTAGCTCTTCAAGGAAAGAGTGGAACTCAGACATGAGGCGGAAGCCGACTCGCTGTGTGTGGTTGGAAATGCTTTCCACTGTTGCAATTCCTACATAGAGGTCGTAGGTGTTTCCAGGTTGATAGGCTAGGATGTCGTCTGGCTCGATGTGCCAGGCGCGTTTTCTTACGGCCATTATATCGCTTAGCGTTTCGGGGGTATAGGGAACTGCGTGGATGTATCCTGAGACCTTTTTATCTGTTATTGCAACGAGGTCGATGAGTGGGTTGATGGCGTACCAGCTTATGCGCTGTTTGGCGGTGGCAGTCTGCCATCCTCGGACGGTGAGGACTTCAGCGATGCCTTGAGCGTCTTGTGGTTGGGCTATGCGCACTTCGGTTGTGTCCTTTTCTTCGCGGGTATGCAGGAAAAGAGTCATCTGGTTTGCTAGATGGTCGATCTCTTTCTTTTCGTAGAATCCTTCTGTTCGCAAAGGTGGAACATATTTTTTGATCTTGCCTTTACGGACGTAATAACTGAATGTTGATGGGTTTAATCCTAGACGTTTTTGCGCTTCTTGGGCGGTGTAGTAGCCTGGGGGCGCTTTTTTTATGGCTCCGCCTCGTTTACTTTTCATCTGTTTGTCCTCTTTATTGTGTTTCACTTGACTAGCGTGTCTCCTTATGTTATATATTTGGTATGTTTAGCGTGTCTAATGTCTAGATCGTAGCACGTTTGACTTGGTCCTGTCAAGTTGTGGTAGGGGTGCAAGGGGGAAATCACGCAATTGCTCAAGGCTCGCGAAAGTACTGATACGCAAAATTTCGGCAACTCGCGAGGGGAAGAGTCGGAGAAGGTTGCGGGTGACAATCAGGCGTGGGTGCAGCACCGGGGGTGCAAGGCCCGAAAGGCGGTTCAATCCCGACCTCGCTGAAAGATGAACTGTTAGGGATGAGCGGATTTATAGGTTTGAATGAAGGTGCTGATGTAGGTTTCGGTTACTTGCTGGTGGGTTCCGATATGGTGGGCTTTGAGTAGGAGCCAGAGGGAGCCGGACTGGTAAAACTGTTCGGCTTTCTGGCGGGCGAGTGCTGTGATCTCTTCCTGAGTGCTTAGGAGTGGTTGATGATTGATCAGGTGTCTAGCAACGATGTCTTGTGCGTGTGAACCTCCGCATCTCTCGACCTCGGCTTTGAAAACGTGGTCGAAGGGGAAGAGCCAAGCGAAAAGCCTGTTCATATCTACCTCTCTTGCTGGTTTCAATCTGAGGATAGTATAGCATTTTGTGGAGGTGATAGTGGCAACTATTGCGCGAATTGGTTTTGATATTGTGGTGGTATTCGTGATTGTTGTGCTTGATCGTTTCATCCTCGGTTACATTCTTCCCCCGATTTTGCCCCTGTTGGATAAGTTGTGTCGGTGGTGGTTTGCGTCTCCTCGTTGGGGTCTGCTGAGAAGTGGGAAGCATCCGGTGTTGCTGAAGTTGCTGGATGGAGTAATGGCGGGCCTGATGTTGACGCCATTTGTGCTGTTTCTCCTCGTTGGCGTGGGGTTGTACCTGCTGCTGCGCATGTTCATCAGATTCTAATCTGAGTTGTGGTCGCAGGAGTTGTGGCTTTTTTTATTGGCCTTGAGTGAAAGGGAACCATTGATGTTAGATGCGAGCATTTATGTTCGGTCGATCAATCTGGATGTTGAGAATATGCGGAGTGCGAAAACACATGGCGATGATGAGCAGGTAGAGAAAACTTTTACTCACTTCTGCCGCACGCTGAATTATTGTTCGGATCATGGCCTCGCTCTGGATACTAACTACGATGGTGGTTTGACGTTGAGACGCAATGGTTATACACCTTCTGCCCTGCTCATTTTGATTGATGGTAAGGACGGTTTTGACTATCGCCGTTTGCCTAATCGGCGTGCAATGCGCTATATCGACTATGGCGACCCGCGTTGTGAGCCGACGTATGAAACCGATCATTATTGGGAAGAGCGGCGGGCGATTGAGCGCGATTATGTGGAACTGCTGCCCTGGGCAACGTGGGGGATAGTCGGAAGATAGGAAGGAGCTGCAATCTGGATTGCGGCTTTTTTATTGCTCTTTGAGAGTGAAAGGTAGGAACCATGTTAACAGTCTATATTCTTGCAAGCCGCAAGGAAGCGCGCTTTATCGAAGAGTTTTGGAAGCATCTGGCTCTTCTGCGCCGTCAGGTTCGCAGTGTCATCTGGGCTACTCCGCTCTATGTGGAAGATCTGGTTGCGTCAAACGCGGTTGTGCCAGTGATGGCAGAAGGCTATGTTGTTATTGGATGCCTGAGCAACCGCTTTGTCTCAGAACTGCTTGACCAACCAGCACTCCGAGAACTGGTTGAAGGTGCCCGAATAATGGTGCCCTTTATCATCTCCTCATGTCAGTGGAACCAGTCGCCTTGCCCGTTTGAAGGAAAGATGCCCCTGGCTCGGGAAGCTCTCACCTCGACGTTGCAACACGATCGTGTGTTTGTGGAAGCCGTGAGGCGCATTCGTGAAGTGCTTGTCTCGTTTTTGTAGGAGCTGTGATGTACCTCTATATCAGCTATGCCGATGAGGACGCGGCCTCTGGCAATCGGTTAAAAGGTCTCCTCAAGCCGGTCACAAGGGACTTCGGTTTTACCACATGGAGCAAACAAGAGGTCACTCCTGGTGGACTGTGGCAGCAGGAGATGGCACTCCATCTGAAGGAAGCATTGGTGTTTGTTCCAGTGATGAGTGCTGATCATCTTGCATCAGATCGATGCCAGGCTGAGACGACTGCTGCACTTCGGTTAGAGCGCAGAGGACAACTCAAGATCGTCTGTGTTTTACTGCGTCCGGTGTGTCTGGAATTTTCCCCATTAGAGCATGCACTTCTCCTGCCTGAGCGTAACAAACCAATCACCCGTTGGCGAAACCAGGATGAGGCGTGGATGCAAGTGCAATATGGCATCCTGGATGTGATCAAGCGTTTGCAAATACGGTAGCTAGAGCACAACGAGCGGTTCTAGCGACTGCGGGAAGGGTACATACGATGATCTTGTTTCTAGCAATGCTGATTAGTAGTGTGGTGCTGCTTGTAGTGTTGAAACCTCTTATTGATGAGTATAGGCCACCGTGGTGGTAGAGAACAGAATGTTCTCGTTCTCTTCTGAAAGGTGATGCTGCAATCGTTGGGGTTGCGGCTTTTTTCTTGTCCTTAAATGAGAGGAGTTGAGCGAGTGCTAAAGCGGCAGCCCAAATATAAGATTGTTGCTCCAGGAAAGCAATCGGTTTTTCGGCATACGTTCAAGGATGCCTTGTATGTGGCTATGGATCTTGGTGGAGCCCCGGCGAGGGTCGTGATCTATACCTGGGACTCGGGAGTACAGCAGTATATCGTTCGGTAGTGCGTTAGTCTTGAGTGAGTGAAAGGATTTGAGGTGAAAGAGAGAAAGCGGAAACTTTTGATTGAGCTTGAGAACAAGTATGTGGCGCTTGCGTGGCAAGAAATTGAAGAGCGAAAGAAGGCAGGCTTTGCCGTGACACCTGAATGGCTTGATGCGCTTGAAAGAAAGCATCAAGCATTGGCATTGCAAGAAATCGCAGTCTTAAGTGAAAGGATGCAACTATGCGCCAGTGGGAAGATGACACGCTAGTAGCAGTGAAAGTCACGAATGGTGGCAAGTTTAAAGTGATTGAGCTTCCTGCGAGGGAGACGGAGGTGATCGCCTCGCATCGAATCTTCAGTACGATGGTAAAAGCTGAAGCCTGGATGCTTGATCAGTACCCGACGGCGACGGTGGTGTTCCCTAGCGATATCGAGGCAGAGGTTGAAATCCGTAAAGCGTCGCGGAAAGGATTTTAGATGAGAGAGAGGAAGCTAGCGCGGAAACTGGATATCAGGACACTGCCAGATGATGCGCTGCTCACTATTCCGGAGGTGTGCAGCTACCTCTATATTAGTCGTAGCACGCTTGTTCGTTTTTGTGAGTCAGGCAAGATTACAAAAAGAAAGGTTGGAAGTGGTGTGCGGTTCTATGCGAGCGATGTGCGTGCCTGTATTAGAAACTTCACTGCAATAACTATCAGTGAGCCGACAGCGGAGAGGACGCTGTCCCAATGATTTCAGAGTGGGAGGTGTAGCGTGCCGAAATTTGTCCCGATTTATCGTGTGTGTGCTGTGGATCGGACTGGTCAGGTCGAGGTGAAAAATCAGCGGGTCCGGACAGAGGAGGAGATGAGGAAGCTGGTCAGGCGGTTGGAGCGCGGCGGATATACGAATATTAAGTGTCGTCGGGTCTAGAGTGAGGGTGAGCCGCGATCTGGATTGCGGCTTTTTTTATTGGCCTGGTAAGTGAAAAGAGGAATTGTGATGGCTGGTCTTAAGGAGATTGCGACGATTGTTGATGTGGTGTTGGTGCTGCTGCTGATCTGGTGGATAGTGAAGGGGTTGAAATGAGTTCGTTTCGTGCTGGATGTACTGAGAAAGGTGGATGCTTATGAATGGAGAGAAGCGGTTTGTGGTTGTGGCGGTTTCTCTTGGGCTGGTTTGTCTGACAGTTTTGTATGTCTTCCTGTTTTTTTCGCTGTTGGTAAATTAACCGAAGGGCTGACCAATTTTGTACTGAAGGATGGAATTTTTCACTGAAGGGTGAAACTCGACTCCTCGATGCCTGGTGGTACATAGGCTGAAGGTTCGCCCATTTTTTTGCCCAGGGGTGAGCCATTTTGTGAAGGTTCGAACACTCCCATTCCGTCTGAAGCGACCATTCTGACCTGATGGTCGGCATCGCGTCGTTTGTGGCCTTTCCAGTTTTCCCATCCGCAAAGAGAATGGACTGATATCTTCTCGCGCGCCTCGCGAGAGAAACAGAATGATTGAAAGGAGTTCTGAGGATGAACGAACCCGTCACAAAACTCGACACCCGACACAGCGTATCAGATGCAGTGGTCACGCCATGGGAGGAGACGCGTCGGGTGCTGGAAACCGCCGAGTGGTTCTGGATCTCGACGGTACGGGCCGATGGGCGCCCTCATGTCACACCGCTCGTGGCCGTGTGGTACGATGGAGATCTCTACTTTACCACTACCGACGCCGGACAGAAGGGTGTCAACCTGCGTGGAAACTCGCACGTCATTCTGACGACCGGCTGCAACAATTGGAAGGAAGGACTCGACGTGGTGGTTGAGGGCGACGCCGTGCGGATCACCGACCAGGACACCCTCGAACGCGTCGCCTCGGTGTGGGCGACCAAGTGGGATGGAGAAAGCTGGAAATACCAGGTACGCGACGGTTATTTTTGCCTCTACGATGAAGACGACCAACGAATTCTCGCCGATTCGAACCTCGTGTTCTCCGTCAAACCCAGGAAGGTCTTCGCATGCGTCAAAGGCCGCAGCCTGACCCGCCACCAGTTCTAACTGCTCGCGTCGCGTCGCCATGCGACATGCATCGGCCGCGTTCTGTCTCAACCGATGGAACGCGGCAGTGTTCGAACCTTCACACCATGGCTCATCCTTGATCCCCCAAATGGACGAACCTTGGGCTTCTGTACCAAAGGAGCGTCCTCCTCAAATGTGTTCGAGCCTTCACAAAATGGCCCATCCTTGAGCCAAAAAACGGGCGAACCTTCAGCCTATCTACCACCTGGAAAAACCGCTTCCCATCAGGTATACTTTTCACTGAACATGTAATTTGCGCTCCTCATCGAGAGCTTCACAAACAGTTGGAATGCGGAAGACGTATGCACCTGAAGTAAGGCGAGGCTGCTCATGGTCGCACTTGAAGTACAAGGCATTGATCTGTTCAAGATCGCGAATCGCTCCATTTCGGGGTGGGTTCCTAGCTTCAAAATGGGCAGCGCGGCAGCCCCAGCCAAGCTCCCATTCTGTAGTCAGCTTGAAGAGCGTCTCCTTTTATGGCTTGAGTACCATCCCCTGGTTGTGAACTACGCGCGTGGAGACATTGACGCGCAGTTTGCCACGAAGTATCGGCTGCCGATCCCGCAGCACGCGCCGTTCACCATTGGCTACACGTTTGAAGACCAATCCCATCACTATCTGCCCGATGCCGTGGGCATGCTCTCAAATGGGCGACCATTCATTGCTGAGGCAGGCATGGAGGATGACAAACGAGGGGATCGGAACCTCGCCAAAGCGGAAGCTGCACGAAGACTCGCACGCTTGCAAGAGGGTGTTTTCTGGATCGGAACCGAGCGCACACTCACCAAACGTCGCTCCTTCAACCTGGTCTTTTTGCATGCCAGGCGCAAGACGTTTCCCGCCTTCGCTGATATTGCCACCATCCTCGCCTCGGTCTGGCCTTGGGGAGAAGTCGCCAGCGTCGAAGAGGTGGCAAGCAGACTTTCACACCAATTTCCCGCCGATCTGGTCGAAGCGGCGATCTGGAAGGTGGTGGCAGATGCGGCTGCCCAGGGGCATTTACTGCTTGATCTGGAGCAGTTTACCCTCTCTCGCAGCCTTCCGCTTGCCTTGCTCCATCCCTCTGCTCCGGTCCTTGTCCCCTCACCACTCCCTGACACACTCGAACCTCCGCCAGACATACAGCCAATGGCGGGAGTCTCACGCGTGCCGGTTGCCATCGTTCCGGGGCCGACGTTTGATGCCTCCCGTCTTACCGAGCCACAACAGGAGCAATTTCACCGCAATCTGCGGGCCGTGGAACAGGTGCTTGCCGGAGCGAAGCAAACCCAGGTCGCCAAAGATGCAGGCATTTCACGCCCAACGCTTTCGCGTCTCGTCAAACGAACGAAGTTGTTAGGCAGCATCGCCTGTGTGCCCTATGGGAGCTACACCCGAAAAACGACGATGCACCTAGCCTTCCAGGAGTGTATCCGTCGGCTGTATTTGCTGCCTACCCGTCTCACCATGACCGCAATTCGAGAACATACCGAAATGCAACAGGTGGCAACGCGCTTGACATCAGAAACTGGCAAGCCAGTCAAACTTCCCTCCTATGCTCAGGTACGCAAAGAGGTGCAATGCCTCTCGGTGGAACCGGCATTGGTGGCTATGCGCGAAGGGGCCAAATCCGTTCCACGTGAACGCGAGTCTGCCGAGTCTTTTGCGCTCTCCATTCCGGCACCGGCTCTGCTCACCCAGGTCGATGAGCACACGATGGACCTGTATGTCGTCACCCCCTCTGGCGAGACGGTAGCCAGCCGTGTGCATGCAGCGGTGCTCATCTGTGTCAAAACGGCAGCGATCCTCGGCGCGATTCTAGCCTTGGGGCCACTGAAGGAAGAGGATTACATGCGCCTGGTCAAGGTCAGCCTGGAGAGGAAAGATCACTTGGTTGGCATCACTGGCTGTGAGCATTCCTGGCCGTGTTTTGGGAAACCGGCAATTATCTTTCATGATCGAGGGAAGATCTTCACGTCCGAGCGAGCACGGCAGGTCTTAGTAGATCGATTGGGGATAATCACCGAACAAGCTCCCCCGTACGCGCCATCAGCAAAAGGGACCGTCGAGAACCTCTTCCGATGGATGACGGAACGTTTTGAAAAGAGACTCTCCAATTCGTCCTATGGCGTCCACGATGCGGAAGCCGCAGCGCAAGCGGGAGGCATGACGCTAGAAGCGTTGGAGCGCTGCTTTTATCAAGCCATCGTTGATGATTATCAACAAGCCTTCAATGACCTGCGTCGGCAACGCCCCAGTGTGCTGTGGGAGTTGGCTGTAGCACAGAGCGGGGTGCCGCAGTACCTGGGCTCACCTGATGACCTCAAACTGCTGCTTATGAAGGCGCAAAATCGCAAGACGCCTCATCATGGGTATCGCGTGCAAAGCGGCAACAGGCTCTCATTTCAGGGCCGCTGGTATGTGTGTCCCGGACTCCTCTCACGACTCCGTGGCCGTGAGTTTGACCTGTATTATGATAGGAGGGACGTGGGTGTCCTGTATATTTTTGTCGAGGGGGAATATGTTGGGGAAGCCTACTGCCCTGGTCTGATGGGAGGCCGCGTGAGCGAGGGGGAAGCCAGAGCCCTGCGCAAACACGATGAGGAACAGGCCAGAATCGCCCGTGAACAAGGGCTGTCTGTTCGTGCTCGTATTCAGAACGAAGCAGGAACGGCTCGTCGGAGCCTGCGTGCAGAGATCCGTCAAGTCGAGCAAGCGCGTCAATGGGATCGCCAACGCGGCGACATTCATCCAGCCATCGTTTCTGAACACTTGGCGACTATTGAGGCTGAGAAACTTGCCCCGCCAAAGCTAGCGCCGGCACGCCCGGATGCTGAACCTGATCGTCCAGTCCGTATTTTACCTGTTCGTAGGATGTGAGAGGAACCCTACCCATGGCGTATTCCCCCTTCAGAAAGTACCCATTCATCGAGACCGCCTTTGCTCGAAGGCTCCAGGCAAAGCTGCATGACTCCTGGGATAATCGTTCCTGGCATCTGCTCGTGGCCGATCCGGGGGCTGGCAAAACCACGGCCATCCACGACCTGCAAAAAAGGGCTGGCGGACGCTCTGTTCTCGCGGTGGTGGCTCCAAAGAACAGAGAAGATGAGCAGGCGCTGGGTGACCAATTCTTTAGCGCTTTAGGACTTTCGCTCAAAGGGCATTGGCGCACCCGCAAGCCAAAACTGATGGGGCACTTGCATCAATATGGAACTGAGTTTCTCATTGTGGATGATGCCCATGATCTCTCCATGCCTCATCTGATGCTCCTCAAAGAAGTGACGGATCAGGGAAAGTTACACTATGATCATCAGCTTGGGGTGTGCCTGGTAGCTGCTGGACGGGGGAACACGATCCCCCTCAAAGAAATCTTAGATCAGCCTGAGCCGACCTGGCTGCAATGGCGTCGCCGCCTCGATTCGATGCAGCCCTTCTGCCGCATTGCCAGCCACACCTCCGAAGAAGTCCGAGAAATCCTGGCAACCCTGGAAGTGGTGTTCCAGCCGCTGCTACCGCAGCTCAACCTTCGTCGATGGACTTCATCGATCTATGATTGGCTCACGCAACCATCTCTCGATCCGACCCGCTCAGGCCGGGTAACGATAGACAACCTGATGAAGCTCGTGATCGCCGCTCTGGAATGGTCGTATGAGGCAAAGGCTCTTGATGTACAAATCACGTGGCTAGAGCAAGCCGCCGAGTTGCTCGTGCTCCGCCATGATACGCTCTGGATTATCGATGGAGCCGCGCCTGGCATGGAAACAGATCAGGCTGAGATCCTCTCGCCTGCGCAGGAGAGTGAGACGCAAGCTGAGCAGGTCTCTTCCTCGAAGGAAGAGCAAAAGATCCCACCTTCGGGCTCCACAGAACAGGCTCCTCTTGCACAATCTTGGAAAAAGACGGAGACGCCTCCCGCCACAACGGACAAATGCACGTTTTCTGGGGAGGTGCAAATTGCTCTCCAGCGTTTTGAGGAGAGCGGTGTCGCGCGTGTAGAGTGTCCCGGCTGTGGGAGAGTATGGACCCTTTCTCCAAGCGGTGGAGTTCTGCGCTTCAAGTCGCACGACAAACGCAAAATGAACACTCCCAATACCGGACGACGGTGGGCCAGAGGAGAAAGGGAAACAGACTGGAATGAGGTTGGAGCATGAGCAAGAGAGAAACATTGGAGGTTCGCAGAGGAGGAAAATATGCTGACCCTTGAAACAGAGCGGCTAATCCTGCGCGATTTTCTCCGGCAGGATTGGGACGCACTCAACGCCATTCTTTCCGATCCACAGGTGACGCGCTTTCTGCACTTCGCTTCCTGGGATGAGGCCGAGCGCCGCGCATGGTTTGAGTGGCTTCTTCAGAATGCATCGAGCCAGGAGCGCGACGCGTACATCTGGGCGGTGACGTTGCGGGAAAGCGGGGTACTCATTGGGTGGTTTGGGATCGAGACGGAAAGCCCCCTGAAAGAGGCGGCGCAAGGAGCCCGCTCGTGCGGCTACACGCTCAACCGCCCGTTCTGGGGGCAGGGCTATATGCCCGAAGCCATGCGAGCCGTTTTGATCTACGAATTTACGACGCTCCAAACCTCTCGGATTATCGCGAAATGCAAGACACAGAATACAGCTTCTGCCCGCGTGATGCAGAAATGCGGAATGATCTATGAAGGGACACGTGATGACGACGACAGCGAGGGCAATCGAGCGAGTTTCCATCATTATGCCATCACGAAACAGAACATGATTTGCTAGAATCGCACGACACATGACTACACCAGCTTTGTTGAAACGACCAATCTGGCTGCTCCTGTGCCCTGGACAAGACTCTGGGAGGTGATCAAAGTGGTGAACCCCGAGAGCGCATGGAATCCTGTAGGATTGAGAAAGCGCAGACGCGGAGGACCTGACACACTCCTTGCGCTTACTCCCATTGATTGGGAGTTTCTGCAAGACGAAGCAGATCTACTTCAGGAGGTCGAGGAGAGAGAAATGTAAGTACCCTCTCTTTCCTCTTCGTTGTGCATTCCTGTAGACCGCTACGATTGCTATTTACAACATTCGAGGCTTTCACCCCTGATGGGAAGCGGTTTTTCCAGGCATCGAGGAGTCGAGTTTCACCCTTCAGTGAAAAATTCCATCCTTCAGTACAAAATTGGTCAGCCCTTCGGTTAATTTACCAGCTGTGGGCCTATAGAGAGTGGCTTGGGGTAAGCCTGGTTGGATTGGTGGTGTTGGCTGTTCTGGTTTCTCTACGTGGTCGGGTCAATGAGCAGAACTTACGCCGGGTACGTTGCCGACATCACGAAGAGCTTCCTCTTGATGGACAGGGTGAGCCGTATTATTGGCCGCAGGACGCACAAGAGAATCCCTACCATTCCGCGCTTCGTGCTTCTTCGCGTCAATCTTCTCCTCGCTGGTCTGATAACTATCGACAACAAGAGCGGTATTAGGGAGGTTTCATGTTACTCTGGTTGATTGTTGCTGTGGTGTGTTTTCTTTTCCTGGTTGGGTACTTTGCCTTTGATATATGGCGGGTGCTGGTGATGGCTTGGTATAGCCTGGCTATTCGGTTTTTTCTCTGGTGTGCGCTTCGGGATCGGCGTCGTGGGGAGGGTGAGTGAGATGATTCCATTGAGCGAAAAACCAATCACGCATATGGTCATTGTTGGCTGGCCTGTTCAGGTTCACCGTTGGGCGACGAGCGCTGAGGGGGCAAGAGCTCTGGCAGAGAAGTACCAGGCGCGGGGTTGGATGGTGACGGTTGCTGATATTCGAACGGCACAGGGGCTTATTCGGGGCGATACGCTGAGTAAGCTGTTAGACGCGGCTGATGAGGCATTCTGGAATAGTTTGCCATCGTTGCGCCTGGTGCCTGGAGAGTATACGGATGGTTCTCCTGCACCGGCTGGTATTACTCAAGTCGAGGTGAAGCTGGCTTCTACGCATCCGGATATATGGAGTGTGGCGACGGATGTGCAGGGTGGTTGGGTTGCGTGGATTATGCGTGTTTCTGGCACGGATACCTTTAGAGAGACTATGGGGGTGACGACTCTTGAAGGCTATTGTCGTCCGGATTGTGATTGCACGTATTGTCGGAATCTGCGTGGAGAGGGGCGGGGTGTATCGTGAGGAACAAACA
>Ga0137372_10003696_pt1 | contig 14882 bp, 11 predicted proteins | sample SagtaG_6_FD_104911 | JGI IMG/M metagenome (GOLD analysis project Ga0137372, IMG submission 104911) | Vadose zone soil microbial communities from Sagehorn Ranch, Mendocino, California, USA - Sage1_R_60_16 metaG | ecosystem: Environmental > Terrestrial > Soil > Vadose zone | place: USA...
CCTTCCAATACGTTAGAGTGCGCACCCAGGGCCACCCGAAAATCTTTCCAAGCTTGCTCTCGGGAAATATGTCGCACCCGCTCCACTTCAGGGAAACTCTGGATCTTATCACGCAATAGCGACACCTCCCCAGCACCCAAACCTTTGTCCAAGTAGGCGTTGATCTGAATCTGATCACCCCATCCTGTGAGCAGGTTTTGAAGATTTTCCTGCGCTAGCATCAACGCGCCGAATACAAACAGCGCGATCGCCATCGTTCCCGCGGTTAGCACATGCGTCCAAAGCCGGGCCCAGAGACTGCTGCACACGCGTCGCCCAACGAGATCCAACTGTGATCCCTTCACCCGGCGCGACCCTCTTTGAGTGGGCTCAAATCGTCCACCAAGTAACCTTCTTGAAGAGAAATAACTCGTGTCCCGTATCGTTGGCTGAGATCAAGGTCGTGGCTTGCGATGATGATGGTGGTTCCCCTTTCCCGGATCTTGCAAAAGAGACGCATTGTCTCGTCTGCCAAGTTCGCATCTAGATTTCCCGTGGGTTCGTCGGCCAGCACAACCATCGGATCGTTCATCAACGCGCGCGCGATGGCGACGCGCTGTTGTTCGCCTCCCGAAAGCGCTGGCGGCCTGGCATCATACTTTTCCCGCAGCCCAAGATCACGCAACAATTGATACGCTTTGGTGTAACTTTCTCGCCGCGTCACTCCCGTCACGAGGGCCGCCAAGGCAACATTGTCGAGGGCGGTCATGTGCGGCAGGAACTTGAATTCTTGAAACACGAGACCTATCTGCTGCCGCAGTCGCGCAACACCTCGACTGTTGAGCTTGGTCACGTCTTTACCGTGGATGATTATTTGCCCTTGGGAAGGTTCCTCCTCTCGAAAGAGTAACTTCAGCAGGGTCGTCTTTCCCGCGCCGCTCGGCCCGGCCAAAAAAATCAACTCCCCCTTCGCTATCTGCAGATTGATATCTTTGAGAGCCGCAATGTTCGGCGGGTATATTTTCGAGACATGAAAGAGTTGGATCATGAAAACATGCGGTCACGAGCGGCTGAGACGGCGCCAACTCTGAAAAACACTTGACATGGATATGGGCGGCTGTTACATTTGCCAAAATATTGAATTTATTGGTCTATCTATAAAAGATGTTGCACCGACTTACAAGCGTGGCCAAGCAACCGATGGCGCTGCCACAGCGAATCGAGAGATTTCGAATTGTCTTGATCAAGCCTTCAAAGTATGACGACGACGGTTATGTAATACGTTTCTGGAAAGGTGTTCTACCCAGCAATACTCTCAACGTACTCCATGGCTTGACCGAAGATGTAAAGGAGCGCCGCGTCCTTGGCTCGCTCCCCATCGAGGTTACTACCTTCGATGAAACGGCAGAAAAAACTCCTATCAACAGAATTATCCGCTGGGGCCACAAGCCCGGCACAAAGCTTTTGGTGTGTTTAGTGGGAGTGCAGACCAATCAGTTTCCTCGCGCTCTCGACATCGCAAGGCGCTTTCGCGCTGAAAACATCGCCGTCATCATCGGTGGCTTTCATACCAGCGGGACGATCAACATGCTGGGCGAACAAGAGCCGGACATTCAGGAACTTGTTCGCGAATCCATTTGTGTAGTATCCGGCGAAGTCGAAGGCAAATGGGAAATGATCCTGGCCGACTTTCTCCACGGTCAGCTGAAACCAATTTACAGTTTCGCCCAGGACCTGCAGAGCCTCGTCGATATCGAATCTTCCCCACTTCCCAAGACCAGCCCAAAGACGATGGGCCACTTCGCCTATCCCAACTTTGGAACCGCTGACACTTCGCGCGGCTGCCCCTTCGCGTGCAGCTTCTGCACCATTATCAACGTGCAGGGACGGAAGATGCGCGAACGGAGCCCGGAAAGCATCGCAGCCCTCCTGCGCAGGAATTATTGGGAGCACGGTATTTCTTTCTATTTCTTCACCGACGATAATTTTGCCAGGAAAAAACTCTGGCGCGAGACGTTTGAGGCGATCATTACACTGCGGCAGGAAGGCCTCAAAGTCTCGTTCATGATGCAGGTGGATTTGGCCCGCAAGCCGAAGGACTTCGTTGAGTTGGCGGCCAAAGCCGGCTGTACTCAGGTCTTCATCGGAATGGAAAGTGTCAATCCGGAAAATTTGAAGGCCGAAGGCAAAAAGCAGAACAATGTTGACGAGTATCGGGAGATTATCCAAGAGTGGCACAACGCCGGGGTGGTCGTGCACACGGGCTACATCATTGGTCTGCCTTGGGATTCAAAAGAGCAGGTGCCTCAAGACATCCGGTTTTTGATGGACGAAGTCGGACCCGACCAAGCCTCTTTCTTCATGTTGACACCTCTACCGGGTTCGCACGATCACCGCGAAATGAGAAAACGCGGCGAGTGGATGGACCCGGATTTCAATAAACGCGACTCCTTTCACGCCACCATCAAACATCCGTGTATGACGGCCGAGGAATGGACACAAGCCTATGAGGAGGCGTGGGAAACCTTCTACAGCAAAGAAAACATGATCAAGGTCCTTTCGCGGTGGAGTAACCAGCCAAAGAACTATTGGAACCTCATGTCGGTGTTCTTCTGGTACAAGAATGCCGCGCTCATCGAAAAACAGCACCCGATGGTTGCTGGCTTCTTCCGTTTGAAAGACCGTAGGACTCGGCGAGCCGGGTTTGCCGTCGATCCGCTACCGGTCCATGTCTGGAAGCGCGCCAAGGAAATTACGCATCTTTTCATCTGTTGGGCCAAGTTCCTCAAGGAAATGGAGGAGGTGTGGCTCCAAACTAGAAAGAAAAGCGACACCGAAGAACGTTGGATGGAGCAACTACAGAAGCTTCAGGCTGAAGTGTGGCAGGCGCTACGAATTGCCGAGCTGCAAAGGGTCTATAGCAATGCCAAAGGAGCCTTGCCGGATAAAGTGCGAGCCCTGCTGGATCCCTTGGAAGAGCTGTCGTCAAGGATTCTCCTCACACGGAAAGACCTGGATCGTTTCCTCAAACAGTGGAGTAGTCTGCGGGAGCGAATTCAAGAGTTGCGCTTGCGTGAAAGCGAGGCGGCGCGGCGCGGGCTCGATGAAATGTACAACATACACGCCAGCATCCGGCTGGGAGACCGTCTACACGAGTGGCACGATGCCTATGCCCGGCTGCGGGGTTCGCTACCGTCGAAAGCCCAGTTAAGCTTTGTTAAGTTCGATGCCATCAACAACCGGGTCGTCTATTCGCGCCAGGAGCTACAGCGGATCTGGTCTCATACGCTAACGAATCTGCGCCAAATGAGGCTCTGGCAAATCCAACCGTGGAAACTGACAACGGCGGTTGTGAAAGATTTTTTCTTGACGACTTCCTTTGCCTTCCACTATCGTGAATTTTCCAAGCACTAGGTTTTGGATCGGGTAGTTTAACCAAACGCCGCTAGTGGATCTGCGCCACCTGCTTCGTTAGGGCTGTGACCTGCTTCCTTATCGCATGCGCGTCTTCGGCGTGCGGCGCAAGACGAAGATAACTCTCAAGATCTTCCAGCGCTTGCTTGAAGCATTCGAGCTGCAAATAAATCAACCCGCGATCCCGGATATCCTCCCCGGATGCTGGATCTAATACCATCAGACGCTCGACAATCGACAATCCCCTAATAAGATCGTTTTGTCTCAAGTATATGATTTTAAGATTGTTGAGCATTCTTCTAAGGATCTGCTTCTTGCTTATGGCTTCGAGAAGGTCGGGATCAAAGGCTATCTTGCCGCCATACAATCTATAGAGCATCGTTTGGAGGCTCTTCCGAGAGAGAATCTCTCCTTGACTGAAAGGATCGACCACGATTTCCTCGTTGTCTCCGACATACTTGACCAAAAAGTGACCGGGAAAACCGACCCCCTGAAGGGACAGGCCGACCCTCTGCGCAACCTCTATATAGAGCACTGACAGGGATATAGGGATGCCGGTTCTGCGGTCCAGCACTTCGTTCAGGAAACTATTCCTAGGATCAAAGTAATGTTCGCGGTTGCCGCGAAACCCGTGCTCCCGAAAAAGCACGAAGTTGAGAGCAGCGATGGATCGGTAAACATCGGCGTCCGAACCCAAACGCGCCGCTGCGCTGGTCGCTAGCGCGTCAACGCGAGAGAGGTAAGCATCGATGTCGAGATCGGGATAATCAGACGCGGCAATCGTCAAGGCCGCCTTTCCGAGATCGATTTTAGTTTCCGCTCGGTCGACGGCCTGACGAAAGTCTTTATAGGGATCGTTGGTCAACACCTGCCTATGATTCAACGCGGCTCCGCGATCACATCCACGAGGTATGGCAATTGTTTTTCCTTGACGTACTTGAGGCCTCTTTCGAGAGCGGGCCGCAGATCTGCCGGGTTGCGCACCGCCCCCTCGCCATTGACGCCAAAGGACTGCGCCATTTTGGCAAAGTCCACCGCTGGGTCGTCAACGTGGGTCCCGATACCCGCATTTTCCACCGGACGATTGCGGAACTTCGCGACTTCGATCCCATGTTCCTCCGAGTTGTAGTATGACTGGTTGTTGTGCATGACCATGAGGAATGGAATACGATGTTTGGCCGCGGTCCAGAGCGAGCTCGAAGTCATCAACATGTCGCCGTCGGATTGAATGCTGACGGCGAACTTACTCGTACCTTTCAGTGCTAATGCGGCACCGATGACTGCGCCCGGTCCGTAGCCAAGGCCGGCACCACCACTGCCCCCGAGATACTGGTTCGGCTTGGTAAAATCCCATAACCGGCGCGCCCACCCGTTGGAGTTGCCGTTTACCAGTACCCAGTCTTCTTTCTTGATGACTTCACCGAGCTCTAATGCCAGCCATGCGGTAGAGATTTCCTTTTGGGAAGCTTTCGCACGCGCATCCGCAAGCCATTTGGCGCGTCGGCCGTTATGCTTGTCGGCGAGCTCTTTATGTCGCGCCTCGCGGGCCGCCTTTGTCTTGCCGTCGTTGCCGATAGCTTCGCGGCACAGCCGAATCAGTTCCGGTACGGCAACCGAGGTGTCGGCGCACATTGGCAGATCCAGTGGCTGTAACGCCTGAAAGTCGTTAGCCCAGGAGTGTACCAGCATATCATTCATCGAGATGCTAATGAGTTTCACGCCGGGCGAAGTGATATACTCACAGTTTCGCGTTTGTTTGCTCACCGTTGTCAACGAACCGAATAGATCCGCCACATCGAGCGCCAGGATGATATCGGCTTTTTGGAGCAGCTCCCGCGCGCCGTCCGTCGCATCCAAAGGATGGGTCGTGGGGAAATTAAAGCGCGCGCCCTTGTCGATAACCGGAGCCGCCAAAAGCTCCGCCAACTCGATCAGCGCGGGTACGGTTTTCGGATTGCGTCCCAGCGTGTCCGCGATGATGATCGGCGCTTGGGCGGTGACTAACATTTCCGCCGCTTTTCGAAGCGCTTCCGGGTTTGCCTGCATCGGCGCTGGCGGGGCATACCGGCTGACGTTGGGGACCTCCAGCGTAGAGGTGAGGGAATCTTCCTGGAGATCCGCATCGTAGTTGATATAGATCGGCGCCATCGGTTCCGTCGTGGCGACGCGGTAGCCGCGAATGAAGGAATCCGGCACGTCGGCTAGGGTATACGGCTGATCATCCCACTTGACGTAATCGCGCACTTGGTTGCCCTGTACCAGCGCCGTGTGAATCCAGTCGATGCGCGGACGGCGACGCTTGGTATTCATCGGTCCGGTGCCCCCTGGGACCAAGATCGGGACCCGGTCGATATAGGCATTGAAAATCGCCATGCTCGCGTGCTGCAGGACGACCATGTTGTGCGCAATGACACTCATCGGCTTGCCCGTCACTTTGGCGTAGCCGTGGGCCACAGCCACGGAGATCTCTTCGTGATTGCAGAAGATGACTTCCGGCTTATAGTTGCCGCCGTAATTAACGATGGAGTCATGGATACCGCGGAACGTTGCGCCTGGGTTGAATGCGGCGTACTCGATATCAAAAGCTTTCATCAAATCGACAACGACGTCTGAACCGTATTGCGGTTGCTTCTTTTCTACCTTACTTTGTGCTTTCGCCACTTTACAAATCCTCCCTTGGGTTTACATATCTATTTCACTAACCACCATAGAATCGTAATCGAGCCCAACGACACCTACCCTGCCGCATGAATCTGTTCCGTGGACGACGATTCTTTTTGCTCCTGCTGCAACAAGCCCTTTTTAAAAAAAAGCTCAAGAGTCTCCAAGAGGTCGCCCTCGCGCCCGCTGGTGGCAGAGGTCTTCCCTACATCCAACTCGGCAATGGATTGCAGCACTTTCTGTACCGCTGGCGCCATGAAGGCCTTCATCCCGTGGTAGGCAAAAGTCCGCTTTAGTTCGTCCATTTCCTCGGCCCGCCTGGCCGCATGGATACGCAAACCGACGATACTCGAAGTCACTTTATCTAATAACCCCGGGAAACTCTCCTCGTAGCGCTTTAAAATCTCATCCAGCAAGCCGAATCTTCTCGCACCCATCAAGAGCTCGACAAAAAGTCCCTGTAGCCCCTTAGTCAAGCCGGCATAGACGACTTTAAACGCCGAAGCCTGAGCGACGGTCGGCCCAAGAACTTTGACTGAAAAACCGTACGGTTCAAGTTCTTGGATCTTCGCTGCTTGCGGTCCGGACACGTAAACCACGGCACCTTTATCCATCTTTGTTGCGGATCCGATGATGCAACCGTCAATGAAGTTAACTCCGCTTGGTTGCAAGACCTTTCCGATCTCATCCGCAGTCATGGGGGAAATCGCGTTGGCGTCCAAATAAAGAAGATTCCCGCGCCCCGACTTGGCGGCCGCTTTTGCGACTTTGGTCGCTACGCGTTTCGCCGCAGATGGGACGACAATTGACACGATCAAATCAGCATCCTTGACCAGAGTCGCTGTCGACGGTACGCATTTCACACCGACGTTCTCCGCCCGTTTCCGGGTCGTCTCGCTGCGGTCTTTAGCGTAGGTAAGGACCTCGACCCCCCGACTTGTTAGTATCTTGGCCCAGTGGCAACCCATTTCACCGATGCTCAATATACCAATTCGTTGGAACCCCATAGTGCACTCCTTTTCGCTAACCCTGGCGATTGATAACGTCGATCATCTCTCGCAGCCGTGCAAAATCCTCACGATTGAACGGGACGGATAGACGAGGTAGATGCAGGGTGGCCGGATCGTCCGCTTCTTCTGGCAATGGCTCCGTCTCCATGATCTTACCTTCCGTGAGTATATCTGCAAATGTTTGATTCAACGTATCGGTCAGACCCGGCGCCGGGGGATGGTTGAGACGAATCACCAAGTCCCGCTTCACAAAGCGATAGGAGTGAAAGTTGCGGTAAAAGGTCTCGATCTCGCCGACCGCCGCGTCGACGTTGTCCATGATCTTAAAAAAGCTAAACTCCCTTCCGGAAATATAGCCCCGACTCAGCATTGCCTCCCGCACGAACCGTTCCCACTGTTGCCAATATTGTCTGTCAGGAAGATCCATGAGAATAATCGGCACAATTTGGCTCTTGCCAGTTTGAGCCAAAGTCAGCGACTCGCTGAGCTCGTCGTGGGTGCCAAATCCGCCAGGGAATATAACAACCGCATCCGCTTCCTTTACAAACATGAGCTTGCGGGTAAAGAAGAAATGAAAGCTCATGAGCTTTGAATCGTCTTTGATAAACCGATTCGCCTGCTGTGTCGCAGGTAAACGAATATTGACCCCGAAACTATTATCTCGTCCCGCCCCTTCATGGCCAGCTTGCATTATTCCCGGGCCCGCGCCCGTAATCACCATCAATCCCTCTTGGGCCAACCGGTCTGCAAGCTGTTTGGCTAAATGATAGTATGGGTCAGTTTCTTGTATGTTTGTGGAGCCAAAAATGCTCACCTTGCGCACTGAGCCATAGGGGGCAAAAACCTTGAAAGCGTGGCGTAATTCTTTCAAGGCGCGGTTGAGAATTTTAAGATCGCCGCGGCTAGTTCCATCCCCCGCCAATTTGATAATCGTCCGGACCATTTCGGCGATCAGAACTTCATTGCCGGAGCCGGATTGCTCACGCATCCATGCCGCAATCTGCGCCTCAATATTGGCCAAGGTGACTTTAGGTTGCTCCATGAGCTTCTCAACTCTATGACACAACGGTATTGGTTTTTAAAGCTTGGCCCAACTGTAGATAGGACTGCAGATCATGTTGGCCCTAAAAGGATTATTATAACCGTATGTCTTGTCATTTTGGTGCCCGGAGCCGGACTCGAACCGGCACGGACCCTTCCGGGTCCTCGGGATTTTAAGTCCCGTGTGTCTACCAATTCCACCATCCGGGCTCAAACTCTAGCATCTTAGCAAAAACCCTCGGCGAGACGAAAAAAAAGCTCTAGATACACCAGCGGTCATTAAAAGCACGAAGGCCTCTCATGGAGAGGCCTTCTTCCAACTCTAATTGGCTTAGACAAACAGCGGCGCCAAGACCAAGGTGATTGTGCTTAGTAGCTTGATCAAAACGTGCAGGCTCGGTCCCGCTGTGTCCTTGAATGGGTCGCCAACGGTATCACCCACGACCGCCGCTTTGTGCGTCTCGGAACCTTTACCGCCGTACGCTCCGGTCTCGATAAACTTTTTGGCGTTGTCCCAAGCCCCACCGCTGTTATTTAGAAAGGTAGCCATCAGAATTCCGCCGATGGTACCGACCATCAAAAACGCCGCCACCACCTCGGCACCCATTCCGAAAAGACGGAACACAACACCCACTGCCACCGGCATCCCGACCGCGATCAAGCCGGGAAGCACCATCTCCTTCAGCGCTCCGACGGTAACGATATCGACGCAACGAGCGTAATCAGGCTTAGCGGTTCCTTTCAAGATATTGGGATTCTCCTTGAACTGTCTTCTGACTTCATTGATCACGTAATAAGCGGCCTTGCCGACAGCGCGGATCGCGAGAGCTGAAAAGAGAAAAACCAACATGGCTCCCAGCAACCCGCCGACAAAGACTTCCGGCTTGGCGATGTTGACGGACTCCAGCTTGCTGCCATAATGCGCAACCTCGTCCAGATAAGCAGAAAAAAGGAGAAACGCCGCAAGGGCTGCTGAGCCGATCGCGTACCCTTTCGTCAACGCCTTTGTCGTATTACCCACTGCGTCGAGGCGGTCTGTCTTGTGCCGTACTTCTTCAGGCTGCCCGCTCATTTCGATGATTCCCCCCGCGTTGTCCGTTATGGGACCGAAAGTGTCCATGGCCAGAATATAGGCGGCGGTACCAAGCATCCCCATTGTGGCAACCGCGGTACCAAAGAGGCCCGCGTGTGGAATACCGCTCAGACTTCCCAAATAATAAGACGCGATGATCGCGCTGGAGATGACGACAACCGGGATCGCCGTACACTCAAGGCCAACGCTAACGCCTGCGATAATATTGGTGGCAGGCCCGGTCTGCGATGCTTTGACTATCTCTTGAACGGGTCGATACTTATACTCCGTATAATACTGTGTGATGTAAACGAACGTCTGTGCCATAGCGATGCCGATAACGCCGCACAGAAAAAAATAAAACCAGGCTGACGTCGCCTCCGGGTGTTGTGTAGGATCCACTGCTAGCATCCATTGAGCCGCAAAAAAGAACCCGACGATGGCCAGCGCGCTGGTCACGTAATAGCCGCGGTTCAGCGCCGACATCGGATCCTCCTGCTCGCCGCTCTTCACGATCATGACACCGACAATCGAAGCGATCAGGCCGAAGGCACGCGCAACCAACGGAAAGAGAATGCCTTTAAGGCCAAAGAAAGGATACAACCCGACCCCGAGAATCATGGCGCCAATATTCTCAGCCGCGGTGGACTCAAAGAGATCGGCTCCACGACCGGCGCAATCACCCACATTGTCGCCGACGAGATCTGCAATAACCGCTGGATTGCGCGGATCATCTTCCGGGATTCCCGCTTCTACCTTGCCGACAAGATCCGCTCCGACATCGGCTGCCTTGGTATAGATTCCTCCGCCCAGTTGCGCAAACAGTGCGACAAAGGAAGCGCCGAAGCCGTAACCGACGATAGTAAATGGAATTTTCTGCGGATCGTGTCCTAAATACTCGAGCAACGCATAGAGTCCGCCGACACCCAAAAGACTCATGGCGACAACGAACAGGCCAGACACCGCTCCGCCCCGCAGTGCGATGCGCAGCGCCTCGTTCAGGCTGCTGCGAACCGCTGCAGCCGTACGGATATTGGAGCGAATGGCAATCCACATGCCTATATACCCAGCGATTACCGAACACGCAGCACCCAGCACGAATGAAAGCGTCGTCCAAAAGGCCATCTGTACCGGCGGCACCGGATCCGCCGGGCTCGGCGTCCGGACGTAGGCGTAAAGAATGAATATCACCGCGGCCAGAACCGCGGAGAATGTAATTATCGTCCGGTTCTGCCGCGATAGAAACGCTTCCGCGCCCTCTTTGATCGCGTTGGAGATCTCCTGCATTTTCTCCGTCCCCGTATCGCGCTGGCAGACATAACGGGCCAGATAGACGGCAAACAATAAAGATAAACAACTAATGGTGATTACCAGCAAGATCATGATGGTCGGTCATCCCTTCTTAAATAAAATAATCTCGTCAATCTCTCCGCCACAGATAGGCCACCCCGATACTCAATAGGTACAGCAACAGCATAGGACCCGCTAAAAGCGATTGATTAATGATATCGGGTGTCGGCGTAAGGATCGCGGCCACAATAAATATAACAACGATAGCGTAGCGAAAAGTACTGAGCATCAGTCGATAATTCCAAATGCCCAGACGCACTAGGAAAAATGTGAAAACCGGCAGCTCAAAGGTCACCCCAAAAGCTAAAACCATACGGAAAAAAAAAGTAAAATATTCCCCGATGCGTATTGCCGGCGTTACCCCGATCGTCCCGTATTGCTCGATGAAATACTGAAACGCAACGGGAAGAACGATTCGGTAGCAAAAAAAGGCCCCCCCGAGAAAAAAAAACGTTGCACACAAGACAAACGGCAGGACCAGCCTCTTCTCGGCCCCCGAAAGACCCGGAGCAATAAAGCGCCAGATCTGGTAGAAAATAACCGGACAGGAGAAAAAAACTCCCCCAGCTATGGCTACTTTTATTTCAATAAAAAATGCTTCGGTAACTCCGGTCCCAATCAGACTTTGCCCGGGACGAAGGCTCTGTCGAAGCGGAGCCACCGTGAATCTGAAAATCGCGTCCGAAAAAAAATAACAGAGTCCGGAGGCTAAGACTATCGCGGCCAAGGACTTGAGCAAACACCATCGGAGCTCTTCTAGGTGCTCCGTCAACGTCATGTCGGAATCTGTCGCCAAAGGCCACTACCCGGACCAAGATTGCAAAAAAGGGGAAGGATACATACCCTTCCCCTTCTTCGGTTATCAAAAACCGCGGTAAAGTTAACTTACCTTTACTTGGTTTTAGTTCCCTCGTCTTTCTTCTCCATCGGCGCTCCGCCCGAAGGCTGGTCGGCGGGGGCCTTCATTTCACCACTCGGTGCCGCCGGTTCTGCCGGCGCTGCTGGTGCAGGCGCTGGCGGCGGCGGGGGAGGTGGAGCTGGCTCCTCCTTTTTACCGCACCCTGCAAATGTTAGCATCAAAGCGAAGAGGGTTGTTCCCGACAATAAAACGATTCTCTTTCCCATCCTGAGTTCACCTCCTTTCCCGACACATCTCTGAAAAACCGTTTTGCTAGATAATTTTTTATTGCACAAGTCCCGCCTCCTTGCAAGCGAAATAACCAAACGAAAATGATGCCATTTCACCTACGAGGTTTGGCAGGTTCGAAGCCGCACGTACAAAGCAGATTCTATTAATGTCGGAGACCCTACCTAGCAAAGAGTTTCAAGCAAATTCTCAAGGTAGGAAAAATAATTATAAGGATAATGCAAGCGAACTTGCTTCGTCTCATCCAAAACGCGGCGCGCTGTCGTTATCCGCTCTTACCTTGGAATACAACTTGATACTTGCGTTAGTATTACATGCGTCCCGGCTATTTCTGCTGCGATTGTTTTCACATCTTCCTCTGTCGAACCGGGGCGGCTCACAGTTTGGCGGCTCTGATACGACCCGCAAATGTCAGACTCCAGGAGTCCCCTTCGATCAATTAACCGAGCCAGAAGAGCCGCCCAAAATCCGAGCCCACAAGAACTGTTGGTAACTTGTTGATAAGTAATTCAGGGGGTCAAGCAGAGGGCTAAAAATGGCGCAGTTCAGCGAAATGCCCAATTTCAAGTCAATAAATTCTCATTAAATTTAATAAGTTAGCAAAGTAATTCAAAACATGGATTTGATGGCAGTTCTAGTAAATTAGACGAATCGATCTCCTGTTGAGGCCTTGAAAAGCAAGCCTTTCACCCAAAACGCCACAAGAGACCACATTCGATATGCAAATGAGTTGAAAATCGCCTTTGACTGAGCCAACCAGGCCACCGCGCGATACGTTACAATTTGCATCGCATAAGCAAGCTGATAATCCGACTAATCGTCCCGTTTTTTGTCGCGTTGACTACTCATAGGGTAGATGTTAGAAAGACTGCATTCATTTGAGGAGGCATTCTTTGGCTGTCCATCCATCGGTTATCAAAAGGCATCGTCAGAGCGAAAAGAGACGGGCAAGAAACGTGGAATCAAGGACCAAACTGAGGACTTTGATCAAAAAGGCACGGCAGGCAATCGAGTCGAAAAACCCAGAGACTGTTTCCGATCAGATCAGAGCGGTCAATCGAGCCTTAGGCAAAGCTGTCAGCAAGGGAACAATCACGCGCAACACAGCCTCTCGCTGGCTATCGCGGCTATCGCGCTCAGCAAGCCTCGCTGCGACGGCCTGATACCGATCAGATTTCCGGCTTAGGCCGTGCGGTTCTGGAAACGCTGTCACCCCGCAAATCAAAACATTTCCATTAGTCTCTGATGGAGTTCTCGAGCGAAACGCTCCATCAGGTCCTCGCGCATCCGGCGACTTTCTGTTTCTGTTAGCTGTATATCCGTCAAGCTACGCACGTTCGAAGTGTTCAGTGTTTGGTTTTGAAACTTTGATGATGTAGTCACAACCGCAGCCCGCTCGCCGGCATAAATCTCGTTTAGCCGAATGCCCTGACCACGCCACAATATTTCACTTGGCTCTCGGCGGCGAAATGTCGTGTCGACGACCAATGTAGCTTCGTACTGCAGCACCTCGTCATTTTGGTTTACCGACGCGGTTACGCTATCGAAAGACCGCACGACCCCACTCAAGATCGCATCCGCCCGATCCGCCTGATCCACGAGTTGCAGCTCGCCTCTGCGATACAACTCACCTCTTAGCGCGGTAGTTATCTCGGTCCCCAGGCCAACGTCCCGCGTTCGATTAAGAAACGGCTCCACGTATACGGAGTGGATGTCCTTGGGAAAAAGATCGCTCCGTCCCGCAAATCGATAACCACAACCGATCAGGCACAGCAACGCGAGATAAGTGCACGGCCCGATTAAAAATTGAAGTATCCGTTTATGGCCCATCTCTTAACCCTCCACGACGATATTCACAAGCCGACGCGGGACGTGAATAACCTTCTGCACCTTTTTGCCATCTAGAAAACCTCTGACTTTCTGATCCTGCAATGCCTCCGATTCAATTCGGGTTTGGTCCACATCCGCAGAAACGGTAATTTTCCCGCGCACTTTCCCATTGACCTGGACCACAATCAACAGCTGTTCTTCTTCGAGCGCCGCTTCGGAGTACTTCGGCCAAGTAACGGCATCCAGACCGCCTCGATGATCTAGAGACTCCCACAATTCGCTCGCGATATGAGGCACAAAAGGGTAAAGCATGGTGATAATCGTTTCCAACCCTGCTTTGATGACCGGCGTCCCTATTTGGAGCTTAGACTCATCTTGGACGCTGGCGCTGAGAGCGTTGAAAAGTTCCATGATGGCTGCAATCGCCGTATTGAAGTGAAATCTCGATTCGATGTCTTCCGTGACCTTCTTAGTGGTCCTATGAATCAACCGATACAGATTCCTAAGATCGCCAGGGAGGTCGTTTTGCGAAAAATCTGACCTCGCCGCGATCAAAGCCTCGCGATGCTGGAAGGTGAAGCGCCACAAACGAGTAAGAAACCTATAGGCGCCTTCCACTCCTTGATCGCTCCACTCCAGATCCTTTTCCGGAGGACCGGCAAAAAGCTCGAACAATCGTCCGGTGTCAGCGCCATATTTGTCGCGGATCACGTCGTCGGAGACGACGTTCCCCTTCGACTTTGACATCTTGGCACCGTCCTTGACAACCATGCCTTGGGACAGGAGCGCGTTAAATGGCTCGTCCACCTTCACGAGCCCAAGATCGCGCAACACCTTGGTGTAAAACCGCGCGTAGAGGAGATGGAGCACGGCATGCTCGATACCACCGATGTATTGATCCACTGGCATCCAGTAGGCCGCCGCGTCCCGTTCGACTATGCCTCCCTCGAAGTGGGGCGAACAGTAGCGGAGAAAGTACCAGGATGACTCTACAAAAGTATCCATCGTGTCAGTCTCGCGCCGCGCGGGACCGCCGCAGCGCGGGCAGGCGGCGCTGACGAACGCGGCGTGGGTGGACAGCGGGGAGCCTCCCTTACCGCTGATTTGGACATCGTGGGGCAACACGACCGGGAGATTTTCCTCCTTTTCGGGGACCATGCCACAGGCATTGCAGTAGATCACGGGAATCGGGGCACCCCAATAACGCTGGCGGCTTATTCCCCAGTCACGCAATCGATAGTTGACTCTTGCTTCTCCGAGGCGCCGCCCGACTAGCCAGTCGATCGCCCGCCGCTTGGCATCGGCCACCGTAAGTCCATTGAGGAAACCTGAATTGATTTTGATGCCGTCGCCGGTGTACGCCTCGCCGGTCCAGTTC
>Ga0137372_10003700_pt1 | contig 14875 bp, 11 predicted proteins | sample SagtaG_6_FD_104911 | JGI IMG/M metagenome (GOLD analysis project Ga0137372, IMG submission 104911) | Vadose zone soil microbial communities from Sagehorn Ranch, Mendocino, California, USA - Sage1_R_60_16 metaG | ecosystem: Environmental > Terrestrial > Soil > Vadose zone | place: USA...
GGCGTTGTGTCGCGCCCCTGCACTTTGATCTGATGCGGCCCCAGCCCATGCATCAGCTCGTGCGCCACGATGTGGGTAAAGAACGATTCGAAGTTAACATCCACCATCGCATGCTTCGAAAGTGTCCTCCGCGCAATCGGGAGCAGAACGGTACGGAACTTCGCTTCCTGAATGTTGCGCAGCATCACGCGTTTGCTTCCCTTTTGCTGCACCACCCGATCATCGTTCGGCAGATTGTAGGCAGCCGTGGCGACTCCGTGATCGCCATCGCCCGAACTGAAAATCTCGTCTACTACCACCGTCGGTGCGGCTCCTCCCAGCTTGGGGTTCCGGTAGTGCGGATCGATCGGCAAATTGTTTTCGATCTCCTGCAAATGATTGGCGAGCACGGAGAATTTCTTGGTTTCGGCATCGTCACGAAGGTTGATGAATGCCTCAAAGGCTGCCTTATAGTTGAACAGTTCGTCGTTATAGACTTCGTACGGTCCAATAGTGACATCCAGCGGCGCGTCCAGATCCATCCAAGCGATATCGCTGTCGTAGTAATCGTTGGAGAGGAATGCATCGGCGCGTGAGCTAAGGAATTTCTTCAGCGATGCATTCTCCGTGAGGTCAGCCGCCTCTTTCAGCAGCCCCGCAGCGCGCGTGAGATCATCCTTGTACTCCTGGTTGTAGGGGATCGCTGTGAGTTCGCGCTGCGCCGAAGAACCATTCCCCGAGTTCCAGCGGATGACCGTGAAGAAGCCTTTGGCGGCCGCCTGCTGCTCGGGCGTCAGCGATGCCAGCCAGCTTCCAAATTGTTGTTTTGTCATATCCACCGGATAGAAATTCGCCCCTTCCGGTTTCCTCGCCGGAACACCAGGCACAAATGCCTTGAATTCGTCCAGCGGCGACCAGGGGCCTTTGTTGATCCAGAAATAATGCAGCCGCGCCTTGCCCAGCGCTGAACTATCCTTTTGCAGACGCGCGTACAGCGCGGTGTCGCCACTCCAATATTGCTTCATGAAGATGTCATTCAAAATCCGCGCCGCCTCAATGATTTTTGCCAGCGCCTGCCGGTCCCCGGCAGAGAGCCTCGAGATGTCAACCCGCAACTGCGTCGGCGCAAAGCGGGCGGTCATCCTCTCGATCTCTGCCTGGCCTGGCGCCGCTGCTCGGCTTTTCCGCGCCTTAGACCTTTGTGCTGTAACCGGAATGCTCACGAGTACCCCTATAAGTACGACAACAAAGTATCCGCACAATCTCATCCGATCCACCCCCAATTGTAGGATTTCATCCCCAAGCTGAATAAAAATCGAATCATAACAGGAGCGCTTGCGTAGGGGCGGACGCCTCGTCCGCCCTGGGATTGATCCGTGGCCACGCCAACCACCGCCCATCACACCGCTTCAAGAGTTACAATCTATGCAAGTTATCCTTTTGGAATTTTGACTCTAAACCTATGCGAAAACTCATCCCCTGCTTCCTTCTTCTGTGCCTCGCGATCCTGCCCACTTCGGCAGACACGGTCATCGAGGAGATTATCGCCCGCGTCAACAACCAGATCGTCACGCGCACGGAGTTCCAGCGCAGCAAGGAGCAGTTGCGCCAGGAAGCGCAGCAACAGGATCCTACTCACGCCGACAAGATTGTCGCTGAAAAGGATAAAGACGTGTTGCGCGACCTGATCGATCAGCAACTTTTGATCGAGAAAGGCAAGGATCTGGGCATCACCGGCGACACCGAACTCGTTAAGAAGCTCGACGAGATGCGCAAAGAGATGAACCTGGACACAATGGAGGATCTGGAAAAGGCCGCGACCGGCCAGGGAGTCTCATTTGAGGATTTCAAGCAGAACATGCGCAACCAGATCATCACCCAGCAGGTGATTGGCAAGGAAGTCGGATCAAAGATGTCCATCAGCAAAGAAGAAGAACAGCAATTTTATGATCAGCACAAAAGCGAGATGGAGCAGCCGGAACGGATTAAGTTAAGCGAAATTCTTGTTTCTACAGAGAAAAAGAACGCCAACGATACCTCCACTGAAGAGCAGCGGATTGCCGCAGCGCAGACCAAAGCCGACGACCTGCTCGCACAGATTCGCAAAGGCGCCAAGTTTGAGGACATTGCCAAGAAATATTCTGACGGCCCCAGCGCCGCTCAAGGCGGCGATCTCGGATACTTCAATCGCGGCGCGCTGGCCAAAGAACTTGAAGATAAGACTTTTGCCATGAAAGCCGGCGATGTTTCCGATGTCATCCGTACCAAGCAGGGTTTCGTAATTCTGAAAGTGGCCGAGCACCAGCAGGCTGGCATACCCCCATTCAGCCAGATCGAGCCACGCGTGCAGGACGCCATCTACATGCAGAAGCTGCAGCCAGCCCTACGTGCCTATCTGACCAAGCTGCGCGAGGAAGCCTTTATCGACATCAAGCCTGGCTACGTCGATACCGGCGCCAGTGCCAACCAGACCAAGCCAATTGAAACCGCCGCCAAAGCTCCGAATGCGAAGGAACTCAAAAAAAAGAAGAAAAAGTTGGGCGTGATCTAGTTTAAGCTGGGCGTGGTCACGCTAACCGGCGGATCAATCACGGGTAGACCCCTGTGATCCTCTGTGCCCTCTGTGGTTGAATAGCACCGTCAAACTGTCATGAAAGATTTCTTCATCTGCGATTGCGCCCAGCACGAAAACAAAGTAATCATCTCCAGCTTCGTTGTCGTCTCCAAGCAGGTAAAGCCCAAGAAAACGGGAGAGCCCTATCTCGCGCTGACGCTCGGCGATCGCAGCGGGCACGTCGAAGCCAAAATGTGGGATAACGTCGAAGATGCCATTGACGTTTTCGATCAAGATGACTTCATCAAGATCAAGGGCCTGCTTAATAAATACAAGAATCGCTTCCAGATAACCATTCACAAAGTCCGCCTGCTGGGCGATTCAGAAGTCGATTTCGCGGATTATCTTCCAAAAACCACCAAGGACATCGGCGAACTCTGGAAGACGCTTACAGGCTTTGTGGCAACTTTCCAGAACCAACATCTCAGGGCGCTGATCGAGCTATTCATGGCCGATCCCGAAATCGCCGAGGCCTACCGCAATGCCCCTGCTGCCAAGAGTCTGCATCATGCTTACATCGGCGGACTCCTCGACCACGTTGTCTCTCTCTTCCGCTCCTGTGATGTCGTCTGCCGCAATTATCCCCAAGTCAACCGCGACCTGCTGCTCACCGGGGCCTTTCTGCACGATATTGGCAAAATTCACGAGCTTGCGTATCACCGCTCTTTTTCTTACACCACGCGCGGCCAGTTGCTCGGGCACATGATCATTGAGCTGGAAATGCTGCAAGCCAAGCTTGCCCGGCTTCCTGATTTTCCTGATGACCTCAAGACATTAGTTGAGCACCTGATCATCAGCCATCACGGCCAGTACGAATTCGGTTCTCCCAAGCTACCAATGTTTCCCGAGGCGCTCATGCTGCATTACCTCGACGACCTCGACTCCAAAATGGAAGCCATGCGAGCCCAGTTCGAACGCGACGCGGAGTCCGATGGCGGCTGGACTGGATATAACTCTTCCCTGGGCCGTCCACTATTGAACGCAGCGAGGTTCTTGGAAAAGAAATCCGTAGATGTGCCTGCGGCAGCCGCTACTTCCGAGGCTTCCAACCAGACCGCCGCCCCAGCCCTGCCGGGACTCGAGGCATCCGAGAAAAAACCAGAAGCTGCCGCCGCGGCCGCTCCGGATGAAAAAATGTGAGTTCAGAGGGGATAAGGTTCACGTGCTGCAGAAGACTCTGATTTTCGGTAGCGCAGCGCTCACGTGCTGCATTCGGCGGGCATTTCCTACAGATTTGCGCCTTCCCCTGCTTTCTGATACACCTTCCCAAACGGAGGAAATCGTGCGCTCGCGTTTGTTGACACTCACCCTGATTCTCTATTTGTCATTTGCCTTGACCGGCTGCAATAAATCGCCGGAATCTGCTTCGAATACAACCGGCGATAACGCCGCCCCCGAGAACGCAGAGAAGAACGCAAAAAGAAAACCTGAGCCGGCGAAGTCTGTGGTTATCCCAGCCGGCACGATAATCACGGTGCGACTGGGGCAGTCCGTAGGATCGAAGATCAGCGAGCCCGGGCAAAGCTTCTCCGCAACTGTAGCCACTCCTGTCGAGGTTGCGGGCAAAACCGTTATTCCCTCTGGCGCAACCGCGACCGGAACCGTCGTTGACGCGAAACCATTAGGCCGCTTCAAAGGCGGTGCCTTGCTGCAACTGAAGCTCACCTCGATCAACGTAAATGGCAAAGATGAGCCTGTGGAAAATTCCTCGCTCGTCCGCACCGAAAAAGGGAAAGGAAAACGCACGGCAGTGATAACGGGAGGCGGCGCAGGCGTGGGTGCGCTGATCGGCGGTCTGGCCGGCGGCGGCAAAGGCGCAGCTATCGGCGCAATCGCAGGCGCAGGCGCGGGAGGCGCCGGATCAGCCTTCACCGGCAACAAAAACATCGTGCTGCCCGCCGAGTCCGCACTCAGCTTCAAGCTGGAGCAGCCGTTAGAAATTAAGTGATCACGTCACTCGCGGGAGGGCGCGACTCTGAAAGCTGCAGGTCATGTTTATTTTCGAATTTCTGCTGGAACTGTTTGCCGAGTTCTTGCTCGAATTCTCATGCCACTTAATCTGCCGTTGCATCCAAGAATTTCTGCAATGGACGCATGGTGTGATTTAGGTTCGCCAGCATAGCGCATCGGCGCCAGCTGCTTCTTTGCCTCGCGCTCGTTTCGACCCCGCCCTTGTAGTATTAGACTAGTCAGTTTCCAATCTGCGTTCTTCCGCGTTGATCCGCGGCGGTGAATCTCCGAGGTTAGCGTATGATCACAGCAACGACCCGCACCAATCCTCTTTCCTACCTCACCGATCAGTTGAATGACCTTAAGGCCAAAGGAACCCACTTTCACCTGCGCGTGCTTGAGGACGAGCAGGCACCCGTCTGCACCTTCGATGGCAAGAAAGTAATCAATCTCGCCTCGAACAATTACCTCGGCCTGACCACGCATCCAAAACTGCGCGAGGCGGCACTTGAGGCAACACGCAAATACGGCGTCGGATCAGGAGCAGTGCGCACCATCGCCGGCACCATGAAAATTCATATGGACCTGGAAGAAAAGATCGCGCGCTTCAAGAATGTTGAAGCCTGCGTGGTCTTTCAGTCTGGATTCGCCGCCAACGCTGGCACGGTCTCAGCCGTGTTAGGCAAAGATGATTTCATCATCTCCGACCAGCTCAATCACGCGTCGATCATCGACGGTGCGCGCCTGTCGCGCGCTAAGATTCTCGTTTTCGAGCACAAAGATATCGCGCAGGCCGAGGAAAAACTTGCCAGCGTCAAAAACGAGCCCGGCAAAAAGCTGCTGATCAGTGACGGCGTGTTCTCCATGGACGGCGACATCGGCCCACTGCCCGCTCTATGCGATCTGGCCGAAAAATATGGCGCAATCATGATGGTAGATGACGCCCACGCCTCCGGCGTCCTTGGCCGCAACGGACGCGGCACCATTGACCACTTCAAAGTTCACGGCCGCGTAGATATTCAGGTAGGAACTTTATCCAAGGCCATCGGTGCGCTAGGAGGATACGTCTGCGGCTCACGCGACCTCATCGATTTTCTCTACCACCGCGCCCGCCCGTTTCTTTTCTCGACTTCGCATCCGCCCTCAGTCGCGGCAACGTGCATTGCCGCTTTCGAGGTTCTCGAACAAGAACCAGAGCGAATAGAAAAACTCTGGGAGAACACACGCTTCTGGAAAAAAGAACTCGGCCTGCTGGGATTCGACATCGGCGGCCGCACCACTCCCGCCAGCGAAACTCCAATTACGCCCATCATTATCGGCGACGGCAAGCTCACCATGGGTTTTTCTCATGAATTGCTCAAAGAAGGCGTAATGGGAACGGGTATTGCGTTCCCCACCGTCCCTGAAGGCAAAGCCCGCATCCGAACAATCATGACCGCAACGCACACGAAAGATGAGTTGCAGCAGGCGCTGGAGGTGCTGAAGCGGGTGGGGAAGAGGATGGGGATCGTGTCGTAATGAGAGCTAGGGTTCCAGTCTGAGCTCAATGGAAAAACAGCGACATAGGATCTGAACGATATTGGTTGCCTTTTGTATCTTCCACAATGAAGCGTACTTCGATGGCCTCAGACTTTCGGAGCTTCTTGGGAGCGGGACTTCCGCACGGTGGTTCAGAAATCATCGTCCTTCCAAGGCAATGCCAGGTCATCGTACGCAATGACTATATTGGGCTCGCGGGGGGTCGTTCGTGATAGCTAGCTCAGGGGAGTCGTTCATGATAGCTATCTCTAATAGCCTCGGGAATAGAAAAAGTAGTCAGTCCATTGGGAAAACTTGCGACTCTGTCAGAGAAGGAATCACCGACTTGGCGAACGGATAGTACCACTTGTTATCTCGAAACCATGAGAACACGGCCCAATCAGAGCTGCCAAAGGCACGGAAAAATCCTTGAGACTGTAACGCTCACGCCCGGCTCCATCGCAGAGGCTCGATCTCGAATCGCTAGTTTTTTGGCAGCGTGCTAGGCTTGAAGTGCTGTCTGTAGCGCCTGGGGATCTCGGGCATATGCTTGCGCGGTTTCGGGGTCTATCATACCCGAGCGGACCAGCTTCTCGATCTCTCCGTCAAAATGCTGCATACCATCGGCTGCGCCGTTTTTTACGGCCTCAAGTAGCGAGCGTCCTGAGCGGTCATCGCACTCGATGTACTGCGCGGTGCGCGGATTCGCTTTGAAGATCTCGATAATGGCTGTGCGCTCACCATTACGACGGGGGATGAGCTGCTGCGAGATGACGTAACGCAGGGTTTTGGCCAAGCGTCCGCGGATTGAGCTTTGTTCGGCGGTTGAAAATGCGCTCACGATGCGCTCGACGGTGTTGGCAATATCGAGGCTATTCAGGGTAGAAAGGATTAGGTGCCCGGTTTCCGCCGCCTCCAGCACCATTTCCATGGTTTCGCGGTCGCGCAACTCACCGACAAAAATCACCTTCGGCGCCTGCCGGAGCGCGGCGCGCAGGGCAAGAGCGAAGCTCGGCGTATCGCTGTGCAATTCTCGCTGATGGATGGTAGCGGACTTGTGGTTGTGCAGGAACTCGATGGGATCTTCGATGGTGATGATGTGGCAGGTCTGCTGCTCGTTAATTTTATCGAGCAGAGTCGCCAGAGTGGATGACTTGCCCGATCCGCGGGCGCCCGTCACCAGCACGATGCCATCGCGAAGATTGGCAATCTCTCCTAACTGTGGCGGCAGACCTAAAGAAGCGAAGCTGGGCAGAGTGGTGGGAATGACGCGCATCACCACGGCACAACTTCCGCGCTGAATAAAAACGTTGACTCGGAAGCGGGCGACTCCCGGCAGGCCAAAGGAAATATCGCACGAGCCCTGTTCCCGCAGCATGGTAATTGCCTGCTTGTTGTTTCCAATTAAGTCAGAGGCGATGCGGCGAGTATCGTCGGCGGTGAGTGAGCGTAGGCCGGAAGCATCTACTGAAACTAATTGCCCGTGAATTTCTACCTGGGGCGGGCGGCCAGGCGAGAAGATGAGGTCACTCACCTGGCTATTGACGCGCAACATGGCAACCAGCAGAGCATGCGTGCCCGCCTGCGCCGCGCCGGATGTGCCGTCCAGCTTGACGCCGTCTAGCTTGACATGGATCGGTGCTGTGCCAGGTGTTGCCACTCAATGCCTCGGGGGGAGGACTGCGCGATGGGGAAGGCTGTTCGGGTGCGTGTTGCCAGTTCTTCGTGAAAGATCACTGTAGCGGAAAGGAAGCTTCGGTTCCACGAAGAACGACATGGGCATGGACCTTCGTAATGTCTTGTGAAGGGGGGACCGGGAATCGTGTGATGGGGCTAATAGGACGCCTGGCCGACAGCGAGAGGGCAGCGAAGACAAAGGGCGGCCTCGCGGGCCGCCCAGAAAATTCGGATACATCACTCCGGAATTTATTTCTTTGAGGGTTTCTTTTTCCCGTAGCTGGTTTCGACGGTTGCGCCGATCGATTGCAGCAGCCCCTTTGCTGCCTCCGCGAACGGGCCATTCGGCTGCAATTCCAAATATTTGTTCAAAGCTTCTTCGGTGCCAGGAGCAGGTATGACCTTGCCGTTCTTATCGGTGGTTTCTTTGGCGATCAGGTTCACGCCTTTCTGGTAGTACGCCTCAGCTTTATTGGGGTCGGCGGCAATGGCTTTATCAAAAGAAGCAATCGCTTGGTCGGCTTTGCCGGCGTTGGTGAGTACCGCGCCTTGGTTGTAATAGAACTGGGCAGCCCCGGCCGGATACAACTGCGCAGCTTGATCGTAGGCCTTTACGGCTTCCTCGACCTTGCCGATTTTGGACTCGGCCTGTGCCAGGTTGTTGTAGTAAGAGGCGAGGGCCCTGAGGTCGTCTGGTTTTTTCTGGGGCTCCGCATCGACCGCTTTCTGTTTGATGTCAACTGCTTTCTGATAATCGCTCACGGCCTCGGTGTACCGCCTCGTTTTCTCAGCCGGGTCGGTCTGCTTCGGAGCTGAACCGACGTAGGCATCGCCGAGCCGCGCCCAGAGCAGATCGCGCGAGGCATCCACCTGCGTGGCCTGGTTCAGAGTGTTGATGGCCGAATCGAAATCCTGGGCCTGTATGGACTGGTTGGCAGCCTGGAGCTTTTCATTCAGCGACTTGACTGTGGTGACCTCCTTGGCCTGTTTCTCCTGTGCCTCCTGCATCTGCTTCAGTTGTTCTTGGTTGATTCCCTTTTGCTTGGCCGCCTCGGCTTGCGACTGCTTCTCATCGAAGTCGAGGGTGTTCTCATCTACTTTCACGCCGTAGCCATTGACCGAGTCCAGTTGCTTGCCATCCTGCAGCAGCGTGACTTTATATTTTCCCGGCTCGATTCCCAGAGAAAAATACTCGCCCTTCTTGTTGGTCTTCAGCGTGTACTTACGGCCGTTGTCGGTGTTGTACCACTCGACTGTCGCCCCAGCGATGGGATTGCCCTGCATATCTTTGGCGACTCCTTTGACTGTGCCCGTGGCCTGGGCGAAGGCGGTAGGAATGCCCAGTGCCGCCAGCATAGCGATCAGTACCAGCACCACAGAATGCTTCTTCATGTTTTGGCCTCCAAACGATTGTCGATTGCTCGATTTTCAATTGACGATTCTTTTGAAAGCATGCGAAAACAGATTGAATAGGCAATCGAAAATCGGCAATTCTCAAATTCTGTTTGCGGTCTCGACGTACGGAATAGGATCCGCAGCTCCCGCTTGCTCAAAAGCGCGGAGCCGCAACACGCAACTGTCGCATACGCCGCAAGCAGCGTCTTCCCGGCTATAACAAGACCACGTTAAATCGAAGGGCGCGCCTAATTCAAGGCCGAGCCGCACAATCTGTGCTTTGCGCATAGCGATCAGGGGTGTCACGATCTCGATATTGCCCTCTTTCGTGCCAGCTTTAATTACCTGATTGAATGCCTGGTAGTAGGCTGGACGGCAATCAGGGTAGCCGGAGCTGTCCTGCTCCACGGCTCCTATGTAGATTTTGTCTGCTCCGAGGACTTCAGCCCAGCTCACCGCGACGGCCAAGAAATGCGCGTTGCGGAAGGGCACGTAAGTGACCGGGATCTCGCGCCCGATCTCGTACGAGTCCGGAACGGCAATTTCGGGATCGGTTAGCGCCGAGCCGCCGATTGCACGCAGAGCCTCGTTACGAACAACCAGGCGATCACGAATATGCAAACGGTCACAGATTGCTGAAAATGCGCGCCGTTCGCGCTCTTCGGTACGCTGGCCATAGCTGACGTGGAGAGCAGCAGCTTCGTAGTCTCGCGCGGTCAGCGCCGCACAGACGCATGAGTCCATGCCGCCGCTAAGGAGGACAACGGCTTGTGACCTAGGGTAACGCATTTTAATTTTCGATTGCCGAGTGGCGACAAATAATGAAGATTGCCAATCCTTACACTCCCTTCATCGCCGGATCCCAGACGAACTTGTGAATCTGTAGGTTCAATCGCGCGGGAACGTCGTCAGTCAGCATCCACTCCGAAAGCTCCCGCGGATCGAGCAGACAGTGGGAGGTATCTCGTCCGCCGCTCGCTTCTTTACTGAATGCGGGAGAAAACAAAATTGCATTTACGCGCGCCGCGAGGCTATGGCAGCAGACAAATTCGCGCGCAAATTCGTAATCCGTCCGGTCGCTTAGCACAAACTTGATTTCGTCATGAGCGTGTAATGTCTCCAAATTTTCGAGCTGGAAAGTATCGGGCTCGCCCGAGTTAGGGCATTTCACATCAACAATTTTGATGACGCCTGGCGGAACACACTCTAGTGGCCGCTCCCCGCTGGTTTCCAGCAGGATCTTGTACCCGGCATCCAGAAGACGCTGCATCAGTGGGATGACCTCGCGCTCCTGGAGCATCGGTTCGCCACCGGTGATTTCGACCAGTCCACCGCTGGCACTGAGGCGTTCAACCTCGTCGCAGACCTGTTCGACGGTCATCTTGCGGCCACCGTAGAAACTGTACTCGCTGTCGCACCACGAGCAGCGCAGGTTGCAGCGGGTCAGGCGAACGAAGACGCACGGCAGGCCCGCATGCGTTGACTCGCCCTGTATCGATTTGTAGATTTCAGTTATTTGCATGTACAAGTAGCGCTGGCGTCTCGCCGGCTTTGGCGGGTGGAACGCCCCGAGGGGACAGCCGCCTCACTACTCAGAGTACGTCGCCGTCGTCGTGTCGGTCTCGAACACAGTTACCGTTTTCACCCAGACTCTTCCGTTCGTCGAGGAACGCAAACTGCCGTTCGTTTCGTCGTAAAAATACTTGGCCAGATTTTCCGCTGAGGGATTCAGCTCCGTGAACGGTTGGATGTCATTAATCATCTGGTGATCAAGACGGTCGATGACGTGCTTCATCACATCGCGCAAGTCTTTGAAATCGAGCAGCAATCCTGCCCTGTCGAGTTCATTGCCGGCCAGCGTGACCCGAATCTTGTAATTGTGGCCGTGGGGATTCTCACATTTCCCGCGGTAATTGCGGAGGTAGTGCCCGGCGGCAAATGAGTCTTCGACAGTAACCTCGAACATGGAATCCCTTCAGCGGCCCGACGACGGGCACCTGGTCGCTATGCACAATCCATTATTTTACTCTGAGTGCATCAGCCCCGGTAAGCACGTTGTTCGCCTTGCCGCGTTGAAAGACAAGAAGTCCAGGGGCAGCGAATGTCTCACGACGGGTCAGCCTCGTCGAAGCAAACTATTGCGCTCCAAAGAACTGTGCCACTCTGCTTAGCTCAGTTGTCCGCCGATAAGCCGGCAAGCTTTCGACAAATACTCGCCCGTACGCTTTTTTCAGGATGCGGTTGTCGAGCAGCACCAGCAGGCCGCGATCGTGCAAAGAGCGAATAAGCCGTCCGAAACCCTGCTTTAAACTAATGACCGCTGCCGGCACCTGATATTGGAAAAATGCATTGCCACCTTCAGCATCAATTGATTTCACTCGTGCCGCAACCACCGGATCTGTTGGAACAGCGAACGGCAAGCGGTCAATAATCACGCAACTCAGTTGCTCGCCTTGCACGTCCACCCCTTGCCAGAAAGACGAAGTTGCGAACAGCACGGCGTTTGGCGTGAGGCGGAATTCCTCGAGCAGCGCGGTTTTCGGCGCATCGCCTTGCAGGAGCATGGGGAATTCCAGCTCTCCGAGAAGGCGCTGGTAAATGTCGTTCATCTGCGCATAACTGGTGAAGAGGACGAAGGCCCGACCGCGCGTGATCTCCAGCAGGCGGCGAATGCAATCGGCGGCTTTGGCGGCGAACTGCGGCGTGCGCGGATCAGGAAGGTCAGGAGGAACGTAAAACATCGCCTGATTTTCGTAATCGAAGTGCGAGGCCAGCACCAGTTCACGGGTTTGCTCAAGGCCCAGACGGCGGCGCATGTAATCGAAACCGCCGCCTACGGCGAGTGTGGCGGAAGTCAATACCGCACACTCCAGTCTGTCGAACAGGCAAGTCTTCAGGATCGGCGCTACGTCGATCGGCGTAGCCTGAAGAAACACATTCGATTTGTCTCGGCCACCTCGCCTGCGCTCGATCCAGAAGACGGTGTTCCGGTCATCGGATTCCATAAGGAACCCAAGCTGCACCTGCAACTCCCCAGCGCGACGAACAAAGTTGAAGATCTCCTCCGGCTTGGACGGCAGGTTCTCCAACTCTGAGCCAATGCGCCCGAGCGAATGCTGTATCGCCAGAAACTCATCGCCGTTTTCTTCCAGGAACTCGCGGCGATTTTCAAATGCAAAGCGTCCTTCGCCTTGCGGCAACAGCGCGAAGAAAAACATGGCGCACTCTCGCAAGCTCTTCAAAGCTCCTGAAACCGATGCCGATAGAAGATGATTGCGCTGCAGCGAAGCCTCGACATCGCGGCACAGCTCTTCCACGCGGGCGTTGCTGACCGTGATTCCGAAGTAGCTGCTGGCGACATCTTCCAGTTCGTGGGCTTCGTCAAAAATTACCGTGCCCGCCTCGGGCAGGATGCCTGCATCAGGCGCGTCTTCGGCCTGCTGCTTGATCGCGAGGTCGGCAAAAAATAGATGATGGTTGACGATGATGATGTTGCTCTCCACCGCACGCCGGTGCATCTCGGTAATGAAGCATCGCTCCCAGGAACTGCATTTTTGCCCCAGGCAAGTGTCGGCACGCGCGTCGAGCTTGTGCCAAAGCGCGCTGGCTTCGGGCAACGACGCCAGTTCAGCCCGGTCGCCGTTCTTCGTGGTCTTCTCCCATGCGGCAATCGCGCGGTAATGCTCGATCTCATCCAGGCCGCTGAGGACCGGCGCATCAGTAAGATCGTAGAGTTTTTTTCGGCAAAGATAATTATTGCGGCCTTTCATGTAGCAGACGCTCAGCTTGCCTTCGCCGTCCGGAAACAGCGCATGCTCGAGAAAGGGAATGTCTTTATAGAAGAGCTGCTCCTGCAGATTCTTTGTTCCTGTGGAGATGATGACCCGTTTGCCCGAGCGAATCCCCGGCACCAAGTAAGCCAGCGTCTTGCCAGTGCCAGTGCCGGCTTCGACAATCAGATGCCGCTTTTCCCCGAGCGCCTGCTCTACGGCTTGTGCCATCTGAAGCTGGCCTCGGCGGAATTCGTATGCGGGGTGGTTGCGTGAGAGCACACCTCCCGGAGAGAAAAACTGGTAGAGCGAAACATCTTTTTTCTGCGCGGACGCGGAGGGCTGCGAAGTGGATGCCACGGAGTCTCTATAATATTCCACTGCACGCGTAGGGACAGCCGCCCTCGGCTGTCCAGTCGGGTTCGAACTGCTTGGATCACGCCGGACAGCCGAGGACGGCTGTCCCTACGCGGTGTTGCTCGCCCATGACAGCTTCGCTTCCCCTCGTCGCCATCGTCGGTCGTCCGAACGTTGGCAAATCCACGCTGTTCAACCGCATCGTCGGTTCGCGGCGCGCTATCGTTGGCCATGAGCCCGGCATCACTCGTGACCGGCTTTATGGCGAAGGCGAGTGGAGAGGCCGGCGGCTACGTCTGGTTGATACCGGCGGGATCATCCCTGATGAAAAGGATTTCATTCCGGCGGAGATTTTTCGTCAGGCGAGAGTTGCGCTGGAGGAAGCAGCGGCAATTGTCATGGTTGTGGATGGACGGACGGAACTCGCAGCGTCTGATCTGGAACTGGCGCGGCTGTTGCGCAGAACCGGCAAGCCACTGTTTCTGGCGATTAATAAGATTGATACGGAAAAGCAGCAGGCGCTTGCCAACGAATTTCACCGCCTGGGAATTCGTGAGCTGTTCCCGATCTCCGCAGAACATGGGCGCGGGGTGGACGACTTGCTTGACGCTGTACTTCCGGTCTTGCCTTCGCAAGAGAAGTTAACCACAGAGGGCACAGAGGACACCGAGGAAGAAAGTGTTTCAGAGATCAAAGTTGCCATCATCGGGCATCCGAATGTTGGCAAGTCAACACTGTTGAACCGGCTGACTGGCTCAGAGCGCGCGATTGTCTCGCCCGTTCCCGGCACAACGCGAGACGCGGTGGATGAGGTCGTAGAGAGCGATGGGCGGCGCTTTCGCTTCATCGATACTGCTGGCATTCGCCGCAAAGGCAAGACTCACCTGATGGCTGAAAAGCTTTCAGTGGTGATGGCGCGTAAGCATCTGGAGGCCGCCGACATCGCTCTCCTTGTGATTGATGCGACGGAAGGTGTCAGCCAGCTTGACGCGGCAATCGCAGGCTACGCGCATGAGAGCGGTCGTTCAGTGATCATCATGGTAAACAAATGGGACCTCTGGAGTGGCGCAGGCGCTCTCGCCCGCGAAAAGAATGCGCGGACGGGGGCGTCCGCGCCACACAGGCAAATGCCCGCGGACCGCGCGGCGTACGAGCAACGCTTGCGCTACGGGCTCAAATTCCTGAGCTACGCACCGGTGCTGTTTATCTCTGCCACAAACGGAAAAGGGGCGGAGAAAATCCTTCCGATGCTCGAGAAAGTTGCCAGCGAACGCCGCAAACGAATCCCGACTGCAGAAATGAATCGCTTTCTAAAGCAGGTTGATTTCGACCGCGCTTCAGTACCCGCGTCGAAGCGAGTGAAAATCTATTACATGACCCAGGCGGCAGTTGCTCCGCCCACGTTCATTCTGTTTACCGATCGCAAGGTGAGGCTGCACTTTTCCTACCAGCGCTTTTTAGAAAATCAGATTCGCCGCGCATTCGGGTTCCTGGGGACACCGATCTGGATTAAAAATCGTGCGCGTGATTGAGATTGCCGTCACTGGTAAGCCTCCTCGCAGGCTGATGACGGAGGGATTCCCGGGGAAAAAGAAGGAAAGCTGGGACATGTTCA
>Ga0137372_10003704_pt1 | contig 14856 bp, 12 predicted proteins | sample SagtaG_6_FD_104911 | JGI IMG/M metagenome (GOLD analysis project Ga0137372, IMG submission 104911) | Vadose zone soil microbial communities from Sagehorn Ranch, Mendocino, California, USA - Sage1_R_60_16 metaG | ecosystem: Environmental > Terrestrial > Soil > Vadose zone | place: USA...
AGAGGCAATCGTTGAACGATTCCGGCAGAGAACCCACCAATTGCCCGCAGGTTTTGCGGAGTTGGCGCGACTAGGTTGGGTGCGCGGCATTCCGGTTGATCCGCTGGGGCATCCTTACAAATTGATGGCCGATGGCCGGGTTGAACTGCGAGATCCGGACGATTTTCCCTTTATCCAGAAGGGCGCGCCGCCGGGGTACAAGCCTCCGAGGATGCCCAAGCTCCTGCCACCGGACTAAAACTTATCTCCGTCATTTCTTGTTTGCGATGTTCGGGAGCTTTCCAGCTTAAGCCGTTATTGTCTGCGCGCCATTCTTTCTGCGTGTAGCTGCTGCAGCGCCTGCACGCGCACTTCGCCCCGTTGCAGTGCGGCAATTCCTTCAGCGGCGGCACGCGCTGCGGACAGAGTAGTGATGGTCGGAATCCGCGCTGTCACCGCCGCGCGGCGAATGGCTTTTTCGTCGAAGAACGGGTCCGGACCTTGCGGAGTATTGATGATGAGGTGAATACGCTCGCCTTTGATTAAGTCGACAACGTTTGGGCGGCCTTCTTTCACTTTGTACACGCGCTCGCACGCCATACTCGCACTTTCGATCACGTCGGCAGTCCCGGCTGTAGCCACCAACTTGAATCCCATGTCGACGAATTTCCGCGCGACCTCCGCCACTTGCGGCTTATCGTGATCGGTGACGCTGATGAAGACCATCCCCTGTACGGGCAGGCGCTGTCCGGCTGCGGTCTGGGCCTTGGCAAAGGCTTCGCCGAAGTTGTCGGCCACGCCCATGACTTCGCCGGTGGATTTCATCTCCGGACCGAGCACAGTGTCCACGCCGGGAAATTTGTTCCAGGGGAAGACAGGCGATTTCACGTAGTAGGACGATCCAGTATCGAGATCCTTTTGCTGTTCGATGAACTCAGGCAAGAACTCGCGCAGCTTGCGGCCAGTCATCAGGCGAGCAGCGATCTTTGCCATTGGAACGCCAGTAGCTTTTGAAACGTAAGGCACGGTTCGGGAGGCGCGCGGGTTCACTTCAAGGACGTAGACTTTCCCGCCTGTGCCATTGCCCGTGTGCTGGCGGGTCTCTGACCCGCCCTCCAGATAAGCTCCGTTGCTGCGTGGAATCGCAAACTGGATGTTCATCAGGCCAATCACTTTCAACACACGCGCCAACTTGAAGGTGTACTCACGCATGCGATCCAAGAGATGCTGCGGTATATCGACCGCCGGCAACACACAGGAAGAATCGCCGGAGTGAATGCCAGCTTCTTCGATATGTTGCATAATTCCGCCGATCACGACGTCATCGCCATCAGATAGCGCGTCGACATCAACTTCGATGGCGTCTTCGAGAAAATGATCAATCAGCACTGGGCGATCTTGAGAATACTCGACCGCCTCTTTCATATAGCGGATGACGCTCTCTTCGTCGTAGGCGATGACCATGGCCCGACCGCCAAGCACGTAGGATGGCCGGACCAGAACGGGATATCCGACGCGCTTGGCGCCTTCGACCGCTTCTTCAATGGAGGCAGCCATCGCGCCTGGCGCTTGCGGGATATCGAGTTCTTCGAGGAGCTTGTTGAAACGTTTTCGGTCTTCGGCCAAGTCGATCGACTCGGGCGAAGTGCCGATGATATTCACGCCAGCAGCTTTTAGAGGCAGAGCCAGATTCAACGGGGTCTGTCCGCCAAACTGCACGATGACTCCGACGGGGGCGCCCGAAGCCGCCTCGTGCTCGTAAATAGCGAATACGTCTTCGAGCGTCAAGGGCTCGAAATAAAGACGGTCGCTGGTATCGTAATCGGTCGAGACAGTCTCGGGATTGCAGTTCACCATGATGGTCTCGTAACCGTCGTCGCGGAGAGCGAATGCGGCGTGACAGCAGCAATAATCGAATTCAATCCCCTGCCCGATCCGGTTCGGCCCGCTGCCGAGAATGATGACTTTTTTCTTTTTGGTCGGCGTCGCCTCGTCTTCTTCCTCGTAGGTCGAGTAGAGATAGGGAGTGAAGCTTTCGAATTCGGCGGCGCAAGTATCGACGCGTTTATAAACCGGCGACAGTTTGTTCTTCTTGCGCAGATGTCGGACCTTTTCCTGTGCGCCTTTGCCACTCAACCGCCAAACACCCGCGAGCCGGCCGTCGGAGAAGCCCATGCGCTTGGCATCGCGGAGCACTTCGGCGGGAATCGATTCCATCGGATGCTTTTCCAACTCAAGCTGCATATCGTTAATCTCTTTGAGCTGGTAGAGGAACCACGGATCGATGGAGGTCATCTTTGCCAGATTTTTTACCGTGTGCCCTTGGCGCAAAGCGTATCGAATATACGAAAGCCGCTCAGGATGCGGTGTGACCAGACGCTGAGTAAGAATTTTGGGTTCGATTTTTTCAGACCCGATTCTCTTGCCCGTGTCCAGTGCCCGTACGCCTTTGAGCAAAGCTTCTTTGAATGTGCGGCCAATGGCCATCACCTCGCCGACAGATTTCATTTGCGGACCAAGGCTTTCATCGGCTCCGGGGAATTTCTCGAACTGCCACTTCGGAATTTTGACTACGACATAGTCGAGGGTCGGCTCAAAACAGGCAGGAGTCTTGCGAGTGATGTCGTTTGTGATTTCGTCGAGCGAATAACCGATGGCCAGCTTGGCTGCGATCTTTGCGATGGGGAACCCGGTGGCTTTGGAGGCCAGGGCGGAAGAGCGCGAGACGCGGGGGTTCATCTCGATCACAACCATTCGCCCGGTGCTGGGATGAACCGCGAACTGAATGTTCGACCCGCCAGTTTCAACGCCAATTTCGCGGATCACTGCAATCGCCGCATCGCGCATCGCCTGGTACTCGCGGTCGGTGAGTGTCTGCGCCGGGGCGACAGTGATTGAATCTCCCGTGTGAACGCCCATCGGGTCAAAGTTCTCAATCGAGCAGATGATGATGACGTTGTCGCGCAGGTCGCGCATGACTTCGAGTTCGTATTCCTTCCAACCCAGAACGGACTCTTCGATCAGGGCTTCATGCACCGGAGAGAAATCGAGGCCGCGCGCGAGAACATCGAGCAATTCTTCGCGGTTATACGCAATGCCCCCGCCCGAGCCGCCGAGGGTGAAGCTCGGACGTACGATTATCGGGAAGCCGATCTTGCCAGCGAATTCCAGCCCGTCTTTCAGATTGTTCACCAAGGCAGATTTGGGAACATCCAAGCCGATGCGCTGCATCGCATCTTTGAAGTAGAGACGGTCTTCGGCTTTCTTGATCGCGGCTATGTTGGCCCCGATGAGCTGCACGTTATATTTGTCGAGCACGCCGCCATCAGAAAGTTCGACCGCAAGATTCAGCGCTGTCTGCCCGCCGACGGTGGGCAAAATGGCGAAACCGGCACCCGGGGAAAGCTCGCGCTCGACGCGGATGATTTCTTCCAGATACTCGCGGGTCAGTGGCTCAATGTAGGTACGGTCAGCCGACTCGGGATCGGTCATGATGGTCGCCGGGTTCGAATTCGCCAGCACCACTTCAAAGCCCTCAGACTTGAGCGCCTTGCAGGCCTGCGTGCCGGAGTAGTCGAACTCGGCGGACTGTCCGATGATGATCGGGCCGGAGCCGAGGATGAGAACTTTGGAGATGTCAGTGCGTTTGGGCATTTGCGACGTTATGTCCTCAGAGCTTGATAAACGACCAGCGATGTCAGTGCGAACAAAAGGGCTACACTCAGCACCGATATCGAAAAGGCCGCCACGCCCCAAGTCGACTCCACCCAAGGGCCGGGATGTTCCGGAATACCCTTCTTGCGCAGTTCTTCATTCAGTCCCGGTATTGTGGACATGCAAATAGGAACGCCCTCGTGTAACACAATCTCATCCATGATGAAAGTCTCCGGCGCGTAGTGCAGTTCCACAGGAAGAGCTTCCTGGCTCCGTCGCAATGCTGCTTTTTCTTTGAGCTCTTCGCGGCGTCTTTTCACCGCCTCGGCAAATACCTCGTCATATTGCTTCTTGAATTTCCATCTCCATGGTAGGTAGCTGAGGTAGGAGACAATTCCGCTGATCCAGAGGAAAAGCGCGAGCGCAGCAAATACAACCGACATTATCCACCGCAATGCGGAACGCATCGGATGGCTGCGAATGCGGGGAACGACGATGGACGTGGTGTTAACGGCCCCGCCGACCGCATCGGAATAGACCATCTGCGCGACATCAACTATCCGTCCTAAAAAGACCGGCTGCTGCAGGCTGGAGTTGAGAACATAGATCGAGAACTGCGCCTCATCGCCGGCATTAAGTAATGAAAAGGTCAACAACACATCGCGGCCTTCAGGCGAGGTCGTGGCCGAAAAGTTGAATTGCTGAGGTAAGGTCTTGTCGACCGTAGCAGCTAGCAGCTTCGTGCCAGTCGGAAATTGCAAACGAACCGGCTCTATCACGTCCGTTCCTTTTATTGCCGCGGCACCAGTGTTCCTAAGAGTAAAGCCGAGCTTCGAAAGAGACGTAATTGGTTGATCACGGAATTCGACGTGCAGGTCCGGATGAATCCCGCCGAGGTTTTCGCTTACGAGTCGCGTCGATGAGATCAGCGTGCACGTGAGCTCTTTTTTCCGAGCAGCAACAGTTAAAAGGAGCGAGATCGCCGCCACGCTCACACCGATAATCGGCATGAATACCTGGAGGAGGCGTACCACTTTACCCTTCGGCGTTTCCTCGGCGTTCACCCCTTCCACTCCTCCATCATTTTCACGAAATCTTTGAACAAATAATGCGAGTCGTGCGGGCCGGGCGAGGCCTCTGGGTGGTACTGGACGCTGAACAGTGGCAGGTTGCGGTGGCGCATGCCTTCCAGTGTCGAGTCGTTCAGATCCATGTGCGTGAGCTCGACTTCGCTTTGCGGCAGTGAATCGGGATCGACGGCAAAGTTGTGGTTGTGGGCCGTTATCTCGACTTTGCCCGTCTTCAACTGCTTCACGGGATGATTTCCGCCATGGTGGCCGAATTTCAGCTTATAGGTCTTTCCCCCCAAAGCAATTCCTACGAGCTGATGCCCCAGGCAAATTCCGAATATCGGTTGCCGTCCCATGAGACGTTTTATGTTGTCCACCGCATACGCGCATGGCTCGGGGTCGCCCGGACCATTGGACAAGAACACTCCATCAGGTTTTAAAGCGAGGACGTCTTCGGCCCGGGTCTGCGCGGGAACAACTGTGACTTTGCATCCCTCTCCGCGCAGTTTGCGCAGGATGTTCTGCTTGATTCCGTAGTCGTACGCGACCACGTGAAAGCGGGCCGGTTCGTCCTTTACTCCCACTACTTCCACTGGCTCGTGAGAGCGCTCGCCGACTTCCCACACGTAAGGGCGATTCGTGGTCACGACCTTCGCGAGATCCGTCCCGTCCATCTTGAGAATGGAGCGGGCTTTCGTCACCAGCTTTTCGACATCGTTTTCGAGCGTCGAGATCACACCGCGCATAACGCCATGATCGCGCAGATGCCGCACTAGAGCGCGCGAATCGATCTCGGCGAGAACTGGAATCTTGAATTGTTCGAGATATTCTTCCGCGACCTGCTGCGAGCGCCAGTTGGAGCTGACTCTCGAGAACTCGCGAACGACCAGACCTTCAATATAGGGCCGCGTGGCTTCGTTGTCTTCAGGATTGGTGCCGTAATTTCCGATTTCAGGATTGGTGAGAACAACAATCTGGCCGCAGTAAGAAGGATCGGTGAAAATTTCCTGGTAGCCGGTGATGGAAGTATTAAAAACGACCTCGCCGTAACATTCGCCTTTGGCGCCGTAGCCTTTGCCGCGGAAGACGCGCCCGTCTTCCAGCGCAAGGATAGCTTGCATCAATGCTCCAGGGAGTGGATTTTACGAATTTTAGCACAGGTCCAGAACCGGGATGGACGGATACAAACGCGGACGTCCTCCACGCGGACAAGATCGCGGGCGTGGGCGCCCGCGCGACACACTACTCGCTACGCGCTTCCTGCGGTACGACCTGCAGCTCCAGCTTCTCCGTCCAGCGCAGCACGGTAAGAGAGCTGCTCACTCCCACGTGGGCGTCGGTGAGCAAGCGATGCAGATCATCCACGCCGGCAACCGCTTTGCCGTCGAGAGCGACGATCACGTCGCCTTCGCGCAATCCCGCGCGCTGGGCGGGGCTGCCGGGCGTAACTGCTGATACGATCACGCCGCTTTCCTGGAGAAGATCGTAGAAACGCACCAGGCGCCGATGCAGAGGAGCAGTCTGTGCTTCCACCCCGATATACGCACGGCGAATGCGGCCGTCACGCAGCAGCCGTCCTGCTACGAATTTCGCAGTGTTGATGCCGATGGCAAAGCACAATCCCTGTGCGCCCATGATGGTTGCCGTGTTCACGCCAACGACGCGCCCGTCAGACGTGACAAGCGGCCCGCCGGAATTGCCCGGATTCAAAGATGCATCCGTCTGGATGACATCGTCAATCAATCGTCCGGAGTACGAGCGCAGTGAGCGTCCCAGCGCGCTCACCACTCCGGCAGTCACCGTGTACTGGAACCCGTAGGGATTCCCGATCGCAATTGCCAACTGCCCGACGCGCAGCTTCTGCGAATCTCCGAGCGGGGCTGCCACGATCTGCGGCGCGTCGATTCGAATTACCGCCAGATCCGTCGCTGGATCGTCGCCGATGGTGTGAGCAGGAAAGCGGTGGCCGTCAGAAAATGAAACCTGGATGCGTGTCGCTCGGTGTACGACGTGACTGTTGGTAAGAATCAATCCATCGGGAGTGAATACAAATCCTGAGCCGCCGCCCTGGCGCTCGCGCGGCTCGCCGGAACGGCTTCTGCCGGCCTGTGCGACGTCGATCTTCACTACAGAAGGACTGATCTTCTCGGAGGCGCTAATCACGGCGTTTGAGTACGCATCGGGCAGCGCCGAGTCGCTGGGTGCATCCGGAACGGGCACTTGCACCGCAGGTTCAGAATAGTTTGAGAGAGGAGTGAGAAACGTAGTTTCCCGATTCATAGCTGCGAGATGAACTCGGAAGCCACTCGGATTCAGGAGCCGGAAGCCTTTGGGCGGAGGCGAGTCGCTTCGCCAGGAATAATGCAAGATTGGGAAGAGTTGGCCAGTGCTGCCTCCAGGGCTTTGCCCACAGCGGGAAGTTACTCGATGCTCAGCAGCTTCTGCATGCGTTCAAATAAATCGCGTTCTTCTTTGCGGATGTGGGCAGAGAGTTTGGCGGCAAAGCTGCGCACATCGCCTGACGTGAGCTGGCGCGTTGCCGCGGAAGCGAAAACCTGGCGCAACGCCTGGTGCTCATTCAGAAGCTCCTCGACCAGTGAACGCAGCTCAGGGCAGTGCGCCGCGGCGGGAAAGAGTTCGCGCTCCTCCGCGTCGAAGTGCGTCCCAATCTCCTGCTCAAAAATTTGCTGGATCTCCGCTTGCCAAGCTTCGGCATCGACTTGGCCCGACTGGACCGCCCGATCCAAACGCACACACAGCGCCAGCGCGTGCTGGTGCTGGCGCGACAGCGGAATCAGGTTCTTATCGCGAAGCATGGCAAACGGGTTTGGAAATCAACCGGCGCCGATCGTTGCTCGTCAGATCATCGGAGCGCCGATCATTGGACCGCCAAATCATCCGCGGCGGGCGCCTCTTCGTTCTCGAAATCCGCCGCGCGCAGCGTGAGCCAATCCGTGCGCACACGGTCCCACTCCTGCACCAACAGCCCGTAAGCTTCGAAGAACTCTCGAATGCGGAGCCGATCCCATCCTACGATGTCTTCGAGAATCGGCGCCAGCACAGCCAGGGCATTAGTGCTGAGCACGGTTCGTTTGGCGACATGGGCAACATGCTTGGCTTCGGAGACTGCGATGGTGAAGCCGTCTCTCACGTTCACGTGCAGCATCACATGCACGTCGGAACTGCCGTCGCCGGTGTAAACAATTTGATCGGGCCCAACCTGCAGCTTGGCCTGCAAATTATCGAGCACGGCTACTTTGCCATATCCAGCCGTGGCACGAACCACGCTCTCAATCCCGCCTTCCGCGTTGTAGCGGAACTCTGTTCCATAAATGTGGTCGGCGGGAAGCATTCCTTCCAGCGCCGCCTGAATTACCTCCACCGGAGCCGCCGAAAGAACATAAAAGTCGAATTGGTACCCTTCGATCCCACTCTCAAGAATCTTGGAAAGAAGCTCAATGTTTTCCTTTAAACGAATAATTTTTCCAACTTGATAAAGGTGTTCGCGGCGCACACGGCTGCGAAATTCAGGATCATGAAGCAGCAGATAGGCAAGCTCCGCCCCCTGTTGCACCAAATTCAGCTTGGCCATCCCTTTCGCTTTGCGTTCGAATTCAGCAGTGGGAATGCCAACCAGTTCGCTCAATACATACCCGGAATCATTGAAAGTGAGCGTTTGATCAAAATCACTGGCAAAAAGATAGCGTTTCAAAAGTTTGTCAGCCATATGAAGATTAGATTCACCAGAGTGGCCGAAAGCAAACAAAAAACATTTATAGCGTGGATCACAACTTCCGCACGCTCGCTAGGATCCCTCTGTGTGCTTTACTAAATCATTGGCAGCGTTGAGAATATGGGTTCAACCTCGTAACATGCGGGCTTTTGCTTAGGCTGGATTCGATTGTTAATTTTTTGTTAAGGAGTACTCATGGCGGCGACTGGAGAACTCATTCGTCTAACGAATTATGTTGACGACATCACCAACACCTTGCGGCGCATCAGCGCTTCCATTCCGACGATCGACCCCGAAGAGCGCAAGAGACTTGCCGAGTACATGCGCGGCGCCAGCTCCAATTTCACCGCAGTGCTGAACCACCTGGAAAAGGGAGCCTAGTAGTGCTCGACGTCAAGACGGTTGCCGTCATTGGCGCCGGAACCATGGGGCGAGGCATCGCACATGCCGCAGCACTCGGCGGATATCGCACCATTCTCGAAGACCTTCTTCCCAATGCTCTGCGCAAGGCGGAGGGAGAGATTCGCACTAATCTCGACAAAGCTGTCGAACTGGGCAAGGTTTCGGCGGGAGCGGCGGAAGCGGCTTTCTCGCGGCTGGAATACGCAGGATCAGTCGAAGAAGCGGCACGCGAAGCTGATCTGGTCATCGAAGCTGTTCCGGAAGAGATGGAATCGAAGATTGAGATATTTACTCTGCTGGATAAAATCTGCCGGCCAAGCACTATTCTCGCTTCCAATACTTCTTCCCTGAGCATCACCGAAATCGCCAGCGTTACCTATCGCGCGAAGAAGTGCCTGGGAATGCATTTCTTCAATCCCGTACACAAAATGAAGCTGCTGGAAATTGTGCGCGCGCTCGAAACGGATGACGATACGCTTGAGACAGCCGTCGTGGTTGGAAAGCGTATGAGGAAAGAAGTCGTCGTGATTAAGGAATCTCCTGGCTTCATCACCAGCCGCATCAATGCCATGATCGGCAACGAAGCGTTCTATATGCTCCAGGAAGGGATCGCCTCAGCTGAAGATATCGACAAAGCGCTCAAACTCGGCTTGAACCATCCCATGGGGCCGTTTGAGCTCGTGGATTTGGTAGGGCTGGATACGCGCCTGCATATTCTCGAATATCTGCACAAAACACTCGGAGAGAAATATCGCCCGGCGTCACTCCTGGTGCAGTATGTGAAAGCCGGACGGCTGGGGAGGAAGGCAGGGCGCGGGGTGTATGAATATCCCGACTGCAAAGCTGACGTGGCGCAGAAGTGAAACGCTACTGCTTCACACGTTCTCGACGCCCGCCTGGCGAAATGGTCTCTTTGAGCGCTGGGCTTTCACTTGTTTATGTCTTCTTTTGCCTCCAGCCGCGCCACCATCCCCTGGAACGCTGACTTGAACTGGGGCGGAGCCCCAGCGGCCGCAATTTTCATCTCCTTGACCGCACTCTCGAAGTCGCCCTTAGCGCAGGCCATTCGTGCGACTTCCGAGTGAATGACCCAGTGGTTAGGATTCCTCTTGATGTTGGTCCTGAAGATCTCAAATGCTTGCGCTTGTTGGCCCTGGCCCTGGAGCTGGCGTCCATAACCGTGCAGCTGAAGTGCGTTAGCCATCTCTATGGCTTTGTTCCGCGTGGCCGTGGCTTCGTCTTTCTTGCCCATCGCGTCGAGAATCCGTGATTTCGTGATTAGGTTGTCAAAACGTTCTTCATTCTGAAGCGATGAATCCTCGTACTTCAACGCCTCGTCCAGATTCAGCTTGTTATCCACCAGATAGGTCGCAGCATCGTCCCATCCAAACCACGTGTACTGCGCCAACCCGCGAAGCTGGTTGTGCAAGCTGGCCTGCACAATCTCATTCGTGTTCACGCCGACCTTGAGTGGGACTGCGAGCTTCTCCCACCGTAAGGTAACAGTCGCGGAATCCGATTTGACATCATCAAAATCGTAAGCCAGTGCTTCATGAAGATCAGCTGGCTCAGGCTTCACAGTTACACGCTGAGCGTCCTCCGCCTGGTCATAAGTAAAGCTGCCCCAGGAAGTTGAGTTTTTGGAAAAAATCACCGTCCATTCTTTTTCACCGGGGATCATGTGCAGTCCATACGTTCCCTTAGGCAGTGGCTTGCCTTCAATAGTCACCGGATCGCTGAATGCGATGGTTGTGTTCTCGTTGGCACCGGCACGCCAAACCTGCCCGTAGGGGACCAGCCCGCCCCAAATTTTCCTGCCATTCACCAACGGACGATGGTAGTTGACCGTAATATCGGTGATCCCAACTCGTTGAGTCACAACCGCGTGCTGGCTTGGGCGTGGCAGATCAAGAATGGTCGATTGCGCATGAGCAAGCGAAATGAGCACGGGTATGGTTTGGAACAACAGCAGAACACGTCCAAAGTGTTTGTGCATGGAAGAAAACCTCCCAATTTGAGTTGCTTATTGATATGCCCGGAATTACGCGCTGAGACAAAACGAACGTTTAGACGAGGGCTGAAGCCGCCGGTTAGCACCGCAGAAATAGTTTCACTAACTATCCGCAATCAGCTCTGTCTAAGCCCAAGGGAATCCGAAAATGCAGGGAACCCGTTGTCGTCCGCGAACGTACTAAACAACAGGTGTTTACAGCGGGTCTGAGACCACCCGCTTTGGTTAACGCCGTTCCCCTGCTGTCTCCCCGGCAGCAGGGTAAACTGATATGCGAGTGCTTCTCGACATCATTCGTCAATCTCTCGCCACGTTGTGGGCGCACAAGCTGCGCTCATTCCTGACCATGTTTGGAATTGCATGGGGCGTGGGCTCGCTTCTCTTGCTCGTTGGCTTGGGGGAAGGTTTCCGCAGCGGCCAGAAACGCCAGCTAGAGACGTTAGGTCAAGACATTATGTTTGTGTTTCCTGGCCGCATTCCCGCTTTCGAGGGAAGCTTGCAGTCGGGGCAGAAATATCACTTTACCTACGACGATTACTTTGCTATCCGCGAGCAGGCGCGCACGCTGCGCAGCGTTTCGCCGGTGATCAACCGTGAGGATATTCGCGCCGTCAGCGATTATGGCTCGACAAACGGCCAGGTGTTTGGGGTGGCGCCCAATTACAACGAGATTCGCACCATTCCGATCGGCAACGGGCGCTGGTTTAATGAGGGCGACAACAATGACCGGCGCCGGGTCGCGGTTGTGGGCTGGGAGTTGCTGAAGAATGTGTTTCCAGGCCGGCCTGCGATTGGAGCCACATTGCTGCTGAATGGGATCCGTTTCGATGTGATTGGAGTTCTCGCCAAGGTTGGACAGGAAGGGAACAACGGCACTAATGGACGCATTTTTGTCCCCGTCGAAACCATGCGGAATTTATTTCCCTTGAAAGAGAAGAATACCGAGAACGCGATCTCCTTTATTAACTACCGCCCGCTGAACAAGGCCGAGCACCTGCGATCGAAGGAAGAAGTCCATCGGATCATCGCTCGCCTGCATGGCTTCAATCCCAAGCTCGACGACGTCTTTGAAGATTGGGACACCGTTGAAAATTCACAGAAGGTGGGCAAGATTTTCGACGCCATGGATTTTTTTCTCGGCGTAGTTGGCCTGGTAACGCTGGTCCTGGGCGCCATCGGGATCGTGAATATCATGCTTGTCTCTGTGGCTGAGCGCACGAAAGAGATCGGCCTGCGCAAGGCTTTAGGAGCAACCCATCGGAACATCCTCACGCAATTTTTTGTCGAGGGAGCATTTCTCACGTTACTTAGTGGCGGGGTCGGTCTAGCGATTACGGCGGGTTTTGTCGCGCTGCTGGCACAACTCCCAGCGATGGAGGGATTCGATACCCCTCGCATCGTGCCATTCTCGGCGGTTGTGGCGATCATATCGCTGGCTCTTGCCGGTATCGGTGCCGGAGTCTATCCGGCGCGGCAAGCGGCGCTGCTGGAACCGGTCGAGGCTTTGAGGCAGGAGTAACCGTGATCCGCGACTTAGGAATCCAGGCTTACAGCGCGCTGCGCCACAACAAACGCCGCAGCATTCTGACGATGCTCGGTATGGCCTGGGGCATTGCGACAGTTGTGCTGCTGCTCGCCTACGGCGCTGGATTCGAAAGCGGCTTGTGGATTGCCTTCCGCTCGTTCGGAACGAATCTGGTATTTCTTTTTCCGGGACGCACGTCGCTTCAGGCGGGCGGCACCAAAGCGGGCAACGAGGTTAAGCTCAGCGTCAAAGACCTCGATTACGCCCGCGCCGAGGTTCCGTTGCTCAAGCGGCTTTCGCCTGAAGTTTTCAAGCAATGCAACGTAGCCTATGGAACGCGCAGCTCCACTTACGGCGTGAGCGGAGTCTATGCCAACTACCCGAAAATGCGCCGGATGGAGTTTGATGGAGGGACTCCCTTTAGCGAAGCCGACGATTTTACCCACACGCGCGTGGCTTTCATTGGCGCGGATGTAAAGAAGAAGTTATTTTCCGGCCAGAACGCGATTGGGGAAAAAATCCGGGTTGACGGCATCTCCTATCAGATCATCGGCGTGCTTAAGCATGTCATCAACAATAATGACGATAACCTGAATGGCCACGTCTACGTTCCGTTCAGCGCCATGAGCGATCTGAAGGACACGTATTATCTGAATACGATTGTGATGGAATACGAAGGCGACCACGCCAAAGTTGTGAAGGCCCTGCGGAACTCGATGGCATTCCATCACAGCTTCGATCCTAAAGACCAACGCGCCGTTTTCGTCTTCGACGTTTTCGCCGACCTGCTCGATCTGCGTGTGATCACGACAGGAATCAAGATTCTTCTAGGATTCATCGGTCTGCTCACGCTCGGCATCGGCGGAGTCGGCCTGATGAATATCATGCTCGTATCAGTAACCCAGCGCACCCGCGAGATTGGCGTGGAGAAAGCCTTGGGCGCACACCGCTGGCATATTCTGTTTCAGTTTCTGGCGGAAGCCCTCGCGATTACGGCGTTGGGCGGTCTGCTCGGTGTGGCTTTTGCGTATCTCGTCTCGTGGGCAGTCCCCTCGCTCACCCTATGGAGCGCATTCCAGGAGAACGCCAGCGAAGGCGATATTCACCTAAAGATCGATGCCGCGACTCTGCTGTGGTCGACGGCGATTCTGAGCTTTGTCGGCATCGTCAGCGGCATGCTGCCTGCGATTAAAGCAGCGCGGTTAGACCCGATTGAGGCGCTAAGGTACGAGTAGTGTGGAGCACTCAGTCCGGTGAATCCGTTGTGCTACAAAAATCTGTAGCGCCGACCCGTAAATCCGCTCGCCGTTTCAAGTTCAACTACAATCTTGTTCGTGAATCAGAACACGCAGAGCCGGCTCGAGCGGGTGCTCGCTCAGTTGCGGCTTTATGAACATCCTTTGCTGGAGTTCTCGGCGCGTAGCAAAGGCGATGGGGTAGAAGTCATTATTCAGTTCAAAGATTCTGCGGTCCCTGTGCATACTTATTATTTCGAACTTCATCCCCGCGACCTCGATCATCCACAGTTTGAATGGACCTTCCAGCGTCAACTCTACGACGCTCTGCACGATTATCTGATCGAAATGTTCATCCGCACGCCGCAGGACCGGGCGGAGCGCCAGCGGAAGGGGCTGTGACCCTGCGCGAGAAAATCGAGCAGGAAATCCACGAGCGCGGGCCGATTCCGTTCTCGCGCTACATGAAGCTTTGTCTCTATGATCCCGAGCTGGGCTATTACTCGCGAGATGTGGAACGGTTCGGCAAGGCCGGAGACTTCTATACGTCCAGCGATGTCCATGCCGTTTTCGGACGCCTGCTGGCCCGGCAGTTTGAGGAGATCTGGCGTGTACTAGGTTCGCCCGAGCGTATTGAGGTTCTGGAACTTGGCCCCGGACGTGGGCTGTTTGCGCGCGATGTGTTGGATTGGTCGGAGAAGAAGTTTCCTGAGTTTTTTCAGGCGCTGCAGTATTCGCTTGTAGAAAGATCGGCGCCGCTGCGAGAGCGGCTGCAAACCACCTTGAGCAGGCATTTCGAGTTGGGCAAGGCATCGCTCCTTCAGCGGCTAAAGCCGCCCGGGTGTCCAGGTCTAATCGGCACGGCTAAAGCCGTGCCCTCCCACGATGACCCTACCGTTCAGATAAGACTCTCGGAAAGGTCCGGGAAGGGCACGAATTTAGTCCTCCCACAACGGATGGGAGAGGGCACGACTCCAGCGGTGCCGCAACGGACTCGGGAGGGCACGACTTTAGTCGTGCCACAAGGCAGCGATCTGCAGAGGGCTTTAGCCCCGGACGCCCCAATCATCATCTTCGCTAATGAGTTCTTCGATGCATTGCCCGTCGAAGTCTTCAGTCCGCAAGGCGAACTGCGCATCGCGATACGTGATGGTCGCCTCTTCGAAACTTGGGCGCCAGCATCGTCTGAAGAGCTGGAATTTCTAGATCGCTTTAGTATTCATCCCGAAAACGGAGAAAGAGTTGAA
>Ga0137372_10003709_pt1 | contig 14849 bp, 8 predicted proteins | sample SagtaG_6_FD_104911 | JGI IMG/M metagenome (GOLD analysis project Ga0137372, IMG submission 104911) | Vadose zone soil microbial communities from Sagehorn Ranch, Mendocino, California, USA - Sage1_R_60_16 metaG | ecosystem: Environmental > Terrestrial > Soil > Vadose zone | place: USA: California...
GGATTTCGAGATTGGCCAACGCCATCACCTGCCGATTGTCGATGTGCTGCATCCCGATGGTCGTATTAATTGTCCAGCGGTTCCAGAGTTGGACGGACTCGATCGATTCAAAGCACGGGAAAAGGCAGCGGAGTCATTGCAAGCGATGGGAGCCCTCGCGAAAACCGAGGCGTACGAAAACAATGTCGGGTTCAGTGATCGCAGCGATGTACCGATCGAGCCCCGCATCAGCGAACAATGGTTTTTGCGTTACCCGAAAACAAAAGAGGCCCTGGCTGTGGTGCGCGATCACCTGATCAGCTTCTTCCCCCCGCATTGGGAGAAGGTTTACGCACAATGGCTGGAGAACATTCGCGATTGGTGCATCAGCCGCCAGGTGTGGTGGGGGCACCGGATACCGGCTTGGTATCGGAAAGCCCAAACCCAAAATTCCAAATCCCAAAACGGAGACGAGATTTACGTCGGGATCAATCCTCCGGCTGACGCTGAAAACTGGACCCAGGATTCGGACACACTCGATACCTGGTTTTCATCGTGGCTTTGGGCTTATGAAACGATGGATGAAGAAACACGGAAGAAATTTTATCCGACGAACGCGCTCGTGACGGCGCCGGACATCATTTTCTTTTGGGTGGCGCGCATGATTATCGCAGGGTTGGAGTTCAAGCCCGGCAAATCAGACCGCGTTGAGGACAATATTGCGTTTCGGGACGTTTATTTTACGGGCCTCATTCGCGACAAGCTCGGCCGGAAGATGTCGAAGTCCTTGGGGAACTCGCCCGATCCGCTCGAATTGATCGATAAGTATGGCGCTGACGGCCTGCGCTTCGGCCTGATGCGCATCGCCCCTCGAGGACAGGATATTCGCTTCGACGAAAAGCAAATCGAAGAAGGTCGAAACTTCGCGACGAAACTTTGGAACGTGGCGCGCTTCCGGCAAATGCATGGACCAAGCGATGTCGCTCCAAAAATCGACAAGGAGACGGTATCGATCTACGCCTTGGAACTGCTCGCTCGCTTGAACGAAACCATCGACGCAATCGAAGCTGCTTACCGCGAATATCAGTTCAACACGGTCGCACAACGCCTTTACGACTTTGTCTGGAGTGATTACTGCGATTGGTTCGTTGAAGCAGCCAAGACGGAAATCTTCGGCAGCGACGAGGCGCAGAAGAAATCTGTGCTGGCGGTAATGGACTTTGTGCTTTCCGCGATATTGCGGTTGCTGCATCCCTTCATGCCCCACATTACCGAAGAACTTTGGTCCTTATTGGACTTCGGAAAAACCTCAATTCAATTTGCCCTGCCGCCGGAAAAGATTCGATTGGATGACGTCCGGGAGCTTACCGGCAAACGCCGGCTTGTTTCGGCCATTTATCAAACAATCCAAGCAGGACGAAATTTAAGAGCGGAATCCAAACTTCCGTCAAACAGGAAGATACGATTTATCTTACGCACAGATGAGAAATTAATTTCCAGTCAGATTCCGACGCTAACGCGGTTATTGAATGCCGAAGAAGTGGAGCTGGATCCGAAATATCAAGCGCCAGCCGGAAACCCGGTCGCGGTTACGCCATTAGGTGAGATCTTTCTGACCGTTGCCGCAGCCGATAGAGCAGGGGAACGGCAGCGGCTCGATAAGGAAATTACAAAAATCGAAGTCGAAATGCGCGCGGTCGAGGAAAAATTGGGAAATAAATCGTTCGTCGACCGAGCCCCCGCGGCCATTGTTGAAGAACATCGTCAGCGACTGAAGGCTTTCAGCGTGCAACTCGAGAAGTTGAAACACGCGCGCGAAGGCCTGAATTAAAGATCACTTTCTGCTGGTTAATCCTGGCGCCACGCTTTTGGAAGAATTCCTTTAACTCAGGCGTGTAGAAGGACCCGTCATATTCCTGATTTAGTTCGAGCCAGACTCGGCCGCGTGGCGTGAGATGCTTTGCCAGGTCGTCCAGAAAGAATTCCCATTCCGCCACGCTCCAGAGGTCCGGCATTTTGTGGTTGTTGAAGCAAATCATGAAAGCCGTGATGAGATCAAATTTTTGTCCAAGATCGGGCAACGGGCGAAAAGCATCAATTCGTTGGACTATACGGCGGACTCCGAGCAGACGTGTAACTTCCCGGAACATGGATAAACGGTCCATATCAAGACCAAGTCCGGAATGACCTAGCAGTTGGGCTATGTAGAGGAAATATCCTGCGCCGCAGCCGAGATCGAGGATGCGTTTGGGACGCGCCAAATCGAGTTCGACCTGGCGAATTCGCCGAATGTTGATTCCGATCCACCGATCGAGATCGAGATACTTCGGCCAGTCTGCGCCGGGATTTGCGACCGCGTATCGCTTGCGAATCTCTTCGAAAGCAACCGGATCAATTGTTTCGATAACCCTTTTTTTATTCAGCGGGAATCGACCGGTTCGGAGAAGTCTAAGCGTATGTTTCCTCGCACTGACCAGGCTCCGACCATCTACAAGCTTGCGTATTTTATGTCGAAATCGCACCTGAAGAAAGATCACACCTTGTAGCGGAGCGCAACAATTTCAATTAACCTGCAACAGAATGAGTTTGTGGAAAAAGCTGCTTTGGTTCGCCGTAGCGGCGTTGGGCACGTGGGCAGTGGCGATGCTGGCGTTATCTCGCGGCGAACATATCAGCGCGCTGTGGATCGTTACGGCTGGATTTTGCGCGTTGTCGATCAGCTATCGTTTTTACAGCAAATGGCTGGCCACAAAAGTGCTCATGCTCAATGAGCAGCGCGCCACGCCGGCGCTGCTGCAAGACGACAACAAGGATTATGTGCCAACAAACGGCTGGATGGTTTTCGGGCACCACTTTGCAGCCATCGCCGGTCCGGGGCCGTTGGTTGGTCCCGTCCTGGCGGCGCAGTTTGGTTTTCTTCCCGGCACTCTCTGGATCTTGATCGGCGCGACGCTCGGCGGCGGCGTTCACGACATGATTGTTCTTTTTGCCTCAATCCGCCGTGGCGGCAAAACGCTTGGGCAAATGGTAAGAGAGGAAATCGGGCGCGGCGTTGGTCTGCTCGCTCTGGTCAGTGTCCTGGCGATCATGATTATCTTGCTGGCTGTTCTCGCGCTCGTTGTCGTGCAAGCTCTCGCGGAAAGCCCGTGGGGCGTGTTCACCATTGCGACGACGATACCAATCGCGCTGGTCATGGGAATCGGATTGCGCACAGGGAAGGTGAGCGTCACGGCGGTCACGATTTTCGGTTTACTGGGTCTGGCGTTTGGCGTGTGGGGCGGCCAGTTCCTCGCGCATTTTTCCGCAATAGAAAGCTGGTTTCGTCACGATCAGAAATGGCTGGCGTGGGCCATCATGATTTATGGGCTCGCGGCCTCCATCCTGCCCGTGTGGATGCTGCTTACGCCTCGCGATTATCTCAGCACGTTCTTGAAACTAGGCACCGTCGCCATGCTTGCTGCTGCTGTGATGCTGATCAATCCCACGTTGCACATGCCAGCGATTACTAAATTCATCGATGGCAGCGGCCTCGTCTTTGCGGGTCCGGTATTTCCCTTTGTATGCATCACCATCGCCTGCGGCGCGGTCTCCGGGTTTCATTCGCTAATTGCTTCTGGCACGACGCCGAAAATGATCACACGCGAATCGCGAATACGTAGCATCGGCTATGGCGCGATGGTGACAGAAATGATGGTCGCTCTGATGGCGATGATTGCAGCGTGTGTGCTTCAACCGGGTGAGTATTTCGCTATTAACACAAAAGGCGCGCCGACCGAAGTCGTTGCAAAAATTTCCGCTGCGGGTTTTCCGGTAACGGAGGCAGAAATGCAGAAGCTCGCCACGAACCTCGGAGAATCTACGATGTTTAATCGCGCCGGGGGAGCGCCGACCTTCGCAGTCGGCATGGCAAACATGTTTGCGCGAGTCTCAACCAAGCCGACGGCGCTGGCGTTGTGGTATCACTTCGCCATCATGTTCGAAGCTTTGTTCATCCTCACAACAATCGATGCTGGAACACGCGTGGGACGATTTCTACTCCAGGATTTTTTGGGCAATCTCTGGCGTCCACTCGGTAACACGCGTTCGTGGACTGCGAATTTTTTCTCCAGCGTTTTGCTGGTAGCAGCCTGGGGCTGGTTTTTATACGAGGGCGTGATCGATCCTCTTGGCGGCATAAACTCGCTTTGGCCGCTGTTCGGTCTTGCCAATCAATTGCTGTCGGTCGTCGCGCTGTGCCTCGGCACAACGCTTTTGATCAAAATGCGAAAGAGCAAATATCTCTTCGTAACCGTGATTCCACTTTGCTTCATGTGTGCGGTCACGTTTTCCGCTGGTTACCTGAAAGTTTTCTCTCCGGACCCAAGGCTCGGTTTTTTAAGCGGCGCCCAATCGCTTTTAAGTCAGGCGGCCGCGGTTACCGATCCGGTCAAGGCGGCTAATTTGGCCCGGCAAGCGACTATCTGGCGATTCGACGCGTTTGTGGCTGTTTTCTTTCTCGTGCTCGTGCTCATGATCGTGCTCGGGTCAGCAAAACAGTGGTGGCAATTACTGCGCGGAACCAAGCGCGTTGTTTTGCACGAAAGCGAGTTTGTGCCGATTACTGCTGCGCAGCTCGCACAGTTTTAGATCAACGCCCGAGGCTGGCGGAATCAGTGAATTGTCCTGGCTTGCTTTTGGCACGATTTTTTACTTTGATCGCAGCGTGCCTGCTGATGATCAGGTGACTTCACTCAGCGCCGTTGGCGTAAGTGCTCCTCACGGTCCCGTGGCGTTTACTACGACGCACTGGAGCGTGGTGCTAGAGGCACAAGGCGAATCGCCAGCGGCACACGAAGCGCTCGAAAAACTTTGCCGCACGTACTGGCGACCTATTTATGCCTTCCTGCGGCGGCAGGGTTTCGGACAAGAGGAGGCAGAGGATATCACCCAGGGGTTTTTTGTGCAGCTCTTGGAGCGCAAAAGATTCAGTGCCGTCCGCAAGGAAAAAGGACGACTTCGTTCCTTTCTGCTCGGCGCGCTGAAATACTTTTTGGCCGACGAGCAGCGTCGCGCGATGGCGATCAAGCGGGGCAAAGGACAACGGCTCATCTCGTTGGAAGAACTGCGCGCTGACGAGCGAATCGACATGGAACCTTCGGACCCGATGACCGCCGAAATGATTTACGAACGCCGGTGGGCATTGACGGTTCTGGAGCGAGTGCTCAGCCGATTAAAGGCCGAATACGTCGGGGCGGGTAACGCTGCGTTGTTTGATTCGTTAAAGGAGCTGTTACCGGACGAACCGGGCGCGGCGTCACAGGCTGAGATCGCCGCGCGCTTGGGGATGACCGAAAACGCCATTCGCCAGGCGTTTTACCGATTTCGGCAGCGCTATCAATCGTTATTGCGCGAGGAGATCGCCCAGACCGTTGCTACACCCGCCGACATTGAAGATGAGCTGCGCCATCTAATTGTGGTACTCGAGGCATAACAAATGGCGGAATTTTACGGAGTACAAAGGGAGAGTACGCCGGAGACTCCGAAAATGCTCAGGGTAATCAGAATTTGCCGGAAGTGCGGCGCCAAGATCTTTTCCGACGCGCCGGAAGGGCTTTGCGCCAAGTGTGTGCTGAAAACTGCGCTGATGATGCCTTCGGATACACCTTTAGCCGCTGGCGACGACGGCGGCTCCGCTGAGAATGTTGAAGCGAATGCTGCCGGTGCTCCCCATAGTAAGAAAGCAGCCCGCGCTGTCGAGCTGTTGGGAGAATTGGGCGATTACGAATTACTGGAAGAGGTTGGTCGCGGTGGTCAGGGCGTGGTATTTCGAGCCCGGCAAAAGAGTCTCAATCGCACAGTCGCCTTAAAAGTCATCAGCCTGGGTCAGTGGGCGAGCAAAGCCCATTTGAAGCGCTTTCGCCGCGAGGCCGAAGCAGCCGCCAGTCTCGAGCATCCCGGCATCGTTCCCATCCACGAAGTAGGTGAGCGCGACGGTTCGTGTTACTTCAGCATGAAGTTCATCGAAGGTGGGCAGCTTGACGAAGTAGTCAGGCGCACGCCGATGTCGCTCCGCCAGGCTGCGGAATTAATCGCGAAGGTCGCCCGCACGGTTCACTACGCGCATGAACATGGAATTCTCCATCGCGACATCAAACCGGGAAACATTTTGCTCGATGCAAAAGGCGAACCGCAACTGACGGATTTTGGGCTTGCCCGACTAATCGAATCGGAGAGCACTGTCACGCGAACGCGCGAAGTTTTGGGGACGCCCAGTTACATGGCACCAGAACAAGCCCTGGGAAACAACGCGGCAATCAGCAGCGCCACAGATGTCTATGGACTTGGTGCAGTCCTTTACCAATTGCTGACAGGTCAACCGCCTTTTGCCGGAGGAACAACCTACGAGACGATCAAGCTACTCTTGGATACCGAGCCGCGGCAACCGCGCCTTCTTAACCCCAAAATAGATCGCGATCTCTGTACCATTTGCCTGAAGTGTCTGGATAAAGACCCGAAGTGCCGATATCCGTCCGCACTGGCGCTCGCAGAGGATTTGGAACGCCTGCTAAAGCATGAACCAATTGCGGCACGGCGCACGGGGCTGTTCGCCCGCGGCGGGAAGTGGGTGCGGCGCAATCCAACCAGCGCGCTACTTGCAGCGTGCCTAGTCGCACTCGTGGCGGCTGCGGGATGGATCGTTTGGAAAAGTGAATTTATCCGTCATCCGGTAGCAAACGGAATTGCCGTTCTGCCGTTTGAGAATTTCAGCCCCGATCCAGATAACGCCTATTTTGCCGATGGCATTCAGGACGAGATCCTGACGCGGCTGGCGAAGATCGCAGACTTAAAAGTAATTTCGCGCACGTCCACGCAGCAATATCAGAGCAAACCCAGGAATCTTGCCCAGATCGCAAAGCAGCTTGGCGTGGCGAACATTCTTGAAGGTAGCGTGCAAAAATCGGCTGATCAGGTGCGGGTCAATGTGCAGTTGATTAACGCGCAAACTGATTTCCACCTCTGGGCAGAGACCTACGATCGGAAGTTGACTGACATCTTCGGTGTCGAGAGCGATATCGCTAAAGGAATTGCCAAGACCTTGCGCGTGAGGCTTCCCGAGGCCGAACGGCAACAGCTTGCGAAGCGTCCGACGGAGAACCTTAAAGCTTTTCAGTATTACCTGCAGGGACGGTCGTATCGCCACCGTAACACCCGCGAAGATCTGCTCACGGCTACCCGGTATTTCGAGCGCGCGCTGGAAGAAGATCGCAATTATTCGCTCGCCTACGCCGGCTTAGCTGACGCCTATGGAACTCTTGGGCTTTACGGCTACATTGCACCCGTTGACGGTCGGCGCAAAGAGGAAGAGGCCGCGCGCAAAGCCCTCGCACTCGATGAAAACCTGGCCGAAGCTCACGCCGCACTTGGTCAAGCGCATGCATTGTTCGCCCCGTGCAATTTCTCGCTGGGTGATGGTGAACTAAGGCGTGCGATCGAACTCAGCCCGAGCTTGGCAATAGCCCATTCCTATTTGGGAGTTTCCCTCGTGCGACAGGGGCGTCTCGATGAAAGCTTAGCGGAAAATCTGAAAGCGCGTGAGTTCGACCCGCTCTCATCAATCATCGCACGGACCATGGCTCTTCCTTATCACCTCAAGCGAGATTATGCGCGAGCGCTTGAGCTGCTGCGGCAGGCCAATGAACTGGGCCCATCTTTTACCACTACCTGGGAAATAGGAATTTACATCCAAAATAAGTTATTCAACGAAACGCTCGCGGAATTGGAGAAGGCCAAAGGCGAGAGGAAGAATGATTCGATTTTGATTTACGATACAGGGATGGTCTACGCGGCGCAGGGGAAGCGGGCAGAAGCTCTCCAGATCATCAAAGAGCTGGAAGAGATGTCAGGCGCGAACTTAAGTCAGGCGCACTGGATAGCCAAAATCTATGCGACCTTGAACGAGAAGGAGCTGGCGTTTTCATGGCTGCAACGTGGCTTGGCAACGGGAGCGATCGCAGTCTTTTATAAGGACGAGCCGGTCTGGGATCCAATCCGCAGCGATCCACGCTTTGAGGCGCTTGTCGAGAAAACGTTTGTCCCTACTAAAACGCCTGGGGACGCGAGATGAACCTGCGCAATTTCTTTGCCAAGTTAAAACGCCGCAACGTTACAAGCTTAGACGAGCTTTTCAATAAAACACCCCTCCTGGCCCAGTAAAGTTCCACCACCGATTACGCGGATAACACGGATAGGTGAGCGCGATCATCGGCGAATCGGCTTGTTTTCTAGCAGAAGACAACGAAGGAAACAAAGATGAATTCCCATCTGACCTGATTCCGAAGGACCTTCGCCTTCATTTCCTTCTGTTTATAAAAATCTGATCCGCGACATCCGTGTGATCCGTGGTTTGCAAGTCTTGTGCACTTTCCGCGTAACGAGCCGCCAAATCTTACGGAGTACCCCAGTGAACGGGCAGAAATGAGTTCTCAATGATGAGAAATCAAAGAAAGCCAAAACAACAAAAACTAAATAGAAAGAAATAAGACTTATGAAGATGAAATTAGTTAACAGCATAATGAGCTCCTTACTCTTCGCCTTTGTATCAGTCCCCATGGTTGCCGTGGCAATCGAGCCCAGGGACGGCACGATAGGCGGAAGACTTCAAGGGACCTGGGAGATGCAGATAACCCTAACCGATTGCGCAGGTCACGTAATAAGGAGCCTCCCGTCACTAATAGAATTCGTGGCGGGAGGGACGGTGGTGGAGTCGAACGGAGGGACACCGCAGGCCCTGAAGACGCCTGGAGAAGGTGTTTGGCGCCATACCACTGACAGTAACTATGCGTTTCGCTTCAAATTCTTCACGTTTAATGCTCAGAACGTCTTTACGGGCTGGACGATCATTGCGGGGCAAACAACCGTGGATGAGACAGGAGACGCCAATACGGGGTCTGCGACCGTCGAGGTCTATGACCCAAACGGCGTGTTAGTTGCAAGTCTATGTGCTGAGACTGTTGGCACGAGATTCGAGCTCTAGCCGGTTACCGGGTTTGGCGTGTGACATCCGCGCGCCAAACCCCCCAGCCTAGCTCAATTAAAACTGAATCCGTTATCGGATTTAATTCGCCGTTCGGCATTCGAGCTTCGTCATTCTTGTCATTTGTACAAATCTTGTCGGCGATGAGCGAGCGACTCTACCCGGCTCCGGACTGAGACCACGAGGTCTTGAGATAAATCAGCTTGAATAAGTTCTTCACGATCCGCGGATGCAGATGCAACCACGACTCCGCGAGGATCGATAATCGCTGAGCTGCCACAAAACCATAAGTCTCCGTCTTTCCCGACGCGATTCGATGCAATCACATAGCTCTGATTTTCAATCGCGCGCGCATGGGCAAGCGTACGGAAATGCTCAATGCGCGGAAACGGCCATGCGGAAGAAACGATAAACGCACCTGTATTCTGTTCGACGGTCAGTTTTCGGTACATCTCCGGAAATCGGAGATCGTAGCAGATACTGAAACCAAAGCGCATCGGGCCTAGAGCAAAGCTCGCGAACGTATCGCCCGAAACAAAACACTTCTGTTCTTCAACAGGCGCCACTGCGTACAGGTGCGTCTTACGATATTTCGCGGCCACCTGGCCCTGTTGATCAACAAAGACCAGGGAATTGTAAATTGAAGTGCCATCCCGTTCCGACACGCCGCACACAATCGCAATGGAAAGCTTCGCCGCGATTTCCTGAAGTCCTGGAACAAAACCACTGGTCCACGAATTGGCGTGTGCTTCGATTACCGACATCGAGTAGCCCGTATCGGTCATTTCCGGAAAAACAATCAGCTCCACGCCAGCGTCTCTGCCTTGGCGAGAAAACTCGCGAACTTTGAGCAGGTTGGCTTTTGGATCGCCGAGCGAACAAGAAATCTGAGCGGCCGCAACCTTCATATGAATCCGCCCACTAAATACACGAAAGGACGCGAAATCTCATATATGACCATTCAGCGCCTGTTTTCCCTTGGTGCGTTTTGCGTTTTCGTGGGCCAGCAAATCAGAGAAGCGCGGGCAAGCAACTACAAACGCACCTGCTGCGCGTCTTTAGCTGGAATCCAACCGCGCAAGTTATTCGGTAACGCTGCATAGATCCAATCCCCACGGCTGCTCAAGATTTTGACTTCACTGCCAGATGGCAACGCCAGGATGCTGTTCGCAGTATCCGCGGTTGCAAGACGCGCCTGGACGTTCTTGCCCGTTACTATGGCCAGGGCGCTTCCATTGCTCCCGCGTTCGAGTGTATACACAGCGTAGATCGCCACGGCGCTGACCAGCAGGCAAAATATTGACGTGGCGATTAATGTAGCCGATCTGCGACGCGCAAAGATCAACATGACCATTGCAAACATTGCGAACCAAAAAGCAATGGCCGCTGCAATGCTGTACTGACTAACACTGGCAGATTGGAAGTAACGCTCCGGCCAGCTTTGCTGCAGCTCAAGCGCGTGCGCCTCATCACGCGCGATCTGCAAATTGGCTGCGGCTTCCGGGTGATGTCGCTCCAAGGCAAGCGCGCGTTCGTAGTTTAAAACAGCATGCCCAAAGTCGCCGACACGAAAATAGGTATTGCCAAGATCGTAAAATAGATTTGCGCTCCATTGTCCCGCACGAACGAGTGCCTCGTACCCGGAGATCGCTTCCGCGAAATGGCCTTGGGCATACTCCTGATTTGCTTTTGTGAAGTCGCCTTTTGCCTGCGCAAACGAAGATACTGTCGATACGGCGCTGCAAAAAATTGCAATAAAACAGGCGGACACTTTCATCTTAAATTCTCAATCAACTCCAGCACTTCTCGCTGGTTTTCAGGAGAAACTCTTCCGGGACCATTATGAGCTCCACTGTATTGCCATTCGTCGCTTTGCTCGAACAACCTGCGGAGCCGGTCGCGTGAATCGCTATTAAGCTTGAAAGTCTCTGCCGCAGTCTCCACATCCACCATGTTTGGATCGATGCGGCGATTTCCTGACGCCAGGGCGGCTTTTAAGCGAACGACTCTGGATGCTTCGGCATAATACTCTCGGGGGGATACGTCGTTGCGATGCAACTTGTGCATTAGATCAGTCGCTTCATGTCGCAGCGCAGCGACACGTTGCGCCTCACGATTATCAATTCTTGTTCGGCGAATTTTCCAACCTGCAAATGCAATTAACGCGAGGAACGGAATCAGCTGCGCAGCCCAGAAAACTCTTTGTGTGTAAATCGGCGTAAACGATTCCGCTGCCTGGGGCCGTTCGGTCAACTGATAAAGAATATCCTGCTGCTTGATTGCAGTTGGGACGGGCGGACGTGCTGTCCCCGTGGACGGAGTAGGTGCCGCCGACTGGGCTGCACCCGCGTTTTGCGCAACCGCTGCACCTCCCTGCACATTGATCGGAATTGGCTCGCTGTGCAGGGTCACATATTGTTCCTTCACCGGGTCGAAGTAAGAGAACCCGAGCAGCGGGAGCGCCTGCTTTTTGTCGTTGGGGGAAAGCACCATCTCGAAAGTTTTCGTGCCACTCAGGCCGACCTCATCATCCTGCTTGAACTTGGATGACGGCGGATATTTGTGCCAGCCGCGCTCGTCTTCAATGACTGGCGCATTGACGCGGTCAAAATTGCCGCGTCCTGAAATTGTAGATGTGACGGTGATGGGATCACCTACCTGCACGCTCTTTGGGTTCGCGTCCGTCGCCATTGTGAAATTTCCAATTGCGCCCGAAAAACTGGGGGGCGCATTTTTCGGCAATGGCTTTACCTCGAGTGCCACGGGTTCACTCTTGATCTCTACCTCGCGGCGCTCCCCAAGTTGACTGAATGGATTCGAGAAGAATGGATCGGAGAATGGGTCATCTTGATCGAGCAGATCGAAAGGCGAACGCGGGCGTGAGCGTGGCACGCTCTGCCTGCGAGGAACGACAACTTGTGCCTTCGCTTTCACCGGCCCGATTTCAAATTTTCCTGCGCGCGCCGCGGCGATTGCAGTTTTAAACGTCACCACCTCATAAGGTCTCCCACTGATCGTTTCAGTATTTTCCCCGGACTGCTGCAACTTCTGCGCGGTAAATCCTTGCCCCGTGATTTCCGGTGGTTCGACGAGTCGCGGGCGAACGCGCGGATCAAATCCCATTCGGATCTGAACTGGAACGATCTCACCCACGTACGCGGTCTTGCTTGGTACGATCAACTCCGCGAAAACCAGGCTGCCTGCGCTGGCTGCCGCTGCGTCACGGCTAGGCCGGGCGCCAGACGAACGACCGGGAGCATCCACAACGTTTAACGTTAACGCCGGTGTACGCAGCGAATTGTTTCCGACGCGAATGGTTTGAGGCGGGATGGTGAATCTTCCCGCTCTCAACGGCATTACAGTATAATCATATATCACACTGGAGGTTAAGTTGAGATTGTTCATCTCGATGCGTTGTGACGTTCCCGTTCGCCGAATTTCGAGACCGTCCACCATGATGTTCTCCGGCGCGTCCGCGCCATGTGCTCCGGCAACTCGAATTTCCAAATGCACCGTTTCGCCCACTGCGGCTTCCGAACTATTCAAAACCGCGGTCACGCTCGGCGAATCAGCATGCGCAAACGGCGCGCTCGCGATAACACCCAGGACGACAAGTAACCTCCGACAGTGCATGCGCATTTCTATCAACTATCAACTCTCAACCATCAACTCCCGCGGCCTTACCAGTCCTTATAGACATGGCGCGTTGCTCTGCGTTCATCAAGTTGAACCCGCGCCTCCTCGTCTTTCATCGAGTCCAGAAGAGCTTCCGCCTGGCGCTCGCTCATCTGGCCCTCCTTTTCGGGTTCGGCTTCGGCAACTTGCGCGTTCCCGTCAGGCGGCGGCTTCTGTGATTTGTCTTCGCCGGCTCCCTTCACTTCACCCGCAAATTTCTTGGATTCTCCAGGAGTCACGGAAGGTGTTGTATTTTCCCCTTCACCCTCTCCTGGGGATGGTGAGGGAGTTTCATTTTCTCCTTCGCCCGGGCTCGGCGATTCTTCACCTTGCCGTTCTCCTGGCGAGGGTGAAGGCTGTTGACCTTGTTGCTTGTCGGCGCCCGGCGAAGGAGAAGGAGTCTCGCCAGGCTGCTGCTGTTTTTTTTGCGGCTCGTTCTTCGCCTGCGCTTGGTCGTTTTTTTCCTGTTGCTGATCTTTCTGATTTCCAGACTTGCCTTGTGATTGCTGATCTTGGGACTGCTGCTGGTCTTTTTGCTGCTGCTCGCCCTGACCTTGTTGTTGCTGCTGATTCTGTTGTTGCTGTTCTTGCTGTTTTTGCTGCTGGTTCTGCTTCTGATCCTGCTTGTTCTGTTTGTCCTGTTTATTCTGTTCGTTCTTCTGCTGCGGCGAGGGGGAAGGGGAGGGCTGTTCTTGTTTTTTATTCTTCAGTTCTTCGATCTTCCGCTTCACGTAATCGTAATTGTCCTTCGCTTCCTTGTTTTGCGGGTCCAGCTTGAGCGTTTGCTCATAATGATCGAGCGCGTTTGTCCAGTCGCTGAGCTTTTTGTCATCGCCCTTTTGTGCTTCGCCACGCTGATAAAGTGTGTTTCCTAGGTTATAATGGCCTTTGCTTTGCAAAGCGGTATCCCGGGAAAGCAATGCCTGACTAAATGATTCCAGCGCCTTGCTGTAATCCTTCAGTTTGTAAGCAGCTGCACCTGAGTCGAACTGTAGCTTGTCCTCTGCGCGCGATTGCGGATGCGATTTTAACGCGTTCTGAAACTGGCTGTAGGCGTCTTCGAATTTTCCGCCGCGATACGCGTCGAGACCCGGCGCGGTGGCGAACGCAGGTGAAGAAAGGAACATCACGAGAAGTACGGTTGCAGCTGCGGCCCCGGCAGGCGCGTTGGCAACGCCAAGCGTAGCCTTGCGAGCAGGCGCGACAGCGTAAGCTCTTTGTCGCGCCCGTTTTCGTTCGGGAATCAGGATCGACAGTGCGAGAGCGATTAGTGCTGCGCCGAGCGGCCATTCGTAACGTTCAATCGGTCGACGCGACAAACGCACATCCATTTCGGCAGCCTGCATTTTTGCCAGGCCCTCATTCTGAATTTGCTGCATCGTGCGAGGTCCGTTTTCCAAGTGAAGATAAAAACCCCCAGTAGTCTGAGCGATTTCGCGCAAACGTTTATCATCCAGCTTCGATTTAACGACTTGACCGGATGAATCTTTGACGAAGCTGGTTTGACCATCGTCGCCGGTCACCGGAATGAGTGAGCCCTGTGCTGTTCCAACGCCTACCGTGAAAATTCGCACACCGGCGTCGGCCGCTTCTTTCGCGGTTTTCATGGCGTCCCCACTTAATTCTTCGCCGTCGGTGAAGATGACCAGAGCGCGATTTCCCATGGCGCTTTTACCGAAACTCTGCGTGGCGAGAGTAATCGCGCTCGAGATATTGGTGCCGCCTTCGGGAATTGTCTTGGTATCCAGATCGTTCACGGCCTCAACTACCGCGTCATAATCAATAGTCAGAGGCGCCTGTAAAAACGCGCGGCCGGCAAAAGCGATCAGACCAACACGGTCGCCCTGCAACTGACTGATTAAATCCTGGATCGCCAGCTTGACGCGATCGAGTCGGGTCGGCTGCACGTCATTGGAAAGCATGCTGCGCGACGTATCCACGGCGATCAACAAATCGAGACCCTTGCGTTTCACGTCTTCAAACGTGTAACCCCAGCGAGGCTGCGCCAGACTGACAATGGCCAAAGCAAGCCCGAGCAATTGCAACGCAAATCTTAATATCCGACGGGGACGATTCACCGTTCCAGCGAGCTGCGGCAGCAGCCGCGCCGAAACGAATTCCTGCAATCGTTTGAGACCGCGCCGTTCTGAGCGAATGAACAACGCAATCAGAAGCGGGATCA
>Ga0137372_10003714_pt1 | contig 14839 bp, 8 predicted proteins | sample SagtaG_6_FD_104911 | JGI IMG/M metagenome (GOLD analysis project Ga0137372, IMG submission 104911) | Vadose zone soil microbial communities from Sagehorn Ranch, Mendocino, California, USA - Sage1_R_60_16 metaG | ecosystem: Environmental > Terrestrial > Soil > Vadose zone | place: USA: California...
ACGGGCTGTATCTTCTGGCAACGGATTATGTGAATACCGACAACCGCTCTGCCGTCGCCGATCTTGCGAAAGATTGGATGCAGCTCACGGGAGTCCCCGAGGATTGGTCAATCAAGTTCGCCGTACTTCTCGCGAAGAATGGTGCGGCTCCGGAGGCCGCTCAAATCCTCGAGCGTATAAATCAATCCGGAACCCATTCGTTCGCACTCGCATTCAATCTCGCGGGCGTGTACTTGCTCAATAACGACCCGAAGCGGGCCCTGGAGAACTATGACGCAGCACTGAGCGTGGGTCCAACTTCTCTTCCTGCGCTCACGCAAGCCGCACTCGTCGCGGAGAGGCAAGCCGACCTGGAACGATCATTGTCTTACTGGATGCGCGCGAAGAAGCTCGCTCCTGACGATCCCGAAATCCTTTTCGGCTTTGGTCGAGTTTGCTTGAAAATGGACTTGCTTGAGGACGCTGAGCCGGTGCTGACCAAGGCCGCCGGCCTGCGGGCCGAAGATGCGAGTTACCAGTACATGCTCGCCTCGGCCAAAGTCGGCAAAAAGCAATTCGACGCGGCGCAAACGATTCTGGAAAAATTGGTGGTGAAAAATCCCGGTGACTCGCAGCTGCAATATGCGCTTGGCTCCGTTCTGTACCTCAAGGGGCACTTGCCCGACGCCGCAAGTCATCTGGCTGAAAGTGTTCGTTTGCAGCCGCATCAGGCTGCGTCCTACTACTACCTGGCTCTCATAGCAAGAGATCAAGGTAAAGACGCTGAGGCCATCGAGAAATTGCAGAGCCTCCTTAAGCAGCACCCGGAGCATGCCCCATCTTGCGAGGCGCTTGGCGAACTGCTGATGAGCGCGCGCCAGTATCCGGAAGCAGAAAGCAACCTGAAGAAGGCGGTACACTTGGACCCGAAATCGGTTAAGGCGAATTATCAGCTCGGATTGTTGCTATCGCGCATGGGCCAGAAAGAAGAAGCGGACAAGCAGCTGGCATTGGCTAAATCTTTGCGGGTTGAAGACGAGAAGACATCGCATCTCCAGCTTCGTTTGTTGGATCCAGAGCAATGAATAAACGACAGCGAATCACAGTGACCTTTATCGGAGCGCTTTTTATTGCCTTGCTCTCGCCCATGCTCTCGGCTGAGGACTCGCCCTCCGGCGATAAGCTCATCAGCCAAATCGAAGCCTCGATCGGCCGCAGCCCTTTCGATTTCCGGCTTCGCATTCAGCTTGGAATCGCGTACATGGATAAGGATGACCTGCCCCACGCACTCCAAGCCTTTCAAGAGGCGGTGCAACTGGCTCCGACGTCGGCTGAAGCCCACAATTGGTTAGGCGTCGCGCTGATGGGCAAAGGCGACTTGCCGGCCGCAATTCCCGAGCTGCGCAAAGCGGTGGCTCTCGAACCGAAGTTTGCTCGCGGATTCACGAATCTTGGTTCAGCACTGGCACGCAGCGGCGAAACCTCGCAGTCTATCGAGGCATTCCAGAAAGCGCTCGCTCTCGAACCGGAGAATCCAGCCGCCCAGTTGAATCTGGGTCTCGCTCTGAGAGAGAAGGGCGATCTCAAGGGCGCATTGCTTCATCTGCACCACGTTGTGGCAGCCCAACCGAACAATTCCACCATTCAGTACGAGCTGGGCCAGACGTTGCGGCAGGCCGGAGACCTCTCGGCGGCAGTCGTCGCGTTCGAGAAAGCTGTAGAGATCAATCCCGAGCTGCAGGAAGCGTATTACGGCCTTGGTCTCGCTCTGAAGCAGCAGAGCGCCGCAATCTCGCGATCAGCTTCACCTGTCCCCAACCAGGGCGTCAAGCGCGCACAGGACAAGGTTGCCAAAGGTGACCTCAACTCGGCGCGCGACGACCTTCTTGCGCTCATTGAGGCGGATGAGAAAAATGCCGAGGCGCATGTTCTCTTGGGCTACATTCTCGGGCAGCAAGGACAGCTTGAATTTGCGGTCAATCATCTGCAGCGCGCAGTCCAGCTCAGGCCTGGTTCGGGTGACGCTCACTACAACCTTGGCATGGCGCTGTGGTACAGCGGTGCGAGGGATAAGGCGATAACGGAACTGCGCGAGAGTGTGCGTCTTGACCCGGCTTTGGGCGCGGGACATGCATTTCTTGGCATGGCGCTACGCGAGAGGGGAGACCTGACATCCGCGCGCGCGAGCCTGCAACGTGCTATTGCGCTACTGCCTCCCACCACTGCCACCTATGTTGACCTTGCGATCGTATTCCTGAGAGTAGACCAGCTTGACCGCGCCCTCGGTCAGTTCGAGGCTGGTTTGAATGCTCCCTCTGAGGTGCCTACCCCTGATTGGGACGGGGCAATCACCGCACTACGTGAATCTCTCCTCAAGCACCCAAAACGCGCCGACATTCACAACATGCTCGGCTTGTTGCTTGGACGGAAGGGGGCGAACAGGTCCGAAGTCATCGCAGAGTTTCAAGAGGCGCTGAAACTTCGAGGAGATTACGCTGCCGCACGCAACAATCTAGGTTTGGTTTTTGCGCAGTCGGACGAAGACGATAAGGCAATCACGGAATTTCGGGAGGCCATTCGAGTCAGCCCAGATTATGCCGATGCGCATGCCAACCTTGGCGCAACGCTCATGCCGACTGATGTGGAGCATGCCATTCCGGAGTTGGAGAGGGCTGTGTCTCTCAACCCCGCTTCGGTAAGGGCTCAGTTCAATTTAGCGGAAGCCTATGGGATGAGCCCCAACCATGGCCCCACTAAGCAGATCGAGCGATTGCGCAACGTCACTGCGATGTCGCCAGACTTTGGGCGTGCACACCTGTCGTTGGGTAAGGCCCAGCTGTCGCAAGGCCAGGTGGACGATGCCGTGACCGAATTGAAAGAGGCGGTTCGCCTTGAACCGGCCAGTGGCGAAGCGCACTACCAGTTCGGCCTCGCACTGGCGCGCGCGGGAAACCAACAGGACGCGAGTGCGGAACTTGCGAAAGGGCGCGAACTTTCCGCCGCGAGTGAACGCAGCCAGAACGCGGATCTCGATATTGATGAGGGACGCGCATCCCTTGACCGCGGTGACGTGGGACAGGCAGTCGAAAAATTTCGCCACGCGCTTAAACTACGTCCGGATTTATCCCCAGCGCAGTATTACCTCGGGGTCGCTCTCGAGCGGAAAGGTGAGGTTGGTGGAGCTGAGGCAGCATACCAACAGGCATTGAATGCCGATCCTGGTAGTACACCCGCACGGCAAGCGCTGGATCGCCTCCATCTACCCGATACTCCGAAGTCTGCAATACCGGCAGAGAGCCACGAAACAGACGATGCGGCGAAAGTTGACGAACTGGAAGGCTACGTGCGTGACGGTCGCTTTGCGGAGGTCGAGCCGCTCTTAGCGGACTATGTCAAGGGCCACCCACAATCGGACTGGGGCTGGTACGCGCTAGGCTACAGCCAGTTTGCCCAAAAGAAGATCGGCGACTCCATCAAGTCTCTCGCGCGCGCACTGCAGTTGAATATTGGCCATGCTGAGGCACACAAGATTCTCGGCCGGGATCTAATGATTATCGGCCGTTTTGATGCCGCCCAAATCGAATTCGAGCAGGGTATCCGTTACGCACCTAATTCTGCCGAAATGCACTACAACCTTGGAAAACTCTTCTCGATTCAGGACAACTGGGAAGGTGCGCGCAGGGAATTTGAAGCTGCGTTACGCATCGATCCATCCTACGTCGAAGCCCTGGATGCGCTTGGGTTCGCGCAGGAAGCCTTAGGCGACGATACCGCAGCAGTGAAGAGTTATGAGAACGCGATTGCTCTAAACGAGAAGCGACATGGAGCTTTTGCCGCACCTTGTGTGAACCTCAGCGCCTATTACAACCGCACCGGGGACCCGGCGAAGGCGCTAGCCTGGGCCGACAAGGCGCTGGCTTTGGATTCGAATTCCGATGCGGCGTGGTTTCAGAAGTCTCGTGCCCAGGAGCGCAGTGGGCGGCTCGCAGAAGCGATTGAGTCCCTGAAACGAGCAATCTCCCTTAATGGGCATTCCTCTTCCTATTATTACGTGTTGGCGGGGCTCTACCGGCGCGAGGGAAAACCGGAAGAAAGCCAAAAAGCGCTTGAAGCATTCACACGCCTAGACCGGGAGAACAGCGAATTGGACAAGATGCGACGCGGCGGAATGGCTCGACCGACTGTCGAGCGACCCGGGGGCGGGCGTGAGTAGTGGCTTCGGCGTCCAACCTTCGCGCCGAGATTTCTTGCGAGTAGTGAGTCGGGCTGGACTACTACTGCCTTTCGGATCGTGCACACATCCTCTCTTTGCCGCCGAGCTGCCCGGGACCGTCGTTTTCACCGACATTACAGAATCCGCCGGCCTGTCACACGCCCGAAATATTTTCGGCAGCCCGGACAACAAGCAGTATCTACTCGAGGAGATGGGCGGAGGCGTGGCGCTCTTTGACTACGACAATGACGGCTGGCTGGATATCTTCCTTGTCAACGGAACCAGCCTGGATCCCGCAACTAGAGATCGTCAGCCCACCAGCTATTTGTTTCACAACAATTGCGATGGGACCTTCACGGATGTCACCGGGAAGGCTGGACTCACTCGTTCTGGATGGGGTCAGGCTTGCTGCGTTGGAGATTACGATAACGATGGCTTCGACGATCTTTTCGTTTCCTATTTCGGAAAGAATGTGCTCTATCACAACAACGGCGATGGCACATTCACGGATGTCTCCGAAAAGGCTGGCGTTGCCGGATCGCCGGATCGCTGGGGTGCGGGTTGTTGCTTTCTGGACTATGACCGGGATGGGCATCTCGATTTGTTCGTTTCCAACTACGTGGCTTTCGATCCGGCGCGCGCCCCGAAGCCGGGGGACTCCGCCTATTGCCGGTATAACGATATCCCGGTCCCGTGTGGGCCACTGGGTTTTGCGGGTGGAACAAACATCCTCTATCGAAATCGCGGGGATGGGACGTTCGCGGATGTGTCTGAGCAATCTGGCATTGCGAATCCTCGCGGTGCGGCTTCAATGGTCTTCGTTGCAGCCAACTGGCAGTCAAGAGGTTCCTACGGTATGGGCGCGGCATCCGCCGACTTCGACAACGACGGTTGGCCGGACATCTATGTTGCTTGCGACAGCGCGCCGAGCCTGCTTTACCGAAACAATCGCGACGGCAGCTTCCGTGAAATTGGCCTCTCTGCCGGCTGCGCCTTGGACGAGGATGGAGTTGCGCTGTCGGGAATGGGCGTTGCGGTTGGGGACTACGATGGCGATGGATGGCTGGACATCGCGCGGACTAACTTTTCCGAGCAGAGAACTACGCTCTACCACAATTACGGCAATGGTGCCTTCGAGGAAGCAGGCATCCGTGCCGGATTGGGCGTCAACCGCAAGTATCTTGGCTTTGGCGTTGGCTTCTTCGATTATGACAACGATGGTTGGAAAGATCTTTTCCTCGCAAATGGGCACGTGTATTCGCAGATTGCTGGCCGGAAGCTGCATCTCGCCTACAGGCAGCCGAGAGTCCTTTATCGTAATGTTGGGAATGGACGCTTCGAGGATGTTTCCGGGCAGTCGGGAGCAGCGATCCGCGCCGAGAATCTAGGCAGGGGTTGTGCGTTCGGCGACTTCGATAACGATGGCGACGTCGACATCGTGATCAACAATCTGGATGGTCCACCATCGCTATTGCGCAATGATGGCGGGAACAAGAACAACTGGATCATGATCAAATGCGTGGGCACTCATTCGAACCGCTCCGCCATCGGAACGCGGGTACGAGTCACGGCCGGCGAGCGCAGCCAAATTGATGAAGTGATGAGCGGTGGGAGTTATTACTCACAGAATGATCTTCGTCTGCATTTCGGATTGGGGAAAGCCGCCAAAGTGGACAATCTTGAGATTGCCTGGCCCTCAGGAACAAAAGAGCAGTTTAAGAACCTGGAGGCAAATCAGCTCCTGACTGTGCAGGAGGCAAAGGGAATCATTGAGCACCGTCAATTTCGGAAAAGAAAATCATGATGGGAAGGCTTGAATGCACAAGAAGGAAGCGACTTAAAGGTGATCTTAGTATTCATTGTTCGCTACTGATTTTGCTCGGTTCTTGCCTGGGGACGGCTGCTTCGGACCCAGAAGTGCAGTTCACTGACATCACAGAACAGACCAGAATTGATTTCACACAAGAAAGTTCTGCAACCTCAAACAAATATCTGATCGAAACCATGGGAGGTGGAGTCGCTCTTCTCGACTATGACAACGATCGGCGCCTGGATATTTTTTTCACCAATGGAGCGCGGCTAGAAGACCCGATGCCGGAGGGCAAACTGCCCGACAAGTCTGATGGGAAGTATTGGAATCGTCTCTACCATCAGAATACGGATGGAACGTTCACCGATGTGACCGTACGTGCGGGCGTGAGCGGTGCTTCGCAGGGCTTCTATGGCATGGGTGTCGCTGTCGGAGACTACGACAACGATGGTCTCGAAGATATCTATGTAACAGGGTATGGAGGAAACACCCTGTATCACAACAATGGAAACGGAATGTTTACTGACGTGACCCGAAAAGCCGGAGTCGGTGCAAGCGGCTGGAGCGCCAGCGCAGGGTTCTTCGATTACGACAACGACGGCAAGCTCGATCTCCTCGTCACACGTTATGTGGACTGGAGCTTCAAAACCAACCGCTTTTGCGGAGAGAAGCGGCCTGGATATCGTGCTTACTGCCATCCTGACAATTACGAAGGCGTGACCAACATTCTGTATCACAACAATGGAGACGGAACGTTTACGGATGTTTCCGAGAAAGCGGGAATCACGAATCCGCATGGCAAGGGCCTTGGGGTGGCATTTGCTGATTACGACGGGGACGGGTTTACGGATATCTTCGTGGCCAACGATTCGGTGCAGTGCTTTCTTTATCACAACAACGGAAACGGTACGTTTAGCGAGACGGGCCTGCTTGCCGGAGTGGGATACAACGAAGACGGAAAGACCTTCGCCGGCATGGGCGTGGACTTCAGCGATTACGATAACGATGGTTTTCCCGACATCGTTGTCACTGACCTTTCCAATGAACGCTACATGCTCTTTCGCAACAATGGCGATGGCACATTTCGTGACGTGACCAATCAGTCCGGCTTGGGCGGTGCAACTCTGGCATTCTCCGGCTGGAGCACGCGTTTCTTTGATTATGACAATGATGGCTGGAAAGACATCTTTGTGGCGCAATCGCACGTGATGGACACGATTGAGAAAACCTCCGGCAATCTCAAGTACCTTGAGCCTCCGCTATTGCTTCGCAACGAATCTGGCCATTTTTCCCGGGTCGTTGCTGGTGACGCGTTTCAAAAGTCCTGGGCGGGACGTGGCGCGGCATTCGGCGACATAGATAATGACGGCGACCTAGACATTGTCGTCAGCAACGTAGGCCAGAAGCCTTATGTGCTTCGGAATGACGGCGGCAATCGCCGAAGCTGGCTCGGCATGGAGTTGGTCGGCGTGAAATCGAATCGTGACGGGATCGGAGCGCGAATTAGAGTGGTGTCGTCTTCAGGGCTGACCCAGTATTTCACCGTGAATACCGCAGTGGGCTACCTTTCGGCGAGCGACAAACGACTGATTGTTGGATTAGGCGCTGATCCCGTTGCAAAAACGATCGAGGTCCGCTGGCCCTCAGGAATCGTGCAGAAGTTCGAGAACGTCAAAGCGCGGCAGTATCTAAAGGCGGTCGAACCTAGACAATGATCACCCGTCGAAAAATGATTGCCAACGCGGCGGGTGCGGCATTGGCAGGCGCGACAAGAAAGATATTTGGTCAAGGAATCTCTTCCCGCGGGGTCAGAGCGCAGCCTCGCGGTAAGCCCTCCGGGCGTCCCTTCTTGTGCCGGCTCACCGATGTCGCAATGGAGGCCGGCCTGACCCATCCCATCACTTACGGCGGCCTTGACACGAAGAAGTACATCATCGAAGTGGTGGGGTGCGGCGTCGCGTTCATTGATTATGACAACGATGGCTGGATGGATTTACTGGTTCTCAATGGCACCCGCCTGGAAGCTGATCCGCCCGGCACATCCAATCGCCTGTACAAAAACAACCGCAATGGAACATTTACAGACGTTACTGCGAAGGCGGGCTTAATGCGGGCCGGTTGGGCTTCCGCCGTCACAGTCGGCGATTACGATAACGACGGCTTCGACGATCTCTTCATCACGTATTACGGGCACAACATGCTTTATCACAACAATGGAAATGGCACTTTTTCGGACGTGACCAAGCGAGCTGGGCTTGCCCAGGATGCCGTCCGGTACGGCTCTGGCTGTTCCTGGGTGGATTACGACCGGGACGGGAAGCTGGATCTCTTTGTCGCCAATTATCTCAACACCACTCTGGAGAAGCTTCCTAAGCCTGGGGAAAACCCGGATTGTACTTGGAAAGGTGTGGCAGTGAATTGCGGTCCCCGCGGATTGCCCACTGGTTTTGTGCAGCTGTTCCACAACAATGGAGACGGGACCTTCATTGAAGTCAGCAAGCAGTCCGGGGTTGCAGCGGCTGCGGGTTCCTATCCAATGACCGTCGTTGCCGCCGACTATGACAACGACGGCTGGCCTGACATTTACGTTGCGTGCGACTCCACCCCGAGCTGGCTTTTTCGTAACCAGCACGACGGAACTTTTCGCGAGGAGGCCCTTGAGCGCGGGGTTGCTCTTAGTGAGGACGGCATCGAGCAGGCAGGCATGGGAGTTGGGGTTGGCGACTATGACCTGGACGGCAACCTGGACATCTTCAAGACCAATTTCGCCGACGATACTAATATTCTTTACCGCAATGACGGCAAGGGCAATTTTGACGATGTGACCATTCGCACTGGCTTGGGAGTTGAAACCCGATACGTCGGCTGGGGCACGGGAATTGTGGATTTGGACAATGACGGCTTTCCAGATCTGTTCATCGCAACCGGCAGTGTGTATCCCGAAGTGGAAAAGAAAGTACCCAACTACCCATTTCGGACTCCGCGCATCGTGTTCCGCAATCTAGGCGATGGCAGGTTCGAGGAGCTGATCGAGGAAGCGGGACCCGGGGTTGGCGAACCGCACGCCAGCCGTGGCTGTGCGTTCGGCGATTTTGACAACGACGGCGATATAGACATCCTTGTGATGAATATGAACGAGCCTCCCTCCTTGCTCCGGAATGATGTTTCGAGCGGTGGTCACTGGTTGAAAGTCTTATTAAGAGGCGTGCAAAGCAATCGAAGTGCGATCGGGGCTCGCGTGACGGTCGTCTATGGAAACCGCCGCCATGCGCAGGAAGTGCATGCCCAGTCAAGTTTTTATTCGGCGAATGATCGTCGCTTGCATTTTGGCCTGGGTACAGAGACCATCTGCGATTTGAGCATACGGTGGCCAAACGGAGCGGCCGAAACGATTTCGAAAGTCGCCGCCAATCAACTGGTCGTGATTCAGGAAGGTTCCGGTATCATTCGGCAGCAGAAGTTCTGATTCTGTGTCTGCTTGTGTATTTGTTCTGTTACGCATGAACCAGGCATATGTGCCTACATCTGCTAGAAGGAGGAGCTGCTCCATATGCATCGTTATTTTTCGATCTTCGTCGCATTGATCACGATGGCCAATGCTCAAGTGTCGCCAAGCCGCTGGAGTGAGGCTAAAGCGAACGATTGGTATCAGCACCAACCCTGGCTCGTGGGGAGCAATTTTCTTCCTGCCACTGCAATTAACGAACTTGAGATGTGGCAGGCGGAGACATTTGACGCCGCGGAAATCGACAAAGAGTTAGGTTGGGCCGAAGGGCTAGGAATGAACACCATGCGCGTATTTCTGCACGATCTCCTCTGGCAGCAGGATTCCGCGGGCTTTCAGAAGAGAATTGATTCCTTCTTGAGCGTCGCTTCTAAGCACCACATCCGCCCGATTCTTGTGCTGTTCGATTCCTGTTGGGATCCATATCCGAAACTCGGACCGCAACACCCCCCGGTTCCGGGCGTGCACAATTCCGGATGGGTACAAAGCCCCGGCGCCAAAGCATTGAGCGATACCACGCAGGAAGCTCGCCTCCGAGCTTACGTAGAAGGTGTGGTCGGGGGATTTGCCAATGACTCCCGCATTCTGGCCTGGGACGTGTGGAATGAACCTTCCAATGGCAATGGCGGAGCTTATGGCAAAGTCGAACTCAAGAACAAAGGCGAGCGCGTGCTTGATCTTTTGCCCAAGGTTTTCGCTTGGGCGCGCTCGGTTCATCCATCTCAGCCGCTGACCAGCGGGCTGTGGGAAGGAGATTGGTCGTCACCCGACAAATTGGAGCCAATCGCCCGCGTGCAATTCGAGCAGTCGGACGTGATGTCGTTCCACAACTACAATTGGCCGGAGGATTTTGAAGAACATGTGCGCTGGCTAGAGGCCTACCATCGTCCCATCTTGTGCACTGAGTTCATGGCGCGCTCAGTCGGCAGCACATTCGACGCGATTCTCCCGATTGCCAAGCAACACCATGTCGCCGCCATCAACTGGGGACTGGTTGCCGGTAAATCGCAAACCTACTTGCCTTGGGATTCGTGGGAAAAGCCTTATGTCCTGCAACCGCCGCCGGTGTGGTTCCACGAAGTTTTTCATCCTGATGGCAAGCCTTATCGTGAGCGCGAAGCTGAGATTATTCGAGACTTGAGCGGCAGTAAGACGCGCTAGAACTCCCTTGCTCTTGAACTAAAGAAATCGTATAGTAGGGCGGCCCTGGTAATCGTTTACCGAACGCGTTTTACTGCTGTCGAATCAGGAATTAGCTGCGAGTAAGAACCTCGAAGTTTTCTTGGCAGTTGAAACTCATAAGGAGGGTCGATTCATGTCCTCACGACGCCGGTTTTTGCAGAACGCCTCGACCGTAGGATTGGCTTGGTCAGCCAATGCGATGTTTGGACGATTGCTATCGGCGCCAGCAGCTGGGGCAGATCAGATCGCGCGTATATTCATAGATTCACGCCGCTCCATCGGTCCCATCGATCGGAATCTTTTCGGCTCGTTTCTCGAGCATCTTGGTCGCGCAATTTACGAGGGAATCTACGATCCTGGTACCAAGCTTTCCGACTCGAACGGATTCCGCAAGGATGTCATGCAGGAGATCAAGCAGCTGGGCGTGCCGATTATTCGTTATCCCGGAGGCAACTTTGTTTCCGGCTACAACTGGCTTGACGGTGTCGGCCCGAAACAGGAGCGTCCGCGCGTGCTCGACAAAGCGTGGAATTCGATGAACTCGAACCAGTTTGGGACCAATGAATACATGGCATGGTGCAAGGCAGTCGGCACTGAGCCTCTGATGGGATTGAATCTGGGCACCGGAACACCGGAGCAGGCGGCCGCGCTGGTCGAGTATTGCAATATCGACAAGGGCACGAAATGGAGCGATCTCCGACGTAAGCATGGATATGCCGAGCCTTACAATGTCAAACATTGGTGTCTTGGAAATGAGATGGATGGTCCCTGGCAAATTGGCCACATGACGGCGACCGAGTACGGCATGAGAGCGCAGGACGCAGCGCGCCAAATGCAGTACGTCGACCACTCGGTAAAGTTGATTGCGTGCGGGTCGAGCGGACCGTTCATGCCAACCTATCTTGAGTGGGATCGCGAGGTGCTCGAGCAATGCTACGACTACGTTGACGGGCTCTCACTGCATCGCTATTTGGGAAACAATGAAGAGACGGGTAGTAACAGTTCCAAGTTCGTGGCAATGAACTTGACCATGGATAAGCAGATCGGTGAGACGCTTGCTGTGTGCGATCTCGTCCGCGGCCACAAGCGATCGCCGAAAAAACTATGGCTCTCGTTTGACGAATGGAACGTCTGGTACCGGGCCCGCAGTGGAGATGCCGTGGATGGCCATCGGCAAGACGCTCCGCACTTACTGGAGGAAATCTACAACCTGGAAGATGCGCTACTTGTTGGTGGAATGTTGATCACACTGTTGCGCAACGCCGACCGGGTGAAAGTCGCTTGCCTGGCACAGTTGGTGAATGTCATTGCGCCCATCATGACCAATGCGAATGGGCTTTTCCGCCAGACTACCTACTATCCATATAGCTGGGCTTTGCAATATGCGCACGGCAAGGCACTGAATGTCGTGGTCGAGGCGCCGACCTATGAGGTCGACAAAATGGATCCGGTTTCGTACATTGACGCTATTGCAACGGTCGCTGATGATGGCAAGACGTCCCTGTTCATTTTGAACCGCGATCTGTCCAAGGCCCGCGAGATCGAAGTGGTTTGGGAGGACAAGCCCGGAGCGCGCGCCCTCGTCTCTCAAGTTCTCACTGGCGATGACCTGAAGGCGGCCAACGGCTTCGATGCGCCAGAACGAGTCAAGCCGCGGGCCTTCGATAAGCCTTCCACCACAAATGGCCGCACTCGGTTCGAAGTACCAGCGCGCTCCTACACCGTGATTCAATGGGAGGCCTGAGTTTGGGTGATTGCGGGCGGCACTCAGCCGCCTGGCCTTGCACTAGGTAGTGCGAGAAACCCAGCTAATCTGTCCCCAACGGGATTTCAACTCCAGCAGGCACCGGATTGCCGAAATCCGGCGTGCCATCGCTTTTCCATGTGAAAGGCTGCGCTCTTGGGGCACGGTGCCATCCGCAACCCTGGCCGGGAGCGGAATTCGCGTGATAGACCAGCCATTCTCTCCCATCGGGTGATTTGAAAAACGAGTTGTGACCGGGCGCATATACTCTTGCCGCTGGAGATTGCTGAAAAACCGGCTGCTGCGATTTCGTCCAGGACTTGGCGTCAAGCAAATCGCTTCCCGAAACAGCTGTAAGCATTCCAAGGGCGTAATAGTCCGTCCAGCACGCACTAGCGGAATACGTCAGGAAAATCTTGTTACCGTGCTTGAGGACCTCAGGGCCTTCATTCACGTCAATGTGCGGTGGATTTCCGGGCAACACCTTGGGATCGACGTCCCCAACTTTTTCCCAGGGGTACTCTGGCGTCGAGATGCGAGTACGCGCACCTTCGACAGTCCAGGGATTGCGTAGCCGGGCGATATATATACTCTGCGTGCCGTTTTCATCGCCTTCCCACCCCGACCAGATCATGTACAGTTTTCCTCGATCGTCGAAGACACTGGCGTCAATGGCCCATTTATCTGAGGCGTCGGAAATCTTGCCTTTCATCTGCCACGTCCCCTGAAATGGATCGCTACTCGAATTTTCCAGGACGAAAATCCGGTGCGTCTGGTTCTCTTCGGCGTCGGCTGCGAAGTAGATGTACCAGTTCCCTTCCAGAAAATGAATTTCAGGGGCCCAAACGTCATGTGAATAAGGGCCAGTTGCCGGCGGGGTCCAGACAATCTTCTTGGGTGCAGAGGCGAGGTCTGCCATGCTGTGCGTCTTCCACAATGTAAGATTGTTGACCGTCGTGTTCATGTAGTAGTACAACCCGTCCCTGTATTCAACCCATGGATCAGGTCCCACGGGAAGCATGGGGTTCGTCAAGGTCGCAGCGGACTGCGGTGACCGAGGCGCCGACCACGTCTGCTGAACTAGGATCATGACGAGGTTAAGCAACGCCAAGAGAAAATAGGACTGTGAAGAGTTCAGGATCGCTCTAGAGACATTTTGAGCAAGTATTCGAGAATCTGATCGCCTTATGGGCGTGATGATACAAGAGACTCGCATATTAGTTCCCGTTCTGTCCCTGCAATGTAGTCGAGCGTGTTTAGGATACAATAATAGGCAAACGTTTACCCGCGCCTCTAGCGTTGTGAGCTATGGACATTCGGGAAATCGCCAAGCGAGCCAAAGTTTCCACCGCTACCGTCTCACGTGCCATTAACCGCGTTCCCACGGTCGATCCCCGGCTTGCGAAGCGTGTTTGGAAGGTGGTGGAGGAAGTCGGCTATTACCCCAACACTCAGGCTCGCGCACTCGTTTCAGGCAAGACCCGCATTTTTGGTCTGATTGTCTCTGAGATTACGAATCCCTTCTTCCCCGAAATCGTTCAATCCTTCGAAAACATCGCCGTCCTGCATAACTATGAAATCTTATTGACTTCGACGGTGCATGATCCTAAGCGCATGGAGCTTTCCGTGCGCCGCATGATCGAACGCCGAGTGGAGGGCGTTGCTGTTCTCACGTTCGGTATGGAAGATTCCCTGCTTGAACATCTGCGTTTCCGCAGTGTGCCGCTCGTCTTCGTGGACGTCGGTCCTCGAGTTCCCCGGGTCAGCAATATCCGAATCAATTACCAGCATGGCATTCGACAAGCGGTTCAGCACCTGGCTGCACTGCGCCACGAGAAGATCGCGTTCATCACTGGCCCGTTGACCCTAAATTCCGCTAGAGCCCGGAAATATGCCTTCGAAGAGTCCATGCATGAGATCGGGATGAAAGCAGCGACGGAGTGGATAATTGAGGGCGACCACACGATGGAAGGGGGAATGAAGGCTCTTGCCCAGTTGGCGAGCTTGAAATCGCGGCCCACAGCCGTGATGTGCTCCAACGATATGACTGCCGTGGGTGTGATGCGAGAAGCTTTTGAGTTTGGCATCACCATCCCTAAGGATCTCTCGGTTGTGGGTTTTGATGATGTTCGCTTAGCGCAATTCATGATTCCTCCGCTGACCACGGTGCAGATGTCGCAAACCGAGCTAGCGAAGCTCGCGTTCAAGGCGTTGCTCACCGAGGTTGAACGCGACACGCCTGCTCCTAATGGGACTGAGGATGTCCTTCAAACCGACCTGATCCTTCGCAAGTCAACAGCATTGGCACCGACTTCGACCGAGATTTGAGGCCTCTGCGTGGAGAACACTGAGAATATATTCGCATCCGGTTCGTGAGCGCGCCTTTGCGGAAGCTGCTGGCATGCA
>Ga0137372_10003717_pt1 | contig 14824 bp, 18 predicted proteins | sample SagtaG_6_FD_104911 | JGI IMG/M metagenome (GOLD analysis project Ga0137372, IMG submission 104911) | Vadose zone soil microbial communities from Sagehorn Ranch, Mendocino, California, USA - Sage1_R_60_16 metaG | ecosystem: Environmental > Terrestrial > Soil > Vadose zone | place: USA...
GTTGTCGTCGGTCTTGTTGATCTGCCCGGTGTCCAGCAGCCGGACCCGGGCGGCCAGCTTGGGCGGCACGTCCAACACGCGTTCCCCGGAGGCGAGCAGCTGCTGCGCCAGCAGATGACCCAGCCCGCGAGCTCCCTCGATCGCCCAGCTGCGGCCCGGCCAGCCACCGGCCCACTCGAGCAGCCCATCAACCTGCTTCACCGAAGCCCGGACCCGGACCTGTCCGAGCCGCTTCTCGCGCCCATCCAGCGCCACCGCGGGGTGCGAGCGCTTGTGCGGATCGATCCCGATCATCACGCCAGCCACATCGATCATCTCCACGAACACCAAGGCCGGCAAGGAGACCGCGGCGGGCACGTCTGAATTCAGGGACGACCGCGAGCGCTCGCGCCTCTTTAGAGCCACACCGCGGGTGAGACACGACGGGCCGGCAGCTCGTTCGAAGGCCAAACCAGGCGGTCGGCAGACGGTTCGTGAGTCAACCCGTCGCACCTCACCGACGCTACGACCGAGTCGAGCATCCGGACCTCAGTTTCATTCAGACGGATATCGAGCGGCTGACCAGAACGCTGGCATCCTGGCGCCGCCCGGTCGCCGACGCGTCGCCGACTGCGCCGGCCGCCGCCGGACACGGCTGTTATTGCCGGGTGGTTAAAACGATCTGGTGATGACGCCACAGGCTCTGCCGCACGCGATCAACGACCCGGGCTGGCGGTGCATTCGGCCCAGCGGTGCGGAGCGACTGGGGGAGCGGGGCGTCGGAGGTGGAGCGCGCGCAAGTTGCCGATTCGGTATCGGAACTGTCGTCCGCAGGTAGCAAACGTAGGCTGTCGTTCTGCGCCGGCCGTGGCGGTTCATGTTGGGGGACCGTCGTCACCAGTCAGCGTGCCCCAGTCGCGGTTCCCGGCTCGTTCATGACCTGGCCGCTAGGAAAGCGGACCCGCATGTGCGAAAATCGCACTATGGACTTGCGCGGTAGCTGGCAGGAGATCGGCGGGCGGATACGTGAGGCCCGGACCGTGTTCGGATGGACGCAGGCGGAACTGGCGGGGCGCCTGGGGATGGACCGTTCCGCGCTCGTACGGGTCGAGGCTGGTGACCGCAAGCTCGACGCGCTGGAGTTGTTCCAGATCTCGGTGCTCTTCGGGCTGCCGCTGTCGCACTTCGTTCGTGAGTCCCCGCTGGCTGCTGTGTCCCGTCGGACCCCGCTGGGTGACACCGTGTCCGACTCCGCCCGTACGAGCTGGCTCCTTGACGCCGAGCTGAGCGCTCATGCGACCGACGCGGCGTGGCTGGCCGACGCAGGTCTGCTGCCGGACGACCGGAACTGGATTCGGGAGGCGAGCAGCGAAGCGGAAGCCCGCGCGGTTGCCGTCGAGCTTCGGGGCCACCTCGGTCTCGAGCCGGACGAACCGCTCGGCCCGATGACTGCTGTGTGCGAGCAGGCCGGTCTGTACCTGCTCTCTGTGCGTCGCGGGGACGGCGGCGCCAGCCTCAGCGTCGACACGTATGGGGTGGCGGTGACCGGTGTGGGTGCGGACCCCGGGCGACGCCGCAGCACGGCGGCTCACGAGTTGGGCCACCACGTGATGGGCGATGCATACAGCAGCGACCTCGGCCTAACCGATCTGGATGACGCTGAGCGGATGGTCGACGCGTTCGCGGCGGAACTGCTGGTCCCGTCCGCGCACCTCGAACAGGTGCTTGATGGCGTTACGCGCGACCGCCAGCGAGAGGTACTGGTGAAGGTCGCTGCCGAGTTCCGGGTCAGCTGGTCGCTCGCGGTGCGGTCGGCGAAGCGCGTTGCGGAGGTCGATGAGCAGCGCCTGCTCGCCTCCCCGCCGCTGGCCGCCGACTTCCTTCTGCTGCCGGGCGGTGAGCCGAGGTCGGACCTGGAAGCTGGCGAGACAGGACCGGCGTGGCGGTCAGCGACCTTGCGCGCGTACGAGCAGGGTCTGATCGCAGCCGACCGCGCCATCGAGCTGCTGCACGGCGTGATCACCGTGGACGAGCTGCCATCCGTCGACCACGCCGTTGCCTGATGTGAGCGATCCGGTGGGTAGCGCCACGCTCGTCTGGGACGCCAGTGCACTCGCCGCCGCCGCACGAATCGACCGGCTCGACGTTTTGTCCGACCTGGCCCGGCTATGGCGCAACGTCACCACGAAGGCCGTCGTCAGCGAACTCACCAATATCGGGCTGAGCCTCGGCAACTGGCCGGAGATCGAGGCCGTCGATGACCTCACCGTGTTGCAGGCGGTGGTGAGCTGGGCCCAGCGCGTAGGCGGCTTCACCTCCGGCCACAATCGCGGCGAGGCGACCGTGTTTGCCTGGGCGGAGGTGCATACGGCCATTCCGATGATCGATGACCAGCAAGCCGCGGCGATCGCCAGGCGGCACGGCCTCCAAACGCACGGGACGCTGTGGCTGTTCGCTGAGGCAATCATCGACGGCCGCGAGACCGAACAGAGTCTCTGCGGCGTGATCGACTCCCTGCTCAACGGACGCGCACGGTACCCGTTCGAGTCCGGCAGGCACTTCCCCGCATGGGCGCGCGACCACAAGCTTCTCCCGTGAAGGTATCGACCAGCCTGCTGATCCGCCACCGTTCGTGGCCTCTGAAATGCTTGGCCAGAGTGAGCCTTGTCCCGCGGCGCGGGCTGGTCTGGCGCGCTCTCGCGGCCACTCCAAGATCGCGATCTTGACACGGGAGATGGCAGCACGTGAGCCGGTCCGCGGCGAGTCGTGAGGAGACGAGGTGTCAGTTCGGTTGTTGCACCTGAGCGACACTCACCTGCATGGTCCTGGCGCGGTGCCGGAGTTCGCCGATGTCGACCCGGCTCAACGCCTTCAGCAGGTGCTGAGCATGGTCGCCGCTCACGGACCCTTCGACGTGGTCGTGCTCACCGGCGATGTCTGCGACGACGGCTCGCCCGAAGCCGCGCGGGCAGCGCGGGACCTGGTAGCTCCCATCGCCTCGGCCGTGTTCGCGGTGCCGGGAAACCACGACCGCGCTGACGTGATCGCCGACGTCTTCGGCAAAGCCGAGGCCGAACTCGGGCATTGGCAGATGGTGGGCGTCGCGACGAACGTTCCTGGCCAGGTGGCGGGCACGGCCGCGCCAGTTGTTGCCGCCCTTGACGCCCTGGACACGACCCGCCCGCACCGACCTGCGGTCGTGCTGGCGCATCACCCGCTCCGTTCGCCCAGCACCCACGAGTGGTTCACCCTCCCCGACGGTGCTGTCCTCGAACAACGGCTTCTCCAGCGTGCCGGCCCAACCGTGGTGCTGAGCGGTCACACGCACCAGCCGTATGAGACCAGCGTCGGCGCCGCTCAGTTACTTGGTGCGCCCTCGACCTTCTACGGTCTGCAGCATGCCGGACAGGGCTGGACGGTGGACTTCGATCTCACCGGCGCACGGATCATCGACCTGCACCCGGACGGCACCATCAGCGCTCACATCGTCACCTGCTGAGTCCGACGTGATCCGAACGCGCCCCCGTGCGGCGAGCCCTCATCTGAATCGGCGCTACAGGTGCTTGGCGGCGTATCCCAGACAGGCGACCGTCCCGTAACCGGATCGCACCCGACCGACACGCCGGGCGCCCAAGCGCCGACGACGCGCTAGCCCGGCGCCGCATCTCGTTCCGCGGCTCACCCGACCGGCGAGTACGTCCACGAGTCGGCAGTGCTCGTCGACGGCCACGCGGTGTTGGAGGCGCGTCACTTATTGCCGGGTGGTTAACCCGCGTCGGACCTGACTCCACCCCTGCTGCCGCGCGCAGTCAGCGACTGAGCTGGCAGTGCATTCGCCCGGCAGGCCAAGCGGGTGGCGGAGCGGGGCCGTCGGACCGACGCGGGGCGTATCGCCGATTCGGCGTGGGGCCGCGGGTTTCCTCGGTGCACGGCAAGCGTCATTATGTACGCCCCGGAGTCTCAGTGAGGTGTCGCAGCTCCGGCACCCGACGCGGCGACCAGACGAAGTGGATCTATGACAGGGCGAGGGTTTCGTAAACCGGGGTGAGCTGTTCCCAGCGCGCCTTCCACATCGACTCGCCTCCGTCCAGGTGACGAGCGAGGTCCTCGATGGGGGCCTGCCAGCCGGCACCGTGCTTGTAGAGGACGTCCAGTGGCAGGCCGCGTTCCTCGACGACCAGCCGGGTACGCGCGCCCTCCGCCGTGAGCACGGCCTCGATCACGGCCTCATCGTCGGTGCCCGGCTCCATGGTGACCATGAGGTGGTTCGGGGCCTCGCACACGTCGATACGCCCGGGCCCCTGCCAGGTGCTGGTGAACTGCGTCTGCACGGTGCCTCCGACCCGCAGGTCGCCCTCGACCGTGGCGATCCAGCGGGCCAGGCGGTGCGGCTCGGTGATGGCCGACCAGAGGTCGGCGATATCGGTGTCGTAGACGTCCTCCACACGCACCGCGCCACGCTTCTCGTCGATGCGACGCATGCTGCCGAGGATTCGAGTCATTTCGTTCTCCTTCTCTCCCGCTTCCCGCGGGCGATCTCGGTGTGCAGGGTGTCGAGGCGCTGCTCCCACAACGCCCGGTAACGCCCCAGCCAGGTGTCCACCTCGGCGAGCGGCTCCGGTCGCAGCCGGTAGATGCGCCATTGGGCCCGGCGCTCGACCTCCACAAGCCCGGCCGCCCGCAGGACCCGCAGGTGCCGCGAGACGCCCGGTCGCGCGATGGGCAATGCCTCGGCGAGTTCGCCGGCCGTGGCCGGGTGATCGCGCAGTATCTCGAGCACCGTGCGCCGGCTCTCGTCGGCCAGCGCCTGCAGCACCGCGTCCACGCCCGTAGCGTAACCACCTGGGTATGTAACCGTCAAGGTACCTACAACCCCGTCTTCACCCATCCGCCGGTGCGAGTTAAGACCGGCGGCGCCGGAATCTGACGGCCCGCTTGACCGTACTTCCTCACGCGCGTGTCCTGTCTCGTATAGAAGACCTTGCGTTTGCTGCCGCCGATGTTTGGACCCTGCTGAGCATCCTCCGGCGGTAGGCACGCCGATGCTGGCCAAGAAGCGTTGCTGAGAACGCACCGAGTGAGCGCGTGATGATTCCGGGTCGTGTCGGGGTCGTACCGGATGTCGGCTCCGCGTGATCCGGTGCACGATTGAGTGCGGCGGGGCGTGCAGAAGGGGCGGACGATGGCGGAACGCAAACCGGCAGGCCGTCGTCGGCTTCGTGCTCCCCGGCGAGACAGCTGTTCTCCTCGGGGGGGTGCTCGCCAACCAACACCGTGTCTCACTCACGGCGATCGCGACTGTTGCCGTCCTTTCCGCGATCGCCGGCGACAGCGTCGGATACGAAATCGGACGACGGTTTGGGCACCGGGTTGCTCCGTCTGCGGGTGCTCAGCAAGCGCCGACGGGCAGCGGAGCGCGGGCTGAAGGCTCTGCGGGATAACGGCGGGCGCGCGGTGTTCCTCGCTCGATTCACCGCGATCTTTCGGGCGGTGATGCCGGGACTGGCGGGGACGGCTCGCATGCCGTACCGGCGTTTCCTCGTGTTCAATGTTGCCGGAGGCCTCATCTGGGCCCTCGGGTTGACATTGCTCGGCTTCGCGGCCGGTGCAGGTTACGAAACGGTGGTACGGGTCGCCGGCCGCGGCAGCGAGCTCATCCTTGCCCTCGTCGTGCTGGCCGCACTCGCATTTGTCGTCCGTCGCAGCCGCCGAGAACGAGACGGCGCGAACGCTCACCTTTGACCGTGGTACGCACACCCCGCATGGCCCCGTCGAACATCTGTCGCAGGTCGGGTCAGACTGGTCTGCTGCCGAAGCTGGTCGAGGAATGCGTTGGCGTCCGCGGCGAACTCGACGTCGTGCTGGAACAAGAAGCCATGTGCTGAGTCGGGGTAGGTCTTGATCTTGGCCTGCGCAATGAGTCCGGCTAGCAGGTAGGAGTAGCGCGGCAGGATCATCGGGTCGCTATCACCGTTGGCGATGAAGGTCGGTGCCTCGATCGCGCTCACTCTCTGGAGCAGCGCATGGTCGGGCACGCCCCATGCGCACACCGCGTCGTACTGCGCCAGCCGCGTGTCCCAGGTGATGGCCTTGTCGCGCTCTTCGGCGCGCGCGAACATCCGGCCGAAGGCTTGTTGTCCGGCAAGCCGGCTGGTGTCTGACGGCGCGCAGAAGACGTCGAGCACCCGTTCGGGCTGGGTCTGCCGAAGCCCATGGTGTCTTCCGCTGGTCCGCATCGCTGACGGGACCACCGTCCAACCGCGGGCCCGTGACTGGGCCGACGCGGCCAGCACGCCGCTAGCTGGCTTCAGGCACCGGTGGGCAACACCAGGGACTTACCCGGGCGCGAGCACCAGCGCACAGGATGGACTGTGTGGCGATGAGATTCGAGCCATGGAGGTCCTCATGAGCAGTACCCAAGTCACCACTGAGGCCGCGCCAGAGGCGAAAGCTTCGACGACGGTCGCGATGCGGTTTGAGGTCACGACGATTCCGGTCACGGACGTCGATCGTGCGAAGGCTTTCTATGAGCGCCTCGGGTGGCGGCTGGATGCCGACTTCAAATTCGGCGAGCACGCGCGCGGTGTGCAGTTCACGCCGCCGGGCTCGTCGACGTCGATCCAGTTCGGGTCGGGTCGGGGGAGGCTACCTGGCCCGCTGGAGCGCTTGTATCTGGTCGTCGATGACATCGAAGCCGCGCGCGAGGAGTTGGTTGGGCGTGGTGTGGAGGTCAGCGAGATCTGGCATGCAGCACCCGGAATGAGCCCTGAGGCAGGCCGGGACCCGGAGGGACGCTCGTACGCGAGCTACGCCTCCTTCTCGGATCCGGACGGCAACGGTTGGCTGCTGCAGGAGGTCACCGAGCGTCTTCCGGGGCGGGTGTGAGCGATGAATGTCGCAGCGCTTGCCGAGCTGTTGCACGAGACGGCCGAACAGCACGACGCTTTCGAGAAAGCGGCCCCACCGCATGACTGGTGGGACTGGTACGCGGCGTACCTGGACACACGTCAGCACGGGAGCAGTCCGGAGGAGGCGTCCGCCGCCGCCGGCAGGTACATGGCGGATGTCAAGCACATCGCGCTATCGGATGAAGGAGTGAGCGAGTGAGCGTCCTCGATCGGCTCCGGATGCCCTCGTTAGGCGGGGCCACCGGCTGGCTCAACACGGAGCCTGTCGATCCCGGCGAGCTGCGCGGGCGCGTGGTTCTCGTGAACTTTTGGACGCTGACCTGCATCAACTGGTTGCGCACCGAGCCCTACGTGCGTGCTTGGTCGCGGGCCTATCGCGCCGACGGGTTGATCGTCATCGGAGTCCACACGCCTGAGTTCGCCTTCGAGCACGAGACCGAGCGCGTTCGGCGGGCGATGGCAGATCGCGGCATCGACTATCCAGTCGCGATTGACAACCACTACGCAGTCTGGAGCGCCTTCGACAATCACTACTGGCCGGCGCTGTACTTCATCGACACGGACGGCATCATCCGCGATCGATATTTCGGCGAAGGCCGCTATGCGGAGTCTGAACGTGTCATTCAGCGGCTCCTTGGGCTGCAGCGCGATCTCGTAACCGTCGATGGGACCGGCGTAGAGGCAGCGGCAGACTGGGAGAATCTCGGTACGCCCGAGACGTATCTTGGCCACTGGCGCGCCGAGCGATTTGCCTCGCCGGGCGGCGCCGCAGCCGAGACGTCCCGTACCTACGAGCTTCCGGAACGGCTGCCTCTGAACCACTGGGCACTCAGTGGCGACTGGACGGTTCGTTCCGGGAGCGTCCTGCTCGGTCGGCCCGGCGGAAGCATCGCTTTCAGGTTCCACGCGAGGGATGCGCACCTTGTTCTTCGTGCAGCCTCGGACAATCCGATTGCCTTCCGGGTGCTTCTCGACGGGGATGTCCCCGGCGCTTCGCGCGGCGAGGACGTCGCTGAGGATGGGAGCGGATTGCTTACAGACGGCCGCCTGTATCAGCTTGTGCGGCAGGACCATGACGTGCGCCAGCGGACTCTGGAAATCACCTTCCTCGACACCGCGGCCGAGGCATACGTCTTCACCTTCGGCTAGCTTCCGTGTCAGCGGCTATTGAGCGCCTGCGGCCGCTTGACCGATGTCCAGCGGCAGTCCGCGAAGCTGGCGTCGAGAGCTGATACCGGTCTTGGTGAAGACCTTCCGTAGATGCCATTCGACGGTTCGAGCACTGATGAACAGCGGCGTGCCGATCTCCGGGTTGGACAGGCCGTCACGAGCGAGCCGCGCGATCTGCGTTTCCTCCGCCTGCGTCGCGACGACCTTCACCGGCTGGGCGGCTGCTTGCCGCCACCGCCCAGCCGACACGCTTAGGAGCAGACCTGCTAGTTGAGGACGTTCGCACCCCACAGCTGGTTCAGCGGGACGGCCGTTGCGTTGCCTCTCAGGTGTTCGATCTGGATTTGCGGGAGTGGCAGATGGGCGGGGTCGCCCTCGATGGTCATCACGAACGGATGAACGAAGTCCGTCGTGTTTCCGATGACGATCGGGAAGTAGTTGGGTGTTAGCGCAGGCGAATCGTTGCGGTCGAGGATGAATACGGTCGTGCTGGGGGTCTGGCACAGCTGCAGGGTGAGGCCTTCGTTCTGGTAGGCGACCGTGGCAACGGCCGCGCAGAGTCCCGTGAGTTGCCCTTGGGGCGCGTATTGGATCTGTACCGCCTGCGCGTCCATGTAGTGACTACTCACGTCGGCGGACACCATGCCGGCTGCAAAGAACATTGACACAGGGCCTGCCGCGGAGACGATCATGTCGCCCGCGGGATCAGAACCACTGGGGGCCTGAAGGACCGTCGGAACGCCGGCCCGCGCGACCCCTCGGTACACGCTCTCGACGAAGTTGGGCTTGGCGTTAGTACCGAACTCGGCGCTGAAGACCTGGACGCAGTGCGGGCCACAGCCCGGCGTGGCGGCGCCCGCCGGCGGCGGCGTTGTGGTGCTGAGGCTTCCGACCAGCGTCAGTGTCGCCGCGCAGGCGAGCAGCTTGGCCTTGACGGACATGACGTCTCCTTTCTAGCTTCCGCAGAAGCGTGTCGGCCGATCGACAGTGGAAACGAGCAACGTCGCGACCTCGAGCGTCGCGTGGCCGGCCCCATTTCGGGAGTCTGTTCGAGGTCGCTCTTGGCATCCGAGCTGGATGTGCGGACCGCCGCCGATCGATTGGCGACTCCAGCGTGTCGTTTCAGCTACGCGGCCGCGCCCGTGTCGGCCCTGGTCAGCGCCCTGGTCAGTGCCCTCGTCAGTGCCCGTCGTCAATCCCTGGGCGAGCCGGCTGACGTCAGTGCGTAGCGCGTGGGGGATGCGCGGCGGCGGGAGCGGTTCACCGCCGTGTGGAGTTTCGTAGGAAGCACGGACTTTGCGCGGCCGGGTTGCGCGGAAAGTCGGCACTGGGTCAGAGGCGGCTGCGCACGAACGGGCAAGGAGACGTTCTCCTCGACGAGGCACTTGCGGGGCAGACCCGGGACGCGGCCAGGGTCTTCACGGGCGCGACGCAGGCGCGGCGGCGGGCACGCTGCATGCATCACGGACCCCAAGACAGGAGATAGCCATGACTGCCGTGACCGAAACGCAGCCGGTGGAAGCCACCGCGATCCGCCCATTCACCTTCGAAGCTGCGGAGTCAGACCTCGAGGAACTGCGTGCGCGCATCGCGGCCACGCGCTGGCCTGGGAAGGAGCCAGTCGACGACCAGTCGCAGGGCGTGCAGCTGGCGACGATTAAGGCACTTGCCCACTACTGGCAGACCGAGTACGACTGGCGCAAGTGCGAGGCGCGGCTGAGCGCCCTGCCTCAGTTCATGACCGAGATCGACGGTGTCGACATCCACTTCATCCACGTTCGCTCGAAGCATGAGGATGCGTTACCGCTCATCGTTACCCACGGGTGGCCGGGCTCGATCGTCGAGCAGCTGAAGATCATCGATCCGCTGACGAATCCCACGGCTCACGGCGGCAGCGCATCGGACGCGTTCCACGTCGTGGTCCCATCACTGCCGGGCTACGGCTTCTCCGGCAAGCCGACCACCACCGGCTGGGACCCGACCCGCATCGCCCGCGCCTGGACCGTCCTGATGAAGCGCCTCGGGTACGACCGGTTCGTCGCGCAGGGCGGCGACTGGGGCGCGATGGTCGCGGACGTGATGGGTACCCAGGCGCCGCCGGAGCTGCTCGGCATCCACGTCACGTGGCCGTTCACTGTCCCGCCGGAGATCGACCAGGCGGTGCAAACCGGCAAGCCGCTGCCGGCCGACCTCTCGGCCGACGAGCAGCACGCGTGCGAGCAGTTGGCCTTCTTCTACGCGCACGACCTCGGGTACGCCCAGGAGATGTCGCACCGCCCCCAGACGATCTACGCCCTGGAAGACTCGCCCGTCGGGCTCGCCGCCTGGCTCATCGACCACGACACTCGCAGCTACGCACTGATCGCACGCGTCTTCGCCGGCCAGTCTGAGGGCCTCACGCGTGACGACATCCTCGACAACATCACCCTCTACTGGCTGACCAAGACGGCGGTGTCGTCGGCACGCATCTACTGGGAGAACAAGACGTTCACCTTCTTCGCGCCGAAGAACGTCACGATCCCGGTCGGCGTGACAGCCTTCCCGGACGAGGTCGTACAGACCCCGCGCAGCTGGACCGAGCGCGCCTATCCGGGCCTCGTCTACTACAACAAGGTCGACAAGGGCGGGCACTTCGCGGCCTGGGAGCAGCCGCAACTGTTCGCAGAAGAAGTTCGCGCGGCCTTCAGATCGCTTCGATAGATGCCAGTGGTTGAGCGGCCGGACATGCCCTCACGGCACGAAATGCCTGAGCCGGTGGGCGGCCGAGTGGCCTGCTTCCGAGCCACTCGGCCCCAGCCGAGCGGCCTGCCACCTCGTTTGCAAACCAAGGAGTGGCTGGGATCGCCGCGCGCAGGCACGCCGTGCCGTTCGACGCTGAGCAGCCACCGGATGACAGCGGAGGCTAAGCATGACCAGCAAGGCAACGCCGCGCGGCCGAAGCACGATCGCGGACCGCGTCGGCGACGGGAATCGCGACGGGGGAATATCGAACTACTCGAGGGCGGCGATGCGTGCGCGAAGCACCCACGTGTCCGGTGCCCGAGACGGCCAAGGGCCCGACGGTCGGTCCAGACGGGTACGTGATCCAGGAACTGGCCGACGGCGTGTTCTGGCTGAGCGACGGCGCTTATCAGAGCATGTTCGTCGTCACCGACGACGGAGTCATCGCCATCGATGCGCCTCCCACCCTCGGCAACGACATCCTTCGGGCGATCGCCAAAGTCACCAAGAAGGCGGTCACCGGAGTGGTCTACAGCCATCAGCACTCCGATCATGTCGGCGCCATGTCGGTGTTCCCAGACGATGTTCCGTATTACGCGCAGCGTGCGACCGCCGACCGCCTCGTCGCGTTGGGCGACCCGCTCCGTCCGCTTGCCTCGCACGTGTTCGACGACACCCTGACCATCGAGGCCGGAGACCAGACTCTTCGGCTCGATTACCCCGGACCAAACCACGCCGAGGGAACATCTTCATCCACGTGCCGAAGCAGCGCGTGTTGATGCTGGTCGACGTCATCTTTCCCGGATGGGTTCCGTTCTCGAACCTCGCGCTGTCCGCCAACGTTCCCGGCTTCATCAAGGCTCACGAGCAGGCGCTCACCTACGACTTCGACACGCTCGTGGGTGGTCACGTCACGCGCCGAGGGACGCCTGAGGACGTCCGTGTCCAACTCGAGTACATGACCGATCTTCGCGAGACCGCCGAAGCGGCACTGTCCTCGGTCGACCTACCCGCCACGCTGGCGCGGGTGGACATCGGCAACGTTTGGGCTGTGTTCCGCGCCTACCTCGACGCCGTTGCCGCGCAGACCGCGGATGAGATGGTGCCGCGGTGGAAGGACCGGTTGGGCGGCGCCGATGTATTCACGCTTCCCAACGCGTGGGCAATGGCCGAGTCCCTTCGATTGGATCTCAATTCCATGGGCCCGTTCGGCATCAAGGCATGAAGCCGTGTTGCCTCCTGGGCCAGGCCGCCTGCTGCCACCCACTGGTTCTGGGACAGGCGCAGCCCGTGGGCGGGCGATAGACCAGGGACTTCACGGGCGCGAAGCGGACCGGATCGCGGGATCGTCGACAGCAGTGACACAGAGCGTGTCATCCGACCAACCGAGGAGCACGGATCATGAACGTCGATCTCGAGGTTGTCACCATCCCGGTCTCCGACGTCGACAACGCGCTGTACTTCTACCGCGACCAGCTCGGCTTGCGCGTCGACACCGACATCAATCGCGACGAGTTCCGCGTCGTCCAGATGACCCCCACCGGCGAAGGCCACACGTCGATCGTGTTCGGCCGAGGCATCCCCCTGGCGGCCGAGCCGGGCTCGATGCGGCATCTTGAATTGGTCACCTCCGACATCGTGGCTACTCGGGCAGAGCTGGCCGAGCGCGGTGTCGAGGTCACCGAGATCTACCACGGGCCAGGAGCACCGTTTTTCCCTGCCGCGCGCATCGCTGGCCCCGATCCGAACCGCACCAGCTACGCGTCCTACGCATCGTTCACCGACCCGGACGGCAACGGTTGGACGCTCCAGGAGGTCACCGACCGCCTGCCCGGTCGCGAACCCCGCAACTGAGCCGACCGACCTGGTCGAGTTCTCACTGAAGAAGGGTGAAGCCAATGGGATTCAGATTGCGATTCAGCCGGCGTGGAGGCGAGGCCCGCACTGAGGTGCCACGATCCGCCCGCGTGCAACGAGGCAAGGCACAGGCTCGCCGCTCTCGCCCGAGGCGGGATGCCGAAGCTCGGGCCGGGGATCCGATCAAGAACTGGGAAACTCCGGAGCAGCAGTTCCTTCGCCAAGCCGGCGACCCCTTCCTCGACGGCTGACCACAGGTAACCAACCCGAGCGTGCGCGGGCGGTACGGTCTCCAGAGCTTGCATTCCGCGGACGGTCCGAAGCGAGGGTAAAGACCTCCACACCGCCGTTGGCGCGCCACAATCTGACGCTCGCGATGCGTCCGACGGTAAGGCGCTGATGCGCGACTCTACGGCGCCCTGCCCGGTCGCATGCCGGGCGAGCATGATCCACCGAAAGGGCCCGACAATGTTCTGGTACCGATCCATGGTCACGATCGCATCGCCGGTTGAGTGTCGCCGGCCGGCGCACCACAACGCTGGCCGCCGCCACCAGCGTGGTTGCTGCACCCGCGCCCGCCCCGGAAGCGGTCGCTGCCACACCGCCGGACGTTGCGCGGGCCATGGCCCACCCCACACCAAAGTGCAATAGACCCTCAGCTTGAGGTGGCCTACTCTCGCGGCAGACGTCACGTAGCGACGGAATGGAGGCTGCGCAGGTGTAGCCGGCGTGGCGGGCGGCGCCGGAGCTTAGCGCGCCAGATGTCGGTTGAGGCGTGACGAGTGCAACGGCGCCATGGATGCCTTCCGGCCTTGGGTTTGCGCGCCGCGGCCTACGGAGGTGGTGGGGTCGTGCAACTTGCCGGTCCAGGCACTTGGACATTCTCCTCGTCGTGCTTACCGTGCGCGGAACGAAATCGGCCACTACGCGCGATACCTGTACTTACGAGTAGCGCCTCGTCGATCAGCTAGGAGATCCCACGGACGGAGCAACCGCGATGCACCCTGGACCTGAACCTCAGCACAGACGGCCAGAGAAGATCGAGCCGTGGGACGGAGTGGTTGCAGACGCCGCCCCATCCGATCACATTGTGCAGCTCTATCAGGACGAGAACTTTCTCAACCGTGCCGTATGCCGGTTCGCGGGTGCTGCGCTCGCGAGTGGAGAGGGCATCATCCTGGTGCCGACGATGACGCACTGGAACGCTTTTCGCCCGCGCTTAGAGGCGGAGGGCGTGGATGTGGATGCTGCTCGCGCACGTGGACAGCTGACCGTTGTTGACGCCGACGAATTCCTGCCCCGTTTCATGCAGGACGCCATGCCGGACTCACCGCTGTTCCTGGGCCTTGCCGCGGATGTGATCGGTCAGGCGCGCGCTGGGGGCCGCTATCAGAAGGTGCGGTGGTGGGGAGAAATGGTGAACGTCCTGTGGGAGCAGGGGAACGTCGCCGCCAGCATGAACCTTGAGGACCTGTTCGATCAGCTCGCCACCAAGCATGACATCGCAATCTTCTGCTCATTTCTGATGGACAACTTCAATGGGGATGTTCACGCGCACATGCTGCCCAGGCTCGGCACGAATCACTCACACCTTGTGCCGGTAGAGCATTACGCCCGGCTGGAACGCGCCGTGGCGGATGCCCTCCGGGAGACGGTCGGCGCCGATGAAGCGCGTGTGCTTGAAGGACAGCTGCTCTCGCAGTATCGCCAACCGTTCGCTATGCCGCGCGCTCAAGCGTTGCTTCTGGCGCTGCGCCAGGTCCTTCCCGCAGTTGCGACTCCTGTCCTGGAGCGCAGCCGCGAGCTGTACACCGCGTCGGCAGCTGGCTGATCATCGTGCAACTCGCGACGCTCACTGGTAGCTGGAACTTCCAGCGGCTCGATGGCGAAGGCGCCGCAAACACGCAGGTTAGCGATCTGATCAATATCCTCGACACTATTGAAGTTCCCATCATTGTCGCGCAACGCGACCTCAGGGTCGCTGGCTTCAATAAGGCGTCGGTGGAGGTACTCGGCCTCTCGCGATCGGACATCGGCCGCGGGCTGCGGAATATCACGGCACTCGCGGGCGCGCCGCACTTGGGACAGCAATGCCGCGAAGTCATCGACGGCGGAGTGGAATCCCGAGCCGACTTCAGGGACGGGGACAGGTGGTTCGTCGTTCGGATATCCCAGTGCACAAGAGGCGA
>Ga0137372_10003733_pt1 | contig 14789 bp, 19 predicted proteins | sample SagtaG_6_FD_104911 | JGI IMG/M metagenome (GOLD analysis project Ga0137372, IMG submission 104911) | Vadose zone soil microbial communities from Sagehorn Ranch, Mendocino, California, USA - Sage1_R_60_16 metaG | ecosystem: Environmental > Terrestrial > Soil > Vadose zone | place: USA...
AGCGGCGGATGTGGAGCTTGCGTTCGAAGTGGCGGTCGGTGCCCGGCCAGGTGTGAACGACCCGAAAGTCGATGCTCGCCGCCAGCATAGCTGCCATTAACGGCTACCCCTGACGCTTGCGGTGCAGCTGGCCCGACTGTACGGCCGGTTGAAATGAATGAGGTAACAATCCTGGGGCGGGGACGCCGGGCCGAACTGGTCGGCTCGGTGTGACGGGCAGGAGTTGCTCATGCCCCCGGCCGGCGCCGCGAGTGCAAGCCGACGTGTCACTCGACGAGCCGTACGAGCGGAGGGAAGAGAAGGGCGCACGCGGCGCGTTGCGTGTCAGCATTCGTGCCAGTCGTTCTCATGAAAGAGCCTGAGACGCGCGCCGCTGCCATGACGTCGTCGCTCCTCCTGCATCCCTGGCTGCGATCCGCCGACGTCGTCTGCGCCTGAGGGTCAGACGTATCGATATTCGTTGCAAGCGTCACCAGCATCGGAAACGCCAGGCCAGACATGGCGGCAGGGTCTGCGGCGGTGCGCCACACCGGGCCAAGCGGCCCACGCGGTGTACTTTCCCGCAAGCCGGTTGTAGTCAGCAGCGCGCGGACCGGTGTCACGTGGCCGCCGGCCGCGGCGCATAGAGCGGCCACGAGCCGTTGCTCCGAGCGGAGCTCGTAGTGACGACCAGGATGGTGGGGAACCCGGCGTACTCGCGTACAGCGTGCACGTTCGCCGCGTACCGGTCATGCGCGACGAACTTCGCGCGCAACTGACCGGGGCGCGTTGTCCCGCGATCGAACTCGAGGCTCGCACGATCCAGGTCCCCCAACCCGTCCCGTTCGGATGTCCAGGCTTCTGGTCTTGGCTCGCCCAGTATCGCTCGAACACGCGCGGATTCGCTGGACGTTGCAGTCGCGACTGGCGTAGATCGTGAAGCCCACGCTCGTTTTTGCGAGACGCACGGTCTCCCCTTCGTTGACACGAATGGCAGTAGCTTGCAGAAGAAGCTCTTGCCCGCCCCGGCGGGCGCCACGACGACCGTGCGGCGTCTTCGGGAACATTCCGGACGACGACGTGCACCGCACGATCGACGCATTACCCCAGTTCTGCGCGCGCGACGCGACGGTGATCTGGACGCGCCACCGCGGACCTCCCGACCTGACGCCTACGATCCGTGGGTGGTTCGCGGGCACGGGTTTCGTGGAACTGGGCTTCGAGTCGACGGTCGCGGAGGCGCCGCGGCCCGGCGCGTTCCCCGCTCAGTTCGTCGGCGCGCATCGCTGGCCGCGCGACCCGGAGGCGCTCGAGCTCGGCAAGCGTCTGTTCACGTTCTTCCGATGAGCTGGCCGCGGGTCCGTGGCGCGCTAGCGCGTATGAATCGAGTTCCTAGTTCTGGTCGTTGTCCCAAGAATCAGTGCCCAAGCCTACGTCGAAGACACGTCCACGAGGTGCCCTGAACGGAAATCCCGAGATACCGCTCAAGATAAATCTTGGTCAGTCGTAAAGATGGCCAGCAGGTAAGCTCGCTGCCGGTCGTTCAGCTCAGCCACCCTGCTCACGTGGCAGCAGCAAGTCCGTGCACGTTGGACAGGACGGCAAGCCGACAGCGATCCCCTTCTGCGTCGCGCGCACTGTGTAGCCACAGCTCGGGCAGACGAGCTTGACCATGCGGGTGGACTGTTTTTCTGGGGACCAGCGCCGGGCGTCACCCTGGCATGCGGGTACGGTCCTAACTTCGCCGTTATCTGGGCAAGCATCGCTGCCAGTTCCGCGCTCGGCTTCGTCGACCGCATTGGGCCGACCAGACCAAGCCGTTTGGCCACGCGAGCGAACTGGCCGCTGTGGCATGCAGACTGACCGCGGCGTGCACCAGCTCGTGCACCAGGACGTGCGCGACGGTCGGCGTGTCGTCGAGGACAGGCGAGATGTAATAGGGGCGCGAATGGGGGCGTAGCCCCATGCCGGCGACGGCCCCAGTTGGCTTACTAGTGCCGCGGCGCTCACAAACCGACCGCCGCACTAGTCCAGGAGGAATGACGCAATGTTGACGTTCGTACGTGCGCGCCTGGGTGGCCTGCCGCTCATCGTCGGCGGCCTCGCTGGCGCTGCTGTGGTCGCGATTCATCCCGAGGCGCTGACCGATCCGCGGATGGCGCCCACGCATCTCGTGCTTTTCTTCGCGGTGCTGGCAGTTCTGCTCGGCCTGCCAACCCGTGCCTATCGGCAGCCGTCGATTCTGACGTCCGCGGGCTGCATTGCGCTGGCGGGTGGCCTGGTCTTCGACGACCTGCTGCACTCGGTGCTGTACTTCACAATCGTGCCCATCTTCAATTCAGACCCGACCACGCGCGCCTGGCTCGCCGACGACTCGTGGGTTGCTACGGCCCTGATGAACGGGCCGTTCGGCTTCATCCAGGGCGTCGCACCGGTTTGGCCTTGCTAGGCCTGGTGCTGCTGAGCGCGGGCACGCTGCGCGGCCGGATCCTGCCGCGCTGGCCGGCGGTCATGCACGTGATCGCGGCGGTGGCACTGCCTGCGGGCATCGCGCTGCCGATGCTGGCGCCCATTGGTCCAGCGCTGCTGTATCTCGGGCTGGCGGCGTATGGCGGCGTGCTGGTGCTGAGCCAAGCCAGTACAGTGCAGCGTCCGGTCGCCCGCGGCAGCGCGGCGGCGTCCGCCCAACCAGCATGGAGCGCCGACTAACCCGCCGACTGACCTGGGTTGCGCTGGCTGCCCTGATCGTCGGCTTGTTTGGTCTCGCCATCCCGGCGTGGCTCGATCAATTCCAGCGTGAGCTCACTCTGGACCAGCGCCTGGCGCTGCCGGCACTCGGCCTCGATCCTCTTGGGTTGGCCGGGCGCCTGGTTGCGCTGCGTGGCGTGTTCGCGCTGGTCCATCTGGGGGTTGGAGCGATCCTGATCTGGCGCCGAAGCAGCGACCGCATGGCGTGGATCGCGGCGCTGACGCTGGCGCTGTTCGGCGGCGCGACGTTCCCCGACACGCTGTCGGTGCTCGCCGCGGCGTATCCGGCGTGGCGTATCCCAGCCCAGCTCGTAGCGCTACTCGGCGACACAAGCCTCGTTGTGTTGCTGTACCTATTTCCCGACGGTCGCTTCGTACCCCGCTGGACGCGCTGGCTGGTTATGCTGTGGGTCCTGGGGCGCGCGCCATACCGGTTGCTGCCCGAGCCGCCCGCGGTCCCGACCGCCGCGAGCGCACTGCTCTTCGTAAGCGCGCCTGCGCTCGCCATTGCGGTGCAGGTCTACCGCTACCGACGTGTCTCGTCGGCGATCCAGCGTCAACAGACGAAGTGGGTCGTTTTTGGTATCGGCGGCGCGCTCGGTGTATTCCTGACGCTTGTCCTGTTCGACCAGCTGGCGCTGGTGCAGGGCGGGCCGGCCTGGCTGGATCTGCTGGGCGAGGTCGTCCAATACGCTGCCATGCTGTTGATTCCGCTGTCGATCGGAGTCGCCGTGCTGCGGGCGCGACTCTGGGATATCGACCCGCTGATTCAACGCACGCTTGTCTATGGCGCGCTGAGCCTCGGCATCATCGTCGCCTACGTCGGCGCGGTCGGCTATCTCAGCGCGCTGTTTCGCTCGGCGGACAACGTGCTCATCTCATTGATCGCCACGAGCGTGGTCGCGGTGCTGTTCCAGCCACTGCGCGCGCGCGTGCAGCGCGCCGTAAATCGCATGCTCTACGGGCAGCGCGACGAGCCGTACGCGGTGCTTTCCGGGCTGGCGGCGCGCCTGGAGTCCTCACTGGCGCCAGAAGCGGTGCTGCCGACCATTGCCGAGACAACCGCGCGGGCACTGCGACTGCCGTATGCAGCAGTGAGCGTGCAGCGAGGTGAGACGGTGAACTACGGCCAGCCGACGGCCACGACCGTGCGCCTGCCACTAAGTTACCAGGCACAAGCAGTCGGCGAGCTGATCCTCGCCCCGCGAGGGGCAGGGGAGACGTTCTCGTCGGCCGATCTTCGACTCCTCGAGGACATCGCCCGCCAGGCAGGTGTCGCTGCGCACGCGGTGCAGCTCACGGCCGACCTGCGTACCAGCTTGCAGGAGCTGCGTCTGTCGCGTGAGCAACTGGTGCTGGCCCAGGAAGAGGAGCGGCGGCGGATTCAGCGTGATCTCCACGATGGCCTCGGACCGACCCTGGCCAGCATGCGACTGCGTGTCGAAGCGTGCCTCGAGCTCGCGCAGGCAAGTCCGGTTGACGACCTGGTTTCTGAGTTGGAGCGGCTGGACGCGCTCATCGGCCATGCCACCGGCGACATCCGGCGGCTCGTGCATGGGCTGCGACCGCCAGCGCTCGAGCAGCTTGGGTTGGCGGGGGCGCTCCGCCAGCACGTGGAGCGTTTCGAACTCGATAGCGGTGTCGCGGCGCGGCTCGACCTCGTACCCGACATCAGCCTACCCGCCGCGGCTGAGGTGGCCGCGTTCCGAGTCGCTCAGGAGGCACTGGTGAACGTGCACAAGCACGCCCACGCCCGGCAGGTCGATATTCGTCTGCGGCAAAACGGCACTTGGCTCGAATTGAGCGTGTGTGATGACGGCATCGGCTTGCCACCGGACGCGTTGACGAGTGGCCGTGGGGCCGGTCTACGCGGCATGCGCGAGCGAGCCGAGCTGCTCGGCGGCGAGCTCGCGTTGCACCGTCGGCCGACGGGTGGCAGCAGTGTTCGACTGCGCATTCCACTGCGCGAGGTGATTGGTGCCGCCCATGTCTGACCGGCCAATCAGACTGGTCGTCGCCGACGACCACACCCTTTTTCGCGAAGGCGTGTGGCGAGTCTGCTGGAACGCGTGCCGGACGTGGAGTTGGTCGGCCAGGCCGCGAGTGGCGAAGAAGCAATTGAACTCGTCCGTGCACACCAGCCGGACATCGTGCTGATGGACCTGCAAATGCCGGGGCTGGGCGGCATCGAGGCTACCCGCGCTATCGCAGCGGCCAACGCCGCCGTCGGCGTCATCATGCTGACAATGTTCGAGGACGACGAGTCGGTCTTCGCGGCGATCCGCGCCGGCGCGCGCGGCTACGTGCTAAAGGACGCGGACCGCGGTTCGCTGCTTCGCGCGATTCGCGCCGTTGCCAGCGGGGAGGTCATACTCGGTCAAGCTGTCGCGCAGCAGGTCCTGCAGCACTTCGGCACCGCGCCTGCGACCGCACCGCCGCGGCCAACGTTGGACGAGCTTACGCCTCGCGAGCTCGACGTGCTGCAACTGATCGGTCAGGGTGTCCGCAACCGGGAAATCGCCCAGCGGCTGGTGATCAGCGAGAAGACGCTCGGCAATCACATATCGAGCATTTTCAGCAAGCTGCAGGTCACCGACCGCACGCAGGCCGCGTTGCGCGCGCGTGAGGCCGGTCTCGGCTGAGTTACGCATCTGAGCACGCGACTCGATCATCGCGACCGCTGACGCACGTGCTGCGCGCTGCACTCGTGGCGGGTCGGCTCGGCGACAGGCTCGAGCTCGGGCAGGACGAACTGACCGATGTCTACTACCTCGCGTCGCTCGCGGACATGGGCTGTACCGCCGATGCACATGTGTTGCGCGTTACTCGAGGCGCGGAACAACTTCGGTCTGTCGCTGGGCATTTGGGCACTACCGGAGTTGGACAGAGCCTACGACGAGCTCCAGCACTGGCAAGACGACATACGCGCGTTACGGCAAGGCCATGGACGCTGAGGACCTACCGAACAAGTAAGAGCGCGAATGGGCGGAAGCGGCGCAGCGCTGCCGACTGTCGTCGGATGAGGTGCGCATGGCCAGGGGTCTCGGCCTTCAACCAGGAAGTCTCATCGCCAACATTCCCAGCAAGGCCGAACCCTGGAAAGCGCCGGTCGCCGAGTGGGTCCGCGAGCTCTACGAAAAGCGCCAGCGCCGAACCGAGCAGCGCCGAAAGCGTCGGGAGCGTACTCTGCACCAGCGGGGTGATCTGGAAGCGCGCACCGGGGGTGTTTGCTAAACAAACACCGCGCTCCACCATGCAAGCCCGAACTGTTCCCGGCGCCTACGGAGTGCCGCCGATCGGGTAACTGTTGTCGCGGACGGCAGGCCTTGAATCCTTCATGCTGGGCCTTGGCGGGGTTGGGTTTGAGAAAAACCTGTGACAGCCCGTAACGGGTTTTCTTCGACTCCGACTCCGTACGTTGCCTGTACCGGCGGGCGGCCTCCAGCATTCTTTTGCATCTCGGCCAGGAGTTCGCCAGCGCGGCGTTCGGCGCGAAGCCTGACTTCGGCGGCGTTGTTCTGGGCATCGAGTCCCAACTGAGCCTGACGGGCATAGACCCGCGCGGCCTCAGCTAGATCGACAAACACTTTCACTTCGTCGAGGCTGCGAGCCTCGGCGAGTTGGCGGCAGGCGAGCTCCAGCCGAGCCAGAGCGACACAGTTGACTTCGCTATGGCCAACGCCGGATCCGCTCTCGTCTTCCAGCGAGAGGGTGCGGTGGTCAGCGGCGCTCGAGAGTCTAGTCCGCGATTGGCACGCGTGGCCGCAAGGGAGGTAGTTCCTCTGGTTCGTTGCCATCGGCGACCAGCTCGTCCCAGCGCATGAGGAAAGCGGTATCGAGGATGTCGTAGGCCAGGTCGGCGTGCCGCGTGGCGTGGATCAGCGACGTGATCAGCGGGAACTCGGGATGCGCGTCGGCGTGGCGCCCAAAAAGAGCGAGCGGGTTGTCGACGTCGCGCAAGGTGCCGAGTGTGGCGTGCACGGCGGATTGCTCGAGGACCGAGCACGGGTCGAGGACGCGTGTGAGCTTTGCGGCGGCCAGACGCCAGGTGTTGAGCGTGAGCTGCTGGACACGGCTCAGGCGTTGGAACGGGGACGCGGGTGTGGTTCATGGACATGCAAAACGGCTCCAGATTTAGCAATGCCAGTTGGCGATGGATCGTGTTGATGACCCGGTGCGTTGATGGCGAAGACCTCCGTGATGTGTGGCTCGATAGCTCCGCTCCCCGGCTCCAGGCAGGCAGCCGGGGTGGATGACCACACATCAAGCGCGGGCCGCTAGCTCGCGCGACGGCCATTGCCTATCGCCGGCTGTCGTGACGGAATCGCGGGCGGGGCAACCCTTTTGTAACGACTGCCGCTACGCGTCGCTGACCGGCCGGCGCAAGCAGGAGCACCAGCCGCTGTCGGGCCACCGCCATGCTGTGTTCCTCCGTGGGCTAGACCCCCATTCAGCGCGACTGAACCTCCGCCGCTCGCGGCGAGCACGCAGCAATCGATCGAGCAGCGCCTGGCTCTCGAGCAGCACGTGCGCGGTGCACATCCCGCGATGACCGCGCAGCATCGCGTCCAGGTCGCACGTGCAGTACCGGTCGACCGCCAGCCAGAGCGCTGCCCATTCCCTAGCGCTCCCACGCCACGTGACTGCTGGCGCCGGAGACCGTGTGGTCGCCCTGCTGGCAGAGCTAGCGCGTGATCCGCCGCTAGCTCCCGGAGTGGCTGCTCGTCGCGCCACGCTTCTATATCCCGACATCAGGCGCCCACGGCGCCACGCGCTTGACTGAAGTAGAAGCCATTAGCCAAGACGGCACTTCGCCCTTGCGGGCCGGGCGAGCCTCATCGCCCGATGCCGACGAGTATACCGCCAAGTTGGTAGTACCGCCCTTCAGGCGAGTGAACTTCAATGAGCTGGATGTTGTCGATGACCCTCGGCAGACAGGCGCGGTCGAACGCCGCTTACTTCGATGCAATGAATTGGGTCACCGAGCCGTGCCAGCATCGAGCTATGGAGCAGTTCGGCGTACTGGCTTTTGTGCAGGAGCGGTTCGATGCCGCCGCGTTAGGCGACGCCCTTGTGGAGTTTCTCTAGCTTGGCGGCGAGGGTTTGCCCAGACTCACGACCTGCTGGGAGGGCTATCTCACCCGTGTAAGAGGACGGTACGGGACATCAACTGCAGGCAAGACCGCTACCGGCCGATTCTCACCCAGGGAGTGCCTTGCTTTCTTGTCTGCGAGTCGATCGATGTTAGGCGGAGTGCCTACCGTGGCCGGCTTTTTGGCACTGCGCCGGTACAGTGCCAAGCTCGCGTACCTCTGGTGTGGGCCAGCCGCTCTTCCCGCCGAACTCGAACCCGAGTGGCGGCTGGTCGCGATCCGCTGGCTCGGCATCCTGGTCATGGCACCCAGTCTCGGGCTTTTCAACCTGCCATTCGATCGACTGCTCGCAGCGTACGCCATTCTGGCGGGTAGCGCGGGATACAACGCGCTCATCCAGGTAGTCCTTCCGAGATCTCGCGAGTTGTTCACGAGTGGCTACGTCACAACGCTTGGCGACGCACTGCTCACTGTGGCACTGATCAATCTGGGTGGCGGGTTCGCCACACCCCTGTACTTTCTCCTCTACCCGGTCACGATCGCCTCAGCGATGCGGTATGGGTATGGTCCTGGTGCCGCGATGACAGTGTGTCTTGTCGCATTCGATGTCGCGGAGCTGGGGCTCTCTGGTTTGGCGCCAACTGGCCCATTCATGGTTCGCTCTGGATTCCTTCTATTGACAGGTGTCCTGGCCAGCTATCTGCGCGAACGGGCGAGGAGCGCGGAGGCTGCGCTGGAGGCCCAGCTGCTGCTTGCGCGTCACGAGGCTCTTCACGATCCACTCACCGGGCTGCCGAATCGGACGCTACTCACGCATCGAATCGAGCAAACGCTGGACGGCGCGAACTCGCGCGCCGCGGTGGTCTTTGTTGATATCGCTTCAAGGAAGTCAACGATACTTTCGGGCACAGTTTTGGCGACGTTGTCCTCCAGAAAATCGGCCAACTTTTGGCGCTCGAGTTACCGGATTCGGCGACGCTGGCGCGTCTTTCCGGGGATGAGTTTGCGTTTCTATTGCCAGGCGGCAGTACCGACACCGCATCTGGTTTCGCAAAGCGCATACTGCGCACACTGGAAAAGCCCTTGCAGATCGGGAACGTGGCACTGGATGTCGGCGCAAGCTTGGGCATTGCGGTCGCCCCGGCTCATGGCATGGAGGCTGAGCTCCTTCAGCGACGTGCCGACGTGGCGATGCACGTCGCAAAATCGCGACGCAGCGGTTACATGTTCTATAGCTCGGACCAAGATATCCATAGCCGCGATCGCCTCCAGCTTGCCGCGGATCTGCGGCGCAGCATCGAACGCGGTGAGCTTCGGCTGCACTACCAGCCGATCATCTCGCTGCGCACGGGCCAGATCGAAGAAGCCGAGGCGCTCGTGCGTTGGAAGCATCCCGACCGTGGGATGGTTCCGCCCAGCGACTTCATTCCACTTGCCGAAGACACCGGGATGATCGTGCCGATCGGGCGATGGGTGCTCGACCAAGCCTGCCGTCAGGTCGTCGCATGGCGGTCGCGATACCCGTCCGCGCGTTTACTCAGAGTTGGTGTGAACATTTCCGCTCGCCAGTTCCAGCACACCGATGTCCCCGCCGAAGTCAGGTTGGTCCTGCAACAAACCGAACTCGACGCGAGCTCGCTCAAACTGGAGATCACTGAAACCAGTGCCATGACTGATCCTGAGCTCAGCATTGCTTCGCTCTGGCTTTTGAAGGGCATGGGTGTGCAGCTAGCGATTGACGATTTCGGTACGGGCTATTCGTCGCTTAGCTATTTGAAGCGATTCCCCGCAGACACCTTGAAGATTGACAAGGTCTTCGTCGATGGTCTCGGGGTGCACCCTGAAGACTCGGCTATTGTCGCGGCCAGCATCGCGTTCGCCCGCGCAGTCGGGCTCACGACAACCGCCGAAGGCGTCGAGAACGCTGATCAACTGGCCGAGCTCAAGCAGCTTGGCGTCGATCGAGTTCAGGCCTATTACTGCTCCAAGCCGCTCACCGCGGCCCAGATGGAAGCGTTGCTCCGGTCGTCCGCCAATCTCATAGAGGTGCACGGCATGGATGCGACGAGTGTGCGCGCAGCATAACGCGCGGTGCTGTGACTACCGTCAAGGTTCGAGCCCACAGACGATAGTCGCCGGGTGCATGTGAGCCGCCGCGCGCGATTGGCAACGGGCGGCTGACGTGTGCGCCCGCGTCCGTGGAACATTCAGCTCAGACCTCGGATAAGGGCTCACGGGTACACTAGCGGAAAGCGCATGACGGGGCATGGTTGCCGCCCCGTCGGGCAGCGCGGGCTGGTCCAGGGGATCGCGGAGCATCTGCACAGCTTCTCACGCTCGTTTCGTTGGGAGCTGCGCGCTATCGAGACGCCAGCGGAACGGGCCGCGCTCATCAGCGCGATGGGCTGGTGCAGTGGGTGGCAGTCATGTCTGCTACTTCGGATGACCGGCTAGACGAACGCCGGCATAATGACCGCGCCGTCAGCTGCGATGCCTTTCTGACGGCACCACCAGCACCGAGCAGCTCGCCGTGTCGACCACGCGGTCGCTGGTGCTGCCCAGCATCCGGTCGAGCACGCCGCCGTGGCCGTGCTGGCCGATCACGATCAGGTCAGCATTGACCTGACGCGCGTACTCGACAATGGCCTGACTGGCGTGCCCCTGCACGGCTTCGGCCTGCAACGGTACACCAGCCGCCGCGGCCTCGCTTCGCGCCTCGTTCTCCAAGCGCTCGAAGTGCTCTCGCACGTCTGACTCCGCCAGCAGCTCGGCGGCTCTCGCCGCGTACCGAGGCAGTGGCTCCTTGACTGCAAGCGCCCACACCAACGATTCGCTGCTAACCGCTAGCTGTAGGGCATAGTGCAGCGCCCGCCGCGCCCCGGGCGAACCGTCGAACCCGACCAGGATTCGTCGAAACACCGCCCCTGTTACGTCGAATTGACAGAAACGGACGACGGGTGCTCAACGAGCACACAACACTGCGCATGGTCGACAATGCGATCGGCCGTGCTGCCCGCGAGCCGATGCAACGGATTCGAGTGCCCACGGTGGCCGACCACGATCAAGTCGAAGCTGCCGGCTCGCGCGCACTCGAGAATACGTTGCGCTGCATGGCCCACGACAGTACGGCAATGCAGCGCGACACCCTGCTCTTCTGCGAGTTCACGCGCCTGCCCCTGGACGCGTTCGAAATATGTGTTCTCGTACTCCTGCTCTTCCTTCACCTCGTCGATCGTGGCCGCATAGCGCGGCAGGTGCTCCTCGACCGACACTACCCACAGCTCGCTGCCGTGCTCGCGGCTGAGAGTCAATGCGCGCCGATAGGCGCACCACGACGCCTCTGAGCCTTCCAGTCCGACCAGGATCTTGTGGAACATGCGACCAGCCGCGTCAGACTACCACCCTCGCGTCATCAGCAGAGCCCTTGAAGACGCGCTGGTACAGATCCTCACCAAAACTGGTAGGCAACGGCTCACCCTCCAGTAGCTTGAAGGTCCGTGTGCCATCGGCTTGCCGTTCCGCGCGTAAGAACAAGGCGTTGTCACGTGCTTCGGAATGAAAACGGTGCGCCAGCTCAAACGAGTGGCTGACAAAGCACCCTTTCATGTCGTTTTCGAGCAACGCTTGCACGATCGATCCTGCGATCTCGGCCCCTTCGCGCTCATTCGTAGCAGAAAAAGACTCGTTGAACAGCAGCAGCGAATCAGGTCTGGCGATGTCCACGATCTGGCTCATGCGACTGAGCTCTTCGTCGAGCTTGCCACTTGTCATCGTCGGATCTTCCTCACGCTTGTAGTGGGTAAAGATCGCGTCCCCAACTTCGGCACGAAACCTTTCTGCTGCGACAAACATGCCACACTGCATCATCAATTGGGCCAGTCCGATGCTGCGCAGAAACGTCGACTTCCCACCCTGATTTGCGCCAGTGATCATGATGAGCGATTTGCCGTCAGCGCCGAGATCGTTGCCGACTACTCGTTCCTTGAGCACCAGACACAGGCATACGTCGTACAGACCACGTCCAGAAAGCACACGTTCGCCCAGCGGCAAGGGCGCTGGGAAGCAACGCGGCTCCCCTTGTGCATCCAGCTGCTCTGCCAGGTTGAGGCAACCCACGTAGAAGCCGAGCTCGGCGCGCAGCATGGTGAAGAAGCTGAGGACGTGATCGCTGGATTGAGCGAGTGCGTTGGCCGCCAGATTCACGCCTCTTCCCCGAAGCTCCCCGAGTGCGCGCATGCCACCCTCATCGCGGTCGGCGATCTCCAGCGTGTACGGCGAGCGCTCGAAGAATGACAGCCGTTGGCGCCAACTCTGCTTGGGCTTCGGGTCTCTCCGAATCACGTAGTCACGACCCTTGTTGCCCCTATCGAGCCGCGCGCTGATGAGCACCCCACCATCGAAACGCAGCTGCTTGAGATGCGCCTGAACAGCGCGCAAGTACTCGTCGTCAAGTTCTGTAATGAGCATGTCGAACAGTCGTTGAAACCCCGTTGAGCAAAACTGAGCGGCATGTTCGTGGGCCATGCGGGTCAGCTTCTTGAGCAGCCCGACAAAGAATTCCAGCACTTCGATCGACCGGTGCAGGATGATCTCGGGGTTATCCCAGAAGCCGCGGTAAATCTTTCGCTCGCCGTCGACCGCCTGCACCGCGATGGCGTACATGCTCCTGACGATCTCGGGATGTGCGAGACAGTCAGCGAGGATGTCCTGGCGAAAGACGATCTCGGCTGGTTCGGTGAGGCTACAGAACAACGCCTTTCTGGCTACTTCGAACAAGAACTTGTCGCCGCGGGACATAGCGCGAAGTAACGTCTCGAGCTCCAGGTCCTGCGTCAGCTCGTTCTCGTTGCCTGGCTGTGACCGATCCAGGTCGAAGTCCGAATCCTCGTACATCAGGAACACCTTCATCGCGCGAGCCGCTCCCTCAATCGTTCGTAGGTCAAACCGTATTTGGAGGCAATGGCTACGGCGTAGGCGCGTCCATCCGCGGGCTTGCGCCCAATTTTGAACGTACGCACGGTCGGGTCTTCTGGAGCCACGGTGCTCACCATGCTGACGACCTTGTCATTGAGCGAGGAGAGTTCATCGACGAACGTGACGCAACACACAAGAGGTCGACGTCGGTGACACGGTGCAGCACTTGTTTGCCGAGGAAGAGCGCATCGCGAAATGTGGTGGATGTGAAGATCTCGTTCATGATCACGATGCTGCCCGGTGCGGCTGAGGCGAGCGCATCGTGCATCCTGACCAGGTCGTCCTCGAGTTTGCCGCGCAGGTTCTCCTCGCTTTGCTGACCCTTCCCGTCGACGCCGCGTTCGTGGCGCTGAGGCTGCTGCATATCGCCATCGCGGCATTGGGCGCGTATCAGCTGGCCCGAGCATGGCGCCTGCCTCGGGCGTCAGCCGCCGTCGCCGGAGTCACGTTCGCGCTCGGCAGCTTTCTGCAAGCCCACATCCACCACGAGAACATCGTGCGCACCGCCGCCTGGCTGCCGCTGGTGCTGGCCTGCCTCGAACGCGCGTTGCGAGCGCGAGAGCCGCGGCGATGGATCGTTGCCGCTGCCACTGGTCTGGGTATGGCCGGACTGGGGCTCCACCCGCAGATATTAGTCGCCGAGCTGTTCGCGCTCGTGCTGTACGGGCTACTGCGCTCTTGCGCAGGCCCAGGTGCCCGGCTCAATCGCCTGATCAAGGCCCAGCTGATTGTCGTGACCACAGGCACGCTGGGCCTGGCGCTGGCGGCAGTGCAATTGATCCCCCTCTCCGAACTTGCGAGTCTTTCCGCCCGCGCCGGCAGCTTCCCATATACCGAGGTCGCGGGTCAGTCACTGACTCCATTTGGGTTGCCCCAGTTAGTGTTGCCGTTCCTGTTTCGAGATCAGCAGCTACGCCCGTGGGGGTTGTGGACTCACTGGGAGTCGTACCTGTACGTGGGACTCACGCCGCTCATGCTGGCGGTCGTTTCGCTCGTGCGCGTTCGCCATCGCGAGGTGGCCGTGTGGGCGATCCTGGGTGCTGCTGGTCTACTGCTCGCACTTGGGCAATATGTCCCTTTGGACACGTTCGGGTTGATGCGCAGCATTCCCGGCTGGCGTTGGCTGCGGGCACCGGGCCGCTTCGAGGTCATGGCGGACCTGGCATCGGCGATGCTTGCTGCTCACGGCCTGGTCATCCTTCAGGCGCGAGCACGTCGCATTTTCATCTGTGGGTTGGTCGCGCCGATTTCTCGTGGCCATGCTGCTGCCGCCCGCATGCGTGACCATGGCACTCGTGGTCACCCGTGGCGCGCTGTTCGCTGCCCCGGCCACTGCGAAGCAACTGATCGACTCCAATTACCTTTCGCTGCCGCGCGACAGTCGGTGGATGACAGCCTCCGACGTGTACGCGGGTCTTCTGTGGGCGACCGATCCGTTGAACCCGAGAACGGCTGGCGCGGGTCTGGGTCTGCTGCTGATAGCCGTTCTTCTCATCCCCTGGCAAGGCAGTCCGTGGCGCTCCGTCCGCCGCTGGCGCGGCTGGCCGTCGGTGTTGTTGGTCACTACCGCCGCCGCCTTGCTGGTTTTTAGCTGGAGCATCCACCCGCGCGAGTCGCTCAGCATCGTCGCTGCGCCTCACCCGACGGCCGTCGCGGTTCGTCAATTTCTCGACGGTCGAGGTACCAGCGAAGGCCCTGCCAGAGTGCTCGGCAACCCGGTGCTCAATCAGATTGTGTCGGATCGGCTCGCGCCCCTCGGCTTGCAGGACGCTGGCGGCTACAGCTCACTCGAGCCCAGTCGGTATCGCGCGTATATGCGCCGCGTGCGTCAAGTCGACGACGATCTGCTCGACCTTTGGAATGTGCGATACGTCCCTCGACCCGGCGCAGCACGGGAGCTTCCGGCATATCGCGGCGTTCAGTATCTGTCTGAGAACCCGCTGCTGCGAACGACTGACGGCGGTGAGGACGCTTTCAGGATCCCCGCCGGGATCC
>Ga0137372_10003740_pt1 | contig 14777 bp, 8 predicted proteins | sample SagtaG_6_FD_104911 | JGI IMG/M metagenome (GOLD analysis project Ga0137372, IMG submission 104911) | Vadose zone soil microbial communities from Sagehorn Ranch, Mendocino, California, USA - Sage1_R_60_16 metaG | ecosystem: Environmental > Terrestrial > Soil > Vadose zone | place: USA: California...
CAATCGCTCGGGGGTCGCCCGGTGACTGAAAGAGTCACGCCGGTAAATATGGGGAATTGACCCCATTGCGACAACGGGGAGGGAGTGGCCCTTGGCCTCTCCCTTACCCGCTACTGACCTCATAGCATCGCAGTAACAGGCATCGTAGGCATGTTGTCTTGATAGGAAGCAGTCAGCTGCACGGACAGCCCCGGAAACATTCCTAACAGAGCACTACCATGTTTTCAGTATCTAACTGTCTCTTCGCGGAGGCTCCGGGAAAACGATCCACTAAGGTTCACGAAATCTCACTAAATATTCGTGTTGGTTCGTTTGATTTCGTAGATCGTCTTCTATGAAACACGACAATATGACGCTATCCGATTTTGACACCGGGCTAAAGCCAGTGTGGGAATAAGATAATTACGAAAAGCAACGGAACCGACGTTGCGATTTGTCTTAGATTGAGCGGTTCACCTGATCGGCGTATGCTAGCGCTTACATGAGCAGACCTTTCCCTCTCTCCGACGAAGAGATAATTGATATTCCTCCGCCGAAGCGACGGCGTTGGCGACGTTGGGTGATCGCCGCGGCCGTACTTCTCTTCATCTCGCTCTCACGCAGCCTGTCCATCTTTGTTTCGGCTCTTTGGTTTGGCTCACTCGGTTTTCAAGACGTTTACTGGTACATCCTGAAATTGAAGATTGGGCTCTTTGTTTTCTTCGGCTTGCTGACCGTATTCATTCTGCGGGGCGCTTTCTGGCTGCTGGATAGGATGTTTTCGACGCAGGGGCTGACAACACGCACAATCCGCTTGAACAACCAGACAATTAGCTTTTCGCCGGGGCGGTTCTTGAGACCAATGGCATGGATCGTGGCTGCGATGTTTGGCCTGATCTATGGCGTGGCTATGAACTCGGACTGGCAGGCGTTCGCCCTCTACTTTCATCAGCCGGCGGCCGAGCAGTTCGACCCGATCTTTAACAAACCACTCAGTTTTTATTTGTTCTCGCTGCCGGTATACGATTCGATAAGTTCCTGGCTAGTCGTCCTGGCCGGGGTGCTCCTCGTGGCAGCGCTTGGTTATTCATTTCTCACGCTGCCCGAAAGAGTTCTCAAAGTGGCCAGTCGATCAGTGGTGTCCGGAACAGCTTTCGGCGCGGTTTCGGTTGCCCTGTCAGCACTTTTCGCCAGTCTAGCCTGGCTCACTTATCTTTCGCGCTTTCCTTATCTATGGGATGACCATCAGACGTTCTCGGGCGTGACCTACACGGAGGCAAATTATCTGCTGCCCGCACTTCTCTTCGTCGCGATTGCTCTCGTAGCTGCCGCAGCCATATCGCTGGTTAATGCTTTCACAAGAAGAAGCATAGGTTTGCTTTTGATCGGCGTGGCGCTTCCTGTCCTGGTCTATGTAGTAGGAGTAGTAATTGTACCCACGTATGTGCAAAGTTTTATCGTGAAACCAAACGAGCTTGGTCGAGAGACACCTTACATTCAGCACAACATCGCCGCGACCCGCCACGCTTTTGCCCTGGACCAGATTGAGCAGCGTAATTTTGAAGCTGAAAACTCCGTCCAGGCGCTCAATCTCAGCACAAACAGCACGTCGCTCGAAAACATCAGGCTCTGGGATTGGCAAGCTCTGCAAGACACGCTCAAGCAGATTCAGGCGATTCGCACATACTACGATTTTCCTGACGTAGATGTAGACCGTTATCAGATCGGTGGACAGACCCGCCAGACGATGGTTGCCGCCCGTGAGATTGCGGTCGATAAACTACCCGAAGCCTCGCGTAATTGGATCAACCAAAAACTGATCTATACCCATGGCTACGGGCTGACAATGAACACCGCCAACGGCTTCACACCGGAAGGAATGCCTCGCTTTATTGTGTCGAACATGCCGGTCGAGTCCACGTCGGCAGATATTAAAGTCACGCGACCAGAAATCTACTTCGGCCAGGAAACCAACACCGAGGTTTACGTTAAAACCAAACAGAAGGAGTTTGACTACCCCCAGGGTGAAAAAAACAACTACACAACATATCAAGGCAATGGCGGCATTAAGCTCGGAGGGCCATTCCGGCGAATGTTATTGGCCTGGGCACTTGGCGATATCGGAAAACTTCCCTTCTCTGATGATGTAACTTCTGAAAGCCATGTGATGATTCGGCGGAATATTCTGGAGATCGTTAATGGGCTTGCGCCTTTCCTCATCTATGACAAGGATCCCTACATTGTCTTAAGCAAAGATGGCCGCCTTTTCTGGATGATCGATGCCTATACTCAGTCCGCAACCTATCCTTACTCGCGCCATCACCGTGTGAGCAATTACTCGGTCAATTACCTTCGCAACAGTGTAAAGGTTGTCATTGATGCCTACCATGGAACAGCGAACTTCTACGTCTTCGATCAGCAAGATCCCCTGATTGCCGCGTACCGTGCAACATTCCCGAGTCTATTTCAGAATGCCGACCAGATGCCCTCCGACCTGCGACTGCACGTGCGTTATCCGGAAACCATGTTCAAGGCCCAGGGTGAGGTCTATGGCCTGTATCACACGCAAAACGGCAATGTCTTTTTCCAACGCGAGGACGTTTGGAGCGTAGCTAACCGGATCAGTGTCGACGAGCAAAATAGTAAGCAAATGGAGCCAATTGACCCTTATTTTGTTCTGATGCAATTGCCGGACGAGAAAGCCACCAATGAGTTTGTGCTGATCCTGCCTTTCACGCCGGCAAATCGGAACAACATGATCGGGTGGCTGGCCGGTCGTAGTGACGGTGATCACTATGGCAAGCTCATCGCTTACAACTTTCCTCAGGGTCGGCTGATTGATGGTCCCGTTCAGATAGAATCTCGAATCGATCAGAATGCCCAGCTCTCAGCGCAGTTCAGCCTTTGGAACCAGCAAGGATCGCGAGTGATCCGCGGGCACCTGCTGGTCATTCCGCTCGGGCGTTCGTTGCTTTTTGTCGAGCCTATCTACCTTCAGGCCACGCGCAGCCCAATGCCTGAACTGCGACTGGTTGTACTCGCAACGCAGGAGCGACTTGGTTACGGTACGAATTTTGATGAGGCAATGACCAGTCTCTTTGGTGAGGCAGGCAGGCCGGCGGTTCAGGAAGCAGGCAAAAAACCTGAGGCAGAACCAGCACCCGGCGCAGCTAAACCATCTGTTTCGCCTGCTGTTTCGCCACCAGAGAATCAGACCGTGCAACAACTAATTAACCGGGCACTGCAGGAGTTTGAGGAATATCAGCGGCTGACCGCCCAGGGCAAGCTCGCCGAGGCCGGCCAGAAACTCGAACAACACAAACGCACGCTTGAAGAATTGAAACGAGTGGGCGGGAAGCAGCAATAAACCTTTGCGTGCTAGCTTAAAGAGGTATGGCTCCAGTCGAAAGGCAATAGTAAGTCTCGGTGGTCGCTCATTTTGAAGTCAATAGTAGACAAGGGTGAAATCAGCTGCGGATTAACGCGAATGCGCGAATCTGAAATAAGAAGGGAAAACGGAAACTCATGTGTAGCAAGGAGATCAGAAAATCGTCACACAATCTCTTTTTTCTTACGTCCTTTCAGATCCGCGTTCATTCGCGTTAACCCGCGGCTGATTTTCAAAACTTACCTACTACCTCAGTGTCCAATTCTTTCCGCCTGCAATTCACTTGCGATCTATTTTCTCCAGCAGCTTTTTCGCCTTGTCCACCGCTTCCTTCTGTTCAGGCAAATAATCCGGATTTGGAGTCATGGACAGGATGAACCGGATTTGTTTGCGCGCGTCGCTATCACGGTTGGCAGCGTGATAAGCCTCAGCGAGATGCAGGCGAAGGAGGGCATTGTCGCTGCCGAACTTTAAACCTTTCTCCAGGTACTGGATGGCCTTTAGATAATCCCCTCCAAGAATGCGTGGCGCTTGTAAGTAGAGTTGACCCAGACCCAAGTAGGCGCTGCCACCCTGGTAACCTTCGTCGATTTTAAGTACCGTCTCCATCTCCTTCCGTATGTCCTCGACGCTAGCCAATCCGGCAATAGTGCTGTGCTCCGCGCTGCCGCCGTAGTTGGCCCCCAACCAGAAATGGCCGTCTGCCTTACCGTCCTGGAGTTGCACGGCAATTTTGCCGACGTCGATGCCTTCACGAAAGGCAGTGTCTCGTTCGCGCTCGTCTTCCGTATGAGCGGCCAGGTAATAATTGAACTTCGCTGACTTCCAGGCGGCCTCATAACTACCGTAGTCAGCGGTCCGGGCCTGTCTGAGCAAAGCGACCCCCAGCCTTACCTTTGAAAGATCATCCCGGTGAGCGTAAAGCTGGTCAGCCTCGGCTATTTTCTGCGCCGCCGATTGTTGATCCCTATCAACCTCCTGCGCCTCAGGGGGCTGCTTTCGGCAGGAAGGGAGGCCAATCACCGTTAGTTGCAACAGCAAAACCAAAATGAAATATGTGCGATTTAGCTGGTTTTTCCCGGTTCTCATGTCATTTCGGAGTCCGATTGTATGGCGCTCTCATACACATAAAATCCATATTACGCAAACGCTGCCGGATAGGGTATATTGGCAATCCTTGAATCCAGTAGGCAACAGCTAGTAGGTCCGCGTGCGAATCCAATCGCTCGTTAGACCCTGTGGAGGAAGCTTGGCAGCAGCAGCATTTTATGACCTGGAAGGCACGTTGGTTAGCACGAATCTGGTCCATACGCTTGTTTTCTATGCTAAGAACCAGCCGGGACTCTTTCGCAGTTTCAAAAGGAGCGCCGCCACAGTTTTGAGCCTTCCAGTCTTTGCGATCACCGATCAGTATAGTCGAAAAGTATTTAACGACCTCTATTTCAAACGCTACAAGGGGGAATCCGAAGACCGTTTGCGGTTCTTTGCCCAGGAGCTATTTGAAATGGTGCTGAAGCCCGCGGTTTTTCCAGGAACATACGAACTGCTCGAGAAGTCGCGCAGCCTTGGCTTGCGGCAGGTGGTGGTTACCGGGGCGCTTGATGTCTCAGTGAAACCATTGATGGAACATCTTGGAATCAGTCAGTATGTCTCCAACAGGCTCGAATTCGTTAACGGCCGAGCGACCGGGCGTTTGTTGCCACCGGTCATGGCTGCGGCTACGAAAGCGTCGTGGATCCGAGTCTACGCTGAACGTGAGGGTCTAAGTCTCAGCGACTCCTACGCCTATACCGACAGCATGAGCGACTTGCCGATGCTTTCCATAGTGGGACACCCGGCTGCGGTTAATCCTGACATGCGCCTTCGACAGACGGCTTTGCACCATGACTGGCCTATCCTTAATTTGAAGTAAGGACGGTTCGCAAATAGTAAATAGCAAAGATGAGCTTACAACTACGACGCAAAACGCACGAATCAGTTGTCTACATCGATCGCGACAGTGCGCCGCGCATCCTTGCATCGGGGATGGATTTCATTCTCGAAGACTTGCCCGTCGGCACGCGCGTAATCTATCCCAATCCGCCGATCAAAGGCCTGGCCAACCGCGAAGCAGCGATTCGTTACGCGCTCAACCATCCGCACGATTGTGATCCCCTGTTTGCGCAACTGACGCCCGGTATGAAGGTGACCATCGCGGTGGACGATATCAGTATGCCGATCCCGCCGATGAAAACGCCCGACATTCGCCAAACCGCACTCGAAATTCTCGTTGAGATGCTTCATGGGCACGGCGTTGACGACGTGCACATCATCATAGCAATCTCCTTGCATCGCCGGATGACGGCCCCCGAGATGAAGCGCATGGCGGGTCAGAAAATCTGGGACGCTTTCTATCCCGACCGCTATTACAACCACGACGCTGAAGACCCGAGCAATCTTGTCCTACTCGGGGAAACTCGCCACAAAGAACCACTGCGCATAAACCGCCGCGCCGCCGAGAGCGACCTGCTCATCTATCTGAATTTCAACTTTGTACCCATGAACGGAGGGCACAAATCTGTCGGGGTCGGGCTATGCGATTACGAGTCGCTGCGCGCGCATCACAACCCCGATGTAATCCGCGCGTCGAACAGCTACATGGACCCCGCCGGGTCGGAACTGGGACGAGTAATCAGCCGGGTGGGTGAAATCGCGGACGAGCATCTCAACATTTTCCACATAGAAACGACGGTGAACAACTACATATTTGGCGCTGATATGGGATTTCTGACGAAGAACGAGGATGATTTCTCCGCCTTCGACCGCATGAAGTATGAAGCTATGCGCTTTGGGATGGGCAAGATGCCGCGTCCGGCCAAGCGCGCGATGTATAACTCGCTCAAGAGCAACTACGAGATGATTGCCTGCCACGCGGGGCGCACGAACCCCGTCCACGACCGCATCATCGCCAAGAGTATGGAGCAGTATGTGATACCCATCCAGGGCCAGTGTGACATCTTAATTTGTCCTGTTCCTGATATGTCGCCCTATAGCATCAATTCGATTTTGAATCCGTTGCTCGTACAGGTGATGGCGCTGGGCTATCACTTCAACATGTACCGCGGCAAGCCTTTGCTTAAAAAAGGCGGCACGTTGATTCTGCATCACCCTTGCACCGATGAATTCGATCACAACTTCCATCCCAGCTACATCGAGTTCTTCAACCGCCTCTTGCCTGAGACGCGCGATGCAAACGTCTTGCGCGACAAGTATGAGCAGGAGTTTGCGAATAATCCGAGCTATGTCGAAATGTACCGGCGTGGTAATGCCTACCACGGCTCGCATCCATTTTACATGTGGTACTGGGGCGAGAATGGAAGGCAGCACATCGGCAAGGTGATCGCCGCCGGAGCGGAAAACGCTCACGTGCCCGCCATGATGGGCTGGGAACGTGCCGACAATCTGACCGAGGCTATAGCTATGGCGCGAAGTTACATGGGCAGCTCTGCCCAGATCACAATGTTGCATCAACCCGTCATCGCCATCGCGGACATGGAATGAACATGTCCGACAAACTTTAGTTTGTCGGAGTCTCGAAACAGGACGCAACCTGCGGAAATAGCGACAAACTAAAGTTTGTCGGACATTCACTAGTCGGACATTTACTAGTCGAACATTCAATATAAGAAATGAAATTATCGCCAACAGAGATTTACCGTGATCGAAAGATCCTCCTAATCGGTAGTACCGGTTTTCTTGGGAAGGTCACGCTTAGCATGCTGCTCTATCGCTTTCCGAACGTCGGCCGAGTGTATGTCACCGTCCGAGCTCGGTCGCAGGAGGAATCAGAAGCACGTTTCTGGAACAGCGTGATCCCGGCGCCGCCTTTCGACCCGCTGCGAGAGCGTTACGGAACTGCGTTAGAAGGTTTCTTACGCGACAAGGTGTCGGTACTGGGCGGCGACATTGGCGAAGTCAATCTCGGATATAGCGAGGAGGAAGCACAACATGTCGCAGGAGATATCGACGTCGTTATTAACAGCGCCGGGAATGTCACGTTCAATCCAACTTTGGAAAGCGCTTTGCGCACAAATGTGGTAGGCACGCAGAACGTAATAGCCTTTACCCGGCGCATGAAACGGCCGGCACTGGTCCATGTTTCCACCTGTTTTGTCGCCGGCAACCGTTCCGGCGCTGTCTGGGAGAGTGATCCAGTAATCGGTTATTTTCCACGCAAGCATGAGTTGCCGGGCGTGGAATTCTCCGTCGACCGGGAGATTGCGGATTGTGCCAAGCTGGCAGGGCGCGTAAAGGAAGAAGCCAAAGACGCGATGATAGTTGCGCGGTTTCGTGACCTGGCGCGCAAACGGCTTATTGAAGAAGGGCGCGATGAAGATGATCCTGATGCTTTGGGACTCGCGGTCGCGCGGGAAAGGAAGGTCTGGACACGTACCAGGCTAACGGAGCTGGGAGTGGAAAGGTCGGCCTGGTGGGGCTGGCCCAATATTTACACCTACACGAAGGCTCTCGGCGAACAACTGGTTGCCGCTGAAGTGGGAATGGTTCGCAGCATCGTGCGGCCTAGTATTGTTGAATCAGCTCTTGCTTATCCCTTCCCCGGATGGAATGAAGGCTTCACAACCACCGCTCCGATTATTTTCCTCGTCCTGAAGGGACAAACACAGGTTCCCGCAAATGAGAAACTAATTCTTGATATCACGCCCGTGGACCAGGTTGCGGCAGTGATGCTGGCGGTCGCCGCTCAGGCTTGTGTCGAAGATCCGCAGTTGGTCCATCAAGCCGCAACCGGCGATTCGAATCCAAACAACCTGGAACGAATCATCACTTTAGTCGGCCTCTACAAGCGAAGACACTTTCAAGAAAAAGATACCGGCATCAAGCTGCTGAACGAGATGGCGGCTAGAATGGAGCCACGGCCGGTTTCCACTTCCCGCTTCGAAAAGACTTCTATACCGATGTTCAATGCCGCGGCGAAGAAGGCTTCATCCTTGCTGGACCGCGCTCGCCCAAGCTGGGGTGGGGGGCGTGTGGTTGAAGTTATCGACCGGGTCAAGACAACTGTAGATCGTGTCGAAGAAATTACCCGCGAGACCACAGATGCATTCGAGCTATTTCGACCCTTTACGATCGAGAACGCCTACGTCTTTCGCTCTGACAATATCCGCTCATTGTTTGAACGCATCGGTAAGGACGAGCAGTCGCTTTTAACGTGGAATCCGGAAAAGCTTGACTGGTACGACTATTGGATAAACATCCACCTGCCTGGCCTGAAGAAATGGGTATTCCCGACCCTCGAAGAAGACATGCGGGCGCAACCCAAGCGCATCTACACCTATCGCGACTTGCTCGAGTTGTTTGAGACTTCGACTAAACGACATGCGACCCGTGTTGCCATGCGCATCGAGCGCGATGGCCACAAGGAACAATACACGTATGCGGATCTGCGGGAGCTTGCCACGCGCGCTGGGGCCTTTCTGGCAAGCCAGGGTATCACGCCGGGTGATCGCGTGATGCTTTTCAGCCACAACGCTCCGGAGTGGGGCATGACCTACTTCGGTGTGCTCAAAGCGGGCGCTAGCTGCATTCCCGTGGATCCCGAAAGCTCGCTTGAAGAGATTATTAACTTCGCGCGTGCGGGTGACGCCGCAGCGATCATTCTCAGCAACAAGTTGAACCAGGAGCATGCGGAGCTTCGCAAACGCCTGGCCGATGAAGGCTTAAACCTTCGAATCTGGGTGTTTGATGAGATCTTCGCACTGTCCGACGAGCAGACTGAAGAGCAGCGTATTGCTCTCCTGCCGCAGAAAGTGCAGGCGCAGTCGGTAGCTTCACTGATCTTTACTTCGGGCACGACCGGTCGACCCAAGGGCGTGATGCTCTCGCACCGTAATCTCACTAGCATGGTCTCGATGTTGTCTTCGGTTTTCGACATGTCGACCAGAGATGGCGTGCTCTCAGTCTTGCCGCTTCATCACACGTTTGAGTTCTCGACCGGTTTTCTGACCCCGTTGAGCCGCGGGGCGCAAATCACCTACTTGCCTGAGCTGACTAGCGACGCTCTCGCGCGCGCAATCAAGAACGGACACGTTACTGGAATGGTGGGCGTGCCCGCGCTGTGGGAGTTGTTGCATCGCCGGATCAAGAGCAAGTTCTACGAGCGGAGCGACTGGATTGGTAAAACCGCGGAGGCGTTGATTAAAGCCAATGCGTGGCTCCGCGACAACACGCCGCTCAATTTAGGCCCGTTTGTTTTCTATCCGATTCACGAGGGTCTGGGCGGCCGCATCCGCTATTTCATCAGCGGCGGCTCGGCTTTAAACGAAAGGATTCAGGCGGATTTTCAGGGTCTGGGATTCACAATTCTGGAAGGATATGGATTGACTGAGGCGTCGCCGGTCCTCACTGTCACCCGTCCCGAGAACCGGTTGCTCACGGGCACTGTTGGCAAGCCGCTGCCTGGAGTGGAAGTGAAAATAGCAGCGCCCGACGCGAGCGGTGTGGGTGAGGTGATCGCTCGCGGACCAAACGTTATGCTCGGGTACTATGAAGATGAAGAGGCAACGCGGAGTGCGCTTGTTCAGCGATGGCTCTACACCGGTGATTTGGGAAAATTAGATGACGACGGCAACCTTTATCTGGTAGGCCGTTCGAAAGAGATTATCGTCGACACAAATGGCAAGAACGTTTATCCGGACGAGCTTGAAGAAGTCTACTCGAATTCGCCGTTCGTGAAGGAGCTGAGTATCGTTGGTCTGCCGGACGGTGTCGGCGAGAAAGTTGCCGGTCTGGTTGTCCCCGACGATGAGTATGACATTGCACTTTCGCGCGATGAGTTAAGGCGCCGGATTGAGGAGCACTTTCGTGACGTGTCGGCATCTCTGCCCTACTACAAGCGCGTAAAGGTACTTCACTTTACTGATGTCGAGTTGCCGAGAACCGCCACGCGAAAAGTTAAGCGACGTGAGGTTTTGCAGATCATGCAAACGCTGGAGGAAAGCCAGAAGGCCGTCAAGCCTTCGACTCGGCGCGACTTAGCCGACGCCGATGCCAGGTGGCTAATCGGCGTGATCGCGTCCGTTACCAACCGTCCGGCACGAGAGATAGCTATTGACTCGCGCCTGGCTGATTTAGGGTTCGACAGTCTCATGTTTGTCGAGTTGGCGACCGCGATTGAGAATGCCGGCGGCGCGATTTCCGAGCCTGAGCGATTCAACGAAGTACAGGACGTGAGAGAGCTGTTGAGCGTCGTGGGCAGGCGCTCTTCGACAGCTCGCGCCGAAAGCAGGTCCCAAGCTGACGACCAGAGAACGGATTCAGATGAGATCTACGTGCCATCGTTTGTCAGAGTTGCGGGGAACGTGGCTGGTGACCTGCTGCAACGTGTCTTGTACGACAGGTTCCTAAAGACACGCTACGAGGGGCAGTCAAATATTCCCGTCCACACAAACTTCATCGTTGCTCCAAACCATTGTTCGCATCTCGACATGGGCCTCACCAAAATGGCACTGGGCGAAACGGGCAAAGACCTTGTCGCTTTGGCCGCCGCGGATTACTTCTTCGACAACAAATACAAACGCGCGGTAATGGAGAATTTCACGAACCTAGTTCCCATAGAGCGCACAGGCTCGCTGCGACAGTCATTGCGTCACGCCCGGTCCTTTCTTGACCGGGGGTACAATGCCGTGATCTTTCCTGAGGGCACACGTTCAATCACGGGCCAGATCGCTGATTTCAAACCTGTGGTTGGTTATCTCGCGCTTGCATCGCGCGTCGGTGTTCTGCCCGTCTATCTCGTGGGGACTTATGAGGCAATGCCAAAAGGCTCCAACATCATCAAGAACCGCGAGGTAGGAGCTCGAATTGGTCGCTTTCTCCCAATTGAAGAGCTCGAAGAACTTACTAAAGGCATGGCCAGGGCGGAAGCCTACCGATTAATTGCTGCGCGGGTGAAACATGAAGTGGAAAACCTGCGCGACCGCACGCGGAACCCGTTCGACGCTAATGCTGTGCGTAAACGTTGGAAAGCCGAGCGTCGCGCACATGTCGCGGAACGCGAAGCAACCGAAGAACTCGTTAGCTGAAGCTACGTGATGAGTGATGAGTGATGCGATGGGACGTATCACTCATCACTCATCACTCATCACTCATCACTGATCCTGCCAAATGCCAAAGTCCCCCCAAAAACGATCCGCGCGAATGACGCCGGTAAAAGCCGGTACCAAGCGCCGCGCCGCAATTGAAAAAAGACCGCGCGCCTCGACGTTGGTCACTGGAGGAACCGGATTTCTTGGCTCTCACCTGGTGCGCCAATTAGTAGAGGAAGGCGTCAAAGATATTCGCGTGATGGCTACTTCAATTCCCGATTGGCTGGTAGATCTTGGGGTCGAGACACTGGAGGGTTCAATTATCAAAACCGCGGATGTAGGCCGCGCTGTAGAAGGAATCACAAACGTCTATCATCTCGCCGGCAAGGTTTCCCGCGAACGCGAAGGCGCGCGCGAGATGTACGAGCTGCACGTCGAAGGCACGCGGCTGCTGTGTGAGGCAGCAAAGGCCGAGGGCGTTAAGACAATGGTGATGGCCTCCACTAGCGGCACCATTGCAGTGACGGAAGACGGTGAGGTTGTTCCCGACGAGTCGTATCCCCCGCCCCTCGACATAATTTCGCGCTGGCCCTATTACGCGAGCAAGACGTATCAGGAGGTAGCGGCGCTCCAGAGCTTCAATGGGAAAGCTATGCGACTCGTGATTATGAATCCGAGCCTGTTGCTTGGTCCGGGCGATGAACGTCTAAGCTCCAGCAAAGTCGTGCTCGATTTCATGGCGCGTAAAATCAGGGCCATGCCGGGAGGCGGCATTAGTTTTGTAGATGTGAGGGATACCGCAAAAGCATTTCGTGTGGCGATGAAGAAAGGGCGGCACGGGGAGCGCTACCTGCTCGGTGCTGCCAACTGGACTTTCAATAAGTTCTTTGGCCGGTTGGAGCGGTTGACCAAAACTGCAGCGCCGAAAATAACCTTGCCTTCCCGGCTGGCAGTGAGCGGCGCAATGTTGGTCGACTCCCTTTTTAGACAATGGAACTTGGCGTCGCCGGTTGAACCTGGCGCTATCGAGATGGCGCAATATTTTTGGTATCTGAACTGTGCGAAAGCCTCCCGGGAACTCGGTTTCAAGCCTCGCGATCCGGGCGAGACCCTGCACGATACCGTCGTGTATTTGCGAGAGAATTTCCTGGGTGGGAATGCCTTCGGAAAATGAGTTAGGGTCGACTATTCATTCAATGGCGCATACTTGAACAACCTGAACCGGTAGCGTTGTTGGTCGCGGATATTCTTCGCCACGGCGCCATGCAGGTTTTCGTCCCACTTCGTATACTGCTCTATGAACTGATCGGCAGCCAGCTTGTCTCCCGCGTATTGAACCTCCAAAACTTTTGCCAGCAATTTCCCAACAACTTCATGATACTTATCGTAATCGATGCTGAGCTTTCTGGTTGCCGGGTCAAAGCGCAACAGGCCATTTTCAAGGAAGAAATTCCACTGCATGAGCTCCATCGTGTTATAGGGTTGATCACGGCGTGGCTTGTTGTTCTGTAGCACGCGCAAGATGCCGCTGGCGTAAACGGCACGCAGTTGGGAATCGGTATAATAATCTCTCTTCCGCAAAGCCGGGGCTACAAACAACGAGACGAGGTCGGCCTTCATCTCCTCCAGAGTGCCGGAGTCCTCTTGTAAAGCTTCATCCAGATCTCGACCGTCTTTTGTCCTATCTATTCCCAAATAATGTCCAACCTCGTGCCATAGCGTGCGATAGAAGTTACCGTCGGCCTTAAGCTCATCTTTGTGCGCGGGCGCCACTGCCGCTTCCCACGTGGCCGACGTGCCTGCAAAAATATTCGGCTCGCGCATAATGTTTGCTCGCAGCAGGATAGTTCGGCCATAGCGGCGCGCCAGATAGCTTTCGTTAGGCAGTATTGTCGCCGTGTTACCGCCACGTGTCTGTCCGAAATCGGCAATCACATCGTAGACACCGACAGGGATGTCTTCACGGACAGCCTTGTGATGTTCATAAGGCAGTGATTCTTCCAGCCCCTGCAAACCCCGCATCGCCTGGCGCAGTGCCGTAGTCTCTTGATTTCGGGTGCTGAGCAAACTAAAACCGAAAAAGGTCTTCACGCCATAGAGTTCGTCATCATAGACCTCGTAAGAACCAATCTGCGCATTAAGGTTCTTAAAGCGGCCCGTGACCCACGCCGCATCACCAGATTCGTAATCGTTGGACAACAAATCGCGGGCGCGATTTCGCAGGTATCTGGCAAACTCATGGTCATCCTTCTCAATCGCACCGGCCGCTTCCTGCAACAACGAATAAGCTTTCAGCAACTCATCCGCATACGCTAAGGCATAGGGAACGGCATAGAAGCCATAGTCCAAAGTCCTGCGTCCAATGTCCAAAGTCCTATTATCTGGGCTTGCGCTTGACGTTGGACTTTGGACCTTGGACTTTTGACTTTTCTGCGCCTTCACGCTTTCGCCCAACATGTTTTCTAAGCCTGGTTTCAATCCTGGATGCAGCGTATCAAGAACCGGGTATTGTTTGAGTTTGGCAAAGTCCCGATTGATATTGTCCGCCGTCGCTCGTCTTACGACTGTCCGCAAATCCAGCAACTCTTCCCGCTTCTGAGGACGAGATGAAAGGAAGGATTCAATCTCATCCTTTGTCACAGCCCAGGGATAAACATTCTTCCCCGGCTGCACTCCGTCAACCGGCAGGAAAGCCTCTCGCTTGTTCTCCAGCGTTGTCGCAATTGGCCCCTGATTCAGGCGGTAAAGAGTCAGGAGGTTTTGCGTGGGCGCGGGCGACCCCATTCGCCTATCCAACTGCTCAAGTTCGCCGTATGCCTTCAGGGCCTGCGGATGTCGCTGCTTCTCATAGAGGCCCTGAAAAATCTTCCCCACCTCGAGGAGTTTTGTAATCGCTATCCGCTCACCTTCACTTAAGTGCGCCAACTCCGGCGCCAGGCGTATCGTTTGCGTTTTGTCGATGATCGGCTGGCTCTTCTCGATGGGCCAGTAACCTGAGGGTAACGTAATACGCGTCTTCATGGTCGCTCCAGTTTGTGCCATTGCACAGAGCGGGAGAATGAACAAAAGTGCGACGGACAGGAGTTTAGTCATGACTCTTAGTGGGAAAGTTACATTGATTCAAGCAGTCCTAAGGGGGACAGCCAAATATACCAGAGGCGAAGTTTCCCAAAGAAACAAAGTCAGCCTCGAGTAGTATCATGTTTGGAGTTTCATAGAAGACGATACACGAAATCACGCGAACCAGCACGAAATAACCCAGAACGAATACTGCACTTCACCCGTCCGCTCTTTGTGGCAGTCATCTGGTTAAGAAATCATGCCGC
>Ga0137372_10003744_pt1 | contig 14767 bp, 16 predicted proteins | sample SagtaG_6_FD_104911 | JGI IMG/M metagenome (GOLD analysis project Ga0137372, IMG submission 104911) | Vadose zone soil microbial communities from Sagehorn Ranch, Mendocino, California, USA - Sage1_R_60_16 metaG | ecosystem: Environmental > Terrestrial > Soil > Vadose zone | place: USA...
CTCCGCCGCCGCGGCGACGCCGACGAGGTGGCCGAGACGGCGCTGGAGTCGGGCCCGGTCCGGATGGACGTGGACCGGCACGTGGTCACCGTCCGGGGCGGCACGGTCCAGCTCCCGCTGAAGGAGTTCGAGCTGCTCCAGGTGCTGCTGCGCAACGCGGACCGGGTGCTGACCAGGATGCAGCTGATCGACCGGGTCTGGGGCGCCGACTACGTGGGCGACACCAAGACGCTGGACGTGCACATCAAGCGGCTCCGGGCCAAGATCGAGCAGGACCCGGCGCGGCCGCAGCACATCGTGACCGTGCGCGGGCTAGGGTACAAGTTCGAGTCGGCCGCCTGACCCGCCGCTAATTATCCCGAACGGGCCGGGCCGGGAGCCCCGGTTACGGCGCCTTCTTCTTCTTGGTCGCCGCCGGCGACGGGGTGGCAGGCGGGGAGAAGGTCGCGTACTCGTAGGCCTTCGGCTGGACCGGCATGGTCATGGTGATCGTGCCCGCCTCGGCGAAGGTCAGGCTGAGCGTGACCAGCTCGCCGCCCCGGAGCGGGCTGGCCAGCCCGGTCAGCACCACCCTGGGTACCGGGCCGGTCAGGGTGACCGGCGCCGCGGCCGGCACGCGGACCGATCCGCCGATGATCTGCACGGCGGACGCGGTGCCCGGCGCGCTGGCCGAGACCAGCTTGTCCCCGTCCTGCGCGGTGATCGCGAGGAAGACGCCGGCCCGGCCGCCGGCCACCTCCGGGCCGCTGGGGGAGGGGCCGAGCACGAACGCGTTGGAGATCGAGACGCCGTTCTTCGACGCGTAGGCGCCGAAGGCGGCCGGGTGGAACTCGAGTGTGGGCGCGTTAAAGCCGGCCTCGCAGCCGGCCAGCGCCGGCGCCAGCACGGCCAGCGCGCCGAACAGCATGCGGTGCTTCCAGCGCGTCACGATAACCCCCTCCTCGGTTCACTCCCGTCGGACGGAAGGCAATCGTAGCGGTGCCGCCCGCCGGGCTTAACGCCGGGCACCGGGTGAGCTCGGGACCGGGGTGCCGACGCTCGGCCTGGTCTTGCTTGACGAGGCCGACGGCCGCGCGGAGTGGCTCGTCCGGGCCGCGGACGCGCTGGTCACGAACGGGCGCACCGGAGCGGCGGTCGTGCTCTTCGGGCCCAGCGAGACGCCGGGGATCGAGGTGGCCGGGCTGGCTTGCCGGTCGGCGGGCGTGGTGGCCGGGCCGAACGTGGCCACCGACAGCATCGCCCCCGCCACCAGGCACACGGCCAGGATGCTGGCCAGCAGCGGCATGACGCTTCCGTGCGCGGCGAAGGGCGCGAACGGCCCGGCGAGCCGGCGCAGCCGGTTCCGGCGGCGCTGGGCGCGCAGTTCCCGGTGGTAGGCCAGCACGTCACGATCGAGCTCACGCGCGTCATCCGGGACCTGGATGTCGAGCGGTGGCTCGTCCCAACCCGATCCGCCGCCAGGATTCACCGTCACCTCCGGCGCGAATTGCGTCCTCAGGCTTTCCGTATGACCAGTATGACTCCTGGGCGCGCACCACGCCTCAATCGGTAAGATGCCAGGCTCATTTCGCCGCCTCGGGTAGACTGGATCCAACGCAGTAAGCCCTCGAGTGGCGGTGCCAGGGTCGGCACGGCTAGCTGAATGGTGTGGGTGCGGACTAGCGATAGTCGTACTGACCTGCATATTTACCCCCATGGGCGTTTTATCGGCACCGCCCGACGTGGTAAGATGGTCTTCAGCGGAAGGGGTACTTGCCACATGTCTTTCAAGGTCGGCGATACCGTCGTCTATCCCCATCACGGGGCTGCTCGCATCGAAGCGGTCGAGACTCGCACCATCAAGGGCGAGGATAGAACCTATCTGGTCCTCAAGGTCGACAAGGGCGACCTGACCGTACGCGTCCCCGCGGACAATGCCGAGCTGGTAGGCGTGCGTGATGTCGTGGGCGCTGAAGGGCTTGAGCGGGTGTTCGAAGTACTCCGGGCGCCGCACACCGAGGAGCCGACCAACTGGTCCAGGCGGTACAAGGCCAACCTGGAGAAGCTCGCTTCCGGTGACGTGAACAAGGTCGCCGAGGTCGTTCGGGACCTGTGGCGGCGGGACAGGGAACGCGGTCTGTCCGCGGGCGAGAAGCGCATGCTCGCCAAGGCGCGGCAGATCCTGGTGAGCGAGCTGGCCCTGGCCGAGAAGACCAACGAGGACAAGGCTGAGGCCCTGCTCGACGAGGTTCTTGCTACCTAGTGCCCGGTTCTGTTCCCCGCGTGGGGATCGGAGTTGACGTACACCCGTTGACCGGCTCGCGTGAGCTGTACCTGGCCGGCCTGCTGTGGCCGGGCGAGGCGGGCCTGGACGGCCATTCGGACGGCGACGTCGCGTCGCACGCCATCTGCACCGCGCTGCTGTCCGCGGCCGGGCTCGGCGATCTCGGCGCGAACTTCGGCACCTCCCGGCCCGAGTGGGCGGGGGCGTCCGGCGTCGCGCTGCTGCGCGAGACGTTCCGGCTGATCAGCGACGCCGGCCTGGTCATCGGCAACGTCGTGGTGCAGGTGATCGGGAACCGGCCGCGGATCGCGCCGCGCCGGGCCGAAGCGGAGAAGGTCCTGAGCGAGGCGCTGTCCGGCGCCTCGGTCAGCGTGTCCGCCACCACCACCGACGGATTGGGCCTGACCGGCCGGGGCGAGGGCATCGCCGCGATCGCCACCGCCCTCCTGATTCCCGCGGCCTGATCTAATGGCACTGAGACGGCACGCGCCGTATCCCTTAGCCTTGTCAGCGTGACGTTGCACCTTCATGACACCGCGGCGCGCGCGGTGCGCGAGTTCACGCCGCTCACGCCGGGCCGTGTGTCGGTGTACCTGTGCGGCGCCACCGTGCAGGCGCCGCCGCACATCGGCCACCTGCGTTCGGGCGTGGTCTTCGACGTGCTGATCCGCTGGCTCGAGGCGTCCGGGTACCGGGTCACCTTCTGCCGCAACGTCACCGACGTGGAGGACAAGATCCTGCGCACCGCGCAGGCCGAGGGCGTTCCGGCGTGGATCGTGGCCGAACGCAACCAGCGCGCGTTCACCTGGGCCTACGACGCGGTCGGCTGCCGGCCACCGGACGTCGAGCCGCGGGCCACCGGGCACATCCCGGAGATGATCGTGCTGATCCGGCGGCTGATCGAGAGCGGCCACGCCTACGCCGGCGGCGGGGACGTGTACTTCGACGTGCACTCCTACCCCGGGTACGGAGCCCTGTCCGGGCAGCGGCTGGACGCGATGCGGCCCGCCGAGGACGCCGACGACACCGGGACCAAGCACGACCCGCGCGACTTCACCCTGTGGAAGGGCGCCAAGCCGGGCGAGCCGTCCTGGGAGACCCCGTGGGGGCCGGGCCGCCCCGGCTGGCACCTCGAGTGCTCGGCCATGTCGACCAAGTACCTCGGGGCCACCTTCGACATCCACGGCGGCGGGATGGACCTGATCTTCCCGCACCACGAGAACGAGATCGCCCAGTCCCGCGCGGCCGGCGACGGCTTCGCCCGGTACTGGATGCACAACGGGCTGCTCGGGCTGGCCGGGGAGAAAATGAGCAAGTCCGGCGGCAACTCGCTGCTCGTCACCGACGTGCTGCGCCGGGTGCGGGCGCCCGAACTGCGCTACTACCTGGTCCAGGCGCACTACCGCTCGCTGCTCGAGTACTCCGAGGACGCGCTGGAGGAGGCGGCCGCCGCCTACCAGCGGATCGAGCGCTTCGTGCTGCGGGCCAGCGAGGTGCTGATGGGCGCCACCGACGACGACGGGGCGCCCGGGCTGCCGGTGTCGTTCCGTTCGGCCATGGACGAGGATCTCGCCGTCCCGGCCGCGCTGGCCGCCGTGCACGCCAGCATCAGGGACGGCAACCAGGCGCTGGCCGCCGCGGACAAGCCGGGCGTCCGGGCCAGCCTGGTCCAGGCCCGTGCCATGCTGGACGTGCTCGGCCTGGACCCGCTCGCGCCGCCGTGGGCGGATGCGGCCGGCTCGGCCGGGCCTGGCGCCGGCGACCGGTTGCGCGAGGTGCTCGGCTCGCTGGTGCGGCTGACCCTGCAGCAGCGGGACGCGGCCAGGGCCCGCCGCGACTACGCTACCGCCGACGCGATCAGGGACGGCCTGGACGAGATCGGCATCCAGGTCGAGGACACTCCAGAAGGCCCGCGATGGGAGCTGAAGCGTTGAGCACAGGATCCGGCCGTTCCGGCTCGGGGAGGACCAAGAAGGGCAAGCCCCGCCCGGGCACCGGCGGCTACGGCCGCCGCGCGCTCGAGGGCAAGGGGCCGACCCCGCCCGCCGCGATGCGCCCCGGCCACCCCGCCCAGCGCCGCGCGGCCGCCGCCGCAGCGGCCGGATCCCGCCGCCCGCGCCGCTCCGACGACACCGCCGGCTCCCGCGGCCAGCGCCGCGCCGACGACACCGCTGGCTCTCGCGGCCCGCGCCGCTCCGACGGCACCCCCGGCTCCCCGGCGCGTGCCGCCCGCGGTGCCGCGGCTGCGTCCGGCCCTTCCGCCCGCGCGTCGCGCGGCTCGGGGGACGCCCCCGAGTTCGTCGCCGGCCGCAACCCGGTGGTCGAGTCGCTGCGGGCCGCCGTGCCGTCCGTCGCCCTGTACGTCGGCACCCGGGTGCAGCACGACGAGCGGATCAGCGAGGCCATCAAGCTGGCCGCCGGCCGCGGCGTGGCCGTGCTCGAGGCCGGCCCGGCCGAGCTCGACCGGCTCACCGGCGGCGCGCTGCACCAGGGCCTCGCGCTCCGGGTCCGGCCGTACGACTACGCGCACCCCGACGACCTGCTCGCCCGGGCCGCCGACGCCGGCCAGCCGCCGCTGATCGTGGCCCTGGACGGCGTCACCGACCCGCGCAACCTGGGAGCGGTGGCGCGATCGGCAGGCGCGTTCGGCGCCCATGGGGTCGTGGTCCCGGCCCGCCGCGGGGCCGGCGTCACCGCGGGCGCCTGGAAGGCCTCCGCGGGCGCGCTGGCCCGGGTCCCGGTGGCCCGCGCCGCCAACCTGGCCCGCACCCTGGCCTCCTACCAGGACGCCGGCCTCTTCGTGGCCGGCCTGGACGCGGCCGGCGACACTGGAGTCCGCGACCTGGAGCTGGCCACCGCCCCGCTGGTCCTGGTCATCGGCTCCGAGGGCCGCGGCCTGTCCCGCATCGTCGCCCGGACCTGCGACGTCCTGGTCCGCATCCCCATCGCCGCCCGCACAGAATCCTTGAACGCCGGCGTAGCCGCCGGCATCACCCTCTACGAAGTCGCCGCCATCCGCTCCCGCCCCACCACCCCCTAACCCCGGCCCCCGCGCCCGCCTGCCCCCGCGCCCGCCGGACGCACTGGAACCGGGCTTTCACTGCGTCAGGGCGCACTGGAACCCTCAGTGGGGGTTTCATGACGTTCCGGCTGGTCCGGCGCACATGGACCGTGATGCTGATGGTGCCGGCGTGACCTGAGTCCGGTTTCCGGGGACGGCGCGCCCGGCCGCAGCCCACTAGCTGAACGGCATTCTGCTGGAGCCGCATGAACGCGGCATGTGGCACGCTGGAGTGGTGAGTGGGGAGAGCGAGCTGACGGTCGCGGTGACCGGCCCGACCGGGACGTTCGGGTTCGGCCTGATCCCCCTGCTCCAGGCCGAGGACCGGGTGACGCGGATCGTGGGCATCGCCCGGCGCCCGTTCGACCCGGCCGCCTACGGCTGGACCAAGCTGGAGTACCGCCGCGGCGACATCCGCGACGAAGCGGCCCTGCTTGACGCGTTCGCGGGCGCCGACGTGGTGGTGCACCTGGCGTTCCTGGTCACCGGGGGCGCGTCCGCCGAGACGATCCGCGCGGTCAACGTCGGCGGCACGCTGAACGCCTTCCGGGCCGCGACGCAGGCCGGCGCCCGCCGGTTCGTCTACGCCTCCTCGGTGGCGGCCTACGGCTTCCACCCCGACAACCCGGTCGGGATGACCGAGGAGTGGCCGGTGCGCCCCGCCGCCCGGCTGTTCTACGCGCAGGAGAAGGCCGAACTCGAGCACCTGCTCCAGGCCGAGACGGCAGGCGCCGCCGGGCCCGCGCTGTACCTGCTGCGGCCGCCGGTGGTCCTCGGGCCGCACGCGGTCGGCGCCAAGGACCTGCTGCCCGGCCCGCTCGCCCCGCTCGGCCGCATCCTGGCCAGCCGGATCGGGCGGTCTCCGGTGCCGCTGCCCGCGCTGGTCCCGCTGCTGCCGCTGCAGTTCGTGCACGAAGACGACCTCGGCCAGGCGCTACTGCGCTGCGTGCTGGGAGCCGGGCCGCCCGGCGCCTACAACGTTGCCGCTGACGGAATCCTCAGTACCGCCGACGTGGCCCGCGAGTTCGGCCTAATCCCGCTGCCCCTGCCCGCCGGACCAGCCCGGCTGGCGGCCCGCGCCGTCGCCGCGCTGCCGTTCCTGCCGCCCGCTGCCCAGTGGGTGGAGGCGGCCAGCCACCCGGCGATCATGGACACGACCAAGGCGAAGCAGGATCTGGGCTGGACTCCCCGCTTCACCGCCCTGGAAGCCCTGCGGGACACCCTGCGCCCGCGGCCGGCCGGCCGCTGAGGTACCGCTCGCCTGTGCGCAGGTCGGCTTCCATGCACAGAGTCTCCCCGCCGGCGTAGCTGGGTGCTGAGAGTCGTTCGGACAGCCCTCGCGCATCACCCTAGGGCGACGCGCGGATCCGGTCGCAGCCAGTTCAGGATTCGACATTCGAACCCGCCGGGGGTTGCGCCAACACGCTTTCCAAGTCTGCGTGGCTGGTCCGGCATAGTCCAAGAGGGTCCGGGACCTGGGCCCCCCGCTCTGCGTGGTGTGCGCCGAACGTCACAGGACGTAGACGAATGAGACTAGGAGGTGGCCTGAAAGGCCGGCGCATTGACACCTTGTCAGGTCATGGACGCGCCGGTGCCGGTCAGGAGGGCCAGGATCTCGCCGACGGTACGTTCCCGCCCGTCCGGTTCGGGCAGCGGGCGGTGTGCCTGGATGTGGTAGCGGTTGCGGCGGCCGTTCTTCTCCTTGACCATGTAGCCGGCCTCGACCAGGTCCGTGATTATGCCGAAGGCGCTGCGTTCTGTGATGTCCAGGCTGGCCGCGATGTCGCGCAGGCGCACCCCGGGGTCATGGGCGACCAGCAGCATAACCCGCGCATGGGTGGTCAGGAAGGTCCAGCTGGTCACCTTGACAGGTTATCAGATTCTGGAAAAAACTTGCTAGTTTCTCGGTGCTGGTATAGCGTGGCATCAGGCACCGGACATCGGCCGCCGGCAGCGGCCAGCTTCCCGGGGCTACCGGAGGAGCGATGCGCATCGGCGCGGTCATCATGATCGTCGGTGCCCATGACGCTCGCAATGCCGCGTCCCGGCCGATCGTGCCGGTGCCTGATGGACGCTGCCGGGCCAGGATCCTGGTCTGGCGGCGGCGGTGACACGATGAATGCCAGCGACATCGATGCCGCGGGGCGGTCGGCCCTGACGCGGCCTGGTGCAGCCGCCGGTCATCCCGGCACCGAGCAGCGGCACGGACGCCGCAGGCGGTTCAGTTTGCGTGCACCCGGCGGTGCCTGCCACAGAGCCAGCGCGATAGCGGCCGCCTTGGGCCGCGGCCGTCGGCAGCTGACGCCGGCCCTGCTGGGCGCCGGCTAGCGGCCGCGCGCCCGCCCATTCTCCGTCGCAGCGTTCCGGCCGGCCGCCAGTCAGCGGCCGCCGAGGACGCTGCGACGGACCCTACGTACCAAAGGAAGGCACCATGCCCGAACCAGCCGCACCCCGTCCGGATCCGGGCCCTGCCACCACCCGGCCGCGCCCATCCCTTAACGGCACTGTCCCGCCCAAGCCGTCGGTCCCGCCGATGCCATCGGAGGTCACGAAGCCGCACACGCGCACACAGCGGTCCGCGGTCGGCGTGTTCCGCACGGCGATGTCGCCGCTGCGCAAGATGCTGCGCCGAGCCTCCCGCCATGCGTAGTCCCGGCCGGCGTGCAGGCGGTCCGCGGCCATCATGGCTTGCCGTGCGCCACCCGGCCTGTCCCCGCTCACGTGATCGGAGGCGCCGTGGCGCACTCCGTGGCTCATGAAGCCAGCCTCAGGTTCACCTCTCCGACAGACCGCGGCGGCTACGCCATCGTCGCGCTCACCGGGGACCTCGGCATCGCGTCCGCTCCCGCCCTGCGCGAGCAGCTCCGCAGCCTGCTCCGCAACGCCAGCCAGCTGATCATCGACCTGTCCGCGGTCGAGCATGCCGACGCCAGCGGCCTGGCGGTCCTGGTGGGCAGCGGACACCGCGCCCGGCTGCTCGGCGGATCAGTGCGCCTGGCCGCACCATCACCCGAGGTAGCCAGGGTCCTTTCAGCCACCGGCATGAACCAGCACCTCGATATCTTTCCCACGGTCCGGGCAGCGATCACCGGCCAGCCGAGGCTGCCCGAAGCGATCTTCCTGCCGGCAACTGTCCCGGCTCGCGACCGTATCGATGGCGTCATCGCGGGCGTGGCTGCACAACCGGCTATGCCTGCCATTGACCCAGCGACCGCCAGAGCAGGTCAGGACCTGAGCAGCTGACCGGAGCGCACATGGGTGCTACGCCTCAGCAAGGCTCGATCGCATCGGAAACCTAGGTCACTCGCACACCCGGCTGCAACGAACGTGACCGGCTGCCGGTTGAAGATCACCTTTCCACGCCCAGGCAGGTCCAGCAGTGGGGAATCCGCAGGTGAGCGACGGGTTTCGCGGTCTGGGGAGCGGATCGGCTACGATGCTCAGAGTCTCCCGCCGGTGTAGCTCAGCAGGCAGAGCAGCCGTCTTGTAAACGGCAGGTCAGCGGTTCGAATCCGCTCACCGGCTCCCAGGTCAGAGTAGGTAAAGCCCCTCGATACCCCTCGTTTCGTGGAACGGGTTGTGGAACGAATGTCACTGATCCGGGTTACCGTGTTGCTATGCCTAGAGTTGCCAAGGGCCACATAGAGCAACTGCCGAGCGGGTCGTTCCGAGTCTCCGTGTACGCCGGTACCGACCCGCTCACCCGGCGGCCGATCCGCCTCAAGTCCACCGTCAAGACCGAGCAGCAGGCCCAGATCGAACTCGGCCGGCTGCTCAAGGATGCGTCCGAGGGCCGCACGCCCGAGACCGGCGCCACCGTGGCCCAGCTGATGGACGAGTACGCCGCGGTCGCAGAGTGGGACGTGTCCACGCGCCAGACCAACGAGGGATTCATCCGCCGCACCATCAAGCCCGCCCTCGGGCCGATGAAGGTGCGGAAGGTGCGCGGCCCATCCTCGACAAGCTCTACGCGGAGCTCAAACGCTGCGGTGACCTGTCCTGCACCGGCAGGCCGTTCATCGAGCACCGCAACGTCCCTGTGCTGGCCGTCAATCCACGCGACCGCCGCCCGGCCTGGCAGCAGGTCGCGGCGGCGCTGACCTCAGCTATCCAGGCCGGTGTTCTCGCCCCGGGCGACGAGCTGCCGTCGATCACCGAGGTGAGCGCCCTGCAGGGCATCGGCACCGGCGTAATCCGGCACGCCCTGGAGGCGCTCGCTGCCGACGGCCTGATCATCGTGCGGCACGGCCGCCCCGCCGTTGTTGCCGGAGAGCCCAGCAATGATCCGCGCCTGAGCCGTCGGCGGCCCGGCCCGGGCCACGACTGTCGGCTGGCCGGGTGCCATGCGCATGTCTGCCACCCGATGAAGCCCAGCACGATCCGCGGCATCCACAGCATCCTGTCCGGCGCATTCGCCGCCGCGCAGCGGTGGGAATGGACCGACCGGAACCCCGCCGAGTCTGCCAAGCCGCCTACCACGATCCGCCCGTCCATCGCAGCTACCTCGCCCGACGACGTAGCCAAGGTGATCGCCGAGGCCCGCGGCCGCAGCGCCGCCCTGGGACTGTACCTGTGGCTGGTGGTGGTCACCGGCGTCCGCCGCGGCGAGCTGTGCGGCCTGCAGCTCCGCGACATCGACCTCGACCGCGGCCTAGTCCACGTCGCCTTCAACTACGTCGTCCGCGGCGGCCAGCGCGTCCGCAAGGACACCAAAACGCACCAGGACCGCTGGCTGGCCATCGACCCGGACAGCTGCGCCCTGATCGCGACCTACCTGGACGAGACAGGGGCCGCGCTGGCCGCAGTCGGCGCTGGCCTGCTCGATGACGCGTACCTGTTCTCCAACGATCCGGCGCATGCCCGGCCGTGGAACCCGGACTGGGTGACCCACCAGATCGCCGCGGCCGCGGATGCCGCCGGGGTGAAGCTCGACATCAAGGGCGGACGGCATTACACCGCCAGCCAGCTCCTGGCCGGCGGCTTCGACCTGCGCAACACCGCTGCGCGCCTCGGCCACAGCGGCGGCGGCGCGACCACGCTTCGGCACTACGCTGACCCTGTCCCCGAGGTCGACCGACGAGCCGCCACCTATCTCGCACAGCTGACCGCCAGATCTACTCCGTCATCTCCTCAGCCTTGACCTGGCCCAACGTCACGGCTGGGCAGAACGCACGTGCGACATCGGATCCTTTCAACAACCGGCTATCCGATTCGGTTTTCGCCGCGACCTAGGACCGGGCCTGATCAGACCGCTCACCTGCTGTAGCTTTCTCGGTCATTTGCCACAAGGTGATATCCGCCGCATGCCAGTACAGCCGGTAGAGGAGTCGATGCGGAGCCGGGAAGGGGTTGCGGACCGGTCCTCCGCGCGCCAGCCAGCCAGTGATGGTCTTTGGCGGTACGCCTGTGACGGCAGTCGCGCCAGCCATGTCGAGCCAGTAGTCGTCACCAGGCAGTTCGGGCAGGCCGAGGAGGCGGCCTGCAGGTACAGCCTTGCCTGTGCGAATCGCTTTGGCCAGCGCGGTGGCGTGCGCAGCGAGTTCGATGGAACCGGCCCTAGTGTCGCTCATAATGCCTCCTCATTACAGTTTTAGAACTGCAACTAGCCATCTTCAAATACGCCACAGGTCGCTTGTCCGGTTTCAGCCGGTTCGACTAACTACGCTTGTGCCGTACGGCATGCCGCGCAGAAGCCGCCTGAGCGGGCTGGCTGCCAGGGGTGAGGCCGAGCTGCTCGCGGCGAAGCTCGATCTCCTTGCACCTGACGCGGTAGTCGAGAACGATGCGCACCAAGCGCACCACCTGACTGCACGCGACCGAGATGGTCCCTGCGCTCACCAGCGCGCCGAGGACATGCACCTGCGGCGCTCCTCGTGGGCTGGATCAATGAGAAAGCCCCGTCACCGGGTCGGCGAGCGGGGCGTGGACGGGTGGCTTCCCCATCCGGCAGGACAACTGCCCTTGGTCATAAGAAAGGCCCGCCGACGTATCGGACGGGCTCTACGGGCATACCTCTCCTACCTGCAGGTTACGTTACACGTACCGCCGACCTCCGGCAAGCTTGAACCGTATACCAGCAGGTCAAAGGGGTTGGAATCAAGGGTGGCTGGCGGTGGCGGCAAGCTTACTTCCCAAATCGACAACTAAAGTTGTCGTATGACAGCTATCCGGCAGCTCGCCCCTCAGCTTCACGAGATCGCCTGGTCTGCCGTTGAAGGACCGGCCGCGGACCCGTGGGCCGAGGCTGGAGGGACGCGCGACAAGCGCCGTGCTGGATCGCTGCAACTGCTCGCCGTGTACAGCCAGCTGATCAAGGTGCTGCAGCGGCGGATCGACCTGACTATCAAGGATGCGCTCGACGCCGGCTCCGACTACGGCAAGATCGCCACAGCATGCGGTGTATCCCGACAGGCGATACGGCAGCGGTGGCTGCGGCGCACCAAAGATTCGCGATGGTTCGAGGTCTGGCAGCCATCTCCTCGGAGTAGTTACCAGGCCAGCATTCAACCGCACGCCCACGAAGCCGCGCAGGTTGTCTTGGTCCGGCTGGCCGGTGGACCGTATGACGGTGCTCGCGCTATGCCGTCCCCAGGCGAGATTCTTAAATACGAGGCCGACAGTCCACCGACGAAGTCGTCCGGTCCGATACCGCTCCTCGCGTGGTACGTCCCTAGCCAGGATGACGCGAATGTCTATGTCTTTGCGGGCGTCGAGCGGGACGCGTGGCGCATGCACACGGGTCAGCTGTTGCCGCCAGGTGGTGCCCTAGCAAATAAACCACGCGTCTACCAGCTGGCGGCCGAGTTCGGAGTCGAGAGCAAGATCATCATGGCGATGCTTGAGGAGATGGGCGAGTTCATCCGCTCGGCTTCGTCGACCGTGGAGCACCTTGCTGCGTACAAGCTCAGGATTCAGTTCGCCGCGCAGTCGCAGCGCAAGCCTCATGCGTCAGGCTAGCGGAACGGCCCGGCTCAGCCGAGGTTTAGTAGGCCAGGACATCAGCGGGCATATGAAAGGAAGATTGGCGTCTTGCCCGCGTGTCGCCTGGTTTCCGGCTCTACAGTGGCTGTCTTTTACCTGTTATTCTCGCTTGCACATGCTATCAGGGAGGCTGCTCTAGTGCGCCTATAAAACTGAGCGGAGTCCTCGAGAAGATCGACGAGGAACCGTAACGTTCTCCGGAACAAGAACGCAGCTACCAATATGACTCTGCGTTATCAGTGCCGTGACCTCAGCTATTCATAATTTCGGATCGCGCGAAATAGCTTGTGAGTACTGTCAGGCTCCCCGGCGGAGCATATAGCCAATTCCGAGGAAGCAGTCGGCGAAACGTCAGGATGTACGCAACTGGCAATAGCTATCCGGTTTGGTGACGCGGAAGGAGATCTGGCAAGTGCCGACCGATTAGAAAACTATTGAAATACCCAGTGTAAGCCTTGATCGAACTCATAGTAAGGCTCAGTGTATTGGTGATGCTCTTGGAGTCCGAGGTCGGACTGTCAGTGCCAGACATTTCTCTGCCAAGTTGTCGCTATTTGGTTGTCATACTGATATTTAATCAATAGAGGAGATACCTTGAAGTGTTTGGCGATTGCTTCTAGAGCAGCATCATCGTACTTTTCCAGTACGTCAAGTGAAGCTCGGATCCCATCGGCAGGTGCTAGCAGTTCCGCCGCGAAGGCGCCAGCAATTTGCTCGTTTTGACCGCGAGCTGCCGATAGGATGAAGCGCTGCTGCCCGGGAGCTATCAGAACCCTACCCAGAGCCCTCGCCTGTCCGAAGCGGCTGGCTAGCGTACCTAGGCGCCGACTATCTAGCACCAGGCCGCATCGGTCCCTTGTGACCGTTACGACACCGTGTATTCCTCTCGAAGGAGCACTGACATCACCAAGCCTGACCCACGGAGATGTATCAAACTGCTCAATACTATCTACGCCAAGATCATTTCTGACTTGGCGGGCCATGGCGTATCCGATCGTCCATGGCCTCTCTTCGTTCGCCATGCTATTAAAGGCTATTGAGTGAGAAGATACTGCGTCGTATAGAGGGCGGAGCGTCTCTGTAGCTTTTGTCGAGGCCCGCTCCGCAACGGATATTGCCCGACGCGCCCACTCAGCTGCGCCATCCAAAGCAGTCGCGTCAGCAGTATCGAAGAAGTCGTCGGCAACTTCGTCGGGTAGTCCGGCAGCTATGCGAACGACTTCATCGGCTAGCTGCTCGTCTATAGCGTACGGATCTAGTCCTAGCCGGGCTACAGTCTTGCAGAAGTCCCTTTCTTCGTGATCCGCCTTCGCGATCGCATCCCACTCCTCAGCTAGCTGTGTTTTAGGAAGCTTCGACTCAGCTAGGCGCTCGAGGACGCGATCAACAATTCCCGCAAGGGCGACTTGAGCCTCCTCGGCGCGGATTACTGCATATCCCTCGGAGGCAAAGCGCACAGGAGCAAAGCTGCGGCGGTGATCCTGTGACCATACCGTACATGTAACGGCACCCTCCGGTACGACCGTAAGATCCGGCCAAGACATTCCATCGCCTGCGCCGCGGAAGTTATGCTCGGACAGCCAAGGATAGGCACGGACGTTCTGCCAAGTCCAGTAGCGCGTTTCAACTCCTGACGGACGCACGTGATATGTAAGTAGCCACCAATTTGAAGCGATCCATTGGGCAAGTGGATAAAGTGAACCATATACTGATCGCCGGAACGTCCCATCTGCAGCCTCTACTTGAGTTATGCATCTGTCGGCAATCCAGATTTCATACCGCGCCCAGGTTGCAGCTAGTTCAGGCGTACTGACGCCAGGTGCTTCCAGCCATTCAACTTTGACATCAAAGGCAGCAGTCACTTTAGCCAGCCTGGAGCTTCATAATCCTTTATTGGATATCCTTTGTATTGCCCAAGTCCCGAATTGCTAAGGCGAGCCTCGTAAACTTGGTCGCCAATTCGCTTCCAGGCATAACGGGGAAACTCTCCTTCGAGCGCTGCGCTGAAAGCCCCTTCACGAACTGCTTCCCGCAGCCACTCAGTAACCTCATCAAAGTTCAAGCCTCTAGGGCACGCGGATGCGTCGCTTCTAAGGTTTCCTGGGCCAGCGCTAGTCAAGTAGTCCTTATGTTCAGCACTTATCACGTATGTCACTTTCTCTGCCATGGCTGCAAGGTCTGTTTCCTGGCCAGGCAGGAAGCGCTGGTCTTTGCGCGGCCGACGGCGATGGGGAGTCCTCATCATGCCGTCCGGTTGACCTGGACATCCAGCCGCTGGGTAGTCATCTCTCTAGAGTAGACGCCCAATACCTTGCAAGGTCCGGTGTATGCCTGTCACGAACCGACATCGGCCTAGGGGAGGTTGGCAGGTGACGAGGATCATCCTGCCATCAGCCAGGATGCAGCCATTCACCGCTGCGTAAGACCACAGGCTGTGTTCGGGCCGATGGTTAGGCGCTTAA
>Ga0137372_10003747_pt1 | contig 14762 bp, 15 predicted proteins | sample SagtaG_6_FD_104911 | JGI IMG/M metagenome (GOLD analysis project Ga0137372, IMG submission 104911) | Vadose zone soil microbial communities from Sagehorn Ranch, Mendocino, California, USA - Sage1_R_60_16 metaG | ecosystem: Environmental > Terrestrial > Soil > Vadose zone | place: USA...
AGCGTGCACGTTTCGGCGCCCTCGCCGAAACGGCTCAGACGAAACTACCCCAACAGATTTGCCCAAACAGGAAAAGTCCGCGATGAAGAGGGCGCCATCGCAAGCACGCGAGGAGCACATTCGACTTCGCTCAGGGGCAGGCAGTGCGCTCCCCACTTCGGAAAAACTTGAAGCGGCCCAAAATTGATTGTCCATCGTTTAGCAATTGCCTATTCTGAGCGCCTTGTCTCCGCCAAACGCCAATGAATTTTCCGCATCTCGCGCCGATATTGGGAGCAGCCAAAAAAAGCAGTCCATATGTAAGATAGACCGCAAAATGCAGTCTAATCCTTAGTTAGGTACCATATCGCACGCCATGCCAATTCCAGACTACCAAGCAACGATGCTCCCGCTACTCCGGTTCGCCGGTGATGGCGCGGAGCATTCACTGCGCGACGCCATCGAGTCGCTTGCTGGTGAGTTCAAGCTTTCAGACGAGGAGCGTCGAGAGTTGCTTCCGAGCGGCCAGCAGGAGGTGTTCGCCAATCGTGTCGGGTGGGCGCGGACCTACATGAAAAAGGCGGGGCTTCTACGGACGACACGCCGCGGTTTCTTTCAGATTACGGAAAGAGGACAGAGCGCCCTCGGACAGAACCCAGCACGGATTGACGCCAGGTTTCTCGAGCAAGTATCCGGAGTTCAGAGAGTTCAAGGCTCTGCGGAAGCAGCCCGCTACCAACGGCGAGACCGAGAAGGAGGAGGAGCAGACACGCACGCCGGAGGAGGCATTGGAGCGAGCTTACCAGAATTTACGGAGCGACTTGGCAGCGGACCTCCTTACCCAAATCAAGCAGAGTCCCCCGGCACTTTTCGAGCGTCTGGTTGTGGAGCTTCTCGTCAAGATGGGCTACGGCGGCAGCCGGAAGGACGCAGGGCGCGCCATCGGCAAGAGCGGTGATGAGGGGATTGACGGCATCATCAAAGAGGACAGGCTCGGCTTGGACATCATCTACATTCAGGCGAAGCGGTGGGACAATACCGTAGGCAGACCAGATATTCAGAAGTTTGCCGGAGCACTCCAAGGGCAGCGGGCACGGAAGGGCATCTTCATTACGACTTCGGATTTTTCGCGGGATGCACATGATTACGCTTCTCGCATTGACAGCAAGATTGTGCTGATTGACGGGGAGGAGCTTGCCCAGATGTTGATTGACCACAACATCGGTGTCGCGCCCGTCGCCAGTTACGAGATTAAGAGAGTGGATTCAGATTATTTCACCGAACAATGAGACCTAACAAGTGCGCCGCAGCGAACCGCCGCTATGCGGTTGAGTTTGTGAGTCACGGATTTTACAACCTCACCGGCTTCGGCGGACGTAAGCTGCCAGAGCGCGTTCTCATCGCGTGGAGGATCGCATCATGAGCACAATCAGAGTCGTCACCATCATCCTTTTCGCCGCCTTTGCGGCGTGCGAAAAAAAGAAAGACGTCGTTTTGACTCCGCAACAGGAGGAGGAGTATGCCCGAATGATGAGAAACGCTCCGAGGCCCACTTACGAAGAGCTTCAGGAAGAGAACCTTCGGCTGAAGCGCGAACTTGAAGACAAGACGAGAAACCGATGAAACGGACACAGACATGAAAACAATATTCGTAGTAGCTGCGTTTCTTCTGCTGAGCATCATGACGTTGCGGCCCCAGCAGCATTACGACATAACGGTTCAAGACGGCAACCGTCTCAAGCCGGGCGCTACACAAAAGGAAATCGCAGATTGGCTGACATCCAGAGCAATAGAATCGGCGTTTGCCGCTGCAATGCAGCCACAAACACAAGGCCCCGGGCTCTCACCTCAGCAGATTCAGGCGATGAAATCTATTATCGTCCGCGCGGCGGTGTTAGATCAGCTCATCAAAACGCATCCTGAGCTAAAAGCTGAAGCAGATGCATTGCACGTGCAGTATGATAGCGAGTTCTCTCAAGCTCTGCTCAAGGCCCAAAACGCGGGGCGGTAGGATTTCCCGTTTATCCCGAAGAAGCGTCCACTTGCTTCCTCATGAACACGTTTAAGATATTTAGTCGCAGGGGCCAAGAAGTTGTGATGGTTCTTTACGCCCTGCGTGAGTTGGGCGGCATCCGCACTAAGCAGGAGGTGCTCAGTTTTATTCGCAGTCACCGCTTTTACGCTATTCAGCCAGCTGACCAGGCGAGGTATGAGGGCCACCACGAATGGAAGTCGGACACCCTATTGTGTTGGGCTCGTAAGGATGCAGTCATGGACAATCTAGGCTGGATGTTTCACCACGATGAGAAGGATTCGTGGGAGATTACGCGCGCAGGTCTTGCGGCCCTTGATGAGATATGCCAGCGCTTCCGAACAAAGCGTTGGGAGGTTCATCGATGCTTCATGTGGCGTCCGGAGTTCAAGCAGATCATTGATTCCGCTTATATTGAGTCAACCCGCGATTGGCCGCGCCTCCGCACACGGCGAGAGCGCCGAAAGCAGTTATTGGAGGAGCTGTGATCTCGCTAGGAAGTGGCGTTTAGCCGGTTGGCAAACGCACTCGGTTAAGACAAAAATCCGGTCAGCGGACTGGTCGCGGCGGCGGCGCTCAATTTTTCCGCCAGCCCGATTTCGCGGGCTTCGCGCCCAGCTTCAATGGCTTTTTTAAATGCCTTGGCCATGCGAACAGGATCGGAAGCGATTGCGATGGCGGTGTTAACCAGCACTGCATCGGCGCCCATCTCCATCGCTTCCGCCGCCTGGCTCGGCGCGCCGAGTCCTGCATCGACAACGACGGGGACCGTCGCCTGTTCAATGATGATCTCGATCTGTGGACGCGTTTCGATTCCGCGATTGCTGCCGATCGGCGAACCGAGCGGCATCACGGTGGCAGTGCCCACGTCCTGCAAGCGTTTCGCCAGTACCGGATCAGCATTGATGTAGGGCAGAACCGTGAATCCCTCCTTCACCAGAATTTCCGCAGCTGCCAATGTCTCGACCGGATCGGGCAGCAAATAACGCGGATCCGGATGAATCTCGAGCTTGATCCATGTCGGCAAGCCTGCGGCTGCAGCCAGGCGCGCGAGGCGCACCGCCTCGGCCGCATTGCGCGCACCGCTGGTGTTGGGCAAAAGAAGAAAACGTTTCGGATCGATAAAATCGAGAATGTTGGCAAATGGATCGTGTTTGCCGGAAAGATCGGCGCGGCGCAGCGCGACCGTTACCAGCTCGGTACCACTGGCGATGAGCGCGTCGCGCATCAACTCGTTGGACGCGAATTTTCCCGTGCCAACAATCAGGCGCGAGGTGAACTCGCGATCGGCGATCTTCAGTTTGGAAGGCTTGTCCGCCATTACGAAACAATAAACGATTTCACGCGAACGTGCGAGTGTCGATCTCCGGGGAGCACCGGCTGCCAGCCTGTTGTTCGCGGCAGCTTGCCGCGAACTTGCTTGTGCGATTTTGAGTGTTTGCGTTGCTAAATGCATTCGGCCAGCGGCCGAATGCTACAGGCTAGCAGCCTGTGCTCCCCAGACGCAGAACGCGCCGCGCCACTTTCTGGTTGTACGAAGTAACTAATCACACCACATTCTCCTCCCGTGACGAAGTTCGATCTCCGCCGTGAAGATTGCGTGAAAGGAATGGCGCGGATCCCAAATGAACATGTCGATCTTGTCGTGACGTCGCCGCCGTACAATCTCGGCGTCGATTACCGGAAATATTCCGACCGACAGGATAGACAATCGTATTTGAAGTGGTGTCGAGAGTGGGCTTCACAGGTTCAAAGAATTCTCAAGCCGAGTGGCTCGTTTTTTCTTAACATCGGCTCCGCGCCATCCAACCCGATGCTGCCGCATGAGATCGCAATACACCTAACGTCCGCCTCAGGCGGATTTGTTTTGCAGAACACAATTCACTGGATCAAATCGATCACCATTCAGAATCGAGAGGGCAGTCTCCAATCGCACGGGCATTTCAAACCAATTAGCTCCAAGCGCTTTTTAAATGACTGCCATGAATACATTTTTCACTTCACGCAAAACGGCCGCGTCGAACTTGATCGCCTTGCCATCGGAGTTCCGTATCAGGATAAGAGCAACATTTCTCGCTGGCGCCACACGCGCGGGAGCGATCTGCGTTGCCGAGGAAATACCTGGTTCATTCCATACGAAACAATTCAGAGCCGCGCGAAGGAGCGACCGCATCCGGCGACGTTTCCAGTCCAATTGGCCGAATGGTGCATCAAGCTGCACGGAGTTTCACGTGTCCACACGATGCTCGATCCATTTCTCGGGATCGGAAATTCCGCCGCCGCAGCGCAACGCTGCGGAGTGAAAAAGTTTATTGGGTTCGAGATTGACGAGACTTATCTCGCGGAAGCCAAGCGGAGGATTGGGTAGCGCACGCGTCTCGCGTGCTGGTTTCGGCGTCTCGCCGAAACAATCTTTCGATGTGTAATCCACCCGCTGAAGGTTTTCTTACGTTCCGAAAAGTCCGCGATGGCGAGGACGCCATCGCCAACACGCGAGACGCATGCGCTACCCAACCCGAAAAAATGCCCCTACAGAAGAGTTCCGTCTTTCGGCGATTCGATTGCGTGAAATTTCTCGAGCGATTTAACGAGATTCCCTGGCAGCGGCCGGACGCGATCGAAAATACGTGCTGCCAAGGGTTTCGCCGTCGTGTATCCCGCGGCGAACATTTCCAGGCGCGCGTCGAGATTGTCGATATAATGCAGCGCCATTGCCTCCGGCGTCTTCGGGCTGACGGGTGAACCAAATTCCGGCTCGCCATGATGCGCCCCGATCAAATGCAAAAGATGCAGGCGAACGTCCTCCGAAGCAGGCACAAGATTCCTCCACGCTTCGGCCTTCTCGGCGCTGACTTTTCGCCAGAGCGAATTCACGAGCTCCAGTCCGATGGAGATGTGGCCCATGAGCTCGCCGCGTTCATCGTAGCTCATGTTGAAACCATTCTCGGGTAACTGGTTTTCCCAGAGCTTTCCGCAATCGTGAAAAAGAATGCCGGCGAGCAAAAGATCGAGATTCAGTTCGGGATACAACGGCACGATTCCTTTCGCCACGCGCATCATCTGCGCCGTGTGCTCGACGAGTCCGCCGCGGCGCGCGTGATGATAGTTGCGGGCCGCAGCGGTGCGGCGAAAACGCTCACCCCACTCTTTTAGAAACGTTTCGCACAACGCGCGCAAACGAGGATCGGCGATCGTCTGAATCGTTTGCGCAATAAATTCCCAATCTGCGGCCTGTTTGGCGCGCAAATCCGCCGGGCCTTGAAGCAACTCGATTTTTTCCTTGTCGATGAGCGGGCGCACAGTCCACTTCCGCGCTTCGAGTCCGTATTGCGAATGTCGATGAAACTCGCCGGCGAGCTCGACGAAATTCTCGGTTGTGAGCGCGCTGCAGGTTTTATAGGCGGGATGATCGCTCCAGACACGCAGCGTCATGCGATCGCATGCGTCAGCGAGAACAAGCTCGCAATACGGCTGCTGCTCGCGCGTCAGTTTTGGCGTTGCGCTCTCGACTTGCACATGCACCCGCGCAGGAACCGCTCCGTTCTGCGCCGCCCTCCGGATTTCTGTGAGCGTCATCAAATCCATCGATGCAATCTATCACAACGCGCAACTGTAGCTGGGTCCCACAGCTTTGCGTTGGTCGGAAGATAGACTTCCAGTCTGTCTCGGATGACATGCTTCTTGCTTGTCGGACTCAATGCGCACGCAGCGATCGACAGGCTGGAAGCCTGTTTGCCGAGTCAGGCAAGGACGCCTGACCTCCAGCCGCCTTAATCTATCATTCTTTTCTCAAGGCCCGCGTAAGCATCAACTCGGCGATCCCGCAGAAACGGCCAGTGCGTGCGATGTTCGTTGACACGATCCCATTCCACATCGGCGAGCACAATCTCTTCTCGATCTACCGAACCTTTGGCGATGACCTCGCCATCCGGCCGGCAAATAAAGCTTTGCCCCCAAAACTCAATTCCGTCCCCACCGGCCGGGGCTTCGTGCCCGATGCGATTTGCCGCCGCCACGTAACAGCCATTCGCAATCGAGTGACTGCGCTGAATCGTTTCCCAGGCAGAATATTGCGCTGCACCGAATTCTTTTTTTTCGCTCGGATGCCAGCCGATCGCCGTTGGATAAAAAATAATTTCCGCACCGCGCAAGGCCGTCAGTCGCGCCGCTTCCGGGTACCATTGGTCCCAGCAAACGCACACGCCAATTTTCCCCCGCTCGGTTGTCCATGCCTGAAATCCGAGATCGCCCGGCGCGAAATAAAATTTCTCGTGATAAAGCGGATCGTCCGGAATGTGCATCTTGCGATATTTGCCGAGCAGTTCGCCGTTCGCGTCAATAATTGCGGCGGTATTGTGATACACACCGGCGCCGCGTTTCTCAAAAAGTGACGCGACGATTACGACGCCGGTTTCCCGTGCGACGTCTCCCAATGCCAATGTGGATCTTCCCGGCACCTCCTCAGACAGCTCGAAATTTTTGTGATCTTCCGTCTGGCAAAAATATTGCGACCGAAAAAGCTCCGGCAAACAAACGATCTGCGCGCCTTGCCTGGCCGCATCGCGAATAAAATCGAGAGCGCGCGCAAAATTCTTTTCCGGGTTCGTGCCGCATCGCATCTGGATGAGCGCGATCTTCGTTGTGCGCGGTTTAGCCATTCGCTGAATGCAGGATTCGGATGACAGACAATCTGCCTGTCTCAGACGACATGCTGCCAGCATGTCGAGGAGCCGGCAAGCTGGCAGCTTGCCCGCCGAGTCAGGCTGGCAGCCTAACTTCCGTCGTTTACTTCACCGAGTCCGCCGGGGCGACCTTGATGCTTTCGATCACGACGCGTTTCGTCGGCTTGCTCATTTCGCCTGAGCTGTTTCTCGCGACCGGCGTATCACCGATTTTTTCGAGAACATCGGCGCCTTTAATCAGTTTTCCGAACGTCGTGTATTGATGATCGAGACGCGGAACGGGTGCGAGACAAATGAAAAATTGCGAGCCGGCCGAATCCGGATCGGAGCTGCGCGCCATCGAAATGACGCCGAGCTGGTGGGAATGATCATTGAATTCGGCCTTGATCTTGTAACCCGGGCCGCCTTCTCCGTAGCTGTTCTCTTTCGCTGGGTCTTTCGAGTTCGGATCGCCGCCCTGAATCATGAATCCTTTGACGGTGCGATGAAAAATGGTGCCGTCGTAAAAACCTTCACGCGCCAGCTTCTTAAAATTTTCAATCGTCTTCGGTGCGGCGTCGGTCCAAAACTGCACGACCATTTCGCCTTCGCTCGTTTTAATCACAGCGACTTCGTTTTTGTTGGATTCATTCATTGGAGCCGTTTCCTTTTTTTCCTCGCTGCGCAGTGATGTGGCGCCAAGGGCCAATCCAATCATGCAACAAAGCAACGTAAGTTTCATCCCCGACCAGTGGCATGGATGCACTGCGCTGTCACGAAATTTACACTACCCAAAGACGGGGACATTTCGTATGAGAGGCAGTTGCAATCGCACGGGTCGAATCCGATTCTAACGATGGATTGATCCAAAACCAAGGAGTCCGAATATGCAAAATCAGAAAAGATTAGCAGCGGTTGGAGTATTTCTGCTCATCCCGGCGCTTGCGCTGGTCATCTCCGGCCTCTTCAGATTTGACGTTCCGTATATTCTTATTCACCCAGTTTTGGTCATCGGGGGACTGGTCGGCAGTCTGGCGATTAATCTTTGGGCGGTCGCTCGCATTTACACCCGTCTGGAAAACGGAAATCTGGTGAGCGCTCTCTCGATCAAGATCAGAGGGACATTGATAAATCTGTGTGTGCTCGCCGTCAGTCTCTCGCTCCTTGGCACGATCGCGTTGTATCTCTTTGTCGAGAATTTCCAACCGAGATAGGACGCTCCTCGCGACTGATTAGCCAGCGTGATACTCCTGCAAGCTTTTGACGCGCAGCGGTGTCTTCTGCAACGAGCGAATTCCGTTCGCACTCGCCAGTGCGGCGCGCAGTGTGGTCATGATCGGAATCCGTTGTGCGAGGGAGGCATTGCGAATACGCACTTCGTCCTCACGCGGAATCTTCCCGCTGGGCGTGTTAATGATGAAGTTGATGTCGCCATTTTTTACGCGGTCGAGAACGTTGGGGCGGCCCTCGCGCAATTTGAACACTTTTGTCACAGGAATCTTTGCCGCCGCCAATACTTCAAATGTGCCGGCGGTGGCGATAATCCCGAACCCGAGTTTCACAAACTCCCGCACGACCGGCACAACCGCCTGCTTGTCGCTGTCTTTCACGCTGACGAAAACATTTCCTCCAGTAGGCAAGGGAGGTGGCGCAGCCATCTGCGATTTCGCATAAGCCAGGCCAAGATCGACATCGATCCCCATCACTTCGCCAGTCGATTTCATCTCCGGACCAAGCGAAATATCCACGCCCTCATAGCGGAGAAACGGGAACACGGCTTCCTTCACCGAGAAATGTTTCGGCACGATTTCCTTGGTGAACCCGAGTTCATGTAATGAATTTCCAGTCATCACTTTGGCGGCGAGCTTGGCCAGCGGAACGCCGATCGCCTTGCTTACAAATGGGACGGTGCGCGACGCGCGCGGATTAACTTCCAAAACATAAACATCGTCGCCTTTTACCGCGAACTGGACGTTCATGAGGCCGCGCACTTTTAATTCGCGCGCCATGGCCTTCGTTGCCGCCGAAATTTCATCGAGAACCTTCGTTGGCAAAGAGAATGTCGGAATTACGCACGCGCTGTCGCCGCTGTGGATGCCCGCTTCCTCGATGTGCTCCATGATCGCACCGATCACGGTCGTTTCGCCATCGGAAATGCAATCAACGTCGACCTCGATCGCGTCCTCGAGAAAACGGTCAACGAGCACCGGACGATCAGGCGTCACTTCGATTGCACTTGTCATGTAACGCCGGAGGTCTTGCTCATTATAGACAAGCTCCATCGCGCGTCCGCCAAGGACGAACGAAGGCCGCACCAAAACCGGATAACCGACTTTTTTCGCAATTGTGACGGCCTCTTCCGTGCTTACCGCCGATCCATTTGGAGTTTGGCGCAGCCCAAGTTTGTCCAGCATGTTCGCGAACAGTTGGCGGTCTTCCGCCGTCTCGATGCTTTCGGGCTGCGTCCCAAAGATCGGCACGCCTGCCGCCTTCAATCCGCTCGCCAGATTCAGCGGTGTTTGGCCGCCAAACTGGACGAACACGCCCTCTGGTTTCTCTTGGTCATAAATGTTGAGCACGTCTTCGAGGGTGAGCGGCTCAAAGTAAAGTTTATCGCTCGTGTCGTAATCGGTGGAGACCGTCTCCGGATTTGAGTTGACCATAATTGTTTCAAATCCCAGTTCGCGCAGGGCAAATGCAGCGTGAACGCAGCAGTAATCGAATTCAATTCCTTGGCCAATCCGGTTCGGCCCGCCGCCCAGAATCATCACCTTGCGCTTGCCGCTTTCGCGTCTTTCGTTCTCGTCGCCGTAAGTCGAGTAGTAATAGGGCGTGTAAGCTTCAAACTCTGCCGCGCAGGTATCGACAAGCCGGTAAGTTGGAATCACACCTGCGGATATTCGTTGCGCGCGAATTTCGTTTTCGCTCTTGCTTGCGGCGGACGCCAGTTGCCGGTCCGAAAAGCCGAGTTTCTTGGCGTGTGAAACACTGGCATTTCTGCCTATGCCCGCAGATTGCAAGTTTGTGCTTCCCAGCGCCTGCGCTTCCGCCACGATCTGTTGCATGTTTCGCAGAAACCATCTGTCGATCTTTGTTAGCTCGAAGACGTCGTCGATCGACATGCCATCTTGGAATGCCTGGGCGAGATAAAAAACGCGGTCTGCGTTCGGATTCGAAAGTTTCAATCGCAGCGTTTCCGGATCAACAAATCTGTCTGCGCCGTCGCCGCACAACCCGAAACGCTTGATCTCCAGGCTGCGCAATGCTTTTTGCAACGCTTCCTTGAACGTGCGACCAATCGCCATTGCTTCACCGACGCTTTTCATCCGCGTCGTCAGCGTTGCCTCGGCTTGCGGAAATTTCTCGAATGTGAAGCGGGGCACTTTTACGACGCAGTAATCAATGGTTGGCTCGAAACACGCGGGCGTCTCGCGCGTGATATCGTTTTTGATTTCATCGAGTGTGTAACCGACGGCGAGTTTTGCCGCGATCTTGGCAATGGGGAATCCGGTCGCTTTCGATGCGAGCGCGCTCGAACGCGAGACGCGCGGATTCATTTCAATCACAACCATCCGACCGTTTTCGGGATGAACGGCAAATTGAATATTCGAGCCGCCAGTCTCGACACCAATCTCGCGAATGACCGCGAACGCGGCGTCGCGCATCAGCTGGTATTCCTTGTCCGTGAGCGTTTGCGCGGGCGCGACCGTGATCGAGTCGCCGGTGTGCACACCCATAGGATCGAAGTTTTCGATTGAGCAGACGACGACACAGTTGTCCATGCGGTCACGCATCACTTCCATCTCGAACTCCTTCCAACCCAGGAGCGATTCTTCGATCAACACTTCGCGGACCGGTGAGAGATCGAGGCCGCGCGCGACGGTGACGTCTAGTTCTTCGCGGTTATAGGCGATGCCGCCGCCGGTCCCACCAAGAGTAAATGCCGGCCGAATAATAAGGGGAAATGTTCCAATTTCATCGACAATGCGATCTACCTGTGCCAGTGAACGCGCGACGCCAGACCGAGGCACCTCGAGCCCGATCCGCAACATTGCCTCTTTAAATAGTTGTCGATCTTCGCCTTTTGCGATTGCCTGCGCATTCGCGCCGATTAATTTCACGCCATGCCGCGCAAGCGCGCCATTGCGGTTCAACTCCATCGCCGCATTAAGCGCGGTTTGTCCGCCCAGGGTCGGCAGAATCGCGTCCGGTTTTTCTCGCTCCATGATCGCCTCGATCACTTCCGCTGTGATCGGCTCGATGTAAGTGCGATCGGCAAACTCCGGATCGGTCATGATGGTCGCCGGGTTCGAATTTACCAGTACGACCTGATAGCCTTCCTCACGCAATGCTTTACAGGCTTGCACGCCTGAATAATCAAATTCGCAGCCTTGTCCGATCACGATTGGACCGGAGCCGATAAGCAGGATTTTCTTTAGGTGATCGTTTCTCGGCATCTGCGCCAGCGCCGACACTAAACGAAATCAAGCGAACGTCACGCCAGAACTCTGACAATGTCGTCCTAAGCGAAGCGAAGGAGTTCGCACAGGCTCAGAAATTCATGCACCGAAAATTTGCGTAACCAAAGCTTCGATTGCGAGGTTCCTCGCCGTCTGCGCGGCTCGGAATGACGGCGTGTTGATTACGCCACTTGCGCCATCCGCTGGCGATGGAGGTAGACCTTGCAAATGCTTTTGATGCGTGTGAGCACGTAATAGATAGTCTGGCTGCGAATGCGCACGAGCTCTGCACCCACGATGCGCGTCACAAAATCGCTCGGAAGATCGAGAATCTCCTGCGGCGTCGAACCGTCCAAACCTTTGCAAAGAATCGCTGTCATGGAGCGGGTGAGCGTTTGCACCTCCGGACCGAGCGTCATGCGAATATGCGCCTTGCCGGTTTCATCGACATGCAGATAAACGCCGACCGTGTCAGTGCAATCTTCGTCTTTGCGAACATCGACAAGCTCGAATTTTTCACTTTCACGCGGCTCCTGCTTCTTCGCGTTATCCGCATAGGAAACGAGCGTCTCGCGCCGCTCATCTTCCGGGAGCGTCTCGAAGAGATTGATGATTTTGTTGAGCTTTGTCGGGTACATTTCGCCTTGTCGTCCCGAGCGGAGTCAAAGGATGCCTAATCTACCGCGGATTACGCGGATTTCATGCGGAGGTTAGTCCGCCAGTCGGACGGACCCGTCCCGTGGCGAGCCTGATTCGGCAGGCAGCCTTCCAGGTTGCAAAAGCGACGAAGCGACAAGCTGGAAGCTTGTCTGCCGAGTCAGCCAAGGATGGCTAACTTCCGCCTTTTTCGATCGGTGCACCAACTTTGTTGCCCCATTCGGTCCACGACCCGTCGTAATTTCGGACGTTGTCGAGCCCGAGCAGATACGTGAGCACAAACCAGGTGTGACTCGAGCGCTCGCCAATCCGGCAATAAACGATCGTGTCTGTGCCGGGTTTTACGCCGCATTGATCTAGATAAATCTTGGCCAGTTCATTTGCCGGTTTAAATGTGGCGTCATCGTTGGTGGCGGTTTTCCACGGCATGCTCTTTGCGCCGGGAATATGGCCGCCGCGCAGGACTCCTTCCTGCGGATACTCGGGCATATGTGTAATCTCGCCCTTGTATTCGCCTGGGGAACGCACGTCGATTAACGGTTTGCCGCCCTTGCTCTGGGCGAGGGCTTCATCGAAAAACGCGCGAATCTCTTTGTCGAACCGTTTCTTCGGCACCGGATAATTTGTCTCCGGATATTTCGGTACTTCGCGAGTCATTGGCCGCCGTTCCGCTTTCCATTTGTCGCGGCCGCCATTGAGGATTTTCACTTTCTCGTGACCAAACAAGCGAAACGCCCAAAGCGCGTAACAAGCCCACCAGTTCGCCTTGTCGCCGTAAAAAATGCAGGTCGTCTCCGGTGTGATGCCGTGCCGGCTGCAAAGCCGCGCAAATTTTTCCGGCGAAATGTAATCGCGGATCACCGGGTCTTGCAGATCAGCGCGCCAATCGATGTGGACCGCACCGGGAATATGTCCGGTGTCGTATAGCAGAATATCTTCATTCGACTCGATGATCCGGATGCCGTCGTCGTTCAGATGTTTTTCCAGCCAATCGGTCTCCACCAGCGCCTCCGGATGCGCGTATTGCGTAGGATGCGTACTCATAGAATGAGAAATTTCAGGCCGCTCCTGCAAGCGAGCAAGGGATTTTACAATTTCATCGGGGATGCGCCTGCGAGGTGTGCCCATTTCCAAGCGGCGGATTAGAGTTCTGGGTAGCGCATGCGTCCCGCGTGCTGGTTTTGGCGTCTCGCCGAAACAGGCTTTTCTTGGCGCATTGCTCCTGCGCTGCGATGTAATTGTTTAGAAAAGTCCGCGACGGCGAGACGCCGTCGCCAGCGCTCGGGACGCATGCGCTACCCAGAGCCATCGCAGCCGCGCTGATAAAAGTGAAAATGATTTCCAGCGCGCATCAGTGCAGAATAGAATCAGCCGGATAAACTACGCTGTTCTTGATTACCGCGTCGATGTCCGATGCGTGCGCAATATCATTCAGCGGGTTTGAGCGGAGGATGAGGAGATCGGCGAAACAGCCGTTTTCAATCTTGCCGATATGCGCGCCGGTTTCGCCGCCGAAAAGTTTCGCGGCGTTCGCGGTGGCGCATCGAAGAATTTGCATCGGTGTCAAACCGGCTTCTTTCATCAGTTGAAACTCACGGAAGAGCGCCGGACCGTGAATCGTGCCAATATTTCCGGCATCCGTGCCGGCGGCAATCGTGACGCCCGCGTCCTCGAGCGTTTTCAGATTTTTGAGCGCGACATCATAGACCTTCTTGATTCGCTCAAGCGTGGCATTTGGATCGGCGAGTGCAGTTTTGATGCGCTCGGGGAGCTGATCCGCCGGCAGTTTGGTCACGTCCAAGGTCGCGATCACGTCGGGGTTGCCCCAGGCTTTTTCTTCCGGCGTCAGATTCAATCTACTGGCGAACGTGCGACCGTAACGCTCAAACACGACTAGTGTCGGGCACAAAATTATACGTCGATCGTTCAGCAACTTCACAAAGGCGTCATCGACCGGCTTGTCCGTCACGCTGTGCACGAGCACGTCGGCGCCTTCTTCCACGGCGGCGCGCGCCGTCTCCAATTCGGTCGCGTGAACCGCGACACGAATCTTGCGCGCGTGGCTTTCTTCGATCGTGGCCCGAACGATTGGGCGAAAGCTGTCGACCGGGTGATCTTTATCAACGATGTACCAGATCTTGACCAGGTCGGGATTTTGCGCGGCCAGCTTGCGCACGAATTCACGCGCTTGTTCGGTATTGTCGATCTTGACGATGGGTGGATCACTGAGATCGAGTTGCGGACGCGATACACTCGAGATCAACGGCCCGGCCACTGCAACGCGAGGCGCTTTTGCCGTCGCGTTTGCGATCTTGCGCACTTCGAAATTCCAAAACGGCCCGCCGACATCGACGACCGACGTGATGCCGCTGCGCAGATGGCGCACAAACGTGTCGGGCAAGTTTTTTTTGATCCACGCGACTTCGTCTGCGTACGGTCGCACCTTCGTGAGATCGACGACATCCGGCCGGGTGAACAGATCGCCCGATTGAAAGAAATGAACGTGCGTATCGATGTATCCCGGCAAAATAAATTTGCCTTGGCAATCGATGATCCGGGCGTCTTTCGGAGGGCTGAACGCCTTGGCAGCGCCGGCTGAAGTGATTTTGTCACCTTTAATTATGATCGTCGCATCTTGAACAATCTGCGATGTCGCCGGATTGATCAGTGTCCCGTTAACCAGCGCGATTTTTTCGGCGTTCGCCATGCCGGCCAAGAGCGTCACGGCAAGCGCCAATGCGGTTTTGAGTTTCATCGTTTCCCTTCCACCAGTGCGGCTGCCTCGCGATCGAGCGCGGCGTAATCGGGTTTGCGCGGTCGCAGATAAAATTCGTCGATAACAATGTGGACAAGCGCGGCGGCAGGCACGGCCAGAAAAACCCCGAGCAATCCGAACATCGCCGCGGTCGCGAGCGTAAAGAACAAAATGTTGACCGGGTGCAACTGCATCTCTTTGCCAAGCACGCCCGGCAC